>Ga0194126_10011189_pt1 | contig 11598 bp, 8 predicted proteins | sample TA2KigC150mmetaG_FD_148641 | JGI IMG/M metagenome (GOLD analysis project Ga0194126, IMG submission 148641) | Freshwater microbial communities from Lake Tanganyika, Tanzania - TA2015035 Kigoma Deep Cast 150m | ecosystem: Environmental > Aquatic > Freshwater > Lake | place: Tanzania: Lake...
TTGTCAGGCGCAGTGGCAATATCTTCAAGCTCGCCAGCCTAAGACTCTATGGATCGTACCCGATGGCGATCACGGAACAAACTACACAGTGCTGCCAGTGGAATATGAGTACAAAATCATTGAATTTTTTGAACAACACTTGAGAAATGATATTTTTCCCTGAGGCAAGCCGTTTTAACTGAACAACTACAATATCAGTGAAAAAACCTTGACATGCCATCGTTCGATGATACACTAAAGCGCAAGATGGACCTATATGCATCCCCTACCACGCTTCCAATAGCCTGCTAACCAGGCAGGCTTTCAGATTGGCAGGGTATGCGAATCAGCATCCAAATTATTGGACTGTTTACACCCTCTGGACTGAAAGCCCCCAGAGGGTGCTTAATTTATCAAAATCTACATCACTAAGGAGCATGTATGCGTTTCTCCCAGTTATTTGGACTTACATTGCGAGAAGCTCCAGCGGAAGCCGATGTCTTAAGCCACCAGTTGCTTCTCAGGGCTGGTTTTATCCGCCAACTCGCTGCTGGAATTTTTAGCTATCTTCCCTTGGCAAAACGTTCCCTGGTAAAAATCGAAAACATCATGCGCGAGGAGATGAATGCTATAGGCGGTCAGGAAATGACCATGCCCGTTGTTCACCCGGCAGATATCTGGAAAGAAACTCAACGCTGGTATCAAATCGGTACCGAAATGGGACGCTTTAAGGATAAAAATAATCGCGATATGGTGTTGGCTATGACCCATGAGGAAGTTGTAGCCGATATCGTGCGTAGGGAAGTACGTTCATACCGGCACCTGCCCCGTTTAATTTACCATATCCAAACCAAATGGCGGGATGATCCCCGTCCTCGCGCAGGTTTAATCCGGGTACGTGAATTCACCATGAAAGATAGTTACAGTCTGGATTCTGATTGGGAAGGATTAGATCGACAATACCGCGCTCATTACCAGGCGTATTTCAATATTTTCCATCGTTGTGGGTTACCAGCCATCGCCGTAAAATCAGATGTGGGTATGATGGGCGGCAAGTTGGCACATGAATATATGTACCTGACCCCCATAGGTGAGGATACATTGATCCTTTGCGATGCCTGTGGCTACGCAGCTAACCGTCAAATTGCCCTGTTCCAGAAAACGGCAGCCCCTGCAGAAGCTGAAAAGGAAATCCAGAAGGTACCCACTCCCGATTGTAAAACAATCGAAGCGTTAGCAACATACCTCAATATTCCAGCTTCAAAAACTGCCAAAGCAGTCTTTATGATTGCCACTCTAACCGAAGGTGAAGGAACGGAAGAACGTTTTGTGTTTGCGGTAGTTCGAGGGGATATGGAGTTAAATGAAACCAAACTAAGCAATATCCTCAAAGCAAAAGAATTACGTCCGGCAACCGATGAGGAGATTCGCGCTGTAGGAGCCTCTCCTGGTTATGCCTCACCAGTCGGTCTTAAGAATACCCTGATTGTGGTGGATGATCTGATCCCTCAATCAGCTAATCTGGTTTCTGGCGCTAATGAGGAAGGATATCACCTGCTAAATGTCAATTACGGTCGTGATTTTCACGCCGACCTGGTTGCCGATATCGCGGCAGCTCAAGAAGGTGACCCATGTGTAAAGTGTGGTAAACCAATCCGTACAGTACGCGGCGTAGAAGTAGGTAATATCTTTAAGCTAGGTACACGTTACAGCGACGCCATGGGGTGTGTTTATTTAGATAAAGACGGTAAAGAAAAACCGGTCATCATGGGATCCTACGGTATAGGTAGCGGCAGATTGCTGGCATGCATAGCGGAAGAACATAACGATAGCAATGGTTTTGTTTGGCCCATCAGCGTAGCGCCGTATCATGTTCATTTGGTAGCTCTATCACCAAAATCCGGCAGCCCAGTAAGCCAGGCAGCCGAAAAATTATACCGAGAACTTGTCCAGGAAGGAATCGAAACACTATTTGATGATCGTGAAGAAAGCGCTGGAGTTAAGTTTAACGATGCTGATCTCATCGGGCTTCCCATTCGATTAACTGTGAGCGAAAGAGCGCTTGGTCAAAATGGGGTGGAGTTTAAGCTACGCAACAGCAATGATAAATCAATCATCCAACTAAACCAGGTGGTAGGTCTGGTCAAAGAGCAAAGCCAAAATCTATTTGCTGCCATACAAGCCAATGTTTCAACAATTCCTTTCGAGGAATAACCCTGGCAATCCAAATACCAAATTGTTCCTTATGCACAAACCCGTCATCATTATAATGGCGGGTTTTACTTTAAAAACAGACTTTTTCCAGATATTTGAGCTTAAAACGTAAAGCTAACAAAAATAATAATTCCAAATCCCCTAGATGCATATACAATAGAAAGCATGATTATTATCTACTCGTATCGGAGTCATATATGGAAAAACCAACATTCAATTTTGGACATCTAAAAATCACAGACCACCTTATCTTGGGTGTAGCGATGGCTCAAGCTACAAATGGACATGGCCCATTTAAGTATTTTAATTTGGCATCCAAATCCTATCGCGGCTGGAACCCATTAGCTGAAGATTTAAAACTTGGTAACATTGATGGCGCATTTATTTTGGCACCTCTGGCAATGGAACTGTTCCATTCAAATGTCCAAATCCAAATGATACTTCAGGCGCATAAATCAGGAAGCATATTGATAAAAAATGCTCGGGCAAACATTCAACAATTAATGGATTTCAAAGGCAAGAATGTTTTGATTCCACATTACTTGTCTGTTCATCATTTATTATTTGATCGTATGTTGCGTGAAAGCGGACTGGATATAGGTCCTGGGAAAGATGTGATTTTTGATGTAGTAGCCCCAGCTGATATCCCCGAAATTATGGAATGGGATGAAAAAGGTTCTGTGGGAGGATTTATTGTTGCCGAACCTTTCGGTTCACAGGTGGTTATGGCTGGATATGGAGAAGAGTATGCACTATCCAAGGATATTTGGGCTAATCACCCGTGCTGTGTGGTGGTGTTAAGCTCTGGTATTATCGAGAAATATCCAGACGCGGTACACGAGTTGGTTGCTTCATTCGTTCAATGTGGGCAATATATCACACAAAATTCTGCGCAAGCTGCACAGATTGGCGCCGGTTTCCTGGAGCAAGATCAAAAAGTTATCGAAAGAGTGTTAACAACCCCAAAAGACCGGGTCACCTATCATGAACTCTTTCCTGTAATGGATGATTTCGAATATATGCAAGATTATTTGACCAGTAGAATCAGTGCAATGTCTGATAAGATCGACCTGGAAAAATTCATCAAGCTGGAATTCGCCCAAGCTGCTGGCGCGAAGTAAAGCAGCACAATAAAAACCTTATACTCGCCATTTCTACATCCAGATACGCTTATGTAAGCATACTGTACCAAGTAGCTCATGTACAAAAAACTACGCCATCATAACCCTGGTAAGAAGTTTTGGATCAAATGGGTTTCTCTGGCACAATTAAAGGAGAGATTAATGGATGAATATCTAATATCTGTTGAAGAATTGGAAAATTTAATGCAAGAATCCGGTGTTATATTGCTAGATACACGCGATCCACCCGAATATGCAGATAATCACCTGCCTGGTGCGATTCACGTTCCCGATATTTTCACCTATCTTTCCACAGCAGATAATGGGGGATATGAGGCAATGGCAACCTCCTTTTCAAATATTTTTTCAAAAGCCGGTGTAGATAAGAATAAGCCGGTGGTGGTTTATGAAGACGCAATGGACAACGGGTATGGCAGAAGTTGCCGAGGGTGGTTCTTGTTAAAATACATGGGATGCCAGGATGTCCACGTATTGCACGGTGGTTATCAGGCCTGGCTTAAAAGAAATAACCCGGTGACAAAAGAGATTCTATCCCACCGGAAAATTCCATTTATTGCAGATAGACAGGATCAAATGATCCTTACCTCTCAAGAGATGCTTGCCGCAATTAATGACCCCGCGATCCAAATCGTGGATTGCCGAGATTATGCAGAATGGATTGGAGCAAATTCATCACCCTATGGATATGATTATTGCCCGCGCAAAGGACGGATTCCCAACGCCATCTGGTTGGAATGGTATAAATTTATGACTGTACATGATGGTATTCCCTGGTTCTGTAATCCGCAAGAGATTCGGGATATCTGCGAGCAGGCTGGTATTAATAGTGATCAAAGCATTTATTTATACTGTTTTAAAGGCGCACGAACTTCCAATACACTGATAGCCTTAAAATACGCTGGATACAAGAATGTTCGTAATTATTTTAGCTCCTGGAATGAATGGTCGCGTAATCCAGAGCTACCGATAGATGAAGGATACCCAAAAACCAGGCTTTCACACCAATATAGTTCTTAAAAAAATTGGCGGTGCCTTCACCGCCAATTTTTTTTAGTAATAACATATCTCCGTCGATTTACTTTATCCTGGCTACTGATTAACTCATCTTAAAAAAGGTGGTTAATTTCATCGCCAGGTTCAGATCCCCAGCCAGTTTTAATTTTCCCTGCATAAAGTATTGCATACCGTTTACTTTTCCAGTGAGAACATCTTTAAAATCCTTGGCATCGGCGGTAAGCGTCATGGTAGGATTCTCAGCCGTACCCTCCGCCACTTTGCACTTGCCATCTGCCAATGTGATGATCCAATCCCCCCCATCCTCTCCAGTCAGGTGGTATTGTATAACTGCGTTGACGCCAGCTGCTTTTTCTGGCATAAATGCTTTCTCATGATTCAGAACCAACTCTTTAACAGTTATGTCGCCCATAGATTTTTGCTCCTTTTCACTTTTGCGCCTTTTGCGCTGATAATGTTGATTGTATTATGAGGTAAATCCCAATAGAATTCGCCAGTGATTTTCTGATATCCTAGCACTCATGGATAAACCAGGTCAATCCTCCAGGTTTTCAAAAATACCGGCTGCACCCATGCCACCACCGATGCACATGGCCACCATGCCATATTGTACTCCACGGCGTTTCATTTCAAATATCAATTGCGTGGTGAGCTTTGCTCCGGTGCATCCCAAGGGATGACCCAAGGCAATGGCACCGCCATTCACGTTGGTAATTTCTTGGTTTAAGCCCAGTTCACGTATGACTGCAACGGATTGCGCCGCAAAAGCTTCATTCAACTCGATAAGACCAATATCCTGTAAAGCTAACCCGGCAAACTGGAGTGCTTTGGGTATCGCGACCACAGGACCAATTCCCATGATTTCTGGTGGCACACCACCTACAGCAAAGGATATAAACTTTACCAGGGGTCTCAAACCTAGAGCGTTGGCTTTTTCCTTTGACATGATTACCGTGGCTGCTGCACCATCGGACATTTGCGAGGTATTGCCAGCAGTAACCGTGCCTCCTTCTTTGAAAGCAGGTTTTAACTTTGCCAGGGCTTCCATACTGGTATCAGCTCGAGGTCCTTCATCACGACTGAACAAGATCGAATGGGTGGTTGTCTTACCTTTGGGAGCTGGTTGAACAACCTCCACCGTCACTGGAACAATTTCTGGATCAAAACACCCTGAATTGACAGCCGCAGCAGCCCGCTGGTTGCTGAGCAACGCAAACTCATCCTGATCCTGGCGGGTAATTCCATATTTCACAGCCACATTTTCGGCAGTTAATCCCATAGAAGTAAACGATTCAGGATGGTTCACTGCCTGGTGGGGCATTGGAGAGAACTTAAACCCGGCCATAGGCACCATGCTCATCGATTCCACGCCACCTGCAATGACTACATCCGCCTGACGAGCCATAATTGCATATGCCGCATGGGCAATAGATTGAAGCCCAGAGGAACAAAAACGATTAATCGTTTCTCCTGGAACTGAATCAGGTAAACCCGCCTGCAGGCCAACCAGGCGAGCCATATTCATCCCTTGTTCTCCCTCAGGAAAAGCACAGCCTAGAATAAGATCATCCACTTCAGCAAGATCTAAACCAGGTGTTCTGTTTAGCGCTTCACCGACCACCAAAGCAGCAAGTTCATCCGGACGGGTGGTCGCTAGAGCACCCCGCTTGGCTTTCCCGACAGGGGTGCGAACGGCCGTCACAACAACAACTTCACGTGAAGAATGATCACTCATAATATACTCCTTTATTAGTTACGCAACACTTTCCCCGTTTGCAGTAGGTTCCACATTCGTTGCTGGGTCTTTTCCTCACCGCAAAGCGATAAGAATGCTTCCCTTTCCAGATCAAGCAAATATTGCTCATCCACCCAGGTTGGTTGGCTTAACTCACCACCGGTCATGATATACGCCAGCTTGGATGCAATAAGATGCTCGTGTTCGGTTATGAAACCACCTTCTTTCATTATATAAATACCCACCCGCAAGGCTGCCAGTGCATCCCGTCCGGCTGCATAAACTTTCTCTGGTACGGGTGGGTGATAACCAGTCTCGAGCATATGAAGCACCTCTTTCTTGGCTTCGGTTAGCAGGTGGCTGCGATTCATCACCACACGATCTTGTGGCAATAGAAAACCCATTTCTCGTCCTTCTTCAGCACTGGTAGCCACTTTTGCCATACCGATTTGTTCAAAAACACGCTGAAGCAATGGCAATGGTTCTACATTGGGGGTGCGCATGGGCGGGCTGACTATCCGGCGTACCATCTCCTTAGTGCCTCCACCCGCCGGTATTACTCCCGCACCGATCTCAACCAATCCAATGTATAGCTCTGCAGCCGCCACCACCCGACTGGCGTGCATGGTTACTTCTGCACCACCTCCCAATGCCAATCCCGCTGGAGCAATGACAACGGGTTTGGGGAAATAACGCATTTGCATATTGGCATCCTGCAGCTTTCGAACAGCCGCTTCTAACATATCCCACATACCGCTCTTGGCGCCCATCACAACCATAAATAAATTTGCTCCTGCGCTGAAGTTATCTGCTTCATTGCCAACCACTAAACCATCAAAATCCTGCCCGGCACGCTCTAAACCTTCAATCAGCATATTAAAAATATCATCATCCAGCGCATTCATCTTGGTATGAAACTCAATACAAGCTACACCATCACCCAAATCTACTAATGAAGCACCAGGATTGACTGACAACACTTTTCCGACTGCTTTTTGTTGCTTGAGATCAATGAACGCTGCAGGCTTGTAGACAGGTTCGTAAGCTCCTTTTTGTGGATTATAAACACTTACCTTCCCACCTCCGCCATATTCATAAAAGGCAGTTAAGCCTTTTTCAATCATTGCATCCACCCAGGGTGCAGGTGGAAATCCAGCCGATTTCATGGCTGTAGCTGTTTCTACCACCCCCAACATATCCCAGGTTTCAAATGGACCAGCTTCACGTCCAAAGCCCCAACGCATGGCGTCATCAATTGGTATGGGTGTATCAGCAACCTCTGGTATGCGATGCGAGGCATACGCCAGGCTTTGGTAGGTAAGTGTCCGTACAAGTTGCCCGGCGCGATCCTCAGCAGCCAGCAATACTTTTAACCTCTCCCCCAGGTTTTCCATATCCTTAACTTTTCCAATGGACTCAAATCGCACTTTAGAAGAAGGTTGGTATTCTAATGTTTTTAAATCCAACACATGGAACTCTTTATTACCATCGGGAAGGCGAACCTCTTTGTAAAAGCCCTGCTTGCTTTTTGATCCCAGCCATCCCTTCTCAACCAGAGAATGGATCAGATGATTGGCTCTTTCAGAGCTAAGATATGGTAATGCCAACTCATCATGAGGAATCGCTGGCGCCAGGTTTTTACCCACATGCTCCCATACGTCTACACCAACCAAGTCGATCAAACGGAAGGTGGCAGTTTTTGGATTGCCAATCGGTGGGCCCGTAATCGCATCCACCTCTTCAACCGAATAATCATTTTCTAAGATGTAATCCATTGCAAACGCACCAGAACCAAAAGCCAACCGGTTTGCAATGAAATTCGGGGTATCTTTGGCAGGTACGATTCCTTTCCCAAGACGATACTCGCAGAAATGGCTGATAAACTTGACCACATCAGGCAGAGTATCCTGGGTAGGAATGACTTCCAACAATTTCAGGTAACGGGGGGGATTAAAGAAATGCGTTCCAAGAAAATGCTGGCGAAAACCTTCAGAGAATCCGTCAGAAATCGAGGAAACGGGTATGCCGGAGGTATTGGTGGAAACAATGGTATGGGGGGATCGTATAGCATCAATTCGCTCCATTAGCAAGCGCTTGATTGTAAGATTCTCGACAATAACTTCAATGATCCAATCAGCAGAACGCATAACCTCAAAATCATCCTCCAGATTCCCAAGGGAGATCAGGGAGGCTTTATTTGATGAAAAAAAACTTGCTGGACGGGATTTTAATGCCCGCTCAAAGCCTTCGCGGACAATTCGATCGCGCACCACCCGGTCAGTCAATACTAAACCGCGTTTCTCTTCATCAGGCGTCAAACGGTTGGGGACAATATCCAACAGTGTCACCCGAACTCCAGCGTTGGCAAGGTGGGCGGCGATTGCCGCCCCCATGGTACCAGCGCCTATAACCACAGCATGATGTACTTTGTATTTCATGTTACCTCCTCATTAACATCTGTCTATCGCAGCTCTCGCCCGCTATAATCCAGAATGTTGCGAGCTACAATCAGACGGTTGATTTGCCCTGTGCCTTCATAGATATCCGTAATCTTGGCATCCCGGAACCATTTTTCCAGTAATAACTCGCGGGAATAGCCCAACGGGCCCATCAATTCAACAGCTCGTTGGGTAATGCGGGTGACAACATCACCTGCACGCAATTTGCTCATTGAGGCTTCTAAAGGATTAGATTTTTTATTATCCGCCATCCAAACCGCTTTTATTACCAGCAACCAGGCAGATTGTAGCATAACCTCCATATCGATGATCTCCCGCTCAATATTGGTCAATTTTTGGCGCGGTAACCCATAACGAATGTGAATACCCTGCTCTGCAAGGATTTGTTTAAGTAATTCCAGGGTCGCTCGCGCCACGCCAATACCAGTGGCTGCCACCAATGGACGCGTTGCGTCAAAAGTTGCCATAGCTCCTTTGAATCCTTTGGTGGTATCAGTGCGAATTTCCGGACTACCCAGAATATTCTCAAAAGGCACCCGGCAATCGGTAAGCACAATCGATGCAGTGTCACTGGCGCGAATCCCCAGTTTGTGTTCCATTTTGGTCACCTGGCAACCCGGAATTCCGGCTTCGACAACAAATGAACGCATCCCAGCCCGTCCGGCGCTTGGATCAATAGTCGCCCAAACGACGATAAAACCCTGGGATTCTTCAAGCGATTTTTGACCGGCAGTGACAAAAATCTTCTCTCCATTTAACACCCACTCATTGGTGTTTTTATCCAGCACCGCCGTAGCACGAATGGCTGAGGTATCCGAGCCGCATTGTGGTTCGGTCATAGCCATTGCCGCAAAAGTAGGTTTTTCATCCATAAAGCGCGCCAGGAATTTTTTCTTTTGCTCAGATGAACCTGCTGCCTCAACGGCTGCTGCACCTAAACCTCCCCCTGGGGTAACCAGGTACATGCCAACATCTCCCCATGCCAGCATTTCCAACATAAATGCCAGCATCTGGTATGCGATGGGAGGGCGTTCTTTTTTCTTTTCATCCGGCTTTGGTTCTTCTTTGCGCTCTGGAGGCGCCAGGGAACCAGCGCCAGTGGCTCGCATTGCCATGTGCATGAAGTTTATATAATCCCATGGAATCTCATGCTCATGTTCATCAAAATACCGCGAGACTGGGCGCATCATGTTTTCCGCTACCGTTTGCAGTACGTAAGACTGCTGGGCAATCGGTTTAGGCATTTCGAATTCAATCATTTCTCAACTCCTTTTTTTGCATTCCCAAACCTTCAATTATAAAATCGCCAATCCAGAGAGCGTAGCGACCCCACGACCGTTGCGCATCCATAGCTCAACCGGATGCTCTCGAATATAACCATGCCCTCCCAGGATCTGAACTGCGCGGTCTGAAACCATCATCGCCATATCCGCTGCCCCAGTATGCGCCAGGTAGGCATGGCGACTGGCGCCTTCTTTTGCAGTATCCACCATCCAGGCAGCTTCCCAGGTGAGTAGGCGGATGGCTTCAATTTCAGTTGCCATCTCAGCCAACATGAAGGCTATCGCTTGTTTCTGAGCCACCTTTACTCCAAACACATCACGATCCTTGGCATATTCGCGAGCATAATCAAAAGCCGCCCGGGAAAGTCCCAATCCCAAAGCAGCCATTGCCAGGTGCATGGCATCTAAGATGTCATCCATTGAATGTCCATCAACCCCCCCCAAGCGATTCTCGGCTGGAATTTGTAGCTCGTTTAATCCCAATGAATACAGCGGTAGGGCATTAATCCCCAACAGCTTTTGGCGCTCACCAATCTGTAAACCAGGCGTTTCCTTGGGTACAATAAACCCCTGGGTCTTGCCTTCCAGGTTGGCATAAACCAGGATGTCGGAAGCATCAGTAGCATAAGGAACATAGGTTTTTTCACCATTCAATATATAGCCACCATTGACTGGCTTAGCGGTGGTCATAAGATCTTGAGGGTCAAAATCGAATTTCGCCTCGATCAGCGCCGCGCTATATGGTTTCCATTCAGCTTCAACGACTTCTGGCAAGAAGCGTTGTTTTTGTTCCTCAGTTCCTGCCAACAAAATGGGGGTTGCAAACAAACCAGGCATCAATATTGCCATGGCACCTGCCATATCACCATATGACAGCTCTTCGACAGCCAACACCCCGGTGAGCGCAGACCGTTCCCCAAAACCACCGTATTCTTCTGGGATAGAGGCTTGCAAGAAACCCAACTCCCAACCTTTCTCAACCAGGTCTTCAGGCAAATGGCACTCCTCTTCTGCGTCGTGCGCTTTGGGTCTTAAATCTTTAGCAGCATACTTGCTCACAGCATCCACTAGCATTTTTTGTTCTTCAGATGGTTCAAAAGAATACATGCTCCTCTCTCCTTTGCTCTTTACAAGCGTTTATCAAACCATATACTTGAATAAACTTGGCGCGCTCAGCTTGATACCCATCAGACAATTCGACAATACTGGTAAGGTTGTCGACCATTTGTACTTAACAGGTTGGCAACCTGTAACAAACCTCGTTGGTAAAGATACTCCAGGTGAGCGCCAGCTTCTTCTAAAGCAAGCAATACGTTATATCCATGCACCTCCCCAAATAACTGTTTAGAAATATCTGCAACCGTGTGAGGTCGCGTTAAATAATCCAGGATGGTATCCAAACGTTGACGGTGAAGCGCACGGATATCCATCACTCGCCCCGCCAGGTCTTCAATTGGTTCTTCATGACCTCCCAGGGTCAGGCGTATCCCTTGTGCCCAGGAAAGCATGGTATCCAATGATTGCAAATAATGCGTCAATCCTGTGAATTGGGTAAGCGTTTCGGGTGCCTGGTGTGGGCTGGTATCATGTAAAACATGGTCTCCACTAAATAAGATGTCGTGAAGACGGATGATCACATGCCCGGCACAGTGACCAGGAACATGCAACATCTCAAAAGGACCAAGTTGCATTCCCTGGGCTTCGTAAGTGAAATCAACTTGTACTGAACTATACAAGCTCTTGGTTACCTGATATAGATTGATCAAGTGGTT
>Ga0194126_10011192_pt1 | contig 11597 bp, 9 predicted proteins | sample TA2KigC150mmetaG_FD_148641 | JGI IMG/M metagenome (GOLD analysis project Ga0194126, IMG submission 148641) | Freshwater microbial communities from Lake Tanganyika, Tanzania - TA2015035 Kigoma Deep Cast 150m | ecosystem: Environmental > Aquatic > Freshwater > Lake | place: Tanzania: Lake...
AAGAACTCGCGCTTCGCGAGGCGCAGCACGTCGCCGGCCTTCACCGGCTTCGAGATCTGCGGGATGAACGAGCGGCCGACCGCGTGGAACAGGCGCCACTTGATGCGCATCAGCCACGGCGGGCGCGGCCGGCGTCCGCCCCACGGCGTCGTGCCGTGGCTCCAGCCCTGCACGAGCTGGCGGTGCGCCTCGTCGTTCTCGCCGTGCGCAGCGAGGTCCTCGACCGAGACGTCCGTGTCCTCTTCTTCGCTCTCGAGCACGCCGAAGCGGAACGCGTCGTGCGCGACGATCTGCGCGTTCGACTCGCGCGCGATGCGCGTCGCGCCGCCGAAGTGGTCGGGGTGCGAGTGCGTCACCACCACGGTGTGGATGTGGCGCGGCTCGAGGCCGGCCTGCTTGAGGCGGTCCTTCAGCGCGCGCCAGTTATCAGGGCCGGGCACACCGGGATCGACCACCGCGCAGCCGCGCTCGTCGAGCAGCGCGTACATGTTCACGTGGCCGAGGCCGGGCATGCGGATCGGCAGCTGCATACGCAGCACGTTCGGGGCGACTTCGGTGATCTCGCGTTGGGCGGACTCTTGCTCTTGGCGGCGCGGTTTCGACATGTCGCGCGACGGTATGACAGCGAGCTGGCGCGTGCTGCTGTTAGGGAGGGGTGGTGTGCGGGCTCCGCAGCCGCAGCGGGGGCGGGGCCTGCTGCGGCCGATGGCTCGCTGGCGGCCGCTTGCGGGTGGCGTATCGCTGATCGGGAGCAGAACGCGTTGCCTCTCGCCTCAGCGCGGCGCGGTGAGCGCGGCCGAGCTGCGCTTGATTCGGCCTCCGCAGGCCCCGCCCCCGCCGCGGCTGCTCTTGCTCGGATTGGACGCACTCGTTCTTGAGAGCAGGGCGCGGACCGGCGCGCCGTTGAGGCGCGCCTCCCGCGCGTTTTTCTCTCACCCGAACGTGGTGCTGATCACGCCACTTGTTCGCTGATTCGTCTTTCGCGCGGCGTGGGTCTGGTGATTCGTGCGGACTTGCTGCGGATGAGGGGCGAACGTGCGTGGCATGCGCAGACTCGCGATGACGATTCCGCTCGAGGGGCTTCCGCTTTCGCAGCAGGCGGACTTCGTCCGCGAGCTGGCGGATCTTGGCTACACGGACGCGTGGTCGAGCGAGGCGCAGGACGTGGACGGCTTCACGCCGCTCGCGCTCGCCTCGCAGTGGGCACCTTCGTTGCGGCTCGGCTGCGCGTGCTTCCCGGTGCAAACGCGGGGTCCCGCCCTGATGGCGATGAGCGCGGCGGCGCTGGCGGAGGCGGCGCCGGGCCGCTTCGTGATGGGAATCGGCAGCTCGTCGCCTTGGATCGTGGCGATGCAGAACGCGCAGAAATTCGAGCGCCCGTATCACCAGACGCGCGACACGCTGCGCTTCCTGAAGCGCGCGCTCGCGGGCGAGAAGAGCGACGGCGAGTACGACACGTTCGCGGTGCGCGGCTTTGCGCTGCGCCGCAAGCTCGCGCACGTGCCGCCCGTGCTGGTGGCGGCGCTGCGCCCGCAGATGCTCACGCTCGCGGGTCGCGAGGGCGAAGGCGCGATCCTGAACTTCGTCACGCCCGAAGAAGCCGCGCGCTGCGCGCCGCTCGTGCGCCAGTTCGGCGCGCACAAGCAGATCGCTGCGCGCATCTTCGTGTGCCCCACCACCGACGCCGAGGCCGTGCGCCGCATCGCGCGCTTCTCGCTCGCCGCATATCTCTCTGCGCCGTCCTACCGCGCGCAGCAGGAGTGGCTCGGCAACGCGCACCTGCTCAAGGCGAGCTGGGATCGCATGGCGAGCGGCGACTTCAAGGGCGCGCGCGCCGCGATCACGGACGAGATCGTCGACCGCTTCTACATCCACGGCCCGCCCGAGTACTGCCGCGAGCGCATCGCCGCCTACCACGAAGCGGGCGTCGACACGCCGATCATCGGCCTGATCGAGGCGGGCATCGATCCGCGCCAGGCCGCGCGGGATCTCGCTCCCCGCTGACCGGGGAGTCTCGCCGCGCGGAGTGAGCGCAGTCGCGGCGAGGGCCGCGCGCGAGCGACGTATGCTCCCCGCATGGAACTCGACGAGCTCGAACGCAGGCTGATTCCCTTCGCGCGCGCGAAGTACTCCGACGAAGCCGCGCGCATCCGCGAGGTGCACAAGATGCCCGGCCACGCGGGCTTCGCGTACGGCTTCACGGTCGAGAGCCGCGGCGCGCGCGAGTCGTGGTTCCTGCGCATTCCGCCGCCCGGCGTGAAGTGGCAGGGCACGGCGGACGTGCTGCGCCAGGTGTGCGTGCTGAACGCGCTCGACGGCACGGATGTCCCGCATTGCTCCGTCCAGTGGAGCGGAGGCGAGGGCGCGGAGCTCGCGTGGTTCGAACGCCCTTACTTCGTCGTGCCGAAGCTGAGCGGCGACGTGCTGCGGCTCGGTCCTGGCGACTGGGGCTCGAAGCTCGCGCCCGCGGTGCTGCGCGGCTGCGCCGAGCAGGCGATGCGCGCGCTCGCGGGCGTCCACCGCATCCCGTGGCGCGAGAAGTGCGCGTATCTCGGTGCGCCGATTCCGTTCGCGGACGACGTCGAGCGCTGGGATCGCTTCATGCCGAAAGTCGCGGAGCCCGGCCGCTTCGCTCTGCAGGAGCGCGTGCGCTCGCGCTTGCTCGCCGCGCTCCCGAGCGACGCGCCCGTCGGCGTCTTCCACGGCGATTTCCAAGTCGCGAACTTGTTCTTCTCGTTCGAGGGCAAGCTGCTCGCGGTGATCGACTGGGAGCTCACGGGCGTCGGCGCGACGCTCAACGACGTCGGCTGGGTCGCGACGTTCAACACGAAGGCGGCGTGGGACCAGACGCGGGGCGGCCCGATTCCGAGCGGCGGCTTCCCGAGCGGGGACGAGCTCGTCGCGATCTATCAGGACGCGTGGGGCGAAGAGCTTCCCGACCTCGGCTGGTTCCGAGCACTCGCGGCGTACAAGTTCGCGATCATCAGCGGCTTCAACCTCGCGCTGCACCGCCGCGGCAAGCGCCACGATCCACTCTGGGAGACCACCGCGCTCTCGATCGCGCCGCTGCTCGAGCACGCAGCGGAGCTGTTGGGCTGAGCCGCGACCCAAAGCAGTGGGATGCAGGTCGCGTTTCGACGGACTGGGCGGAATCTGCTCGCGCGCCGAGCGGCCAAATTTGCGATGGCAGCGCGCCTCGGCGCGTGCCATGGTGGAACCCACTCGGAGGCACGCGTGGCCCGCAAGTTCCGAACCGCTCTCGTTGTCGAAGACGACGCGACGCTGAGGACCTCGATCGCGAGCTTCCTGCGCAGCCGCGACATGCGGGTCGTCACCGCGGGGAGCGTGAGCGAGGCACTGGCGCAGTTGCGCGGGCGCCCCGACGTGGTCGTGCTCGACGTGATGCTGCCGGACGGCGATGCGTTCCGCGTGCTCGAGCAGGCCGCGGTGATTGCGCCGGCGCCGATTCGCGTGGCGATGTCTGGCGCCGCGACGCCCGAGGAATCCTTCCGGCTCGCCAAGCTCGGCGTGCGGCAGTTCTTGCAGAAGCCGACCTCGCTCGAGCGAATCTGGGAAGCCATCTGCGCGGCGGCGGAGGAGCCCCCGGAGCTCGCCCCTGTCGTTCAGGAAGCCGTCGGCCAGATGCCGCTCAAGGATCTCGTCAACGGCGTGTGGGACGAGGCGATCCGGCAGGCCCTCGCGGTCTCGAAGGGCAATCGCACGCGCGCCGCGCGCATCCTCCAGGTGACGCGCCAGGCCGTGCAGCAGATGCTGCGCCAGCCGGCCAAGCGCTAGCGCTCGCGGCGGGCGGCCGACTCCCCGCCTTCGCTTTCGAAGGCGCGTCTCGCGCGCACCCGATCTGCAAGAACGCTTGCGACATGAGCAATTTCGCATCTCAAGCGCGCAACTGAGTCGCCCGATGCAGCGGCCTGAGAGGGCCCCTGCATGCCGCGACCGCTCGTCGTCGACGCCGACAGCCACAAGTGTGAGAACCCGCCGGTTCTGTTCGACTACCTCGACGCTCCGCAGCGCGAGCGGCTGCGCTTCGTGCGGGATCGCTATGGCGAGCAGCGCTTCGAGCTGCGCGATCGCGACATGCGCACGGGCGAGCTCGTGTGGCGCACGTTCCTGCAGCCCGAGGGCTACGCGAAGGGAACGTTCCGCCCGTATCACGAAGAGACGACGCACGGCGGGCTCTTCAACCGCGTTCGCCTCGAGCACATGGATCGCGAGGGTGTCGACCACCAAGTCATCTATGGCTCGGTCGCGCTGGCCTTCAACTCATTAGGGGACGCCGAGCTCGCGAGCGCGCTGTGCCGCGCCTACAACGACTACATCGCGGACGACTGCGCGCCGTACGCAGCGCGCCTGCATCCCGTCGCGCACGTCGCGCTGCAGGATCCCGCCGAAGCGATCGCCGAGCTGCGGCGCTGCGTGCTCGAGAAGGGCTTCGTCGGCGTCGCGCTTCCGCCGAGCCTGCCCGCACCGCATCCCGATGCGCCGGAGGCGTTCCCGCGCATCCGCGTGCCGAAGCACCTCTCGCACGCGGACTTCGCGCCGCTGCTCGCGGAGGCGGAGCGGCTCGATGTCGCGCTGGGCATCCACGCCGCGCCAGGCATGTATCTCGCGGGCGGCAGCTCGGATCAGCTCGACAGCTTCACGCTCGTCCACGTCTTCGCGAATCGCTCGATGCAGCAGATGGCCCTCGCGCGCCTGCTCTTCGACGGCACGCTCGACGCGCATCCGAAGCTCCGCGTCGGCTTCCTCGAAGCGGGCGTGGGCTGGCTGCCCGACCTGCTGCACAACCTGCACGAGCACTGGGAGAAGCGCGTTCGCGACTTCGACCCGAGCGTCGAGCCGAGCGTCGCGGAGTTCCTGCTCGAGTTCGCGCGCGAGCGGGACGCGCGCGGGCAGCGCGGTTTCGTGCGCAAGGCGCGGCAGCTGCTCGCGATCTTCTCGCCGCGCCGCGGCGAGGACGCCTCGCCCGCCGAGGTGGCAGCCTTCCGCAACGAGCACCCGAACCTGCGCGGCGATCCGCTCGCAGCGCTCGCGCGCCGGCAGCTCTTTTTCACGTACGAGCCTGACGACCCCGCGCCCTCTTATCTGCGCGCCGCGCTCGGCGAAGCCGGTGAGCGCGTGTGCGGGCTCGCGATCGATTACGGGCACTGGGACGCGACGCTGAAGGACTGCGTCGCGCTCGCGAGGCGCGCTGCCGGCGGCGACGACGCCTATGCCGCGCGCTTGTTAGGCGAGAACGCGCTCGCGTTCTACGGCTAACGGCTCGCGCAGCGCCTCGCGCCGCCGCTGGCGCTGTCGGCTTAGGAGGCCCCCGTGTCTCGAGGTTTCGTGAATCCGTTCAAGCCGCTGTCCGCCGAGGAGCGCTCTCGGTACTTGTCGGACTACGCAGAGCATCTGCGTGCCACGGACGGTGAAGTCCAGCTCGCCGAGAGGCGCCTGTCCGAGCGCGAAAAGAGGATGGTGGCGCTCGAAGCGTGGGCTCCCAGCGAGGTGGGCGAGCACGTGAGCGGCGACGCCCAGAAGCGGTCCGAGTGGCTGCTCGCTGCGACGAAGGCGAACGAGGGCGAGAGCTACGGCGTCGAGATCGAGCTGTCCCGCTTTCAGGCCCGCGGGTCCTTCCCCGGCTTCGAGTCACCGGATCTCATGCTCCGCGTGCTGATGCAGGAGAGCTACCACTGCCGAATCCTCGCGGAGCTGTGTCGCACCGCCGGCGCCTCGTACGAGTCCGCGAGGCCGGCGCTTCCGACGCGGATGTTCGTAGCGGTCATCGAGAGGGTCCAGGCCACCGTGCGCTGGGCGATCGTGCTCGCGGGCGAGTGCGTCGGAGCGACGCTGTTCTGGCGCTTGCGAGAGGCTCTTCCGAGCTGCGGATTCGCTCCGAGCCGTCGCGATCGGCTCGATGCGCTGATCCGCGAGATTTGGGCGGATGAGGTCTTGCACGTGGCGTTTCTGCGCGCCGCGTTGTCCCCGACCGGACTTCGCTTGTCGCGCTTGCTGCTTCCGATCGTCGCGTTCGGCGTGTTCCAGCAAGTCCCCGACCTCCGCCGCCTCGGTTGCACTCCGAGCGAAGTCCTCGCGGAGCTGCGACGGGGAATTCCCATTCCCGCCGAGATCGGCTGGCTCGACTCGGACGTGCCCGCGGAACCGTTGGCGACGTTGGGGGCCGCCGTCCCGTGATAGGGCGCGAGCCGTCGAAAGATGGCTCGCAAACTCTCGCTGCGGTTCAACCCTCAAGATCACCTAGGCACCGCCTTCGTGATCGCGGGCGTCGTGCACCCGCTCTGGTGGCTCGTCGGGCCCGGCGGCCCGGGTGATCCGATCGCGCTGTGGGTGATCGTCGGAGCGGCCTTCGCGATCGCTGGCGCACTGGCTCACACGTACCCGCGCATCAGGCAGCGCGACCTGCACTTCACGGCCTCGTTCATCGCCACTGCGCACCTCTATTGGCTGTTCCTGGGTCATCCGGGCGAGCCGTTCTACGCGGCTTCGGCGTTCATGATCGCGGTGTCGTCGCTCATGGTGATCGCGGACCCAGCGATCTTTCGTGCCTACACCGCGTTCGTCGCACTCGCCTCGACGGTCCCCCTCTTTGCGCACGGCGGGGGCATGTCGGTCTTCTATTGCGCCGGCACGCTCTCCGTCGTCTTCTTTTCGAGCCGCGCGTTCGCCATGGAGCGCGCTCGGGTCGAAGAAGACGCCCAGCGCCTCTCCCAGGTCCGCGCCGAGCTCGCCCACGAGCGCTCCGAGCGTCTGCGCCTCGAGAACGAGCTGCGCACGGCGCAGCGCATGGACGCCCTCGGTCGTCTCGCCGGTGCGTTCGCGCACGAGTTCAACAACCAGCTGATGGCGATCCGCATTCACACCGAGCTGCTCGAGAGGTCGATTCCCAGCGGCGCGCCGCAGCGCGCGGACCTCGATCAGATTCACAACACGACGAGCGCGGCGGCGGATCTCACCTCGCGCCTGCTCACGTTCTCTCGCCCCATGCGAGAGAAGGAAGATCCCTGCGACGTGTCGGCGATCGTGCGCCAGAACCTGGTGACGCTGCGCCACCTGATGACCGAGCACGTTCCGCTTTCGTGGAACGTGCCGGACCAAGTGCACCGTGCGCCCGTGGGCGCGAAGCAGCTGAGCCAGGTGCTGCTGAATCTCGCGCTGAACGCCAAGGAAGCGATGTCCGGCAGCGGCTCACTGCGCATCGAGGTGGCGCATTCCGCGCGCCAACGCGGTGCTGCCGGACTCCCTGACGGGCGACACGTTGATCGTGCTCACGATCTCGGACACGGGTCCCGGCATGGACGAGGAGACGCGCGAGAAAATCTTCGAGCCGTTCTTCACGACCAAGCTGGAGCGCGGCAACACCGGGCTCGGCCTGTCGGTGGTCTACGGCATCGTGCGCGAGACGGGCGGACACATCCGCGTCACGAGCGAGCCGGGGCGCGGCGCGCGCTTCGACATCTACTGGCCCGAGGTCGGAGGGGTCGCGGCGGGGAAGGATCTCGCGGCGAAGCCCGAGTCCGAGGCGCCGCCGATGCGGGCGCGCGTGCTGCTGGTCGAGGATCAAGCCGTGCTGCGACTCGGCCTCACGCGCTGGCTCGCGGATTCGGGCTACTCCGTCGTCGGGTGCGAGAGCGGAGAGGAGGCGCTCACGCGCGCGACCGACATCGACGTCGTCGCGTCCGATGTCGTGCTGCGCGGCATGGACGGCATCGAGCTGTTAGGGAGAATTCGCCGTCGCGCGCCGCGCCTTCCAGCCGTGCTCTTCTCCGGCCACCTCGATCACCTCGCGCGCGAGCGCCGCGAGATTCCACCGGGCGTCGCGTTCCTCGAGAAGCCGTTCGCGCCCGAAGCGCTCGTCTCGAAGCTCGACGAGCTCGTCGATGCCGCGCGCGCGGCGCCGGCGCGCTGAGCGAGCGCGCACGCGACGAGGCGAGGCGGAGCTGCGAGCGCTTTGGAGCCGAGCGCAGATCCTCGGCTCGGTGATCGCGCACCCACCTCGTCGTCACCACGCGATTCCGGTGTCCTCTCCGAAATCGCTCGCCGCGCCCCACAGCGTGCCGTGCTCCGCGTCGACGAGAATTGCGGTGATCGGGCCCGAGGTTTTCGCCTCGGTCTCCACCTGATAACCGCGCGCGCGCATCGCCTCGAGCGTCGCGACGGGAGTGTCCGCACGCAGCACGAGGCGGCCCGGCTCCGAGACGTGCTCGCCGAACGAGCTGAACATCTGGAACGAGACCAGGTTCGGCGCCTCCGCCGCTTGCTGCGGCGTCATGCCGAACTCGACCACGTTCAGGAAGAACTGCAGCAGGTTCTGATCCTGCGTGTCGCCGCCTTGCACCGAAAACGCGAGCCACGGCTTGCCGTCCTTCAGTGCGAGCGTCGGCGTGAGCGTGACGCGAGGGAGCTTGCCCGTTGCGAGCACGTTGTATGGATTCATCGCGGGATCGAGCACGAACGCCTGCATGCGCTGCGACAGCCCGATGCCTGTGCGGCCTGCGATCACCGCCGGAATCCACGCACCGCTCGGCGTCACCGACACGACCCAGCCCTCGGCGTCGGCGGCCTGAATCGAGGTCGTGCCCGCCATGAACGCGCGCTCGCGCGCGGCGCGCAACGAGGCGCGGTCGGCCGGGTTGCCGTGCGCGCCGTCCGCCTCGCGCGCAGGCCTCGGCGGCCACGAGCGAAGCAATCGCGCGAACGGGTTTTTCGCACCTTGGAACGGGTAGGGGTCGCCGGGCTTCACGTCGGGATCGTTGCGGGCCCAGTCGATCTCGCCGAAGCGCCGCTTTGCATAGTCCTTCGAGAGCAGGCCCGCGATCGGCTCCGCGGGTCCGTGGTACGGATCGCCGTAATAAAAGTCGCGGTCGGCGAAGGCGAGGTTCATCGCCTGATAGATCGCGTGCAGGTAGTCGGGCGAGTTGTGGCCGAGCGCGCGCAGGTCCTTCTGCTCGAGCAGGTTCAGCGCCTGCAGCATCGCGGGGCCCTGCGTCCAAGTGGTGAGCTTGTACACGTCGACGCCGCGGTACGTCGTGCGCACCGGCTCTTCGATGCGCACGCTCCAGCGCGCGAGGTCTTGCTCCGTGAAGAGCGCGCCCTGCGCGCGCGCCGCGGCGACCAGCTCGCGCGCGATGTCGCCGCGATAGAAGCGCCCGTACGCGGCGAGGATCGCGTCGCGTCGCGACTTCCCGGCGGCGAGCGCATCTCGCTCCGCCGCGATCAGCTTCTCGAGCGTCGCCGCGAGCTCGGGCTGGCGGAAGATCTCGCCCGCTGCGGGCGCGGCGCGCTTAGACGCGTCGCTCGGATCGAGGTGCGGGAGCAGCACGCGCTTCGAGTCGGGCCACGACGCGAGTAGCGCGCGGTCTCGTTCCAGCGCGTTCGCGGTCTCGGCGTCGATCGGGTAGCCGCGCGCGAGCTCGAGCGCGGGCCATAACACCTCGGCGAGTGAGAGCCTCCCGTACTCCGCGAGCATGATGAGCAGGCCGCCCGGCGTGCCTGGCGTGACGGCTGCTTCTCCGCCCGTCGCCGGCGGGTAGGCGAGGCCCTGCTTGCGAAAGTGCGCCACGGTCGCGTCGCTGCCGGCGACGCCGTGCGCATTCACGCCGATCACGCGCTGCGTGCGCGGATCGAAGATCAGCGCCTGCGTCTCGCCGCCCCACGAGAGCACGTCCCACATCGTCGCGGTCGCCGCGAGCATCGCGCACGCCGCGTCCACCGCGTTGCCGCCGCGCTCGAACGTCTTCGCGCCTGCGACCGCGGCGAGCGGCTTGCCCGTGACCGCGACCCAGTGGTGACCGTGCAGCGGGGGCTTGTTGGTGCGCGCGAGCGCAGGCTGCACGGCGAACGCCAATGCCAGCAGCGCAGCCACCAGAGAACGCGTTGCTCGTGCCATCCTGAAGAACCTCCGGAGACGCCGTGAACGAAGTCGACGAGAGCCTGCTCATTCTCGCCTCATCGATGCTGTTCGGGGTCGAGGAAGAGGACGATTCCGCGTTCCTGCGTGAGGCCTACGAGGAAGCGCACCAGTACGTCTCGTGGCAGCCGTGGTGTCGCGGAGTCCGCGAGGAACATCTCGGGTTCACGATTCCAGGCGTCGTCGCGGTCTTCCTCGTTCGCATCTGGCCCGCGGATCCAGCCGTGGACGAGTCTCTCTGGGTCGTAGTGGGTGATCTGCCCACGGCGTACCTCGTGACCGACAACGCACCGAACGGCATCGATGCACTCGACGGCTACTGCGAGTTGATGGACGAGTGGGTCGCTGCGGTGCGCAGCGGCCGCGGACGCGCGAAGACCGCTGGCGTCTTTCCAGTCGAAGCGAAGGCGACGCGCAAGAACGCAGATTCACTCGCGAGTCGCGTCGCGTTTCTGCGCGAGCACGTGATCCCAGCGAGAGTCGATGAGCAGCGCGGTCGGGTCGCACGGGCGCGCGTCGCCGCTCCACCGATTCGGCCGGGCGATCACCTGGTCACCGCGAAGGGAGATCGCGGCATCGCGATCCGGTCTCGCCCCCGGCCCACAGACGAGTGGTTGAGGATTCAGCGCGACTCCCGCTGGCGCGACAATCGCGAGCCGCGCTGGTGGACGGTTCTCCCCGAGACTGGCGGATCGATGAGTGCGCCCGAATCGCTGCTCGAGAGTCTCGGACCCGCCTCGCGCGATGTTGCTGAGAGGGCGTATCGGAACGCGAACTTCCACGCCCGAACCACCTTGTGGAAGATGTTCCCGGCTTGGCTGGTCGAACCCGAGCGCAGTTAGCAACTCGCGCTCAAATCACCTTCGCATCGCGCAGCGCGCTGATCTTCTCCCAGTCGTAGCCACACAGATCCATCAGGATCTCTTCCGTGTTCTGCCCGAGCTCGGGCGCGGCGGTGCGCACGCTGCCCGGCGTCTTCGTCAGCTCGACGGGAATGCCCACCGCCTTCGTCTTGCCGTATTGCGGATGATCGAGCTCGGTGACGTAGCCGTTCGCGAGCACTTGAGGATCGTTCGGCAGATCGTCGACGGTGTTCACGATCGTGTAGATGTAGTCCCCGCCGTCTTCCTTGAGGAGGCGCAGCCACTCGTCGCGCGGCTTCGTCGCGAAGGCGGCGTCGAGGATCGCGACGCACTCCGCGCTGTTCATCGCGCGCACCGTGAGGTTCTTGAAGCGCTCGTCGGTCGCGAGCTCGGGGCGACCGATCACGCGCGCGACGTCGGGCCAGTAGCGGTCGCTCTGCAGCATCGCGAGCGCGATCCACTTGCCGTCGCCGCACCGGTAGTGATTCCAGAGCGGGTTCCCGGCGCGCGCGCGGAACGTGCGCGGGAACGCGACGCCCGCCATCAGCTTCATCGACAAGCTGAGGCCTTGCAGGAACAGCATCGAGCCGAGGTGCGAGCCGTTCACCTCTTGGCCCACGCCGTGGCGCTCGCGCGCGAACAGCGCGTTCATGATTCCCCACGCGAGCATCACGCCGCCCATCTGGTCCGCGATGCCGCCGGCGATGCCGAGCGGCGGCATGTCGGGCTCGCCGGCGGCGTTCATGATGCCGCTGCGCGCGAGGCCGAGATGGTCGAACGACGGCTCCGCGGTCTCGTCGCCGTGC
>Ga0194126_10011196_pt1 | contig 11593 bp, 7 predicted proteins | sample TA2KigC150mmetaG_FD_148641 | JGI IMG/M metagenome (GOLD analysis project Ga0194126, IMG submission 148641) | Freshwater microbial communities from Lake Tanganyika, Tanzania - TA2015035 Kigoma Deep Cast 150m | ecosystem: Environmental > Aquatic > Freshwater > Lake | place: Tanzania: Lake...
CAGGAAGTCAACCTGTGCTGGGAGCAGCTCTGCATCGCCGATGCCTATGACATCGAGATTGCCAAGAAGAAGGACTTCAGTCTCGTGATTGTCGACCTCGCCCCCGAGGGTGAGTGCTACGGCTTCATGCCGGTTGACGTCCTCAAGCCGTGTGCCTACTTCCCGGCTGGCGGACAGGCAGCAGGCTCAACACTCTCCATCCTGTACGAGGACGAGGACTTAAAGAAGTCCACCATTAGGACGTTGGGAGAGGGCTCAGCTATAGGTCGCTACGGCAACCTGGAATGCGGTCACACCTACTACTGGCGCGTCAAGGTTCGCGAGTGTGCTACCGGCCAGTGGATCCGCAGCCCGTGGTCTGAGGTGAGGAGCTTCACCGTCAAGGCAGGGCTCCCCGTAAGCACTCCGTACTACGGACCGCAACTGCTGGCGCCCAACAACGGCTGTCTTGGCTGTCCGGTAAAGCCGGCATCCTTCTCCTGGTCACCGTTCAAGGAGACCACGAAGTACAAGTTCCAACTGGCCAAGGATGCGGCTATGACCCAGATAGTCAAAGAGGCTGAAGTGACCACCACCGCCTTCGAGTACGATGGCACGCTGGATTACAGCTCCAACTACTTCTGGCGGATAATGGCTCTCGAGCCAGCGCCGAGCGACTGGTCAGCTACCTTCAGTTTCCAGACTGAGGCGGCACCAGCACCACCAGCAGCACCAGAAAAACCGGCTCCAACCCCGTTCTGGGTCTGGGTGGTGATTGCCATCGGTGCTATCCTGGTGATAGTCACTCTGGTCCTCATCTTCAAGACTCGCCGGGTGTAAGCCCAACCGAACCTGCTTGAGATAAGCAATCCCGTCCCGAGAAATCGGGACGGGATTTTTTATTCCACCCCACAGTATAAATCCTAAATCCCAAGCACCAAGCTCTAAACAAATTCAAAACACCAAATTCTAATGACCGAAACCGTTACCTGTTTTGAATTTGGAGAATTGGGATTTTGAGACTGTTTAGGATTTGGAACTTAGGATTTGAGATTTCCCCCGGCGGTGTTTGACACTACCTGTCACCACCTTTATAATGCCCGAAAAGGGGGGCGACATGACTAAATTCAACTGGTTTCCGACTTTCATCGCAGTATTGCTGGCTGTGTTAATTCTGCCAATCGCCGGCTGCATCACCATCGTCAGACAGCCGGCAGAGCAACCACCGCCGCCACCGCCCCCGCCGGTTATCAATTCCTTCACCATCAGCCCGGAGACCATCAGCGCCGGGCAGCGAACGACTTTGAGCTGGAAGGTCACCGGCGCTACTGCCGTGACCATAGAACCTGAAATCGGCGAGGTGGGCGCAGGCGGCTCACTGCTGCTATCACCGGCTGCCACTATTACCTATAACCTGACAGCCAGCAACGAATCCGGCAGCACCACCGGTTCCGTCACCGTAACAGTTATGGTATCAACAGATAAGCCAGATTTGGTGATTACCGACATCTGGCTCACCGGAGCAGTGGTTAACTACAAGATAAAAAATCAGGGCAACGCCGCTGCCAAGCCAACATGGACATATTTTTACGTCAACAACCTTAAGAAAGCCGAGGGCTATGTGGATATACTGGCTGCGGGCGAGGAAAAAACCGAATCTTTTTCTAATCTTGACTGGAGATTCCCCGGCGCTGGCGGAGACCCGTCAACAACCATGGCCCGGTTTGACGTCAGGGCCTGCGCCGACGGTGGCAGCAACATCGAGGAAAGTAGCAAAGACAACAACTGCCTGACTAAAATCTGGGGGCACACGTTTACCTACGATTTTGTGAAGAACGCACATCTGGCTAAATGGAGGAGCAGCGCCGGCGATTTGAAATGGCCTATGGTTTCCTATGATAACAAGGGAGCAGCCTACCTGCTCTATGACACCGTGGTGATGTGCCCGGAACCGGTGAGCAACGGCTGGATACAGGGCAGGTTTGCCGACTTTTATATCAAATACTACGGACAAGAAACCACCAGCCGGGAGCTCGTGGTACCAGAAAATGCCAGGTTCACCGCCCGGGTGGGCTTCGAGCCGGGCAAGGTGTCCACCGATGGCGTCAGAGTTGCCCTGGGCTACCTGGATGCCACTGGCAGCGTGGTGCTGCTGCCCAAGATGGATGTTTATAGCGACGGGACAATGCGGCCTTACGAAGTTGATTTAAGCAGCCTGGCGGGCAAGAAGACCGAGTTCATCCTCTGGGTTGAAGCCAAGGACTCGCCACAGGGAGACTGCGTCAGGTGGGCGGAGTCGAAGATAGTTCAGGAATAGCCAGCCCAGCCACCGATATAGTGTCCCGCTTTGCGGGATAGTGCGACCAATGTAGTGCGACCTTTTAAGGTCGCCCTGGGTGAGGTTAAAGCATTTGGGCGAGGCTAAAGCCTCGCATTACATCTGTCATTTTGATTTTTAATGAAGCTTTGTATTTTCCTCCTGGTTGTCTTGTTATCGGGCTCATTGCTCATGCCGGCGGCACCAGTCTCAGCCGACGTCCCAGATGCTACCATCCTGAAATGGGCACTAATTGATACCCCGGACAGTATGTCCGACAGGAACGATATCCGCTCTCCCTGTGAGGTTAACGCCATAGCACTGGCTTCAGATGGCAAGACCATATATGCCATTGACATACCTAACGCAGCTCCAGCTCCAGTAGCCAATCCGGGGATATGGAAGAGCAGCGACAGCGGCATCACCTGGAGCCCTAAACCCAGCCAACATCTCGCCCGAACCACGCCCAGCCCGACCTTCCCGGTAATGGATATTGCCCTGGCTCCCGACGACCCAAACCTGCTAGCCGCCGTCTGCCTTAATAATGCCGGCACACTACGCCATGAAGTTTACCTCTCCGACGATGGCGGTGCTTGCTGGGCCTATGCCGGTGCTATTCCCTGGGTCTACAGCGGTGACGAGCAAATCGGCGATATAGCCATCTCTCCGGGCTATAACTTAAACGGCAAGCTGGTGCACGACATCATCATCGGCAGTCGCCAGCCCGATGATGGCAACGGTCAAGGCGAGATTTACATCTTAAGCTACCCCGGCTTCAGCGGCTGGAAGCCTCAGGGCTTCACCTGCGGTGACGTTATCGTCGTACGAGCTTCACCAAACTACACCACCGACTTCACGCTGGTGGTCATGGCCTCCACCACGCAGCGGACATATATCTCGCTGGGTTATCGGGATATAGCGGCTAATACCTGCGACTGGAATAAAGACAGCGGCTGGCCGGTGGAGATGTGCGAACCGAGCCAGAGCGGCGGCAGCGGCGAGGACAAAATCATCAGCGGAGACATGGCACTGCCCGGCGATTTCATCGGCACCTCAACAAACGGACGCCTGATTTTCGCCGCCTATGACTCCAACGGAACCGCCTTCGGCAGCAGCCAAAGGCTGGATGATGTCTACCGCCTGGAGAACACCAGAGTTAGCCGGCTGAAGCTGCCCGGGGCTGGCAGCAATGCCAGGATAAGCACGGTTGCCTATACAGGAGATAAAGCAGCCGGCAAGCTACTGGCAGGCGAGGTTGCCGCTAACCTTGCCGAGGCTGCCGCCAGTGTCTGGGTATGCCTTGACCCATTATCGTCCTGCCCCACCTGGAGGCGAGCGCTGAAACAGCCTACTGGCGGTGGCCAGGGTGGTTATGCCAATGCCCAGCTTGTCTGGTCGCCTGACGGCTCAACCGCCTTCTGCGGCACTGGCTCGGGCAATCGGGATACGCCACAGAAATGGGCAGACCCAACCAATTCCGCCTGGAATAGCCAAAGCCTGGACGAATCAGCAGTCTCCATAACTGTGGACGATGGTGAATCCTGGAACCAGGTCGGGCTTATTGACACCAGAATCAGCCGATTTAGAAGCGTGGCTGTGGCTGGGGATGAATCAACCCTTTACCTGGCGTCGGTCAATGACGACGGCTTCGACAGCCTGTGGCGCAGCCGCAGTCCCATACTGGGAGAAATCTGGCAGCGAGTGATGTGTTTCAGCGGGGAGTCGCCCATACTGAGGCTGGCTCAAGATGCCAGAAACGGGGCGAATTTGTTCTGGGGCGACCAAGGCACTGATAGAGCCCGCAGCTCCACAGACTACGGTCAAACCTGGCATGATTGTCTGCCCAACATCATCATACAGGACATGGCGGCACCGGATAGCCAAACGTTGTATATACTCCAGGGCAACGGGGAGGTGCGCCGCGGCAATCACACTAACGGCTGGATATGGGCAAAGAGGGTGGACACCGGCCTGAACACAGGGCATACCATCGCCGTTCAAAACGATACCGTACTGGTTGGCGCTGCGGCATACGAGCCATCACCGGTAGCCTATTCGGCTGACGGCAGCCAGACCTGGACAAAGATAACTGAAAAGACGCCAAGCACCGGCAATCGCCATATAGCCTTTGATGCCTACTTCGAGACAAACGGGATTATCTACGTGGCTGATGACGCCGGCGGTATATACCGCTGGAGTCTGGGCAAAAGTCAGAGCTGGGATGACCTGTCACCGCCCAATCATAGCTTCTACGGCATAGCTAGCGGCAGCCGAGGCACTCTCTATGGAGCTTATAGCCTGCCGGAAAGCGGCATTGACCGGGCGCTGTATCCCAGAAGCGGCATTCCCAAGCCAAGTGTCTACTGGGACTCGCTGACAACTGGCCTGTCCAGCAACGTTCAGTTCAGCATTGAGCCCAATTCAATTACTATTTCCCAGAGTAGCCTGTGGGCAATTGACGCTCGTGACTATGACCCGGCAAACGACGAAGGCTGCCTCTGGGCATTTGCCGATACGCTGGCCAGGGCCGGGCCAAGGCTGATTGAGCCGAACCATGGGACAGCGCTTGGTTGTGACCCGGTGAGTGGCAGGAACTTGGATGTTGACCTGATGTGGGAGCAGCTTTCCCTGGCTGAAGCCTACGAGATTGAGATAGCTAAAGATGCAGCTTTCAGCCTTCGAATCACCGAAGCTGAGCCCGTGACCAGCCCGTACTATGAGCCGGCTATAATCACCAGCCCGGCCTTTAGAATTGCGCCCGGACTGCTGCCAGAGGCCAACGCCACCTACTACTGGCGGGTGAGGGTGCGGCAGGCGGCTACAGGTCAGGTAATTCGCAGCCTGTGGTCGGAAGAGGGCAGCTTCAGCATCAAGGCCGGCTTCCGAGTGGTCAGCCCGTATATCGGAGCACAAGCCTTGAAGCCAAGCCACGGTGCCAGCGACACCCCGGTGTCATCAATAGCCTTCTCCTGGACACCGTTCCAGGACGCAACCGAGTACCAGTTCGTCCTGGCCAGAGATTCAGCTCTGAGGGACATGCTTGTCCAGGAGGCGACGACAACTACAGCCTACAAATATAGTGGCAGGTTGGACTATGACAGCAGCTACTTCTGGAAGGTCATAGCTATGAAGCCGGTGGTTAGTGAGGGCAGCCCGGTATTCAGTTTCGCCACCATAGCCGAACCATCACCTCAGGTGCCACCACTACCGTACAATCAAATCCTGCGCTGGTTGCAAGCCAGCGTCCTGGTGAATATATTTGGATTCATCATACTGGCAGCTATGGTCATACTGTGGCGCGGTCAGCGGAGGTTATAAGCTTGGGGGCAGGTAAAATGCAGCATGTAGGGACAGACCTTCAGGTCTGTCCGCCTCTAATGAAGAGGGTGTGAATTTTTGCATTCTTGACAACCCAAAATTCAAAAAATGTTTCCCGATAAATCGGGATTAAGGCGAGGGGGATTCAGCCACCAATGTAGCCTCGACCCTTCAGGGTCGAGCACCCGAGGCTGAAGCCTCGGGGCTACACGCTGAAAAATAATATAATTCTCATCTTCAAGGTACGCCGGGGATAAGCAGCTTAAGTAAACTCCAAACCCCAAGCACCAAATACCAATGAGCAACACAATGTAAAAATAAACATGTAGCCTCGACCCTAAACACCAATGTAGCCTCGACCCTTCAGGGTCGAGCACCCGAGGCTGAAGCCTCGGGGCTACACGTTTGAATGAAACCGCTGGGATTTCTTATTTGGCTTGACAGCGCCTGTTTGGCCGTTTATACTAGCTTAAACACGGGGGCAAAATGCGTAAACACAAGTGGTTCTGGACGTTTGCTGTAGTGTTGCTAGTGGCATTAATCGGCTTGGCTGGCGGCTGCGCAATTACCGCCTCGCCTGAGCCATCGGCTGCCCCTGAGGCAGATACCGATACCAGTTCCGCCACAGTCACAGTGACACCTGACGAGACGGTAAGTGCATTTGCTGACGATAATTTGGTAGGTAGTGACCCGGTATCGGGACGAAGCGAGGAAATAGATTTCAGTTGGGAACAGCTTTGCCTTTCCAGCCAGTATCAGGTGCAGATTGCCAAAGACCCAGGTTTCACAATGATAGTTATTGACACGGGCGCCTTCGCCCCGGCAGACCCAACGTCACCAGGGGCGTATTATCCGGCAGGCGGCCGAACTGCATCACCATCGGCGATAGCGCTATGGAGCACACTGGAGGCCGGTCATACTTACTACTGGCGGGCAAGAGTGCGGCAGGCGGCCACAGGCCAGTGGCTCCGCAGCCCGTGGTCTGAGGTTAAAAGCTTCACCGTCAAGTCTGGCCTGCCAGCAAGCACCCCATCATACGGGCTGCAGCCGCTATACCCCAGCAACACACGCACCGGTTGCCCGGTGAAACCAGCATCCTTCTCCTGGTCACCGCTCAAGGATACCACGAGGTACAAGTTCATCCTGGCTAAAGATGCGGCTATGACCCTGGTAGTCAAAGAGGCAGTGGTGACCACCACCGCCTACGAGTACGATGGTACGCTGGATTACAGCTCCAGCTACTTCTGGCGGGTGATGGCTCTAGAGCCGGCGCCGAGCGATTGGTCAGCTACCTTCAGCTTCCAAACTGAAGCAGCACCGCCACCACCAGCAGAACCAGAAAAACCTGAGCCAACTCCGCCCTGGGTCTGGGTGGTAATCGCCCTGGGCGCTATCCTGATAATTGTCACCCTAGTCCTCATCTTCAAGGTACGTCGGAGATAAGCAGCTTAAGTAAACTCCAAACCCCAAGCACCAAATACCAACCAAATTCAAAGCACCAAATACCAATGGCCAACACAATGTAAAAATAAACATGTAGCCTCGACCCTAAACACCAATGTAGCCTCGACCTTAAACACCAATGTAGCCTCGACCCTTTAGGGTCGAGCACCCGAGGCTATCCCGCAAAGCGGGACGGGGCTACAAATCACAAGGGCAAAACTTGACAACCTTAAACAGAGTTCTCTATAATAAAAAGAAACCATTCACCTCGCGTTTAAACCCGTTATTTGCTTAAGATTTCTCCACGATGAACTATAATGTATATTCATATACCTGTGACTAAGACGTGATTATGGAGATACATATTCACATCGTCTCTAACGGGTCTCGCTTCTCGATAGAATTCACGGCTGTAAATCCAGCAGAGAGCAGGTCCTCAGTAAGCAAGTACCGATTCCACTCATGAGCAAATATATCTTCGTCACCGGCGGCGTGGTCAGCTCAGTGGGCAAGGGTATCAGCGTCGCTTCTATCGGCAGAATCTTAAAAAGCCGCGATATCTCAGTCTCAGTCCAGAAGCTCGACCCATATCTTAACGTTGACCCAGGCACAATGTCTCCCTATCAACACGGCGAAGTCTTTGTCACCCAGGACGGCGCCGAGACTGACCTTGACCTGGGGCACTACGAGAGATTTATTGATGTTGATTTGACTTCTGCCTCCAATGTTACCTCCGGGCAGATTTATTCGGCGGTAATTGCCGGGGAAAGGCGGGGGGACTATCTGGGTGGCACCATCCAGGTAATCCCACATGTCACCAACGAGATAAAGCGGAGAATAAGGGAGGTAGCCCAGCTATCGCAAGCTTCAGTGGTCATCGTCGAAGTTGGCGGCACAGTCGGTGACATCGAAGGCTTGCCGTTTCTGGAAGCCATTCGTCAGATGAGAAACGAAGAGGGGAGGGACAATGTGCTCTATATCCACGTTACCTTCCTGCCCCACATCGCCACCACCAACGAGCTTAAGACCAAGCCGACTCAACACAGTGTTAACGAGCTAAGACGCATCGGTATCCAGCCGGACATTATTCTATGCCGCTCGGATTATGAAATCCCGCAAGGTTTGAGGGACAAAATATCGCTATTCTGCGATGTAGATAAAGATGCGGTCATACCCTTAGTCACTGCTGAAACCATCTACGAGGTACCGCTAGTGCTTGAGGAAGCTAACCTGGGTAACATAATCATTGACCGCCTTGGGCTCGATGCCAGAAGCACTGATTTGACCGAATGGCGAGAGATGGTGGCCAAGCTAAAAGCTCCAAAAGAACCGGTAACCATAGCTCTGGTGGGCAAATATACAGAGCTCAGAGATGCCTACTATTCAGTAAGAGAAGCTTTGTGCCATGCTGGACTGCACCATGACCGGCAGGTGAACATCTTGTGGGTGCAGTCTGAAGACCTGCAGACAGATAGCAACTTAAATCTACTGAAGACAGCCCAAGGCATTATCATTCCCGGCGGTTTTGGCTATCGCGGCATTGAAGGTATGATAATTGCCGCCAGCTATGCCCGCCAGAACAATATCCCCTATTTGGGCCTGTGCCTCGGTATGCAAGTCATGGTCATTGAATTCGGGCGCTATGCTCTGGGCAGCAGAGAGGTTAACTCTACCGAATTCGACCCCGACACCCCATATCCCGTAATAGACCTGCTTCCAGAGCAACATACCGTCACGGAAATGGGCGGCACAATGAGGCTAGGTACTTATCCTTGCCATCTAGTTCCCACGACACATGCAGCTCAGGCCTACAGGGAAGCCGTGGTTTACGAGCGCCACCGCCACCGATTTGAATTCAACAACCGCTTCCGTGAGCCGCTGGAAGGGAAAGGGCTTATACCCAGCGGACTATCACCAGACAATCGGTTGGTTGAAATCGTTGAAGTAAAAGACCACCAATGGATGATAGCTTGCCAGTTTCATCCTGAATTCAAATCACGTCCCAACCACCCCCACCCACTTTTTACCAGCTTTGTTGGAGCTGCCAAGGGGACATTGGTTGAAGGTACGCAAGTGACACTGCCACTAACAAGAGACTAGTACGGACTTCACCTTTAGGAGGAATTAAATGCAGCTATTCCTAGATACAGCTAACATCGAGCATATCCGCCACGGAGTCAGACTGGGAGTAATCACCGGTGTGACCACTAACCCCAGCCTGGTATCCAAAGAAGGCAAGCTGGATTACCGGCGCCTTGTCCAGGAAATCTGCTCCGTTGTCCCAGGTCCGGTATCTACTGAGGTATTAAGTCAGGATGTTTCAGGGATGGTCGCCGAAGCCAAAGAAGTCGCCTCCTGGGCGAAAAATGTGGTAGTAAAAATACCAGCCAGCCTTGAAGGAGTTGAGGCTACTTATAGATTAGCCAGGGAAAACGTGAAAGTGAACTTCACTTTATGCTTCTCTGTAAACCAAGCTCTTCTGGCTGCTGCCGCCGGTGCCGCTTTTGTCAGCCCCTTTGTCGGCAGACTTGACGATATCGGTGAGGACGGAATGAGGCTGGTAAAAGACATCGTCGAGGTGTTCAAAAATTATCCTGATTCAATCAAGACAGAGGTGATTGCTGCCAGTATCAGACATCCGCAGCACTGCATTGAAGCAGCTCGAGCTGGTGCCCATATTGCTACCGTACCCTATCAGGTGCTGACGCAGATGATTCAACATCCGTTGACTGACATCGGCATCAAGCGATTTCTGGAAGATTGGCAAAAGGTAATGGGAGCTACTGCAAATGTTAAGCACTAAATTCCAAATTCTAAACAATATCATACTTCCAATTGTCATCCTGACCTTCTGCTTCAGGACCTTAGTTAGATTCTTCCCCTTCGCCTTCGGCTCAGGGTCAGAATGACATTTATTTGTGGTGTTTTGGTTATTGGTATTTGGAGTATTTGGATTTGTTCGGGATTTAGAGATTAGAATTTATTTCTGAGAGGTTACTAAAATGAATGTTGCTGAACTAGAAACTAAAACTCGTGATGAATTGGTCGAGATAGCCAAGCAGCAGGGAGTTGAAGGTTACAGTGGGCTGAAGAAACAGGACCTTATTATGCGCCTTGTCCAAGCCTATGCTGAACAGCAAGGCTTCCTGTTCGTCACTGGTATCCTGGATATTGTGAGCGAAGGGTATGGCTTCCTGCGACAGGATAGCCTGCTTCCCGGACCCAATGATATCTATATCTCGAACTCCCAGATTCGCCGCTTTGGTTTAAGACTTGGTGATACTGTATCCGGGCAAGGCAGGCCGCCTAAAGAAGGCGAAAAATACTGCAGTCTAATCCGTGTTGAAGCGATTAATGGGCTTGACCCAGAGCAATCTAAGAGCCGACCGCATTTCAACTCCCTGACACCAACTTTTCCCGATAAAATGTTCAACCTAGAGACTGACCCACGCTACTTATCAACACGGCTCATCAACCTGATAGCCCCCATAGGTCGAGGTCAACGCGGGCTTATTGTATCACCACCTAAGGCCGGTAAGACCGTACTGCTTAAGCACATAGCCAATGCCATCACCACCAACTACACTGAACCTCACCTCATGGTCTGCCTCATCGGCGAAAGGCCTGAGGAGGTCACTGACATGAAACGCTCGGTAAAAGCTGAAGTTGTGGCAGCCACCTTCGACGAGCTAGCAGAGAACCATACGCGGGTAGCTGAATTAGCCCTGGAGCGAGCCAAAAGGCTGGTTGAAATAGGCAAGGATGTGGTCATCCTGCTTGATGGCATTACCCGATTAACTCGCGCCTATAACCTGGCGATGCCGCCCAGTGGACGCACTCTATCTGGAGGTATTGATTCAGTGGCTCTTTACCCACCAAAACGTTTCTTCGGTGCAGCTCGCAACACCGAAGAGGGCGGCAGCCTGACCATCATCGCTACTTGCCTTGTTGATACTGGCAGTCGCATGGATGAGCTGATTTACGAAGAATTCAAGGGCACAGGCAACATGGAATTACATCTCGACCGCCGACTGGCGGAAAAAAGGATTTTCCCAGCTATGGATATACTGCACAGCGGCACACGCCGTGAGGAACTCCTTCTCAACGAGACCACACTGAAACAAGTCTGGTTACTCAGGCGCATAGTTAATATGCTAGCTGAAGACTCACCAAACAGCACCGAGGCCACAGAAAGGCTTCTTGACCGTCTGGCAAAAACTCAAACCAATGCTGAATTTCTGGCAACCCTGTCCAAAGATATATAAGAAAATGTGCTTCAAAAATTTGCCCGCCCCCTGTATCTTCCATCAATTTCGTGCTATGATAACAGGTAAAAGCGCTTGGAGGAATCAATGAAGCTAAGAGCTGCGGCTATAGTGTCAACCCTCCTGTGGCTGGGTGTGTGCTTATCGCCAACACCAATCGCTGCTAGCGGTAGCCTAACCATAAATCTATCGCAAGGAACCGTCGGCACAATAGTATCAATACCCAACGTGTACGCCTATGGTGCCGGTACTTACTATCTCTATTGGGGTG
>Ga0194126_10011197_pt1 | contig 11593 bp, 8 predicted proteins | sample TA2KigC150mmetaG_FD_148641 | JGI IMG/M metagenome (GOLD analysis project Ga0194126, IMG submission 148641) | Freshwater microbial communities from Lake Tanganyika, Tanzania - TA2015035 Kigoma Deep Cast 150m | ecosystem: Environmental > Aquatic > Freshwater > Lake | place: Tanzania: Lake...
TAGCTTCGGACGAGTGGGTATAATCGGGATATGGCCAAGAACATCCTGATCGTCCTGCTTGTGCTGGGCCTGCTGGCCGCCGCGGTCGTCGTCGTCAGCTCACTGCTTGTAGTGCGTACGGTCGAGAATGCCGTGCGCCCGGTGGGCGACCTCTCGGCTGGCGTGAGCACGCAGGTCGCCGAGATCCTCCATCCCACTCCGACCATCCTCCCGGATCCCGTGACGATCGTGCGCGAGGTGCGCTCGCTCGCTCGTCTTGAGACGATCCAGTACACGGTCGAAAAGGTCATCACGGCCGAGACGGGGCAGGGGGCGCTGGGCTTCCTGTTCGGCGACCGGCTGCTGTTCATCGCCCACGGTGTGGTCATCGCCGGGGTCGACCTAGACCGGGTGACGCCGGACGACATCCGCTTCGATGAGCAGGGCCGCGTCTACCTGAGGCTGCCGGCGCCGGAGATCTTCGCCGCCACCCTCGACAATGAGCGCTCCTACGTCTACGACCGCGACACCGGCCTGCTAACGCGAGGCGAACGCACGCTCGAGACCGCCGCGCGCAAGGCGGCCGAGGACGAGATCCGTCAGGCGGCTCTCGAGGACGGCATCCTCCAGCAAGCGCAGAAGAACGCCGAGAGCGCCCTCTACCGCCTGCTGCGCGCCCTGGACATCCCGGACGTGATCTTTGTCGCCGAAGGGGAGACGCTCCCTGGTCCCGCGGCGACTGCCGCCCCCTGATCCGGCGCTCCGTTCATCACCGCCCGCATGCCGGGCGGACTGCTCCTCCCAGCTTCCACGGACGGCACGGGCTGATCCCTGCGGATGCGCAGGGGCAGGTTCGCGACGCCAGGGCCGGGCGCGCTTCGCCTGCTATACTAGGCTTAGAGAGGCGGACCTGTGATGAACGAGCCGCGCCTTTCCATCGCCCTGCTGCACTACTCCGCTCCTCCCGTCGTCGGAGGCGTGGAATCCGTGCTCGCCCAGCATGCCCGCTTGATGGCCGCCGCCGGGCATGACGTGCGCATCGTCGCCGGCCGCGGCGACCCGGCCAGCCTGCCAGTTCCCTTCGTCCACCTGCCGCTGATGGACTCGCGCCATCCGCGCGTCGAGATCCTCAAGGCCGCCCTGGACGCCGGTCGGCCGCCTCCCGATCTGGAGCCGTTGACCTCCGAGCTCGATGCTTTGCTGGCCGAGGCGCTCGCGCCGGTAGATGTTGTCATCGCCCATAACGTCTGCTCGCTCCACAAGAACCTCGCCCTCACCGCCGCCCTTCACAACCTGCAGCGCTCCGGCGCCCTGCGCCGGCTGATCCTGTGGCACCACGATCTGGCCTGGACGACCCCACGCTACCAATCCGAGCTGCACCCGGGGTATCCCTGGGATTTGCTGCGCACCGACTGGGGCGCCGAACACGTTGTCGTCTCGGCCACCCGCCGGCTTGAGCTGGCGCAGCTGCTGCGCATCCCGGTTGAGCAGATCACCGTCGTACCCAACGGCATCGATGCCGCCCGACTGCTCAAGCTCGAGCCTGAGTCCCTCGACCTGATCCACCGGCTGCACCTGGACCGCGCCGATCCGATCCTGCTCCTCCCGGTGCGCCTGACGCCGCGCAAGAACATCGAGCTGGCGCTGCGTGTGCTGGCCGAGCTGCGCCGTGCGTGCCCCGAGGCCGCGCTGATCGTCACGGGCCCGCCGGGACCGCACAACCCGGCCAACGCCGGCTACTTCGAGCGGCTGCTGGCCCTGCGTGGCGAGCTGCGCCTGGAAGACGCCGCCCACTTTCTGGCGGAGGTCCGGGAAGGCTTCCTGCCGGACGAGGTCATTGCCGACCTGTACCAGATCGCCGACCTGCTCTTCCTGCCGAGCAAGGAAGAGGGATTTGGCATCCCGCTGCTGGAGGCGGCCTTCCACCGCCTCCCGGTCTTCTGTGCCGACATCCCGGTGCTGCGCGAGCTTGGGGGTGGCGAGGTGGCCTACTTCGGCCTGGACGACGAGCCGCAAGCGATCGCCGGCCGCCTCCTCGAGCGGCTGCGCTCCTATCCGGATCACACCCTGCGGGCGCGCGCCTGGCGCCACTCCACCTGGGAGGCGGTGTACGCCCGCTGCATTGTGCCGCTGATCGAGCGATGAGCCGCAAGCGCGCCCTCGGCAGCATGCGCCGCGTGCTCGTACCGGTCGTCTACGGCTGCGATTCATCGAGAGCCGTAGCCCTGGCGCACGCCCTGGCGGCCGAGGTGGTTCTGCTGGGGCTGGTGCGCATGGATCCGGGTGAGCCGCTGAGCGCCGGGGCCAGCCGGGCGCGGGAGGTGCGCATGCTCCTGGCGGCGCTGGCCCAGGACGGGCATACGCAGGTCAAGGCCCGCGTGCGGGTCTCGCACACGCCCTGGGCGGACCTGTGCGCCGTGATCGGCCGGGATACCCCGAACCTGCTGCTGCTGGAGGCGGGCTCTCACCTCGAGGCCATGGGTGTCACGCCCCAGCAGGCGCTGACCTCGCCGCCGTGTGACCTGGGAATCGTGCGCGGCCCGGTGCCGCACAGGCCGCGCAGGGTCCTGGTCCCGGTGCGCGGCGGGCCGCACGCCGAGCTGGCGCTGCGGGTTGGGCTGGCACTGCGCGCCGAGCACCTCACCCCGCTGCACCTGCGGTCCGACCTGGCGGCGCCGACCGAGCCGCCGTTCCGAGGGCTCGAGCATGTGCTGCGTCAGATGCCGGACGCCCAGCTGCGCGTGGCCACCACGACCGACCCGGCCGGCACCATCCTGTCCGAAGCAGGGGGTTGCGACCTGGTCATCCTGGGCGCCACAGCCCAGCCGCTGCAGTCGGGCGCCTCGCTCGGGCCGGTGGCCGACCGTGTGCTGCGCGAGTGCCCGGCGGGTGTGGTGGTGGTCAAGACGCGACGGCCGATGCCAGCCCTGGTGGGCGACATCGCGGCGGTCGGTTCGAAGGCCATCTCGATCCTGGTCGACAGGTGGTTCTCCGAGAACACCTACGATGCCGGTGAGTTCGCCGACCTCGCCCGGCTGGCGGAGATCAAGGCCCAGCGCGGCGTCAGCGTCTCCCTGGCGCTCCCGGCGCTCAACGAGGAAACCACCGTCGGCAAAGTCATCCGCACCGTTCGCCGCGCCCTCGTGGAGCGGGCGCCGCTGCTGGACGAGATCGTGTTGATCGACTCCGAGTCGAGCGATCGCACGCGGCAGATTGCCGCCGACCTGGGGGTGCCGGTCTTCATCCACCAGCAGCTCCTGCCTGAGCTGGGGGCCCGTCAGGGCAAGGGGGAGGCGCTGTGGAAGAGCCTGTTGGTCACCCGCGGCGACATCGTGCTGTGGATCGACACCGACATCGTCAACATCCACCCGCGCTTCGTCTACGGCATCCTCGGCCCGCTGCTGGCGGACCCGCGCGTGCAGTTCGTCAAGGGCTTCTACCGCCGGCCGCTGCGTGTAGGGGATCGCATGCAGGCGGGCGGAGGCGGGCGCGTGACCGAGCTGACGGCACGGCCGCTGCTCAACCTGTTCTACCCGGAGCTCTCCGGCGTCGTGCAGCCGCTCTCGGGCGAGTACGGAGGGCGCAGGTCGGCCCTCGAACAGCTTCCCTTCTACTCGGGCTACGGGGTGGAATCGGGCCTGCTGATTGACGTCTTCGAGCGCTTCGGGCTTTCGGCCATCGCCCAGGTGGATCTGCTCGAGCGCATCCACCACAATCAGCCGCTGGAGGCGCTGAGCAAGATGTCCTTCGCCATCATCCAGGCCGTCGTCCACAAGCTTGAGCGGCGCTATCAGCGGCCGTTTCTCGAGGACGTCAACAAGAGCATGAAGCTCATCCGCTACCAGGAGGGCGGCTACTTCCTTGACGTTGAGGCGATCGCCGAGGGCGAGCGCCCGCCGATGATCGAGGTGCCGGCCTACCGACGGGCCCACCCGCATCCCTCCCGGGAAGCCCCGGCCGGGTCGAAACCGACGGGATGACGGCCTGGATCCTGGTGCGCCACGGGGCCACCGACTGGAATCGCGACGGCCGCTACCAGGGTCAGGCGGATCCGCCGTTGAATGCCGAGGGCCGGGCGCAGGCTGCCCGGCTGGCCGATGCGCTGGCCGCTCGCCCCATCGAGGCCGTCTACAGCAGCGATCTGCAGCGTGCCCGTCACACGGCGGAGGTCATTGCCGGGGTCCACGGGCTGGCGGTGCATCTCGACCAGCGTCTGCGGGAGGTCAACCAGGGGGCCTGGGAGGGGATGCTCGTCGCCGACATCGCTGCCGGGTATCCGGCCGAGTGGCGCGCCCTCCAGGAGGATCCGCTGAACGCTCGGGCGCCGGGAGGGGAATCGGCGGCCGAGGTGGCCGAGCGGGCGATGGCCAGCCTGCGGGAGATCGCCGGGCGGCACCCGCTGGGCCCGGTCATCGTCGTGTCGCACGGACTGACGCTGGGTTGTGTCGTGTGCAGCCTGCAGGGGCTGCCCCTGGCGTGGGCGCGCCAGAAGGTCCCGCTGAATGGCTCCGCGTGGGAGCAGACATGGCCCTAGTCTCATCGGCCGCGTTGGAAGAGCCGCGCGCCAGGATCCTGCAGGCCCTCACCCGCCTCTACGGCTCTGACGCCGCGCAGGCGCTGCTGCCGCGCATCCTCGAGCTGGCGCAGCGCCATGCGGCGGCGAGGAAGGTGCCCCGCCCCGCTGGCTGGTCCGAGCGCGACGCTCTTCTGATCACCTACGCCGACCAGGCCCGCGAGGACGGGCGACCGCCGCTGGCGACCCTGGCGCAGGTCTGCCGCGAGCATCTGGCCGGGCTGATCTCGGGGATCCACCTGCTGCCCTTTTACCCCTCCTCGTCGGACGACGGCTTCTCGGTCGTCGACTACCGGCAGGTGGACCCGGCCTATGGGACGTGGGCCGATGTGGCGGAGCTGGCGCGGGATCACCGGCTGATGTTCGACGCGGTGGTCAACCACGCGTCGGCCGGAAGCGCCTGGTTCCAGGCCTTCCTGCGCCAGGAGCGGCCCTATGCCGACTTCTTCATCACCCCGCCGGAAGCCGCCGACCTCTCAACGGTCATCCGGCCGCGCACCTCGCCGCTCCTGACCTCCTTCGCCACCACGACCGGCGAACGTCGGGTGTGGACGACCTTCAGCGCCGACCAGGTGGATCTCAACTACGCCAACCCGCAGGTCCTGCTCGAAGTGCTCGAGGTCCTGCTGTTCTACGCCTCGCAGGGCGCCGGGCTGCTGCGGCTGGACGCCGTGGCCTTCCTGTGGAAGGAGCCCGGCACCGCCTGCCTGCATCTGCCGCAGACGCATGCCATCCTGCGCCTGTTCCGGGCCGTGCTCGACCTGGCCGCCCCGCACGTGCTGCTGGTCACCGAGACGAATGTTCCCCACGCCGAGAACGTCAGCTACTTCGGGGACGGGCGGGGCGAGGCGCACATGGTGTACAACTTCGCGCTGCCGCCGCTGGTGCTCGACGCCATCGCCCGGGGTTCGGCCGGGACGCTGACGCAGTGGGCGGCGACGCTGGCCGCGCCCGGCGAGCAGACGACCTTCTTCAACTTCCTGGCGTCGCACGATGGGATCGGGCTCAACCCGGCGCGCGGCCTGATCGGAGACGACCGCATCCTGGCGCTGGTCGAGCGCGCGCTGGCGCATGGCGGGCGGGTGTCGATGAAGCAGGGCGGCGACGGGTCCGCCGTGCCGTATGAGCTGAACATCAGCTACTTCGACGCGCTCTCCGACCCGCGCTCCGCCGAGCCGCTCAGCCTGCAGGTCGAGCGCTTCATGGCGGCGCAGGCTGTCATGCTGTGTCTGGCGGGCGTGCCGGGGATCTACTTCCACAGCCTGTTCGGCTCGCGGGGCTGGCCGGAGGGCGTCCAGGCGATGGGCCGGGCGCGGACGATCAACCGCCAGAAGCTCGAGCGACCGGAGTTGGAGCGTGAGCTGCGTGATCCGGGCTCGCTGCGGGCGCGGGTCTTTGCCCGCTTCGCGCGCCTGCTGCGCGCCCGCCGCGCCTCCCCGGCCTTCCACCCCAGCGCGCGGCAGACCCTCCTGTCGCTGGACGACCCGCTGTTTGCCGTGCTGCGCGAGGATCGGCAGGCAGGCGAGGCCGTCCTGTGCCTGCACAACCTGTCCAACCGCCGCGTGAGCGCCGTGCCGGGTCCCTTCCTCGGAGGTGAGCGCGCCGGGCGCCCGTGGCGAGAACTGACGTCCGAGGCCGGATCGCTGGACCTGCGGGGCGCCATCGAGATCGAGCCCTACCAGGTGCGCTGGCTGCAGCGGCAGGGCGGACCGATCGTGGCCGAGGAGGCAGGGCCCCGGCCACCCGGGCCCGCAAGGGATGGAGCAAGATGAAGCCAACGCGAAACGGTCGGCGCATCGGATTCGTGGCCACCCGCCTGGACGGCACGGACGGCGTTTCGCTCGAGGCGGACAAGTGGCTGAGCGTGCTGCAGGACGAAGGCCACGCCTGCTTCTTCCTCAGCGGTCAGAACGACACGCCGCCTGAGGTCACCCGCTCGGTCCCCGAGATGCACTTCGCCCACCCGGATGTGGCCGAGATCTACGCCACCAGCTTCACGCGGCGAGAGCGGCCGCCGGCGACCACGCAGCGCATCCACGAACTGGTCGATCATCTCAAGGCGGCGGTGGCCAGCTTCGTGCAGGACTTCGATCTCGAGCTGCTGATCGTCGAGAACGCCCTGGCCATCCCGATGAACCTGCCGCTCGGCCTGGCCCTGACCGAGTACATCGCCGAGACCGGCATCCCGGTGATCGGCCACCACCACGACTTCTTCTGGGAGCGCAAGCGCTTCCTGGTGAACTGCGTCTGGGACTACCTGAACATGGCCTTCCCACCCCACCTGCCATCCGTGCGGCATGTGGTGATCAACTCCTCGGCCTCCAACCAGCTCAGCCTGCGCACGGGGATCTCCGGCCTCCTGATCCCCAACGTGATGGACTTCGCCCACCCGCCTGCGCCGCCCGACGACGGGCCTGGCCGCCTGCGGCGGGACCTCGGGCTGGCGCCGGGTGAATTCCTGCTGCTGCAGCCGACCCGTGTCGTGCAGCGCAAGGGGATCGAGCACGCCATCGAGCTGATCAGCCGGTTGGGCGAGCCGGCCCGCCTGCTGATCTCGCACGCCGGCGGGGACGAAGGCCCATCGTATGAGCAGCACCTGCGCTACCAGTCCGAGCGCTGGGGAGTGCGGGTGCACTTCGAGGGCGAGATCATCCGCCCCGAGCGCGGCCGGACGGCCGACGGCCGCCAGGTCTACGGCCTGGCGGACGCCTACGCCGCCTCGGATGTGGTGACCTACCCGTCGGTGGTCGAGGGGTTCGGCAACGCCTTCCTGGAGGCGATCTACTTCCGGCGGCCGATCGTGGTCAACAACTACTCCATCTTCGCCACCGACATCCGGCCCAAGGGCTTCCACGTGATCGAGTTCGACGGCTTCATCACGGACGAAACCGTGTGGTGGACCGAGCGGCTGCTGAAGGACCCGGAGCTGGTGGCGGAGATGACGGCCCACAACTACGCCGTGGCGGCGCAGCACTACTCGTACGCCGTCCTGCGGCGCCACCTGCAGGCGCTGCTGGCCGATGTGTTTGGGGAGCCGGCGGGATGAGCAGCTTCCGCTCGGACATTCTCGAACTGCTCAAGGACCGCATTGATCTGCACCGGATCCCGTTCAGCGATCGCGGCGCCCGCCTGATGGTCTTCCGCAGCGACGATCACTTCCGCCTCCGCCTGGCCGAACGCTGGTTCAAGCTGGACGGACAGCTCTCCACCTACCGGCAACGGCCGCCGATCGTCGACGGCTGGCGCCTGACCGATGGCCAGGGCGCGCCGCTGGCCTTCCGGGCCATCTCCTACCCGCACCGTATCGACTGCCTGACCGACGTTGGCGTGTTCACCCTGACCTTCGCCGACCCCGAGACGCTGCTGCTGACCTTTCCGGCCCGGCCGTGTGGGGTGACCTTCGAGGCGCGCCTGGACCGGGCGCGCACCGACCGGCGCGGCGGGACGCTGCGCCTGACAGGCGACATCCGCCGCAACATCGCCTACACGACCAATGCGCCCATCGTGCGCAATGAGGTCGCCTCGCCGGAGGCTGGCCGGCACGCGGTCCGGCTGCAGGTCGCGCCGCAGCAGGAAGGCGAGGCCCTGCTGTTGAACATCACGCCGCGATTGGGCTTCAACCGCTACCTGCCGCCGGCGGAGGAAGCCCTCGAGGCGGCGGCCCGGCGGTGGCATGCGTGGTTCGCCGCCGCGCCGGAGGTCGAACCGGCCCTCCGTCAGCAGTACTACTACGCCTGGTGGATCATGCGCTCCGGGCTGATCTCCACCCGCTTCTACACCACCCGCGAGGCGATGACGCCCTCCAAGATCCACTACGTTGGCGTCTGGCAGTGGGACGCCTTCTTTCACGCGCTGGCCTATCGCCACGTCGATCACCGGCTGGCGCATGACCAGCTGCGCATCCTGCTCGACCACCAGCGCGACGACGGCATGATCCCGGATGCCGTGCACGATGAGGGCACCGTGACGCACCTGACCTTCCCGGTGGAGGCCGATGTGACCAAGCCGCCGCTCCTGGCCTGGGCGGCCTGGAAGCTCCACCAGGTCGACGGTGATGTGCAGTTCTTGAACGAGATCTACGAGCCGATCGTGCGCTGGAACCGGTGGTGGTTCGAGAAGAACGATGCCGACGGGGACGGGTTGTGTGAGTACGTTCACCCCTTCTCCTCCGGGCTGGACGACAGCCCGCTGTGGGACGATGGCATGCCGGTCACCGCGCCGGACCTGAATACCTACCTCTCCCTGTCCCAGGAGGCGCTGGCGAACATCGCCGAGGTGCTGGGCGAGCGGGAGGCGGCAGCGGAGTGGCGCCAGCGGGCGGCGGTGCAGGCGCAGCGCATGATTGAGCGGTTGTGGGATCCGCAAGCCGGTCTGTTCTGGGCGCTGCACAGCGGACGACGGGTCGAGGTGCGAACCCCCTTCAACCTCTACCCGCTCATCACCGGCCGCATGCCGGCCGCGATTGTCGACCGCCTGGTTGCCCACCTGACCAATGAGCAGGAGTTCTGGACGCCCTTCCCGGTCCCGACGGTGGCGCGCGATGACCCGCGCTTCGATCCGCAGCGCATGTGGCGCGGCCCGACGTGGGTCAACAACAACTACCTGCTGATCGAGGGCCTGGAGCGGTGCGGACACATGGCCCTGGCCGGCGAGCTCCGCCGTCGAACGCTCGACATGGTGTGTGGAGAACGCGACATCTACGAGTACTACCACCCGCTGACGGGGGCGTGCGATCCCGAGGCGGCGTCGCTCTTTGGCTGGTCGGCGGCGCTCTTCATCGATCTGGCGATCCAGGCCGCACGTGAGGCGCAGTCCGGGAAGCCCCCGGCCTGAGCCAGGATGGCCCGCGGGCGGCGGCGGCCGGGCCTAACTCGGCCCGACCGGCGCCCGCGGGGACAGTTCGCGGAACAGGTCGAGGTAGGCTCGGGCCGTCCGCTCCCAGGTGAACGAGGCGGCCCACGTCCGCCCGGCGCGCACCAACGAGGCCCGCAGGCGCGGATCCGCGATCAGATGCGCCAGCCCGGCCGCGATCGCCTCCTCGTCCAGGGGGTCGACCAGCAGCGCCGCCCCGTCGGCGACCTCGGGCAGGGCGGTGGTGGACGACGTCAGCACCGGCGTGCCGGCGTTCATCGCTTCCAGCACCGGGATGCCGAACCCCTCGTACAGCGAGGGATACGCCAGGCAGGCAGCCCGGCGCAGGAGCGTGTCCAGCTCCTCGTCGCTGATGAAGCCGGTGAACATCACGCGCCCTTCCATCCCCGTACGCCTCACCACCTGCTCGCAGACCCGGCGCATGCGCTCCTGGTAGGGCGCGCCAGAAATCCGCCCCGTGACGAGCAGTCGGCCCGGATAGCCCGTGCCGCGCACCAGGCGGGCGAAGGCTGCGATCAGCCGGGGGACGTTCTTGCGCTCGTGGATTCCCCCGACGTAAAGCACGAAGCCGTCCTGCAGTCCGAAACGGTGCGCCAGATCCGCATCCAGGCTCGGCCTGTGGGGGTGAGGTGTGCGGATCCCGTTGGGGACCACCCGGATCTTGTCGCCGGACACGCCCAGCCGCCGAGCCATGTCCTCCTTCGAGAAGTGCGAGACCGTGACCACCCGATCGTTGAGGCGGCAGGCCAGGCGCATGCCGGGACGGTACAGCAGGCGGTTGCGCACCAAGCCCATGGCCTCGCGGAACGTGAGCGGGATGACATCGTGCACCGTCAGGACGGTCGGGGTGCGCTTGCGAAAGGGGAAGCTCCAGTTGTACGGGTGGTATACCACGTCCGCGGCGAGACGGCCGGCGATGGCCTGGATCCAGGTCCCGTCGATCCAGGCGTTGCGCAGGGACATGACGTGCGAGCGAACGTCGAGGGGCACGAAGGCGAGATTGGGAACGCCGGCCAGCTCCTGCTCCACCTCGGCCAGGCGGGAGGCCTTGGGCAGAAGCACGAGCTGATGCCCGGCGCGGCCCAACTGGCGGCTGACCTCGAACACGGCGCGTTCCACGCCTCCGACGACGCCATCGAACTTGCGGAAGTCGACAACGATCTTCATCCCGCCCTCCCGCGGTGGACCCGCTACAGGCTGGCCAGCAGCGTCTCAATGTCCGTGATGGCCACGCAGGCGCTCTCGTCGGCGGCGCCGTAGTAGATGTAGATCCGCCCATCCTTCTCGACAACGCCGTTGGAGAACACAACGTTGGGGAAGAAGCCCTGCGTCTCGTACGGCTGATCCGGGATCAGGATCGGCTCCCGGCCGCGGCGGAGCACGCGGCGCGGGTCCTCCAGATCCAGCAGCAGTGTGAAGAGCGAGTACCGGCTGTGCTCCCCCTTGCCGTGGTAGATCACAAGCCAGCCCTGGCGGGTCTTGATCGGCGGGGCGCCGCCGCCGATCTTGCCGGCCTCCCAGACATTGTCGCGCGGGCGGACGATGCACTCGTGCTGCCCCCAATGCAGCAGATCCGGTGATTGGGCGTACCAGATCGAGGCCTTGCCGAACCCGGAGTTGTTCGGGCGGTGCAGGGCGGCATACCTCCCGCCGATTCGCTCCGGGAAGATCGCCACATCCTTGTTCTCGGGGTGGAAGATCAGTCCCTGACGCTCGACCGTGCGGAAGTCGTCCGTCACCGCCAGGGCCGTGGCCCACGAATCTCGGGACACGACCGTGTAGTTCAGGTAGTAGCGGCCGTCCAGGCAGGTAGCGCGGGCGTCCTCGATCCCGTAGGCTTCCGCCTCGCTGACCGGGTGGAGGAACGGATCGGGATCGACGGTGAACTGCAGTCCATCCGTGCTGCGGGCCAGCCGGATGTGGCTGACGGTCGACAGGTACTCCCGACCGCGGTACGCCACGCCGCGCGTGTCGCGCAGCCTGACCTCGGGGTCGGCGGCGTCAAGGTCGAGGATGTCGGGCGTCGCCCGCCCGGCCTCGAATCGGTAGACGGGCATGCGCACTCGCCCCGGGCGCGGCTCAACGCGCTCGGCCACGCGCAGCAGCAACAGGATCTCGTCGCCGAACCGCGTCGCTCCCGGGTTGAAGGCACCCATCACCTGATAGCCC
>Ga0194126_10011199_pt1 | contig 11591 bp, 13 predicted proteins | sample TA2KigC150mmetaG_FD_148641 | JGI IMG/M metagenome (GOLD analysis project Ga0194126, IMG submission 148641) | Freshwater microbial communities from Lake Tanganyika, Tanzania - TA2015035 Kigoma Deep Cast 150m | ecosystem: Environmental > Aquatic > Freshwater > Lake | place: Tanzania: Lake...
TTGAATCCAGAGGGGTGAAAATACGAAAAGACCTTCAGGAAGTTTTTAATAATGAGAGAGTCGATGCCATCGTCACGGGAATTGGCTCCCTCTTTCAAATCCACTTTCCTTTTGAGAAACACGCGGTCCTCGATTCCCCGCACGCGATCAATCAAAAAACGGATATTGAAAAAAGGGAAGTGGAGTTTCGCCTCCGAATGCTCAACCACGGGGTTCATGTGATGCACGGCGGAGGAGGCCTCTCCATGTCCCATTCGGATGAGGACATTAAACGGATCGTTCAGTCAGCGAGAGAAGTGGCAAGGGAAATGATCAATACCTAATTGTGAATGGTAGATTTTGTATAACGGCAACGGTAACGAGGCCCGTATCGTGAATAGAAGGCTACGTTAATCGTCCCTTGATTCTTCACACATAATCCGTAACCGAAAACCGAAACGGGCTTCGTAACCTTAACCTTTACCCAACGACCCCCTTCAAAGGGAACTCTTTACCAAAAAATTTGGGCTAATTTTATTGAGGATCAGCCATGACTCAGGAAACAATGAAAATAGGTGTCATTGTGGTCGATGTCCAGGGTGACTTCACAAAATTTAAGAATGGCTCTTTAGCTGTGGAGGGGACAGACGAAGCCTACATCAAATCCGTGGAAGAAAATACGAAAAAACTGAAAGTTTCAGGATTCCCAATCTATGCGACACAGGACTGGCATCCCAAGAATCATATCTCCTTCTTCACCAACCACTCGGGAAAGAAAGCCTTTGATGTAATTAAACTGAATAACAGGGAGCAGGTTCTCTGGTCTCCCCATTGTGTCCAGAACACCCCCGGGGCTGAAATTTTATTGGATAAGAAATTATTCAAGGCCGTTGTAAAAAAGGGGATGGATTCTCAATTTGACAGCTATTCGGGCTTTCAGGACGATGGTGGGAAAAAAACCGAATTGGATAAGATTTTAAAGAAAGATAAGATCAAAAAGATTGTAATTTATGGCATTGCCACAGATTATTGTGTGAGGGCAACAGCCCTTGATGCAGTTACAGCAGGATATCAGGTCATCGTGATAAAAAATCTGAGCAGGGGAGTCGCTCCGGATACCTCTCAAAAAGCCCTGGATGAGATGAGGGCAAAAGGGGTTGCTATTCTCGATGATCTGGACTTAGAAAAAATCAGGGCTAATGAATAAAATAAAGGGGGCAGGTTTCTTTATAAAGTAGCCTGCCCCCTTTTCTTTAATACCTTCTGATGAGCAGTTTCGTGTCGTGCTCAGGACCAGCGTATCGAACCGCAAGTCGAACAATGTGTTGCATGGGGGAACATCCATCTCATGGACCTCACCTCCTTTACTTAATTTTATTCTAAAGCGAACCCTCCCGTCTGTCAAGAAAGTTTTTTCTGTCACCCATCCTCTTATCCATGGAAGAATACAGAGGGTTGATTGAAGAATAAAGTTATGGCATATATTGAAGTAATCTATTTAAAAAGGAGCCCCAGATGAAACTGAAAGGCTACACTGGCAAAATTATAAATGTCGACTTAACCCGCTCCACAGTGAAGACCGAGCCTATAAGAGAAGATTGGCTTGAGCCATTCATCGGCGGAAGCGGTCTTGGAGCAAAATATTTATATGAGATGACCGATGAGAAAACCAATCCCTTGGGTCCTGAAAATCCTCTGATCTTTATGGCCGGGCCTTTCACTGGAACCCCAGTTCCCCTCTCCGGAAGGCATGCAGTGGTTTCACGATCCCCTCTCACCAACATCTTTGGCGAATCGGATGTGGGAGGAACCTGGGGCGCTCAGCTAAAAAAAGCAGGGTTCGATGGAATCATTGTCACTGGAAAATCTGAAAAACCTGTCTACCTCTGGATCAATGAAGAGAAGGTGGAGATCCGTGACGCCTCTCATCTCTGGGGAAAGGACACTTATGAAATTGACCCTATCTTATTAAAAGAGACCCACGAAAAAGCAGCGGTCAGTGCCATCGGACAGGCCGGAGAAAATCAGGTCTTGATTGCCGCCATTATGACGGATGGCAAGGAGGGTCGGGCTGCAGGCCGTTGTGGACTGGGCGCAGTGATGGGATCAAAAAAATTAAAAGCCCTCGTCGCCTACGGAACGAAAAAGGTAGTGACCTCCAGTCCTGAAGAAGTTGTCAATCTTCCAAAAGAATATAGTGCGATGATCGTCAAGAATGCAGAGAATTTTAGGAAATACGGAACAGCAGGTTCCCTTTCTGTCTTTGAAAGCATGGGAACGCTTCCCATTCAAAACTGGAAATTTATTGGACGATGGGAGGAATCAGCAGAGAAAATCAATGGCTTCACCCTCTCTGAAACGCTGCTCACTGGCCGATACTTTTGTGATGCTTGCATTTTAGGATGCGGGAGAAAAGTTAAAGTTGAGCAAGGACCCTATGCAGGGGTAGATGGAGCAGGACCGGAATATGAGACCCTTGCTCTCCTTGGAAGCAATTGCCTGATCGATGATCTGGAAGCCCTCTGCTATGCCAATGAACTCTGCAACCGGTTCGGGCTCGATACCATTTCCACTGGCGGAGTCATTGGTTTTGGAATGGAGGCTTATGAGAAAGGATTGATTGACCAGGAAGATACAGGCGGAATCGAACTGCGTTGGGGAAGCAGTCAAGCACTTATCGAAATGATCAAAATGATCGCTCACCAGAAGGGCTTCGGAGAAGTCTTAGGAAAAGGGGTGAAACGAGCCTCGGAAATCATTGGAAAGAATTCAGTGGAATTTGCGATGCATACCAAAGGATTAGAGTTTCCGGCTCATGATCCCAGAGGATATAATGCAGGTGCAACAGGGTTTGCCACTTCTTCAAGAGGAGCCTGCCATCTCTCGGGCCTCAGCCATACGTTTGAGAGGGTCCTCAAGTCACCTGAGATGGGCATCCCGGAACCTATTGACCGGTTTGAAATAAAAGGCAAGGGAATTCTCACAGCCAAGAGTCAGAACCTGATGGGAATGATGGACTCCCTGAAGCTCTGTAAGTTCATCCTGTTTGGAGGGATCACCGTCACCCATATTGCGAAATGGTATCAACTCGTCACGGGCAGAGAGATGTCCATTGATGATTTCGCAAAGACAGGGGAGAGAATTTTCAATCTCAAGCGACTCTACAATGTGAGATTGGGAATCAGCCGAAAAGATGACACCTTACCCTTCCGTTCTCTCACCTTCAAACGGATCGGAAAGGGAATAACACCCAGCCTTCCATCCCTTGGCCACACGCTCGGCGAATACTATGAATATCGAGGCTGGTCTGAGGACGGAATCCCCACCCCCGAAAAACTAAAGGAGCTGGGATTAGAATAAAAAAAAGGGGGCAATGATCTTCTTTTTCCAATTCCAATACTTATTTCTTTCTGAAACCTTCGGTTTTCTAATTATTGAAGATGATGTATATTACCAGCGCAAATACGCAATGGGGATAACTTCACTTGGCAACGGTTTTTTCCAACCCAAAGAGATTGACAATTACCATTGACAGGGCATAGATTGTTAATCAATTATTGTAACGATATTTAAATATTAGTTGTCACGTGGGAGGCATGTGTTGTCCGGAGAAATGTTATTTGGGTTAAATGAGTGGCTAATTTTCGCGATTGTCATCGTCTTATTCCTCTCCGCAAATGAAATCGGCTTTCGGCTAGGCTGGCGGACCCAATCAAAAAGTAACGAGCCCACGAGATCCCAGGTCAATATGCTTCAAGCAGCCTCTCTTGGGTTGCTCGCTCTTCTGCTTGGGTTCACCTTCTCAATGGCGTTGACCCGCTTCGATACCCGCAAGCAGTTGGTTCTTGAGGAGGCCAACGCGATTGGGACGACTTATCTTCGAGCCCAGCTTCTCCCAGACCAAGCTCGCACCGAGGTTTCCAACTTGTTGCGCCGTTACGTCGATGTCCGGCTTGAGTTCTATCGGGCAGGCATAAACCAGAACAGTCTTCAATGGGTAGACGACGACAAGGGAAAACTCCACAGCGCTCTTTGGTCCTATGCTATTGCAACAGGAGGGCAAGATCCCAGAGCGATTCCCACCGGATTGTTTATTCAGTCTCTGAACGAAGTCATTGACCTTCACGCCAAGCGGGTGACAGCTATGGAAAACCATGTGCCGGAGAGTATCTTCGTGCTTCTTTTGCTCGTGGCAACCTTGTCGCTGGGTCTGGTAGGATATGGAGCTGGAATGGGAAGGGACCGAAATGTCTTGCCAACCGTGATTTCAGTCATCCTCATTGCTTTGGTCATTTTGCTGATAATGGATCTGGATCGACCTCGACGGGGCCTGATTAAAGTGAGTCAGCAGAGTATGGTCCACCTCCAGGAGAGTCTTAAAAGGATCACCCCTTAAATTGACACCAACTCTGCCGGCTTCAGTCCGTAATAGTTAAATGCCATTACAATGTATTTTGCGACTTTGTAGGTGCTATACGTAACATATTCTAATTCTTTCTTTTTGATGTAAGCCTCTTCCTTACCCAAATCAAAGAATTTATGATTCGTTCTTTAGCCTCTTTGCTATGGTCTCGATAGATTCCTTAAAGACAATTTATTGTTCATCCGGGAATTGAGCGGGTAACCTCCCTTTATAACTCCCCCTTCCCCCTCTTATTTTAAGAGGGGGAAGATGGATGGGGGCGTTAGATTGGGAGGTGGGGAGGGGTTACTTTTCTCAGAAACGTGATAGGTCGCCTTCTTTCCACCCGTCTGATTTCCCTCCACTCCTTTTAAACGTTGCTTTCATGATAAACCATTTCGAAAGGCCTCAATGATCTTCCTAACCCCCCTTCATCCCCCCTTAAGCTAAGAGGGGAATACAAGAGGGGGAAGGTACCCATACGAAAGCCAGAAAAACCCAATTTATAACCCCCTCTGTAAGTCAAGGAAGGTTGTCTTAAATTGAAGTAGGGAGTTTTAAGCCAACCTGTCTTGACTAACACTATCAATTGTCCAGCAAGAAGGAAGGCTAGGTATAGCACTTCAATGAAGAATTTTGTGCGATCAGATTAAAGCGTGAATCTTTATGTGGTAAAATAGAGTTACATTCGCTGGGACCAACCGAGATGAGGCCATTCATCGCTTTGCTATGGTTCTAAGAACCTTATGGAGTTCCTCCCGCCTTTGACGTATATGTCTAAAACCAGAAGGGCTTGTTTCCATCACACCGCTTCCAGCCATTCCCTTGAGCCTCTGACGAAGCCTTGATTTGATCAATTCCTCCAGGGCCAATTTTATTGTCTCCTTCTTATTAGCGGTTTCGGCCACTTTCATGGCTTCCTTAAGGATTTTCCCATTGATATCGACTAAGATCCTCACATTTATCTCCCTTAATAAGTATTAGGAGGACAGTTGTTCTTTCTTTTTTTGTATAGTCCTTGACCGAAAACAGCAAGTCAATAAATCTATAAGGGCAATCTATTCTTTGCTTTTTTTCTTAAGGAGGGTCAGGAGATCAGAATCTTTTGAGGTCTTGGCATTTGACTTCTCCGATTCGAACTCAGCCTTCAGTTCTTCCCTTTTCCACTCCTTCTCTTTAATCAGATGCTTTTCGATCCAGTGGTCAAGGGTCTTGATATCGAAGAGGACCCGGTCACCGATCTTAAGGTAGGGAAGTTTTTTCATGGAAGCCATTCGATAGATCGTATCCGTGGAAAGGCTCAGGTACTGGCCTGCTTCTTTGGCGGTAATCAGCCTCCGGAGTTCGGGGATTTTCTTCATACGGTCATCTACGCGCTCAAAATATTTCTCAGCCAATATGTCTGCCAGCATATCCAGAAATTCTTTCACGGGGGGTCTTTCTTCTTTTTGTGCCATCTTTCTCCCTCCTCGAAACAGGGGCTTCGTCTAATGGCGACGGTGACGACGCCTGTATCGTTTACAAAAGGCTACGTTTATCGTACTTAATCCTTTTAGACGTAACCGTTACCGCATAACGAAACGGGCTTCGTAGCCGTAACCTTAACCAGAGCCTCCATAGTATTTTCATGTTGTGCAAGTGGTGTATCCGCCCGGGGTCTGTATTAAGATTCCTTTCTCAACATCTCTTCCTGTATCTTTTTCATCATGGCAATATTGTCCGTATGTCCGGTCAGGTGGGCTGTCACTTTTCCTCGGACCGGACGATTGAGCAGATAGAAATCACCGATCAGGTCGAGAATCTTATGCCGGACAAACTCATCGGAAAACCTCAACTCCGTGTTGACCACTTTTTCATCGTCCACCAGGATGAAGTTATGGAGGCGTCCTCCGCTGCCCAATCCCATCCGTTCAAGCATCTCGATATCCTTTAGAAACCCGAATGTCCTTGCTGGTGCAATTTGCTCCTTGAATTTCTCTTCGCTTTCCAATACGAATTCGAGGGTTTGCTGTCCGATGGGAGGGGGATAATCCATAAAATATTGGATGGAAAAGGTCTCTGCCGGTTCAATGACAAGTGATTTGTTCTTCTGGATGAGTTCGATCTTTCGATCGATCACAATTTCGTTTGCTCTCTCCTCCTGCTCTTCGACCCCGGCCTCCTCGATGATCTTACAAAACTCGAGGGCAGACCCATCCATGATCGGAATCTCCTCAATCATCTTCACCATCAGGTTGGTGATGCGATAGGCATGGAGCACTGCCATCAGATGTTCTATCGTCTTAGCAATGGCTACTCCTTTTTTCAAAGAGGTCGCATATTCAGTTGTCTGAACATAGTCGAGATGGGCAGGAACCACCTCTTCATACGACACATTCCCAAAAAGGATCCCGCTGTGAGGAGGGAGGGGCTGAAACAGAAGACCGGTCTTCATTCCGGAATGAAGCCCTGTTCCGTAGAGGACAACGCTTTTTTTGATCGTCCGCTGAAGGGCCAGCGAGGTTGATTTCTTCTTCAAGGGCTTAAGGGGAGGAGCCGTTCCTTGAGCGGAAGAGATGATCGGAGAAGAAATATCCGTTTTCCCAGAAGGAATCTCCCGCGGTTGCTCTTCACCCGATACCTCCATTTGACGCTCAAGGGCCCTACGGATGGTCATAAGGAGAACATCCAGGGAGATGGGTTTCTCAATAAAATCGGAAGCTCCCAGTTTGACAGCGGCCATCGCAGTGGAAATCGTCGCATGTCCTGAAATCATAATCACCTGGCAATCGGTGGTGATTCCCTTAAAACGTCTTAAAACCTCGATGCCATCCATCCCCGGCAACCAGATATCGAGAAGGGTGACATCGGGACTTTCCCGCTGAAAGGTTTCAATCGCTTCCTCTCCACTTTTAGCGACGGCAACCTGAAAACCTTCGTCTTCAAGGACTCCCTTCACCGACTGAACCACTCTTTCCTCATCATCCACGATGAGGACTTTTTTCTCCATATGTTCTCCTTGTCTTTGTATGTCCATTACCACAACCATGAAGAAGAATCAACAACTTATTGGAATAATGGAAAATTGGAATGTTGGATTCTAACCCATTATTCCAGTCTTCCACTCTTCCATCCTCTTCATTATTTTCCACTCAATATTTTCCATTGCTAACTTTACATTGGCCAATTTGCATTGATGGTTTAATAGTTCCCTACCCCCACCTTCTCCCGGAGAAGGCGATAATCTTCTTCCGATGATGCAAAAATCCCTGTATTTCCGATTCTCACATTGATCAAACCTACGGCTTTGACTTCGTTATAGGCGGCTACCATCTCTGAAGCCTTTGGACTTCTGTATCGCTTCATCTGATGCTCCGGGAAGAAAGCAAGAATCGTAAAGGGGATCTCCGGATCAATATCAAAGAGCAGCTTGGCGATCTTCTTTAGTTGCGCTGTCTCTACCAGGTTGGGGATATAGAGGGAGAGGACCTCCAGAATGAAACCTCTCTTAACGATCTCTTCAGGAAGTTTCAGGATGTGCCGGTTGAAACAGCCTGTCAACCATTTGTGATCTGTTCCATCATAGGCTTTGATATCGAGCCAGAAGGAGTCCACCCCTGCCTCTTTTAGGCCATCAAGATTTTGAGGAGTAAGCCCATAACCATTGGTCTCAATCAATACCCAGAGGCGGGTCTCCGATTTGATCAGACGCGCACATTCCACATAAAATTCCGGACAACAGGTAAGGTCTCCTCCTGTAAAGGCGACGATATCCCTTGCAGGTCCCCACCCCTGGGGACTCAATACGATATCTTTTTTCTGGATCCTCTTGGGGCAAACAGGAGACCGTTTCCCATACATGACACAGGCGCCGCAACAACGACACGATTCATGGGCATGAAAGGCTGTGGCCCTTTCCCTGGGTTCCCTGATCGTCACCCCCTTTTCGTACTCCTTGCAGGCTTTCAATACATCTGCAGGTGACCACCATTCCCCTTTTGCTTTTTTGGCGAACGCCCATGAATGGCATTTCCGGCAGGAAAAGTTGCATCCTGATTGGTAGATGGAGAGATAGTTTTCGGGACGAGAAAGGTGGGCAGCAGAGATTAACCGGAGCAATCCCCTGTCCGACTCTTTGAGGGTTGCCTCACACGCCAAGGCTTTTCCACCCTCCACTTCGACAAAACAACTTCCTTGTGCATATCCTTGCTTGATCAAATTACATCGCATATCAAAAGTTTATCACATGGTCTCTTTGCCTTGCAAGTTAGGAGAAGGGTGTGATATAGAAAAAATAAATCCCAATCACCAAATTCCAAATCCCAAATAAATTCCAATAATCAATGACCAAAATATTTGGGTATTGGAAATTGAGTTATTGGTTATTATTTGGTTATTGGTGCTTGGGATTTAGTGATTCAATAGAGGTCACCAGAGGTATGCCCTATGATGAAACAGATTGAAGAAGTGGCCCGATTGATTCTCTCATCCAAGAGGCTTGTGGTTTTTGGAGGGGCGGGTTTAAGTACGGAATCCGGGATCCCTGATTTCCGAAGTCCTGGCGGAGTCTGGGATAAATATGATCCTGAAGATTTTTACTACCAGAATTTTATTGCCAGCGAAGCCTCCCGGAAGAAGTACTGGGAGATGGCTACCGAAATGTACGGACCGATAAAAAAGGCTCAACCGAATCCAGCCCACCTTGCCATAGCCGAACTGGAGAAACTGGGTAGGCTCGACTGTGTCATCACACAGAATATTGACGGCCTCCATCATAAAGCAGGCAATTCAGAAGAGAGGATTATTGAACTTCACGGGACAGCCACGTATGTCGCCTGTTTAAACTGTAAAAAAAGATATGATCGCGATGAGGTCCAGGAACGGCTGAGAAAAGAGATGAAAGTTCCTTATTGTGACGATTGCGGCGGCCCCCTTAAACCTGCCACCATCTCATTTGGCCAATCCATGCCCGAGAGAGAAACAGAGGAGGCGTATCATCGTTCTTCCATCTGTGATCTGTTCATTGTCATTGGATCCTCGCTTGTCGTTCAACCTGCCGCTTCCATGCCACTGGTGGCAAAAAGAAATGGAGCGAAACTGGTGATCATTAACCGCGATCCCACTCCCTATGACGATCTCGCTGATATGGTCATCCACGCTCAAGCTGGCCTGACCATGGCCAATATACTAAAATGTGTCAAGCAGGGTTTATAAAAGAAGGATAAGGGCTGAGATGGTTAGCTTTTAGCCACGGACAAGGCAAATATTGTACTTTTTTGGCCAGAATTCCGACACTGATTAAAAAATTTTTTTAATTTCAAAGGGTTAGAAATTGCTGAAATTGGTATTGTTTTTGCTGTTATTAAGAATTGAAAATTTTTAAATCTAATAGAATGAAAAGACATTTGGCTCTTATTCGAAAGATTTTCATTATACTGATCATCACCTTCTTTTCTGTTTATGGGTGTGCAGGGCTCAAAACTGAGGAGAAACCTGAGCAGAAGCCTACTCCTCCAATCGAAGAAAAAATTGAACAGCCCAAAAAAGAAGAGATATCATCTCCTCAACCTTCTCCCCCCCCTGCTCCGACAACTACTTCGAAATCCCCTCCTGTGATTCCACCAACCAAGCCATTACCGTCTCAAACAGTTCCCCTTCGGACAACTAAAATTGTATGGGATTCAGTTAATCTTCGGGAGGGGCCGGGACTTAATTTTAAAGTGATCGGAAATGTTAAAAAGGGAACTCCACTTTCGATTCTCGAAGACAAGGGAAGTTGGATCAAGGTTCGAATGGAAGATGGAACTGAGGCATGGGTAAGCAAAGCCGCTACGTCAGAGGCTCCCAAACCTCCCCCTGCAGGAACCTCAAAACCCAAACCGATGTAAACCCCGTTAGAAGAGCTTGGCACGGGGCAAACAGCGGGACTTTCTAACGGGGTAAAAACTAGGGAACCACGATGCTCTTTTGCAAGAAATGTCAGATTGAATATGATGGGGAGATGAGGTTCTGCCCTAAATGTGGAAGTTTCTTGATTAGAAAAGAAGGTGCCCTGCCAGATTCAGAAGATGCAGAAAAAACCGCCGAGGCAAAACCCAAAGAAAAATATATCTGCCCAGATTGTAAAATCATCTATGAAAAAACCAAGTCCTGTATCCGTTGTGGTGCGGGGGTCATTCCTCTGTCTTCTTTTCAGCCCAAAGAGAGAGACAAGACCGTTGAGGAATCTGAGGCCGAGAAAGACTCATCTCAGGTTTTAACCACCCAGGAATGGCTGGAATCATCCCCGGAGCCTCTGATCTGTCCTGCTTGTAAGAAAGAGCACCTTGGAGGTAAGTCTTGCATCCGGTGCGGAACCGCACTGGTTCCACCGGGTCCACCTCCGAAGGAAGAAAAGACGAAAAAACCCAGCCCCCCTGTGACCAAGACATCCAAACCAAAGCCCGTTCCCACTCCAGAATTGGAGGCTGATCTTTCTGAGGAAGATACACCCGACCTAGAAACTCACAAAATGTCTGTTCAGGAGCAGATCAAGAAGGGAAGATTTGTTAGAAAGATAAAGAAGGATTACCCGAGAATGGTTTTAAACTGGAGCGGCATTGCTATTATTCTCGTTGCAATAGGATATTTTTTCTGGTCCACCTATTCCCACATCGTGATTAAAAGTCCTGCTTTAACCATCCCCCCTCCTTCAAAGGAGAAACCATCCTCTCCGGTGTCTACCTTTCTGCCTATCCCTCCTTCCGGTGGTTCTGCCACAGAGGCAGAAGAGGTGGAGAAAATAAGAAACCTCCTTGAAAACATCCGGAAAGCAAATCTGGCAAAGGATAGTGATCTCTTCATCTCATCCTATTCAAGGGATTTTAAGGATCGGGAGGGGAAAAAGAGGGCAACGGTTGAATCTTGGGAAAATTTCAATTTTCTCGATCTCACCTTTGATCTTGGAAGCACTTCGATATCCGGAAATAGTGCCAGAGCAAGGGTCACGTGGCTCGTCAGGTTTTCTCCAAAAGGCGGCGGTCAGCCACAGGAAAGCAAAACCATTCTCGATGTCGTTTTTAAGAAAGAAGATGGGGACTGGAAGATAGGAGAAATTGAATAGGGTTCATCGTCTCCTTTGATCCTCTGAAAATCCCTCTGATTGGATCTGTCCTGAGTCGTCAAACTCCACGAAGTAGACAAAAGGGAGGCGAATCCCAGGAAGGTAAAATCTCACATCCATAAATTCTAC
>Ga0194126_10011205_pt1 | contig 11584 bp, 8 predicted proteins | sample TA2KigC150mmetaG_FD_148641 | JGI IMG/M metagenome (GOLD analysis project Ga0194126, IMG submission 148641) | Freshwater microbial communities from Lake Tanganyika, Tanzania - TA2015035 Kigoma Deep Cast 150m | ecosystem: Environmental > Aquatic > Freshwater > Lake | place: Tanzania: Lake...
GTTCCGATTTCCGCGGCAGATCATGTCGATGAGATGCCGCGGCCAGGCGCAGGTCTGCGCCTAAGACAGCGAACGAAACCGGAACGATGCGGATGCGGCGCATACCGGATTCGCGGTCGCCCCTCGCGACCCGATCCTGACGCGGCCCACCCCCCGTTTCTCTCCATGAGGTGACAATCCGCCGGGCCCCCGCCCGGCTGAAGGGGAACAGACGCGTGCCACCCAAGGACTACACCCAGATGTGGACTGATCTCGGCCTGGACCTCGAAGCCCATGCGGGCCTGATGAACGTCCTCGGATCCTTCTACACCGACATCTACCTGACCCAGACGAACCGGCCCAAGGGGATGGAGTACCTCGACTTCGTGATCTCCGAGGTCCATGGGCTGCGCATCGAGGAACTCCTGGCCGCCAAGGCCCAAGGCCGCAAGGTCATCGGCGCATTCTGCCTCTACGTGCCGGAGGAGATCCTCATCGCGGCCGACGCCGTCAGTGTCGGCCTCTGCGCGGGGGCGGACATAGGAACGGCGCAGGCGGAGCAGGTCCTTCCACGAAACACATGCGCCCTGATCAAGTCCTTCTTCGGCTTCAAGCTGGCCGGCCTCTGCCCCTATGTCGAGGCCTGCGACTTCGTCATCGGCGAGACGACCTGCGACGGGAAGACCAAGGCCTACGAGATCTTCAACCAGTACAAGGAGACGTTTGTCCTCGAGGTTCCGCACACCAAGTCGCCTGCCGCGACGAAGCTGTGGCGGAGCGAGATCGGCCGCCTCGTCGAGAAGGTAGAGACCGCGGCGGGCAAGAAGATCACGGCCGCGAACCTCCTGAAAGCGATCGAGACGGTCAACGCCAAGCGCGCCGTCCTCGGTCGCCTGAACCTCCTGCGCGCCGCCGATCCAGCTCCGATCTCGGGGAGGGACGCGCTCTTGATCAACCAGGTCGCCTTCTATGACGATCCCGTCCGCTTCACGAAGAAGATCGGAGAGCTCTGCGACGAGCTGGAGGCGCGCGTCGCCGCCCGCGAGGGCGTCGCGCCGAAGGGGACGCCGAGGGTCCTCCTGTCCGGCTGCCCGATGGCCATTCCCAACTGGAAGGTCCCCTTCCTCGTCGAGAAGAACGGCGCCGTCATCGTCGGAGAGGAGTCGTGCGTGGGCGAGCGCGGAACGCGCAACCTGGTCGATCTCACCGGCGTCGACATCTCGGATCGCGATGCCATCCTGGATCGGATCGCGGAGCGGTACTTCAAGATCGACTGCGCGGTCTTCACGCCGAACGCGGATCGCAATCTCCACGTCCGGGAGATGAGCGCCCGCAACCATGCCGGCGGAGTCATCCACTACGCGATTCAGTTCTGCACCCCTTACTTGATGGAGGCGCATGGAATGGAGCAGACCGCTCGGGAGATGGAGATTCCTCTCCTTCGGCTCGAGACGGACTACAGCATGGAAGACGCCCCGCAGCTCGAGACGCGGATCCAGGCCTTCCTGGAGATGATTCGGTAGCCGACATGCGCGCCGCGGGACTCGACATAGGATCGCGTAGCGTCGAGTTCGTCGTCATCGAGTCGGAGACCGGTCGGGTCGTCCACGAACGGGAGATCCCGACCGGTCCCGCGATGGCCGAGGAGTGTCGACTCCTGGTCGACGAAGCTCCGTTCGACAGGCTGCTGGCGACCGGGTACGGGAGGTCCCTCGTCGAGGTCTCCTTCGGCTTTCCCACCGTGACGGAGATCAAGGCGTTCGGGCGAGGCGCTCAGGCGGCCCATCCGGGTTGCCGGATGGTCCTCGATGTTGGAGGCCAGGACACAAAGGTGATCTCCCTGAACGGAGCCGGCAAGGTCCTGCGATTCGAGATGAATGATCGATGCGCCGCCGGCGCCGGACGCTTCCTCGAGATGACCGCGGCGGCCCTCCGCTACGAGATCGACGAGTTCGGGGCCGCCGCGAGACAGGGGGCGCCGGGGACGGTGATCAGCAGCATGTGCGCCGTCTTCTCGGAGTCGGAGGTCGTGGGACTCATGACGAAGGGATCGCGGCGCGAGGACATCGCGCGGGCGGTGCACGATTCCTTGGCGCGCCGCATCGTCTCGCAGATGAGGCGAGTCGGCATCTCCCCACCGATCGTCTTCGCGGGCGGCGCCGCGCGGAACCCCTGCCTGCGCCATCTCATCGAGCAGGATATCGGTCAAGCCCTCGTCGTGCCCGAGGCGCCGCAGCGGATCGGAGCCCTCGGAGCCGCGATGCTGGCCGCGGAGGCCAGCGCTTGAGAGAGTCCTCTGCTCGCGCATCAGCGCATCGCGCGCAGAGATGAAGAGGCGGGTTGGAGCAGCCCAAGAGGGGCCGTTTGTGCTACAATAGGCCGCGTCTTCGTAAGGCGCTCGCTGTGAAGACCAACCAGGAGGTCCCGCTATGACACCGCGATCTCTGCCCCGAGCGAGCGGATCCGCCGCGCGCCAGATTCCCGCGATCCTGCTGGCCGCTCTCTGGCTCGTGGCGACGCCCGTACTCGGCCAGACGCGCCTCTACCTTGCCGAGTATCAGTACAACAATCCGCGGCTCAAGACGATGCTCCTCGACGGCTCCTCGGTCCAGGAGATCTTCACGCCGCCTCTCTCGGAATGGTTGCTGGTCGGGCTGGACTACGACGCGACAGCGGGCAAGATCTACTGGACTCACGGAAGCCATCCGGGCACGATCCGTCGCGCCAACCCGGATGGAAGCGCGGGACAGCTCCTCTTGACCGGCCTCAAGTATCCTCGGGGCGTCGCGCTCGACCCTCTGGCCGGGAAGATCTACTGGGCGGAGGCGCCTCCCCAGGGAAACGCGATGGGCCTGATCCGCCGGAGCAACGCGGACGGCGCCGGGCTCGAGACCTGGTACGCTCTCGCGCCGTACGACCCCAACCTCTCCTATGTGGGCAAGCCGATCGTCGATCCTCTGAACGGCTATCTCTACTTCTGCGCGGCCAACGAGATCCGCCGGGTCAAGCTGGAGGGCCCGGGACCGGCCCAGACCGTCGTTCGGGGACTCAACACGACGACGGCGGTGGCTCTGGATATCGCGAATGACAGGATCTACTTCGTGGACGGCAACACCAACACCGACATCCTGGGATGCGCGCGTCTCGACGACACCGATTTCGAGGTCCTGGTCGATCTCTCGCCTGGGGCGTTCGGCAGCAGCGGCCTCTACGATCTCAGGCTCGATCTGGCCGGGGGAAAAGCCTACTTCACGGACGAGATCGCGAAGGTCGTTCGCAGGTGCAACCTCGATGGATCGGGCCTCGAGGTGATCTATACGAGCCCTGCGTCCCTCGCCCCGACATCCATCTCATTCGACGCGGATCCCCTGCCTCCCGTACAGGACTGCAACGGCAACTCCATCCGCGATCTCGATGACATCGAGAGCGGCACGAGCGAGGACTGCAACGGAAACGGGATCCCCGACGAGTGCGAGGCGAACGCCTGCGAAGCCGTGACCTACGGGATCGACTACGGAAGCGATCCCGGACCGACCGGTCGCGTGTTGAGCGGCGATCCGTCGACAGGGTTCGAAGTCTTCCAATCCTTCGAGTTCGTCACCCTCCCCGAGGTTCCGGGACTGAGTCTCGTCGAGATCATGCTGGATGGGTGGAATGTGAACTACCACCCGGCCGGTTTCCGCGCCACCCTCTTCCCGGACAACGGAAGCGGATTCGCGGACGAGACCCGGCCGCTGGCCTCGGCGGACTTCCGGTTCCGTTTCAGTCCCAATACGGTCGTCTGGGTCGGCGGCAGAATGACCGCGTTCCTGCCCGCGGGGCGGTACTGGGTTCGGCTGTCAGCCAACGATCCCGCCTACTACGCTTCGGTCAACGTCGGGTTGAGCGGACCGCCGTCCATCTCCAGACGCCTGAGCAGCGGCGAGCTCGTGCCCTCGACCTACTCCATCGCCCTGCGGGTCCGGTTCGCCGATCCGGCCGGAGTCTCCGCGCCGCCGGAGGGCAGGCGCGTCGACCTAAGCGTCCGACCGAATCCTGCCCGAGGCCCGATCGAGATCGAATGCCATCTCGACCGCTCGGGAGAAGTCGCGATCGCGATCCACGACCCCGCGGGCCGCCTCGTCCGCCGCTGGCAGGAGGGATGGAGATCGGCCGGCGCGTTCCTGGCGCGATGGGATGGGCGCGACGCCGAGAGTCGCGTAGTCCCGGCCGGCGCTTACATCGTCTCTGTGGAAACCCAGGGAGCTGGGGCGCGGAGCGAGGGGGCGCGGAAGGCCATCCACCGCCAGTTCGTGGTTCTTCGCTGAGGCCGACAGACGACGAGCTCCGCATGTAACCACCGCACACCTCCTGCGATCTACCTACCGAAGGATGCCCTGGGGCGGCGGGCGAAGGGCGCTACCGGAGCCAGGGCGACGGACAGGAGGTGCTCGATGAAGAGGCAGCAGTCCCCCGGCTCAAAGGCATCAGCGATCTGCGCGGCGTTCTCGGTGTTTCTTCTCGCGTTGTTTGCCGTCTCCCCAACCCTCGCGGGGCCCGTCGTGATCATGGACGACGGCTTCGAGATGGGCCCGGGCGGCATCAACGGCGGACCCACCTGCAGATGGATCTCATCCGATCTAAACGCCGCCAGCGGATTCGACTACTGGGGCGTGGTGGCCGCGGGCCAGGGAGCCAGAGTCGCCAGCGGTCAGGCCAGCGTCCACTGCGCGGCGATGCCCAGTTTCGTCAGGAGATACGATCACTACATGACCAGCCACCTGATCACGCAGATTCCGATCAATGTGGCCGGGATGAAGAACATCGTCTTTGAGTTCTCCGCCTGGTCGGAGTTTCGTTCGACCAACTCTTACGACAAGCTCCAGGCGATGATTTCCACCAATGGGACCAATTGGGTCACGGTGCGCACCATCGACCGCACTAGCCCGCAGCGGACCTATATCCGCCACTCGATCCCTCTGAGCCTCCCGACAACCACGACCGCCCTCTACCTCAAGTTCCTCTTCCTCTCGAACGCGAGCGGCGGCACGCCGAAGGAGGGCGTCTATCTCGACGACGTGTTCGTGATCGGGACCCCGACAAGCGGCGGGCTCGATGCCGCGGTTCCGGTGAAGTCGATGACCTGGGGACGAACGAAGGCCCTCTACCGCTAGACCCGTTGGATCACTCCCGAGACGCGGGCGGCGCTCCGCGAGCGTTACGGGCCCCGACGGCTCCCCTCGCCCCGCTAGGTTCGCGTCCGCGGCGCGGGGCTCCGGGAACCGCTCGGGGCCCCCTCGCACTCCAGGCGGAGCGCTTCTGGCCCGCGCAGAAACCCGCCGGAGCCCCTCAGTCGCTCTCTCCCCCACCCGCGGCCAGCAGATCGACGAGGATCCGCACGAGGTTGGGATCGAACTGCCTTCCGGCGCGCGCGCGAATCAACTCGCGGGCCTGGTCCGGAACGTAAGGCGGGCGGTGCGGCCTCACGCTGATCAGCGCGTCATAGGCGTTCGCGATCGAGAGGATCCTGGAGCCGAGAGGGACCCTCTCCCCCGTCAGCCCGTCGGGGACTCCCGAGCCGTCCCAGTACTCAGATTGATGCCTGAGGATCTCGACGACCGTATCGCTGGCGATGGCCGGCAGTAGGTTCCCGATCATCTCGCTGGCCTCGATCTGGCGCTGCTTGCGCTGCTCGGGCGTGAGCACGATCGCATCGCGCAGGAGCGACTCGTTCCGCTGGATCGCTCCGAGATCATGGAGCAGCGCGGCCTGCCCGACCGCCTCCAGATCCTCTCCGGAGAGCCCCGCTTCGCGCCCGACATCGAGGCAGAGCCGGGCCACCCGCTCGGAATGGCCCAGCAGATGCGGATACCGGCTCTCGAACGTGAGCAGGAGCGAGGTGACCGTCTCGAGAAAGGCCGCCTGGGTCCGCCCGAAGACATCGGCGTTGGCGAGCGCGGTGCCCACGGAGGTCGCCAGCGCCTCGAGCAGACGGATGTCGAACCGATCGAGAGGCTGTCGGTCCGACCGCTCGCCCACGCAGAGGATCCCCCTCAAACCGCCCTCCGAGGCGATCCCGACGGACCAGATGAAGCCCGCGGCCGATAGCAGCCCCACCTCGTCGCGGCACTCCGGCCTGAGGGTGAGGTCTTCTGTCGCCATCGCGCGTTTCGTTGACGCAAGGAGCTGCGCGAGCGGGCTGCACGGGTCTATCGCCAGCGTCCTGGGATCCTTGAGACGCATGCCGCGGTGGACGTGGGGTCTCAGCAGCCCGTCCTCCAGGAGCAGGAGGGCCACCGATCCAAAGTCGAGGATTCCCACGGCCGTCAGCACCAGGCGGTGGAGGATCTCGCTGATCGCCCGATGCCGGTTGAGGTCCTGGATCCGATCCAGAATCATCGTCATCCGGTTCAAGTGATTCTGGAAGTCGGTATGGATCTCCTTGAGGCGATCGCGCTGCCTTCGCACCTCCTCCTCGAGGACCTCCGTCCGTAGGGCGAGGACCTCCTGGTCGCGATTGCGATCGAGGATCCTCTGCATCTTGAGGAGCAGTTCCCTGGGGGAGAAGGGCTTCGTGAGGTAGTCGTCCGCGCCGGCGCGCAGCCCCTGGAGGCGGCTCTCCGTCGCGGTATTTCCCGAGATCATGATGATCGGGAGGTTCTTGACATCCGGATCTTTGCGGACCGTCTCGCAGACATCGAATCCGCTGCGGCGGGGCAGGCGAACGTCCAGCACCAGGAAGTCAGGGCGATGCGCCCTCACGGAGTCGAGAGCCTCCTCGCCGTCCGCGGCGGTGAGGACCCTGTACCCCCTCCCTCCCAGAGTGATCTGGAGCAGCTCGACGACTCTGGTGTCATCGTCGACGATGAGAACGGTGGGCGGACGCGACTCGTGCTTCGATCCTGCTTCGGGATGCTGCGGCGTGACGCGCTCCATCCAGTCCCCTTCAACCGGTGGCGGGACGCTCGGCGAGCTGCGTCAGAATCGTGTCGAGCTCCGCCTCCGCGAACGGGAACATCACAGCGGGTCCCTCCTGCTGCGGCAATCCCGTGATTCGCGAGCCGACCCGGATCACCGGTATCCGGCGCGCCTCCACGCGGCGCATCAGATTGCCCTCGATCTCTTCCACTTCTCCGTTCCCGCTCGCCTCCAGGAAGATCGCGTCCCAGTGACCGAGATCCAACGAGACCGTGGCCGCCTCCAGGCCGGCCGCCTCGCCAACCTGCCACCCGCGACCCCGCAGGTGCCGGCAGATCGCCACCCGAGCGGGAAGATACCTCACCGCGACCAGCGCGCGCAGCGGTCCACTTCTGTCCCTCTCGTCCTCGTCCCGCCCCCCCGCCATCGCCCGGGCGCCGGCCGGACGCCCCGCTCCTCCCGCCTGCGCCCCCTTGCCGAAGGTCCGCAGAAGCGGGATCCCGAGCACCTGGATGCGCTGGTCTCCCGAGTCGTGGGCGGCGGAGCTCAGCGGACCCAGGCCGAGCATCCGCTCGCATGCGACCGCGGCCCGCTCGCCGTCCTGCTCCAGAACGACGAAGTACTTCTCCTCGCGGGAAACGCCGTGCAGCAAGAGCCCGAGGCTGACGAGATCAGTCGTTCCCCTCTCCGAGTCGATTCTCGGGGGAGCCACCGGCGTGCCGAGGGAGCCGACTTGCGCCACCTGGCTCCAGAGGACTCCGACGCGCGCTTTGCCGGACTCGAGCAGGAGCACGGTCGCGTCCCCAATCTCGGGCCGATCGACCTCGTCCCCCGGCTCGCTCTCATCGAGCTCCTCGCCGGGGCCAGTCGCTGCGGCAGAGGAGATTCCCTCTCCAGGAGTCACGACGGTGAACTCGGTCTCCTCTTCCGCCTCGATCGGGGGCGCGCTCGCGGGAGGCGGAGTCTCAGCGCGCCGCGCCGGCGGCCGGGCCGCTGGAGGCGCAAGTGGAGTCAAAGGCGCTGGAGGCGTGGGAGGCGCAGGAACAGGCCGCTCGGGCCGTCGCGCCTCGGGCACCCGGGGCGCAGCTTCCGCGACCCGCGCCCCTCCCGTGGCTTGTGTCCGCGAATCGGCCACGCCACCCGCAGCCGCCCTGTCCGCGGCGCTCACGGAGAGGAGATCGATGAGACGGGCCAGGTCCTTGGTCACTGTCGCCTGCGCCTGCATCAGATCCGCCAGATCTCGGACCAGGGTCCGGACCAGGTCGGTCTCCGCGCCTTCCCTGTGAAGCCTCGAACCTTCCTCGATCGCCATGTACAGGAACCGCTCCCTTCCGCCGCCCGCCTGATCGTATCAGCGCGGGCCGGATTCTGTCTTCCCCGCCTGGGGGTCGTCGTGAAGCCACCCGCCCACGATCTCGCGAACCCGCGAGATCTGGTTGCGCGCCTCGGCGATCGCGCGCAGCCCGCCGCCATCGAGCCTGGATGCGTCGCGAAGCCGCTGCATGGAGTTGCTGAAGTCGCTGAAGCAGGAGCCAAGAGCGCCCGGCAGGGTCGGAACACACCTGCGCGCCCTTTCCAGCTCCAAGGACCAGACAGTCCCGAATCGCTCTATCTCGAGGATCGCCGTGTCCATCTCGAGCGTCGACTCCTTGCGCCCTTTCTCCTGAGCCGCCAGCGCCTGGGACGTCTCGTCGAGGCGATCCTCGACAGCGCTCAGATCGGCCCGGAAGCGAGTCCAGAGGCGCTCCATCTCGGCCGTCAGCTCGCCGCCCGATTGCGGGGCTTCCCTCTCCACCGGCGACGGAATGATCGAGGCCGCCGCGGCGCTCCGCACCGTTTCGCGGAGCGCGTGCACTTCATTTCGGAGCGCCTCGAGCTCGCGAAGCGCCTGGGCCCCTGATCGATTCTGCTGAACCAGGGTCAGCACGCGCAGAAACAGACGCCTCACATGCGAATCGGGATCCGACAGGTAGGACGTCGGTCCGGGCGTGATGTCCTGCGACTCGGCGATCCGGAGGAGGGCGCGAAGCGGCCTCAAGAAGCCATCTGCCAGAAGACTGCCGCAACCCAGCGCGACAAGAGCGAAGAGAAGCGCCAGAACGCCGCCGCCCACGCGGAGCAGGAGCGGAACCTCGCCGATTTCGAGAACCTCACGCAGCGCGAACTCGACGAGCAGGAAGTAGGTCGCCCCGAGCAACAGCGTGGGAAGCACGCAGAGCACCAGGACGCGCCTGCGGATTCTGCCCCCGGTTCCCTTCCTGCGGGGCACGTCGCGCAGATCCTCCAAGACATACCCTCCAGGCGGCCTGTGCACCATGCATGCGAGAGTGCCGCGCTCCATGCAACATGCACGAGGCCTCGGGCCTTCCGCCGCTCACACGACTCTCGGAATGCATCGCCGATGGAGGAGAAATGGAAATGCGCAACGGAGGGCTCGATGAGAGCGACCGAGTCCTTCGGAAGCGCATGCTTCCCGCTGTCCCGGCCCCATCGCTCAAAAACCCAGATCTGCCTTGAAGACCGGTTCCCTCGAGCGATCCGGCAGACGCGTCCATGCGGACCCGATCACCCGATGTCGCAGACTGGCTCCTCGGTGCATCCCTCGGGAGCGGAAGATGGCACGTGCTTTGCACCCCTCTTCCAGCGAAACGACGTTACCACGGCAAGATCGGTGACTGTCAACCGGATTCTCCGCCGCGCGGCGGCGTGGGCGACTCCAGAGGAGCGGGATGGACACCAGGCAGCAATACGTCGAGCTCCCGGCGAGCCGAACAGATTTTCGCCCCACCTATCACTTCATGATGAAGTGCCTGCTCTACTCGCGGATGGAGACGGGACTGCTGTCCAATCAGGATTTCTATGACGAGGACGTGAACGTCTATCTGGCCCACCTCCTCGACTCGCTCATCCAGCCAGAGCACATGGAGCAGGCCCGGCGGTTTCTCTCACCGTACGACACCGAGGTATTCCGCCGGCTCTCGACGAGCAAGGACGCGCGCCTGAAATATACGATCTACAAGACGAACGCGGACTTTCTCCTGATCTCCCTCGGCATCTTCGACAGCCCCGAGACCGCCCTCACAGAAGCGCCGGCGCCGCAGAATCCGGACAGGGAGTTCTACCGGCCCACGGAGGAGGCGTCGATCGGCCGCGGACGGACCTATTACCGCTTCGCCTACACCTACAGCCAGATGGTGCACGGCCGGAACGCGGCGATCTCCGACGTCCTCGAGAAGCTCTCGGTCGGATTCGAGAAGTACCTTCGGATCCTCGCCCACATGCGCGGCGAGTACCTCGATCTCCTGAAGCGCCTATCCTCCGGCGAGATCTACCATCTCGAGCGCGTCGCCAACGGAGAGCAGCGCGAGAAGGAAATCCGCGAGAAACACGACCAGTTTCTCGATCTCTACATAGATTGGAAGAAGACGGGCGCCGAGGACACCAAGGCGAGGATCATCCGGCTCATCAAGGAGATCCGCTTCCTCGACCCCGACTTCAACTTCCAGATCCCCGAGCCATAGACATCCACCCACCGGTCCCCTCCTTCTCCTCCGGCCTGCTCGAGGGAGGGGGCCGGCTTCGCCTGGTTCGAGCGGCTCGCCTCCAGTGCTTGCGAAGCCCTCCGCCGCGAGACAGAAGAAGTCGACCGGTCTAGAGGATCTTGTAGTTCGGCGCTTCGGTGGTGATGGTCACATCGTGCGGGTGGCTTTCGCGGAGAGCGGCCTCGGTGATGCGAACGAAACGGGTCTTCGTGCGCAGATCGTCGATCGTCCCGACGCCGCAGTAGCCCATTCCGACTCGAACGCCGCCCACGAGCTGGAAGACGACGCCCCCGACGGATCCCTTGTAGGGCACGCGTCCCTCGATCCCCTCCGCGACGAGCTTCGAGTCGTTGGTTTCGTCCGTCTGGAAATAGCGGTCCCTGCTGCCGCGCTGCATCGCTCCGATCGATCCCATCCCCCGGTACATCTTGTAGGATCGTCCCTGGAACAGGACGGTCTCGCCGGGGCTCTCCTCGGTGCCGGCGAGGAGGCTGCCGATCATCGCCGCAGATGCCCCCGCGGCGAGGGCCTTCGTGATGTCGCCGCTGTACTTGATCCCGCCATCCGCGACGACGCGCACGCCGAGCCGGTCGGCTTCTTCCGCGCAATCGAGGATCGCCGTGATCTGAGGGACGCCCGAACCCGCGATGACGCGCGTGGTGCAGATGGCGCCGGGTCCCATCCCGATCTTCACGATGTTGGCCCCCGCGGCGACCAGATCGCGCACGGCTTCCCTCGTGGCGACGTTGCCCGACATCAGATCGGTCTGGGGGAATCGCGCGCGCACCTGCTCGGTGACTTTGAGAACGCGCACCGAGTGGCCGTGCGCGCTGTCCAGAACGAGCATGTCGGCGCCCTTGGCGACGAGCGCTTCGGCACGCTCCATCGTCTCCGGCGAGGTTCCGATAGCGGCCGCGACGCGCAGCCGCCCGTGGGCGTCGACGCAGGCGCTCGGATACTGGATCTTCTTCATGATGTCTTTGACGGTGATGAGACCGCGCAGGCGGCGCTGGGAATCGACGACGGGGAGCTTCTCGATACGGTGCTTGTGGAGGATCTCCTTCGCCTCGTCAAGCGTCGTGCCGACCGGGACGGTGATCAGGTTCTCGCTCGTCATCACCTGCTCGATGCGCAGCGTCAGATCACGGATGAACCTCAAGTCCCGA
>Ga0194126_10011211_pt1 | contig 11579 bp, 14 predicted proteins | sample TA2KigC150mmetaG_FD_148641 | JGI IMG/M metagenome (GOLD analysis project Ga0194126, IMG submission 148641) | Freshwater microbial communities from Lake Tanganyika, Tanzania - TA2015035 Kigoma Deep Cast 150m | ecosystem: Environmental > Aquatic > Freshwater > Lake | place: Tanzania: Lake...
GGAATGAGCGCAAAATGGCCGAGCGAATTTCCAGACAGGGCCAGGCTGATGGCCAGCCCGCGCCGTTTTTCGAACCACTTGCTCGTGATCGTGGCGATGAGCGGAACGGCTGTTCCCGCCACCCCGACGGCTGCCAGCACCCCGTAAGACAAAAAGAATTGGCCGATGGATTGGATGGTCGAAGTCAAAGCAAATCCGGCCGAAATAAAAAGGGTCGAGACGACGATCACCCATTTGGGACCATAACGGTCATAGAGTCTTCCGGTCATGAGGAGGGCGAGGGCAAAAACGACCATGTTCGCGAAGAATACGAGCGAAACCGATCCCCGGCTCCATCCGAATTCTTCGATCATGGGTTTGAACATGACCCCGAAGGCATACCGGGCGCCGGAATTGAAAAAGAGGATGATGAAGGCTGCGGCGACAATATACCAGCCGTAGAATAGACGATCGCTCTCTAAAAATCTCTTCATCACTCCGGTATTCCCTCCGCGTTAAGGGAGTCCTCCGAAAGGGGGCGACGCATCACCTTTCCCCCTCGGTTTCCACCTTACATCTTACATCAATATTTGTGAAGGAAGGATAATACCTTGAAAGAGGATTCGCAAGGAGGCCCCGGATAGGAGGGGACATCCCCTCCAGCCGTTGGAGGCTAAGAGCTGAGAGTTGGAGGAATTTTCTTTATGCCGTTTTTTCTGCGAGTCTTCCTGAGACAAACTTGTGAAGCACACTCGATATCAGAGTTTGATAAGGCAACCCCTCAAGAGCGGCTTTTTTTTTGAGCAACATTAGGTCTCTTTCTGAAATGCGGATATTCACCCGTTTGTTCTTTTGAAAATGCACTTTCGCATATTCACGGTAGCGCGCGATTTCGCTTTTCACATTGGAAACTGATCTCATTCGGCCCCGTTCAAAGGCCTCAAGAAGGTCTTTTTCTTCTTTATCAAGTTTCATGTTTGTCACCTCGGAGATATTTCTTTGTTGCTTTTCTGCACGGAATAATTGTCCTCAAGAAAATTTCTTTCTCCGTTTCATCGAATGGGACAAGAATGGATATATCCTTCTACATTGACGACAAACACTCGTTGACGCGGAAATTTTTCTTGGTTGTTGTTTGGGATGACATCCATCAAACAACCGTTCATGATGTAGAACACGATTTCATCAAATGAAATGCCTCGTTCCCCAATCAGCCACGAATTCTTCGCATCCTCCCATAAAAACGGTTTGCTCATGTAACAGACTATACCATAATGTGTGCCTTATGGCAACAGACTGTTTTGCCGCGGGGTCATACCTCAGTGGTGGGCTTGCAATAATGCAATTTTTGTGTCTATAGGGAGGTGGCGGAGGTTTCAAGGCAATTTGGAAAAATCCTCATCCAATTAACTCAACTCTTTCTTGTCAGATTTCCTCTCTCGCCCCGCGACTAAATTTATAATCTGATAGACGTCCCTGTCCTTCATAATGAATTGACCCCGTTTAGAGTCTTCTGATTAAGAAGTATGCTTTTGCTTGACATTTATATAGACACATTATATTATGTCTTCAGGAGATGATTTTGGAGGCATCAATGAGGACGACGTTAGCTGTGAGAGAAGACCTGATCGAAGAAGTGAAGGCCCTTTCAGGAGTAAGAACAAAGAAAGATGCGGTAGAAAAAGCACTGGAAGAGTTTGTCCGAAGAAGAAAGGCTAAAAAATTACTCGATCTTGAAGGTAAAGTGGAACTCTCCTTTACACTTGAAGAATTCATAGGAAGAAGGAAGAGGGATGTTCCTCATCGATAGCTCTGCATGGATTGAATATCTTCGTCCGAAAGGGGCCAAGAAAATCAAAGAGAGGGTTAAGGAAATCCTTCAGAGGGAAGAAGCGGTTTCCTGTGGAGTCGTTGTTGTAGAGATCCTGAGGGGCGCCAAGAATGAGAAGGACTTCCGAACTTTGCATGAGTCGCTCACGTCTCTTCCACAAATTCCAATAGATGACGCTGTGATTGAAAGGGCTTCCCAATGGGGGTTCCTGTTGGATAGAAGAGGTAAATCTGTTTCTACAACCGACCTTCTTATCGCTGCAGCAGCCTATAAGAAAGCCCGTCTTTTACATGCAGACAGAGATTTCGGGATCATCTCGTCTGCGGTCGAACTGGATGAGGAAAGAATAGAATTACCCTAAGTCCCACCGCCTTCGGTTCCTTCACCAAGGTACTCCGTTTCCCGAATATCCTTCGCTTCCATCACTGGAAAAAAGCCTTGACTCCGAGATACCGATGGCCGAGATTGTCAGGCACGTCGGGGTCAGTGATGTAGCCATGATGATATCGGTCCAAAAGAGACCGTCGGGAGTTTAAGAATTCACAGAAATCAGCAACGTCCCTTTCGTCGTCACATTGTTTTTATGAAAGATAATATTTTTTGTTTTCCCCTCTTGACAGGATCAATATAGGATGTCCCCAAGTTCTCAACTCTAACTATGGAGGAAGAGCTGAACCGATTAGCAAACAAGATCCGGGAGGAGCTGATAGAAATCCAAATATCCAAAGCCTGACCCCAGGGGACCTTCCTTGTCTCTGGGTCAACTCTTTTTCATGATTGTTATGCTCCATGACAAACCTCCTTTTTAATCAGAAAGTAAGCCTCGCTGAATCTTACTCCTTTGGCCCTTCTGGTGGTTTTTGGAAATAACTGCAATCCTTCATCATTTTTTGCATCATCTCTCCACAATGAAAACTGCCATCCTTCTCCTGATGTTTCTTAATCTTTTCCATCATTTCTGAGCAGAACGAACCGACTTCTTGCTGATCCATCATCTTTTTCATCATGGAGAAACAGTCATTCATTTCGCCTTCTTCGGAGCAACAGTTTTTCATCATCTCAAACATTTTTTTAAATTTTCCATTCTTATCCATTTTTTTCCTCCTTTTTATTTGAGTTTTTTGTATCTGTTTGACTATAAGACGTAAGTCAGGGGGAAAAGGTTACATTCATGAGGGACAACCATCATCCTTTCTCTTTTTCCTCCCCTTTGGCCTTTGCTGGGCCTGCCAAAAACCAAGTCTCGTTCTAAATCTTTTCTCATTCCCCGAAGCTATGCGGTAATCTTTACTATAATCCATGAATACTATAGTCTGTAGACTTTTAGTCTACAGCGGCAGACAATGTTAGAGGAGGCATCTAAAATGAAGCACCCCGCAGCAGAACTGCGGGGTATCCAATTCCCAAAAAAGATCTCCTCCCCCTTGATGGGGGAGGATTAAGGTGGGGGTGATGAGAGTATCAATTCCCCCTCACCTCGGTTTCGAGTCGAAGCGACCTGACCCTCTCCCCCCAGGGGAGAGGGAATGCCATTCATCCCCCCAGCAGAGCTGAGGGGTATCCTGGCACATTTTTATGAAGAACAATTACTATTTGCTTGAGGTGGAGAGTGGTTTGGAGCCAATCGTTCGTGGACCTTACCACACAGAGCATGAGCGGGACAATGCAGCCAAGCAAATCCGTCAAAGGCAAAAAGAGAATGACAGTTTATTCTGGGCCGACATAAATGAAGCAGGAACGTTAGACGTTGGCCCTTATACGGCAGGTTTTTTCTGGTAAAAATCCAGAAAAAATTTGAATTTGGAATGAGGTTCTAAAATAGCATCAACGAACGCATTCTACTTCAAGTTGCATTTTCACTTACGTCACCAATTTTCATACCTAATTTTTGTTGCCATGCTTATAGTTTGAATGTATAATCGTTGCAACAATCATTTGGGCAACAGGCCCTAAGGATTTGGCACCACTGATCTTACAGGTTCGAAAGTGAGCCTCGGGGGGCAAGCTTTTTTGCCCTATTAATGTGGCAGGATATCATTATGACAATAGATTCGAGATTTGAACCCTTCTTTAAGACCAAACTCGGCCGGATGTACTGTGTGGATTCCCTCGACTTCATGCGTAATAATATGGGTGATGCCTCAGTCGATCTAATTATGACAAGTCCTCCCTTCGGTTTGGTTCGCAAGAAAACTTACGGGAACATCGATGCAGATAACTATTTGACTTGGTTCCACCCATTTGGCCTTGAATTCCACCGGATTCTGAAGCCTCAGGGTTCGTTGGTTATTGACATCGGCGGTGCTTGGAACCGCGGACAACCCACCCGTAATCTCTATCATTTCGAACTACTCATAATGCTATGCAAGGATCTAGGTTTCCGTCTGGCCCAGGAATTCTTCTGGTGGAATCCCTCCAAGCTTCCTACCCCTGCCGAGTGGGTGACCGTTCGGAGAATCCGAGTTAAGGATGCAGTGAACTGCGTTTGGTGGCTATCCAAGACCCCCTGGCCGAAGGCCAGCAACCGCCGTGTACTTTCTCCGTACAGTGACTCAATGAAGAGCTTGCTTAAGAACGGATATAGGGCAAAGAAAAGACCCAGCGGGCACGATATCAGTACGAAATTCAACATCAACAACAATGCATCAATCCCACCAAATCTTCTCGCCGTCCCGAACACTGAGAGTAACTCCTATTACCTGCGCTACTGTAAAGAGAAGGGGCTGCCTCAACACCCGGCCCGCTTTCCGAGCGATGTACCAGAATTCTTTATCCGCATGCTCACCGATTTAGGGGAACTAATTTTCGACCCCTTTGCCGGAAGTTGCGTTACTGGGGAAGTCGCTGAGCGGTTGAAGCGGAAATGGATTTGTTGTGATAACGTTGAAGAATACCTGGCAGGAGCATTAGCCCGTTTTGGCAATGGGGAGCCGACGCTCTTCCCTGGTATGCCTGAGAATAAGCAATCGAAAGGGATCTACTATAAGATATTCCATCCCTCTGCCATGTGGAATGTCTTGGACGATGGTCCGCTATGCGAAGATGGGGGGCAGAATCGAAGGCTGAAGTCGAAAGCCACGTATCCCAATCCAGATGGCGTGAGGAATCCCCCATCTGTTCGGGAGGGAAGAGGCAAGCTTTGGATCAAATCTAAACTGAACGTCAAGATAGAAAAGAAAGCATCGATCAAACCAAAGGAACGAATTACGAAGAAATGAACCTAGGCCATGCCAGCAATTGATCCCCTCAACCTTGTAAACGCTATACTCGATGCCTTTCAGGATTCAGGAGCCTCCGGTATAGTCATCTCATCGCTTCGACAGCATCCTCGTCGTTTTATAGTAGAAACCGAAACCGGTGGAATCGAAGTCTGGGTCTATGCATGGACACTCACTCATGGTGGCAGGCCGAACCTTCCCGATGAATACCGAATACAAATGACTACCGTCACTTCGCCCCTGCCTCTTAATCCCAAGGGCTATACCCTGCTGCTCGGGTATGAACCGAATACTAAGATGTTTGCAGGCTTTGATCTGGCTCGTCATCGCACATTTACGACAGGGTCTCCTTCCGTTCAAATCGACATCAAATGCATCCACAAGGCTCTCCAAGATGGCCTTGCGTTCGATAGAAAGAACAACCTGGAAATCGCTATCGGTATCCGGCCTGATCAGATGTTGAATTACATGGCGAACGCAGAAGACCTTCACCGACTGGGCAGAAATGCCGCGATGTATGGCCTCCTATCAAAAGCGTCGGCGCTTGAGAGGATCACCCAGAAGGAGGTGACCAAACTTACCCCCAAGCGGCAGAGAATCCTCTCTACCGTGAACAGATGGGCACGATCAGCATCCTTCCATCAGCAGGTTCTTACTGCGTACGGTAATAGATGTTGCGTTACCCGGATGCAGCTGCGTCTTGTTGATGCTGCCCACATCTTGCCGGTCGAGGCTGATGAGACCACCGACGATGTGTGTAATGGCATAGCTCTGTCACCAACTTACCATCGAGCCTTTGACGGCGGCCTGATCTACCTCGATGACGACTATCTCATGAAAATTAATCCAGAGCGCGAACTGCAGCTTGTTACACTAAATCTAAACGCTGGAATAAATGACTTCAAGCGCTATCTTGGCAACAGAATTAACCTGCCCCCAGACAGGAGGCAGTGGCCTGATGTCAACATGATTCGTAAGGCCAACAAATATCGGCGCATACCACAATAGTTGAACTACAGGACCGTTCGTGCTGAATGTGCCTAGCCAAGCCTATATCTTAATCTAATCTATTCTGACAGCTGCCTCCTACTCCCATCCCAATCTTTGTCCGCTGAGAACTATCTACCTTTAGTTTGGGTTGACGATTCTTGCTTTTTGTGCAAAACTGGCAGATGACTTAAGCGGGGGTCCAAATTTCATCAGCCCTGAGGCCAAGGGCGACCAATCTTTGCTCTGCAGACCTTCGATATCCTTTTGGTACAACGACATGGAATTTACCGCCTGCCTTCTTGGCCGCGTCTGAGAAGAGGGACCACTGGCTGGCAGTATGGTCGTCAGAAATGGTGCCGGCTGTCTCAACTTCGAGAATGATTCTGGTGCCATTCTTGTCTGCGGTGAGGTCCGGCATGTGGTTCTGTTTTGTTCCGAGAATGACCTCTGGAGCCACCATTCCAGGGAGATCGGCCCTGATGTTTCGATAACCCTGGCTGGCGAAGTGGCGGGCCATCATGTTAATAAGACCTTGATGTTCTTTGGATTCTTGCGGGTTTCTTTGCATACGTTCCTCCTTGTGGGGGATTTGCCCCTCACTAGTATAAATCCGGCAATTTTGGGAATTTGCCAAAAAAAGCGGCAAATTTTTCTTGAGCCCGGTCTAATATCCCAGGATGGCCCTGATGGAAAAGGATAGGGTTCTTCATCTCCTCGAGAACGCCAACTGGAAAGAAATCATTTTGAAGCTCACCCATTACGCCCTCCATAGAGCGAGACTATACTCGTGGAAATCAGGGAAATCTGACCATCTCCTGGGAGGAAAGACCCCTGAGGACATTGCATGCGAGGCCATTGAGAAAGTGTTGTCTGGAAAAAGGGATTGGGACCCTGACAAATACCCCAATCTGCTCACACATCTCCAATGGGTGGTCAAAAGCGACATGGAGCATCTGGCTTCATCCATGGAGCACCAGGCCACAGGCCGGATGCCAGAACCTGAGGAAGAAGGATATGAGACAATTCCAGACCCTTCGTCACGAACGCCGGAAGAGGTTCTGATCTCCCGCGAAAAGGAAGCCCTTGAGGAAAGGTTGAAAGGTGAGATGTATGCCATGGTGAAAGGAGACGAGGATCTTGAGATGCTTCTGCTGTGCTTTGAGGAAGGGATGGATAAGCCCGAAATAATCGCTGCCCAGACTGGATGGGATGTCTCGAAGATCTATAATCTCAAGAGAAAGCTTCTCCGTAAGGCGGCCAAATTACGAGTGAGTCCTCAATAGGGAGGATGACATGGAAGAAAAGCGAAAGAGCTTCACAGAATGTTTCTCTGATTTTATAAGCGAACCGGATGATCTCACCCAGGAGGAATTATTGGCTGAGCTTCGAGAAGAAGGCATTGACTTCGCTCAGATGGAAAAGAGGGTGGTCGGAATAGTAGGAAAAGGCATGGCAGAACGGCGGCTTTCCTGGCAGAGAAAGGTGAAAGAAAGACGGGAGGAGATCGAGAAGATCCTGGAATCCAAGGGACCGGTTAAGGTGGCCCAGGATTTGATGACAAAGATTAAGGAAATCCTCAAAAGCAGCTATGGGCAAGGTGCCATTTCTTATGCCGAAGCGTATTTTCGGAAAAAAGAATCTCTCTCGGAAAAGGACCTCGAAGGCCTGATTGAAGACCTGGAGCATCTTAATCTCTTGGAAGAAATGGGCAAGGAAGAAGACTAGATGACTGCGTTTCAGTCCCCCTCAGCGAGAGCAGAAGAGATAATAAGGGATCTGCAGATACGACAGCCTGCAGAAATCCAGGTTATGGAAATCGCCATGGAGCGTGGGGCCTTCGTGAAGGAAAGACATCTGGATGGCTCAGAAGCCCGGCTCATAAGGAAAGGGGGCCTTGGCATAATCACTGTCAATAGCTCCATCCCTGAAGAAGGACGGAAACGATTCGCCATAGCCCATGAGCTTGGGCATTTCGAGCTTCATGCTGTCTCTCAACTGATCCTTTGCACCGAAGAAGATATGTATGTCTGGAATGAGAATAAGGCGCAGGAAATCGAGGCAAATGAGTTCGCAGCCAGCATCCTTATGCCTAAAGACATCTTTACCCAGCATTCCAGGCGCGGGCAGCCGAATATGGAAGTGGTAAGGGACCTTGCCGGGAAATTTACTACAACCCTAACAGCGACAGCCCTGCGATATGTGCAGCTGTCTTTGGAACCCTGCGCTGTGGCGATATCCGGGGACAGAATCATCAGGTGGTACAAGAAATCCGCGAGTTTCGAGTTTCACGTAAAAGTCGGAGAGAAGCTAAGCCAAAGCACATACGCTTTTGATTTCTATGAAGGGATGGATTTGCCTGACCGGCCGCAAAAAGCCCCTGCGACTGCTTGGCTTGCCGGCGAGATCGATGGAGAGGCTGAAATCTTTGAGCACTCTTTGGCCCTCAGAAGCTATGGCGTCGTACTGTCGTTATTATGGATTCATGAGGATGTTCGGCCGGCTTATCGCAGGGATGGCGATGATGAGCCGGAATTTGACCTCACAAGCCCTTTCACGCCTGATGGGAAAAGATGGCGGTGGTAGTCGGGAAAACGGAGGTTTATGAGAGGCTTCGGGGTCACATCTTCAGATGTCATTAATTCCTTCTCTATTTGTCCGATGCCTCCTTAAGGACTTCAAGATTTATTCTAAAAACGAAGAAATATCTACACCGCCACCCTATGGGTTGTTGATTGGAATATACATATTTTAAGAAAATTGGTCAACCGAAACTTTCAGAAACTTCCAGAAATAAAGTAGGGCTGGGGCTGAGGTCAGGAAAGGGGAATTCGGTATTATTTAGTCATTGGGTTATTGAGTCACAAAGTTCATAACAAGGCAGCTATTTCTGACTTCATATTGAAGTCAAGCATTCCAAACTTCATGAATGGTCGGTCATGTTCACACCGGGCATATAGAGGCATACTTATCCCGCCCATGAAGAGCGAGGCCCGGAAAGAATCTTAACAAGACTTTTTCGTGATTCACCCAAAACCAAGACCGAACGGACGAGTAAATCAAGCGAAACAGAAGGATCTCCCGTTTCCATCTTGGCTACCCTCGACTGACTGTGTATCTTGGGGACGGTCCTTATATTTTAATTCAATAACAATTAGGTGCAAATAGATACAAACTATTCAGAAGGTCCAGTGTTCTCGTCGCATTAAGCCCAGCAAGTTTATGCATGGGATGCCGAGATCACGGCATACGTCGGGTATGTAGTGAGTTCTCTTGGCACTTTTCTTCTCTACTGCCGAGGTTTCTTGTGACACAACGGTGCCACCTTTCACCTTGGCAAGCGCGATGACATAAGCATCGGCTGATTGATAAAGGTTCTTAGGATCCATCAAGTCCGGATATTTGGATTCAATGTTTCCTGCTTCGGCCTGCACCTGTGGATCAAGCGTCACAAAAAGAGCCGGATCCTTTTTTGCCCACGCCCGTAATTGGGGGGTTCCCACAGCATCGATTTCTTCTTTCACAAGCTCAACAGCAGAGCATTGGCCGGAGGCAATCAATCCCTCGATTTTTGCCACCAGTGAGGTAAAAACATCAGGCGGATAAAACCGTGCCTGCCAATCCATAAATACACTGGTATCGAAAGAATACATTCGTTTTCCGTTATTCTCCGTCGTCGAATTTGTCCGCGGGGCGCATCGGTCCCATGCGAAGCTCATCCCTTAGCTTGTCGAAGTGTTCGAATCGCAAATCGAGGTAGTGGCTTGCTTGTACTGCTGTGATGCGGTTCATATCCAGCGCTTCCAGGACTAACTGAACAAAGGGCCTGCCGCTTCTTCCGAGCGTCTTGTCTACGGGTGATGCAAAGCCCTTCCGCTTCGGAAGTGTGCCAAGGTATTGGTTCCATTCTAATTTCCACCGATTGTAACCGTCCCACGACAATACACCGACAGTCCGTAACCGTGTTGCCATCGCCAATGGTGTTATCTTAAATTTGCCGGCGAGTGATCGCATTGAGGAAATATCCCACGCGTCAGGTGAAACGTCCATTCTCTGTAAAATTGGGGAAAGCATTTCCTGGGGAATTAGTGCCGCACTCGCAGCCTCCTCGGCGAATCTTTCGACCTCCAGCCAGCCGACCTCATCGCGGGTCTCACAGAGAGCAGAGTGTTCCTCGTTGCCGACCGCAAGTGCAAGGTGAGTAAACTCATGCAATAAAGTAAAACTCCGTGCGCCAGGAGACGATTCTTTGCTGTTAATGCCAATTGCAGGCAATGGGAACTTAAACAAGGTGACTCCGCGAGCTTGGGCGAGGCTCACTTTAGGAAACTGTAGCACTAACACGCCTGCTGTTTCGACTGCTTCTCGCCAGCGCCGCCATGCCTGCCAATCGGACGTCCATCCGAGCTGTTCCTCCGCGGTAATGCCTAGCGCCTCACGTAGTCGTGCGCCAACCGTTGTTGTGGCTTCGGACAGACGGGCGGTAAAGTTGAAGTCCTTCACGCCCACACCCAGTTCTTCGCTCAACTCAAGCGCCACTTCTCGCCGTTGAGACATGACTCTCAGGGCAAGCCTAAATTCAGGCGATTCAACGCCTGGCCGAATACCCGGTAGCCGGCGGTATTCTGTTGCAAGAGGGGGCAGCGCAGGGGGTTGAGGGAGGAAGAAAACACCAAACGGCCGGTGATAGAACTTAGCAAGACCTTGGGCTTGCCGCACTGTGGGTTTTAAATCACCACGCTCCCAGGCAAGCAGGCGCTCAAGCTTTACGTTCAGCCGCTTAGCCACCGGCTCGGGTGGATACCCACTCTCTTGTCGCGCCCAGGTGAGTATCGTTGGATTGACGAATGCGGGTGTAGAAGTTCTCATGTTTTAATGATGCCCAATTTGCAACGTCCTCGGCAAGTCAAGAAAATTTCATGATTAGGGGCAATATCTTTAAATGTTGTTGATTGGAATATACATATTTTATGAGAATTGGTCAACTGAAACTTTCGGAAATAAAGCAGGGCTGGGGCTGAGGTCAGGAGACGGCAATTCGGTATTATTTAGTCATGGGTTATTGAGTCACAAACCTCATAACAAGTCAGTTACTTCTGACTTCATTTTTCAGTCAAGCATTCCAAACTTCATGACTGGTCGGTCATATACACACCGGGCATACAGAGGCATACCTATCCCGCCCATGTGGAGCGTGGCCCGGAAAGAATCTTGGCAAGACTTTTTCGTGATTCACCCAAAGCCAAAAGCGAACGAACGAGTAAATCAAGCGAAACAGAAGGATCTCCCGTTTCCATCTTGGCTACCCTCGACAAAAAAGCCTCAGGGTCAGGCTTGCAATAATGCAATTTTTGTGTCTATAGGGAGGTGGCGGAGGTTTCAAGGCAATTTGGAAAAATCCTCATCCAATTAACTCAACCCTTTCTTGTCAGATTTTCTCTCTCGCCCCGCGACTAAATTTATAATCTGATGGACGTCCCTGTCCTTCATGTCCTTCACCAACATGTAGCTTTAATTATGCAAGCCTATATAATACCCTTAATATGGGTTTTGGAATATCCGTC
>Ga0194126_10011213_pt1 | contig 11579 bp, 7 predicted proteins | sample TA2KigC150mmetaG_FD_148641 | JGI IMG/M metagenome (GOLD analysis project Ga0194126, IMG submission 148641) | Freshwater microbial communities from Lake Tanganyika, Tanzania - TA2015035 Kigoma Deep Cast 150m | ecosystem: Environmental > Aquatic > Freshwater > Lake | place: Tanzania: Lake...
TGCCGCCCATATCCTTCCCTGATTCCAGTACTCGAATCGCCCGCAGGAGCTGGGTGGAATCCAGGTCAAAGACGGATTTGGCGGTCTTGTGATCTCCCACAGGTACAGCATCGCCGGTCAGGCAGAGTACGTTGCGGATCCCCCGGCTGTAAGCAAAGAGGAGATCTCCCTGCAGGGCCAACCGATTTCGGTCCCGGCAGGTCATCTGCAAGATGGGCTCGCCGCTCCGTTCTTTGATAAGGATAGCCCCGCCCAAAGAGGGATAGCGCATGACTGAGCTTTGATTGTCGGTCACGTTCAAAGCGTGAACTTTGTCCTTGAGCGTTTCAATATGGTGGATCATCTTGCCGAGATCACTCCCTTTGGGTGGGCCAATTTCACTCGTGACCACAAACTCCCCGGATCTAAGCACCTCTCTTAAGCCTCGTGCCATCAGTTCCCGCTCCTTTCCAGCTCAAACAAAGTTTTTCCCGGCTTCGGTTCCACCTGGTAGTTTTTGGCGGGCTGGAACTTGCGCATGGCTGATAGTCTCCCTTGCTTTTGCAGGCGCTCATAAATAAGCGTCCAGGCGCAATCTTTGTTGCGGTCGATTTCGCACTTTCCGTTATTCGTTCCCCCGCAAGGCCCGTTAAGTAAGCCTTTGTGGCAGGAAGTCACCGGGCAAATTCCCCCCGTCTCACCCAGGATGCATTCTCCGCACTGGATACAAACTTCCTCAAAAAGCCCGGGGCCTATTTCCTTGCCGATAAAGAGCGTGTCCAGAGCCGGGATTACCGGGAAGTCTAGAAAGCGATTAATGGTTTGAACGCCAAAGGCACAGGTCAGGATGAGGAGGCCCTGGGACTCTTTCATGGCCGGCAGGTTCTGCTGCAACGCTTCCTCGGTCAGGTTGTCGCAGGCCACAGGGATGACCATGAAGCCCGTGACCACCTTCCGAGTTTCCACCAACTTCTGCTTCATCGCCAATACTTCGGCCTGGCCTCCCGTATGCGCCATGGTAGTGCAAGTTCCGCAACCAATGATAAAAACCCGCTCCATCTCCCCCAATAACTCCAGAACTTCGGCCAAAGGTTTCAGCCTGGTGATTGACCGGATCATCTCTTTTCTCCTTTATTTCAGGACACAGATTTTCGCAAATAAACCCTGATAACTATAGTGAACGAATCGGATAAGTTGTTATCCAAAGGATTGTCATTGCGAACGAAGTGAAGCAATCTTAGGAGATTGCCGCGTCGTCCGCCTGAGGCGGACTCCTCGCAACGACTACTTTTCTTGGCCTTACAATATATTTTCTGTGCTTTTTGCATATAATATCTCCATAATCTGCGTTCATCTGTGTCCCAACAATTTCACGTATTTTTTTACCTGCTCAAATCGCAGCGAAGACAGCGCTTGGCCTCTTCTTTCGCCTTCTCCTCGGTAAATCCCAATTCAATTTCCCGGAAATCATGAATCCGATCCTCGGGTGGCAAGAGAACTGTTTTCACCCGGAGTTTTCCTTCTTCCACTTCACTCAGTTTTTCATCGAGGTCTTCTGCAGCAACTGGTTCTTTTGCGTCGAAAAAAATAACCGGGCTGGTGTCCTTTTGGAAACTTTTGTCAATCGAGACCGCAGCCCTGCGGCCGGCGGCAATGGCTTCGATAATATGAGTTGGCCCGGTAACAAAATCCCCCCCGGCAAAGATGCCCTCGATATTGGTAGCCAGGGTATTGGGATTTACCACCAAAGTTTCCCACTTGGTCCGCTCCAGTTTGCTGTCCGCAGGCAGGAAAGATAGATCTGGAGCCTGGCCGACAGCCATAACGATCGTATCGCCTAAAAATAAACCTTCTGTGTCGGGAATGAATGTGGGGTTGAATCTCCCCTCCTGGTCGAAAACCGACTTAACAGCGATGGTCTCGATCCCGGTAAATTTTCTTTCTTTGCTCAGAATCCTCTTCACTCCTAAAGAGTCATGAATGAAAATTCCCTCTTCCTCGGCTGCTTGCACATCTTCCGGAAAAGCAGGCATCTCCTCCCGGGATTCAAGACAAAAGACGTGAATCTCCCGCTGCCCTTCCTTTTCCCATTTCAAGCGCCGAACCGAACGGGCCACGTCGATGGCCACGTTGCCCCCTCCGATAACGATCACTTTTTGACCGATTTCGATTTCTCTTTCCAATTTAACTTCCCGCAGAAATCCCAACCCGTAATACAGACCCTTAAGGCTTTCATCCTCTCCCGGAATCCCGATTTTCTGACTCTTCTGACTCCCGGCGGCAATGAACACAGCCTGGTAGCCTTCTTCCCTCAGGGAATCGATCGTAAAATTCACATTGATGGGTTGATTGTAGCGAATCTCCACCCCGCGATGCTGAAGATATTCTATTTCTCTCTGAACGACGGCCTTGGGAAGGCGAAACTCGGGAACCCCAATCATCAACATTCCGCCCCCCACAGGAAGGGCTTCGAAGACCGTAACGGGATAACCCATCCTCCTCAGGTAGTAAGCGCAGGTCAATCCCGTGGGGCCGGCGCCGATGACGGCCACCCTCTGTTTTTTGGTTAGGGGGAAAGGATGCGGAGACTCGAATTTAAAGTTGAAATACCAGTCTGCGGCAAACCGCTTGAGGGAGCGAATGGCCACGGCTTCGTCCAATTCTCCCCGCCGGCACTTGATTTCGCAAGGATGATGGCAGATCCGCCCGCAGATGGCCGGGAAGGGATTTCTCTCCCGGATCACTTCGGCGGCCTCAAAGTATTTTCCCTCGGCGATAGCCGCAATGTACTTGGGAACGCTGATTCCCACAGGACAAGTATGATGGCAGGCCGAAACCACCAGGGCTTCACAGACAGCCCCCGGACAGCGTTTGTCGCGAATGTGAGCTTCGTATTCCTCCCGAAAATATTTAATGGTGGAAAGGACCGGTTTGGCACAAGTCTGCCCCAACCCGCAAAGGGCGGAATCGCGGACCGCCTGGCCGATTTTGATGAGCAGGTCGATGTCTTTTTCCTGACCTTCCCCCTGGGTAATGCGGGTAAGGATTTTAAGCATCTCCGTGGTCCCGAGGCGGCAGGGGCTGCATTTCCCGCAGGATTCGGACTGAGTAAAACTGAGGAAGAAGCGGGCAATCTCCACCATGCAGTTATTCTCATCCATGACCACCATGCCGCCCGAACCCATGATCGACCCGATGGCCTGTAAAGAACCATAGTCGATGGGAAGATCCAGATATTTTTCGGTCACGCATCCCCCCGAGGGTCCTCCCATCTGGACGGCTTTAAACTTACGCCCTTTCGGAATTCCCCCCCCGATCCCGAAGATTACTTCGCGCATGGAGATGCCGATCGGGACCTCCACCAACCCGGTGTTGTTTACCTTGCCCGCCAGTGAAAAAATCTTGGTTCCCTTGCTTTCTTCGGTTCCCAGGCTTGAATACCATTCGCTGCCGTTTAAGAGGATGGAACGGACATTGGCAAACGTTTCTACGTTATTGATGTTGGTAGGCTTCCCATCCAAACCGGCCTGGGCCGGAAAGGGAGGGCGCGGCTGGGGCATTCCCCTCCTTCCTTCAATGGAAGCCATCAAAGCAGTCTCCTCGCCGCAGACGAAGGCCCCGGCTCCCATTTTCAGCTCCAGAGAAAAGCTGAATCCGCTCCCCAGGATATTCTCTCCCAAAAGGCCCAGTTCCTTCGCCTGGAGAATTGCGATGGTTAAATGATCCACGGCGATCGGGTATTCTTCGCGCACGTAGATGTACCCGTGCTCGGCTCCAATGGCATAGGCTCCGATGAGCATGCCTTCCAGGACGCTGTGGGGATCCCCCTCAAGAACGGCTCGATCCATAAAAGCCCCCGGATCTCCTTCGTCGGCATTACATACGATGTACTTCGGCGCATGGGAGGACAGATGGGCCAGGCGCCACTTGCGGCCCGTGGGGAAACCCGCCCCTCCCCGACCTCGTAGCCCGGACCTCTCCATGGTCTCGATGATTTCCTCGGGAGTCATCATCAGGGCTTTCTGGAATCCGGCGTATCCATTCCGGGCGATGTAATGTGTCATTTTGGTTGGGTCAACCCGGCCGCAATTTTCCAACACCCGCCGGGTTTGCCCCTTGAAAAAGGGGATCTGTTCCCAGAAAGGAATCTTCATCCTGCTGCGAGGGTCTTCGTACAAAAGATGGCCCAGAATTTCCCCCTGTTGAATGGTGCGGGCGATAATGTGGACCACATCGGCTGTTGTGACTTCCTGGTAAAAATACCCGAAAGGATCAATGGAAATTACCGGGGCCCGGGCGCAAAACCCCTGGCACCCGGTATCTCTTAATTCCACTTTTGCGGACAACCCCCGGGCTTTTAACTCTTCCTCAACGGCCCTCCGTACTTCGGCTGCTCCATAGGCTCGGCAACCGGTCATGCAAATCCGGATGCAGGTTTTTTGGGGGTCGAATTCCCGGGAGATGCGCTGACGAAAGTCGTTCAAGGCCTGAGAAGATAAAAGTCTGTTCATGGTAGGACGAATTCCATCCTTTTATTGATGTTGTCCCAATATGGAAATAATCTTGGGAGGGGAAAGCCGGCCAAAATAATTCCGGTTGACCATCATGGTTGGGGCCAGGAAGCAAGCTCCCAGACAGGCTACTGTTTCCAGGGTGAACTTGAAATCCTTCGAGGTTTCTTTCTCATCAATGCCCAATTCCCGCTTGACCATCCGCAGAATGGATCTCCCTCCCCGCACATGACAGGCCGTCCCGCGGCACACCCGGATGACGTATTTGCCCCGGGGAGCAAGGGAAAACTGAGAATAAAAAGTAACCACCCCCTGGACCTGGCTGGGGAATAGATTGAGAGCCTCGGCAATGGGCTTCAGAGTCTCCTTGGGGATATATCCCAATTCCCCCTGGACCTTCTGCAGCAGTGGGATTAACCCCCATTTCTGGGCTTGATACTCTTGAATTATTTTTTGGACCCGCATCATTTCTTCTTGGGCAAAATGCCCTTTCTCCATTTCCATGGTTCAAATCCTTTCCACTTTAACTTCAATTGTTTTTTTAGCTGGAAAATCCATCGGCCAATCGGAGGGAAATGGTAAAAGGTCATATACGTTCTCCTCACCGGGAGAAACGGGTAAAAAGAGGGTTCCCGGCGGGAGACCCTCCTGGCAAGAGATGCCCAAGGACATCTCTTTTTGGGGTGCAGAAATTTTCACCCGGCTGCCTTCCTTCAACCCCAACTTCCCGGCATCCTCCGGGTTTATCTGCAAGATCCTTTGCCCGTAGAATCCTTTGAGTTTGGGTGATCGGAAGCTGCGGGTTCCGCTGCCGAAGTGCCATAACGTTGACCCCAAAATCAGGCGAAAAGAATTGTTCCCCCTCTCTTTCCTTTCATGGCTATTGAACCGGGGTAGGTTTAAAAAATATTTTGGGGACCATGACCAACCTTTTTCAAAGAAATGAGCGTGGCCCGGATCATGATCATCCCAACAGGGCCAGAAGAGACTTCCTTTAGCCAGGCGATCATAGGTAATTCCCCCGTAGATGGGCACAAGCGCATTGATTTCGTCCATTACTTCTTGGGGCGACCCATAATCCTTGGACAAACCCATTCGCCGGGAAACTTCCACTAAAATCTTCCAGTCCGGAAGGCTTTGGCCCACCGGCTTTGTGGCTTCCATCAGGCGTTGCAAGCGGCGTTCAGCGCTGGTCATCGTCCCTTCTTTTTCGGCGAAACTGCAGGCCGGGAGGATCACCTTCGCGAGTTTGGCTGTCTCGGTAAGAAAGAGATCCTGCACAACTAAGAAATCCAGTTTGGTCAAAGCCTGCTTAACATACGGGCCGTCAGGGAAAGATCGAATGGGGTTTTCTCCCATGATGTACATTCCCCGAATCTTTCCATCCTGGGCCCCTTTGACCATTTCCAGCGCTGTCAAGCCTTTTTGCCGGGGCAATGATTTTCCCCAAGTCTCTGCAAATTTTTTGCCTATCACAGAATCCTCCGGAGATTGATAACCCGGCAAAAAATCCGGCAACATTCCCATGTCGCGAGCGCCCTGGCCATTGCTCTCTTTTCCCAGAGGATATAATCCGCCGCCCCTGACCCCCGCAGTTCCTGTAAGCAATGCCAGGTTAATCAAGGCATGCAGGCAAGAAACTCCATCTCCGTTCGGCCAGGCGCCATTTCCGAAAACAATGGCCGCTGGCTGGCCGCCGGCAAATTCTCTGGCGCTGTTTCGCATGACTTCTTTACTGATCCCTGTTTCCTGTTCGGCCCAGGTTAGGTCGAAAGGAGATATTTCTTCCCAGAGTCTATCCAGACCTTCCGGGTTTACTTCTATCCCTATTCGTTCCCAAATTTTTTCATCCAGGATCACCCGGATGAAACTTAGGATAAGGGCCGCATCCGTCCCCCACTTCGGTCGCAGCCAAGACCGGGCGAAGGGAGCTAATTTTGTCCACCGTGGATCTATTAGAATTAACCTTGCCCCCCTTAAACGAACCGCTCGTTTGATCTTGTAAGCCACGATGGGGGCCGTTTCTTCCGGGTTGGCCCCGATGACCAGAATGCACTTTGACTCTTCCAGATCCTGAATGGGATTAGTCATGGCTCCCCATGCCAGACCGGGCCCGAACACATGAGGAGCAGGGAGCCTATGGAACGAACTCCCATGGTCAATGTTGTTTGTCTCTGCTACTCCCCGGGCCAGTTTCTGTAAAAGGTAATTCTCCTCATTGGTGCATCGGGCAGATCCAAGAAATGCCAAAGTATCTGGGCCATGCTGGTTGCGGACTCTTTGCAGGCCGTCAGCCACACAGTCCAGGGCTTCTTCCCAGGCGCACTCTACAAGTTTTTCGCCTTTGCGGATCAGCGGCGTCTTCAACCGGTCCGGGCTGTTAATGAACTCCAAGCCATAGCGCCCTTTGACACACAGGGTCGGATAATTCACTGAATCCTTTTGCCCATTCGGACTTGCTTCCACCACTTTTCCGCCGTTCGTCCCCAAAAGGAGGGAACAGCCGCAAGCGCAATAAGGGCAAACCGAAGGTATTTTGCTGGCCGCCGTATCTACGGACAGTTTATCTTTTTCACTCAAAGCACCCGTGGGGCAAAGGACCACACAAGTCCCGCAGAATGTGCATCCTGATTGGTCTAATGGCTGATCCTGTAAAGTTGCCGGTTGGGCGTCAAACCCTCGCCGGGAATAGTCAATGGCTCCTTCCACTACCAAGTCTTGGTCTGCCCGGATGCATTTCCCACAGAGGATGCATTTGGAAAGGTCCCTTTGGATGAAGGGATTGACCTCTATGGTTCCCGAATAATTGGGCAACTTATATAGATCAAGCAGACCGATATCCAGCTCAGAAGCAATCTGCCGGAGTTGACAGCGATTTCCCTTGTCGCAAAGGAGGCAGGATTCCGGGTGGCTGGCCAGCATTAATGTAACAACCATTTTCCGGGTCTCCAGCACTTTGGGAGAATGGGTCTGGATTATCATCCCCGGCGCTATTGGCGCCACGCAGGAGGCCAGAAGAGTTCCTGATTTTTCTTCCTCCACCAAACAAACCCGGCAGGCGCCGGCGGGAGAAAGGTGGGCATTATAACAGAGGGTGGGGATGTGGATGCCCATATCTTTGGCCAACTCGAGGATGGTCGTTCCGGCTTTTCCACTGGCAACCAATCCATCAATTGTCACGGTAACGGTACTCAAACTTTCTCCTCCGCCTCGTGCAAAGTTTCTCCTTCCCCTAAGCAAGGCCCACGCCAGCATTTCGGGCAACTATTTCCATCTCTGGAAAAATGAGTCCCAGTGCGGTTTTTCAGACGTTTTTATGGGGAAATCTTTTTAAGAACCAAAAAGGGGGGGAAGGAGTAATTTGGGGTATTTTACCCCAAAACCATCCTTGAGCTTGCCTTGATTGAATATTTTGGTTGGGGAATTTTTGGACTCGATAGGGAGTATATTCCCAAATAAAAATCTTTGCTCAACCTTCTTCAAACCCTGGTGTTGGTGTTTTCAAAAAGATGCCAAACCTGATAGCTTTGTAAAAAGTCGCGAAAGGGTCATTGCGAGCGCCAGCGAAGCAATCTCGTTTTTATAAGTGCCCGAAAAGACAAGATTGCTTCGTCGTCCCGCCAATGCAGAACTCCTCGCAATGACAGGAACAGGACTTTTTACGAGACCATCAAATCTGATGATCTCGTAAAAAGTCGTCACTCCGGTGAAAACCGGAGTCCAGGGTATTTATAAGCATTTGAAAATACTGTCCGCCTGAGGCGGACGGCTTCCAACAGAATGACGGAAAAGGGAATTTTCAGGCTTTTTACAAGGCCATCAAATCTGGCTTGCATGGGAAACCCTTTTTAAACAACAAACACTGCTCTTAAACCCTTCTCTTTTGCAACCTCATACTGTTTCCGATCTGAGGTAATAAAAGTTACCGGTATTTCTGCCATACTTTGAAATATTAGGGCGGAAGCTATATGGATGGCATCGAGTGTTCTTGCTGCCGAATTCAGGACTATCTCTTGCGATTTATCAAGAACAGCATCGCTAATATTGATAATTTCGACGTAACGTGAATCCGCTTTCATCGTTCTTACTAACCTATTAAATTTTTTGTCATCCATTTCGCCAATTATCCTCTTTCCCGATAGAGCAGCGAAGGACTCGGTCAATAAAAGGGCAGATGATAAAAGGTGATAATTTCTTGCAAGATTTCGAGCCTCTTCCGAACCATTTTCCCTCACATATAACTTCAGCCATGCGCTGGTGTCAAAATAGGCAAAAGATTGATTATTCAACCCTCTTCCTCCCGACTTTCGCTGATCATCAGTGAAAGCTCCCTGCCACGAAGCGTGACGGGATTATGAAGCTTAAACTTACCGGCAGACGCCCTTTTGAGAATTCCCTTTCTTTCCAGTTGGTCCAATCGCTCTTCAATAGGGTCATCCCGCCTGGAAATCGGGCTGATAATCGCAATCGGTTTTCCTCTGTCTGTTAGCATGACCTCGGTCCCTTCCTTTACTTTCTTGACGTACTTGGCAAAGTGAATGTTTGCCTCCCGTAGGCCAACCTTTTCCATAGGTTTCCTCCATTTGTAGTGATGTAACTACATTTTAGCGGATAATCGGAAAAAAGTAAACTATTTATTAACGCACCCTTTTTGATGATCTCGTAAAAAGTCCGGAAGCCCCTTTCCCCGTCATTCCGGCGAACCCCGGATCGTGTCCGGGGCAGGCGCCGGAATCCAGTTATTTTAAGGATTTATCAAACCTCTGGACTCCGGTTTTCACCTGTCTGCCAGGCACAGGCAGGCCGGAGTGACGACTTTTTGCGAGGCCATCCTTTTTCGCTTCAATGGAAAACAGGTTTAGTACAATGGATTGAAAACTTGGAGGAAATCAAATTTTTTAAAATCGGTGTCACTGGTGTAAATCGTGCGGACACCATGATGGGGGACGAGTGATGGGGGACGTGATGGGGGACGGTGATGGGGGACGTAGTTTAATTTTATCACTTCATACTCTCCATCTCTATTTTTCGAAGAGCATTGGCAATGGCTGGAGTACAGACCCCTACATGACGCGCTATCTCGGCCATCGGAATTCCATATTCCCGGCTTAATTGCCAAGCCACCTTCGCCCGCACGCTGGAAACTTTCCGAGCCTGACCGCCCAAACGTAACTCCTTCTCATCATCACATGGCGGAGAATCCCGGGAGTTTCCGATCTTGCTTGCCGTTGCCGTAGATCCTCTTACCAGAAAACCCATTCTTTGTAAAGTTATATTTTTAAACTACGTCCCCTATTTCCGCGTCCCCTATTTCCGGGGTGGGAGGAACCGGTGTGCCCCGATGAGCCCCAAAAAACGCCTGTCGGGCCTCCCCCAATGGTTGAAAACGCCCCCCCCCCTCAACGCTCACTTAAATTAACCCACTTATGCTCAATAGAATTGACCCACCCTAAAAGTGTATTATTGCGCGCGCAATATGAGAATATTTTCACTCAACTATCTGATTTTTAAGCATTGTGGCTATACCTATGCTTATATAACCTGAAGTACTCCTGCCTGGGTTATTTTTCCTTAGCATAAGTGGGTCAATTCCTATGAGTGTCAAAGCTCTACCCAGAAAGTCCCCCGAATCCCCCCGAAAAAGCCCCCAAACAAACCCAAGATCTTGTGCTAAATTTCCCTTGACACACAATTGCCCTTTTTGTATATTTAACCCACCCGGAAGCGAGTTCTTATCAATCAATAATAGAATCGCTATGTGATGGAAAGGAAAATCCCGGCTGATTCCCCTTGGCAAAAAATGGTTGCATAATCCGGGTATTTTTGCTAGTTTTATTATCGGAGAATTAGCCGGATACAGCCGGCAAGTACCTTTTCAATTTAAGGAAAACTTTTATAAAAACCGATTACTCCCAAGGAAAATTTGAAGATTGACCCACCTAAAAGGAACTATCAGCATTGAACCCCAGGGAAAGCAAAACCTCCGAAACTCCCTATATGATTTGAACACCCCACCAAAATTACTGATCAGTATCATCACCCCGGTGCATAACTGTTACTCCCACAATGAAATTTTTTTAGAGTCATTAAAAAAATATTCCTTTTTTCCATACCAATTAATCATTATTGACAACAACTCTACAGACGGCTCTACTGAACTTTTTCAGAAGGCCGAATGCCAGATAATCAGCAATAAAAAGAACCTTTGTTATCCGGAGTCAATCAATTTGGGCTTGGCCCACGCCCGGGGCGAATATATATGTTTACTGAACAATGATGTGTATTGCGGGTTAAACTGGGACAAGCATCTAATTGACGGAATGACCATGTACAATTTGGACGTTGTCTCTCCATGCGGAATTGAAAGAATGCCTACTTTGCCTTTGACTCATTTATTTTCCCAACGTTGGCGAAAGGTAGGGGAGAAAAGGCATATAGGCTCGGATACAGAAGACCTTGGCCAAATATTATTTGCCATGTACGGAGATTGGCCGGAATTTTGCAATAAAATATACGAGAGGTACTATTCACAAATAATCGAAGGCATTGTGGGCAATTGCGTTTTTTTAAAGAGGTCCGTTTTGGAAAAAATAGGTTTATTGGACGAGAGGATTCAGTCAGCCGACTGGGATATTTATTTACGCATCAAAAAGAGAGCCGAAGAAATCGGAGATGTCCATAGGGTAATGACCATTTGTTGGTCCTACGTCCACCACTTTATCAGAACCACATTGAAGAGTAATCCCGCTCCTTTTGCCTGTACCCATTCTCGATATGACCTACAAGAGAAATGGGATAAAGAGACGATAAGACGACTATGGCCTTTTTCCTATGAGGTCAACGAAAGGCCTTCTTTTTGCCGCCAACCGATCAGATATTGGAAATATAAATGGCAAAAGGTGGAAAGCAGGAGGATCAGAACAGAGAATGAAAATCAGTGGGTTCAGTTTTGGAAGCAGAAGCAGGGACGCCCTTAAGATTCTAAGATAGTCACTCAACTAACTGGTAGCCGTTCTCACGCGCAACGCTTTCGCCTCTCTCTACCGAGTATCCAATCCCCGGAACACTCAGTTTAAGGAGCTTGGCCAG
>Ga0194126_10011215_pt1 | contig 11577 bp, 11 predicted proteins | sample TA2KigC150mmetaG_FD_148641 | JGI IMG/M metagenome (GOLD analysis project Ga0194126, IMG submission 148641) | Freshwater microbial communities from Lake Tanganyika, Tanzania - TA2015035 Kigoma Deep Cast 150m | ecosystem: Environmental > Aquatic > Freshwater > Lake | place: Tanzania: Lake...
ATAAATTACATTAATAAGCATAAAATTCTCCTTGCAATTTTATTCATAATTAAAATTATACAGCTCTGAAGCTACTTGTCAATCCTACCGGGGTAGGGGGTGATACTATTTGAACCGTGCATTTTTTTGAAATCTGTGGGGTCAGACTTATTTCTGCTCTTTCACAAAATCAATGTATTTGACCAACACAAGAGGAGACAGGTCGGCAAACATTGCGAGAAGCATTGCTGTACAGATAAAAAACAGTAAGATCAGTCTGCGCCAGAGTTCCATGATGCTTATGAAATACTACTTACTCTGCTTTATCATTTTGCGTATATCATCCACCTTATAGCGTGTCCCCATGCCAAGGAGCTTTTCTCCCTGCATAGGCCAGATACCCTGGATTCCGTTAACCGGCCTGAACTCGCCTTTCTCATCTTTCTTCAGGAACAGAAATACCTTCGACCCTGGCAAGGGTATCTCCACATTATCTTCTATCCAATCCTCTGCTTTCATGGTGTTGATAATTATTGGCTCATTCTGTGATAACGTGCCCTTCAAAGTTTCAGTAACCTTTAATTCATTCTTGAGCAGCGAGAGCTTGCTCTCAGGTGTATATCCTGTTTTTGTGATCTGATACACTTCAGCGATTACTATATGTTCAGCGGTGCTGATCAATTCAGATACAGGAAGCGTACGGATCATACCATGTGAAATATGAGTGAAGGCCATGAGACATGCAGAAAAAAATATGACTGCAATGTTCAGCTTTGATTTCATAAGTCCTCCCCGGTTGGTTTCTGTGGTTCCCCGGATGATTTAGGAAAACCGTATGATTTGCGGTCAAGACAGGGACGGCTGATAGCCGTCCCTTATCACGTGGATAAAGTAGTGTTGGTGAAAGCGCTTCCCCTCACGAAAAATTAACGCGTTCTCCCCTGTTGGGCATCTCCGGCTGCCTGTTTTTGTTCTAAAGCCGCAGTAAGGGTTTCTTTTTGCGATTTTAATTGTTCCAGCAGAGCAGTAATCTTGTCATATGCCTGGCGTACTTGCTCATTCTTTATGCTTTCATTGATGGTAACCATTTCAAGTTCAATATTGCCGATAAAGGTTTTCAGTTCATCCTGTTTTGGCCCGACCTTTTTCTTGATTGCCTTAGAAGCAAGATCTTTCACTTCTTTTATTAAAGTCTCTGCTGCTGAAATATTCTGAGCAGCCTCTTCTTTCATCTTCAGCTTATTCGGCGCGACCTGTGTAAGACCTTCCAAAGCTAATTTTGCAGCCTCTTCAGCTGCAGCTTTTGCTTCCTTATACTTTTTCTGTGTTATCAGTTCCTTTGCCTGTTTCAGTGAATTTTCAGCCTTTGCAAAAATGTCCTGAACATAAAGATCAACCTCTGCTTTTTTTGCATCTGCTATTGCCTTTTCAGCGCTCTCAACCTCTTGTGTCGGTGGTTTTGCACATCCCGCAAAGAGCATTAAAGAGACACAGCAAAGCATGATGAAAAGTGCAAATAACCTGTTTCTGTTACTCATAAAACCCCTCCTTTTAATTTTATTTGAAACAAATTATAGACAGAAAATGCAATAGGACTCAAGAGAAATTTTATGCATCCCTATTGTTTCTTTTCTCCTGACCCTGATTTCTCTGTTCCGGATAATGCATCCCTTGCTATATCCTTCAGCCAGTCTTCTGCATCTTTTAAATCGATCACCTTTTGATATATTGCCCTTGCCTTTTCCGTGTCTCCGGTTTCAGCAAGCGCCTTTGCGTAGCCGAGAAGAAGAGCAGCATATTGATCGCTTTCGGCTATATCAGGATTTTTTGCAAACAGGTCCTCATAGAGTGCAATTGCTTTTTTGTAATTGCCGGTTTGTTCGTATGACATGCGGAGGCGGGTTTTTGCATCAGGAACGAGAGTTGAATCCGGATATTTGCTGATAAGCTTTTCCATAAGTTCAATGACCTTCTGATATTCAGGCGGGTCGTTTGCCAGCAAGTAGAGATTTGAGAGGCGCCAGAGGGATTCCTGCGCCCGTTTTGTATCAGGGCACTGATCGATGACCTGATTATGGAGCTTGATGAACGTGTCAGTTTCCCATTTGTCGGCCTTTGCCATGGTTCCGTAAAGTTCTTTCGCCAATTTTTCCTGTTCTTCAAGTGAGAGCCTAATATCTTTTTTCTCAGAGGGGATACTGCCTGATTTGCCATCTGAAGAAGTCTTCTCATCTGCAATCCCTTGTTCTGAATTCACTGCGAGGGTTATGACGCTATTTTTGTAACTGCCTGCAAAAAGAATGGATGGAATGAAAAAAAACATATAAATAGAAAAAACTATTTTGATCATACTCGCCTCATTTTGCAGTTCAAGGACATCCTCACTTGTTGCTCTTCCGCCAATCCTTCAGAGGAATCGTGCTGTCGGTTACAGCGTCATAAACAGAGATCTTTTTTGTCTGTGCGTCTATCAGGAAGGTCCATATCCTGTTTGTATGAGTCCCCATATCTTCTCCGAAATAAATGGTGTAGGCTGATTGCGGTGTGCCGGGTTTTGCCTTCTTTTCAGGGCTTGATTCTATCTTTGTAAAAGGCTTGCCCCCGCCTTTTCTTATTTGATCCGCGCGAAGCTTGACTTCAGAGAGCTCCCATACGATCTTTTCAGCATCCCCGCCTGAGATAGAAATCCTTTTCACGGCGTTTTTGATTTCATCTTCAAGTACGGCGAGGATTGCATCGAACCGCTCAACATGGTAATAGTAAACTGTGACCGAGTTTGTATGTCCGCCTGCAGTCACCTCAAGATATTCACTTATCCCATCCCTGACGTCTACATTCCAGTACTGTTTTTTGAGATCGGAGAACCCGCATGCCGTAACATAGGAATAAATCTTCCTAACAGCTGCGGCAGGAATCTGTTTGTAAACGGTTTCTCCCTCAGAAGTTTCAGCTCGCTTTTTGTGCTGCTCTCTGGTGACAACGACATCGCCGTTTGCAAGGACCTTTGATATGCTTTTTCCGCCCTGTTCAGCATGCAAAGGTCCGGTTACATAGGTGATGACAAAATCTTCCGGGACATTAACCTGTCCGGTTTCAAGCAGACCGCATGGAATAATGTTATACACCCTGTCAGAAGCGTATTTCCCCTGCGACAAACTATCGAGCAACGAAATATGCTTTTCCATTTGCTTGTCAGGCCAGAATTTCAGGCTTTCCTTGTATTTTTCAATCGCGCCTTTCAGATTTTCTTTTTTCTGAAGGGCATATCCTTCATCTCTCAGGCTTTTTGCCTGTGTCTTCTTCGAGCCATCCTCCAATGATTTGATACGCTTCAGGCGTTCAATAGTCGGCCAGTATTTGGCGCTTTCCCTGAATTTATCCAATGCCTCAGTCTCTTGTTTTTGTTCATAAAGGGTCTTTCCCTGATTCCATAATCTATCAGCTGTCCATTCGTCATAATTCCAGATCTTGTTCCCGGAAGCCGGACCATCCTCTGACTCAGACTGAAATTGAATGATTTCCTTAACTTCTTCAAGGCTCTGCTCATTTGGTTTCGATGTGCGTTTTTCTGTATAGCTCTCCCACATTCCCTGGAAGCGAAATACAGTATGCAAGCTGCCTGATGATTTATCCTTGGCTAAAAAAAGGACGACATTTGTGCCTGGAGGAGGGAATTCAGGCTCATCCTCACGACCTTTTTCAGTATATATAATTATTGTCTTGTTGAGAGGCAAAGAGCCTTTAAGGTTTTCAACAGGCATGAGTTCGTTTTGCAGGATATTATGCCGGCCGGGCTCTTTTCTTTCTGTGATCTTCTGGACTTGTGCTATGCAAATATATTCAGCCTGCCTTACAATTTCTGTGAGAGGCCACATCCTCATCTTTGCAAGTAATGCATTTGAGAGAAAGACTGATAGAAGCATAACGACAAAGATTAGAAAAGACCTTTTTAAAGATAAATCTTTCATCTATTTTTTCTTTTTCTTCTTTTCCTTTTCTTCTTGTTCCTTCCTGAATATCTGTTCCAAAGCGCTTATCCTCTCAGCAGCATGACGCCCCAATTCACTGTTAGGGGCGACTTCGACCTGTTTCCTGTATTCCTGATATGCGGATTCTTTCTCATTGGTCTGATCATAGCAGATTCCCAGTATCCCGTGAATTTCATTGTGCTTGCTGTTCGCTGAAGCGAAAGGTTCAAGGTGCTTTACAGCATTCTCATAATCCTTAAGCCTGTAATAGCTCATGCCTGCAAAGTAGTGAGAAGCAATGTTGTCAGGGTAGATTTTAAGGCTTTGGTTCAGATAGCTGAGCGCTGTCTGGTAATTCCTTTCAAGATAATATGAAAACCCCATGCTATGATAGGCCGGCTGGTAATTCCTGTCTATCTCAATCGACCTTGAAAAGTTTGTCCTTGCTTCATATGTCCTGTTTTTCTTTAGCTCTAAGAGGCCTCTCAGGTTATAGAACGGCGCCTGTTTTCCATCTATCTGAAAGGCCTGATTAAGGTTGTACTCTGCATCGGCTGTCCTGTCTTCCCTGTAATTCTTCAAGGCGACGTCATACCATAAGTATGCTATATGACTACGTTTGATCTTTGCAGTCATCTGCTGGAATGTATTGGCGTTTTTCCCGTCGCCTGAACGTGGATATGGCTGCATGGTGCTGATAGTCTGCTGGATCTTTGCCACCCTCTCCTTTGTAGGAGGATGTGTTGAGAGCAATTCATCCAGAAATATGGCTTCCCTGCTCTTTTTCCCCACCTGTTTCAGATATTCGTCAGTGACCTTGTCAAGCCTGTAGTGGGCTGAGACGGATTCATTAGGGTCATAACCTGTTTTTGCCATATACAGTGTGCCGAGACTATCTGCTTGCAGTTCCTGGTCGCGGCTGTATTTCAGAAGGAAAAGGTTTGCGCCTATGGCTCCGGCGCCGAGAATCCATTCAGCATTTTTTTTGTTTTCGAGAGCTATCCCTGTTGCAACAAGGCCGACCTGCACGAGAATGCTCCGTGATATCTGTGCAGCGGAATGCCTTGCAGCCACATGCCCCATCTCATGCCCCATAACAAAGGCGAACTGTCCTTCATTTTCGAGATTTGCAACAAGCCCTCTTGTCATTGCAACATGACCGGGGATGGCCCACGCATTTGGGACCGAGCTGTTCTGTATGATGAAATCAACGGGAAGGTTTGACCGGTGAGAGACAGCATTCAGCCTGTTCACTGTCTGAGACAGATAGCGTTCCAGTTCAGGGTCGTAATATCTTCCGCCGCCTCCAACTTCACCCCATACCGCATTCGGATAAACACTGTTGCCCCAGTCAATCTCCATCTGCTCCGACATCAGCATAAACTCTTTTTGACCGGTGACAGGATTGACTGCACAGTTTGCAATGAAGATTATGAGAATGAGGAGAATAAAAAGTTTAAAAGTAGTTTTAAAAGCGCTCATAAAGTTTTTCCATCTCCTCCTCCCCTCAGATAAAGGGAGGGGCGATTTTACTACCCTCTCCCTTGAGGGGAGAGGGCAAGGGTGAGGGTGTTTAATAGTTTATCCACAGACTCTATTTATAAATAAATACCTTGTGCTTCTCCAGAATCTTTCTGAATTCAGAATGCTTCCTGACATTCACCAGGTCAGGGTCGGTTCTGAGTGCGTCATAGTTATTGAACCCGAGTTCAAGCGCCCTGTCGAGGGAATCAAGAGCGCGATCCAACTGGTTCTGGAGTGAATAAAGGGCCATAAAATTGTAGTGAACCGTCGAGTTGTTCGGGTTGATCTCCTCTGCCTTTTTCAGGTCGTCCATTGCCTTGTTGAATTTCTTTTGCTGCATGTAAGCAACCGCCCTGTTGGAATAGGCTACGTCATAAGCGGTATGTTTCTGTATGGCCACAGTGAATTCTTTAATGGCGTTGTCATAATCGTGCGACTTAAGATAGTTCATCCCCTGCTGCATGTTCAGCTTTGCTTCTGTAGGAACGGCTGTTTGAGCTGTGGAGTCTGTGCTACCCTTGCCTAACTGTGCCGGAGGCGGAGCAGGTGTCTGAGAAGATGGTTGCTGGACTGCCTGCGGGGCCGGCGCGGTCTCCTGTTTTGGCGCCTCAGCCTGTTTAGGTTTTTCACAACCTGAGATGAACAGGCCCATGATTGTTAATCCAATGATGAGAAATCCTGCCATGATTGCCCGAGATGTTTTCATAATTTATAAATCCTCCTTTTGAATGTTTGTTATCTTGCTCTCGCCTGTGAGAGACGCATATTCCAGTTGCTGTTTGTTGCGTTTACCTGTGGATGCTGGCCTGTGCAGCCCTCATCGCGCCATTCTTTTACAGCATCTTCGTTGACAAGGGGCCTTGAATAATAGAATGCATCCCTTATATTTCCGTTATTCCGGGAAAGACCTTTGATGAAATGATAGGTGAATATGCTGTTATGATACCTGTATGATTCCCATGACTTCTCATTCTCACTGCTGGCGCTTATAAGCACTTTCCCCCATCCGTCATCGAGTCCTTTGGAGCCTGAAGGTTCAGTCTTTACATAAGTCGGTTCTTCGACAATAATGTCTTTGGCGCCAAGTATCCTTTTTGCCTGTTTTTTAGATACGCTGTATCCCTCGCTCTCATTCGCAACGCCGATCGATTTCCCTCCCGGCGGTAAAAAACCCGGGATATTCTTGAAGGCGCCGTTGCTGAAACAGATATCAAGTATCATGACCAATCTTTTGGCCTTAAGGTTTTCGATAAACTCTTTCAGCATTGCATCTGTAATTGAAGTGTACCAGACGTCTTCCCTCGGCTGTGTTTTTGTATCGTAGGTGACTATGTGCACCCCTCCGAATTTATCAGGCGGCGTGCCGTGGGTGCTCATATAAATTGTAACAAGATCATCCGGTTGGGCCAAACCCTTTATCTGATCAAAGGCCTTTGCAATATTGTTGCGTGTTGCATTCTGGTCTGTAAGGAAGATTACATTGTTTTTTGGAAACCCGCCCATCTTTGGATCAATAAGGAATTGATAAAAGTTCGTGGCGTCTTTGACTGTAAATTCAAGCGGGGAGATTCCCTGCTTCTCGTGAATGAACTTTCCTATGCCTACAACTATCGCATACCTGTTGCGGATGGGACCTGGAGGCTCGTCGCCCCTTACCGGAGGAGTAAGGACTTTCGCGCGTTTGAAGAGGTCTGAAAAGCTCTTCTCCCATGCCTTGACCTTGATTTCTTCAGGGGTAACAGGCGAGACCCATTTAGGCCCTACAACTGTTTGCGCAAGTGAAAATGCCCTATCGACCTCCCTCTCATCAGAATATTCACCCTTTAACTCCACACGTCCATACTTGTCAAGGACAACCAATCCTTTTGGAACATTGTTTTGTCTGAAAAGGTCATTGATCCGGGATATGTGGTTGGTTGTAATGGGGGAATCTTCTGCTTTTATCTCTATCCCCTGCATAGGGACGACTGCCATGGAGATCAGGAATATGGCGATAAAAAATTTTATGAATCTCATATGTTCTTACTCCAAAGTGGCAAAGTCTTCACTAAGAGACTGTAATTTTGCGGACAGGAATACGCCTGAAAAAGCATATTCTTTCTTTACTGTAAGTTCCTTTGTCATTTCATCTTCTTTGCCCTGGGCTGATACCTTCATCGTCACGCGATAGCGGCCTTCAGGCACATCTTTGGGGATATCGAAATTACCTTCAGCCTTTCTTGTGCCGAGCGCAGAGGTGATTTCATTGTCAACAGCGCCAAGATCCGTCCACTCCTTTTTTTCAGGGTCGTAATAGCTGAGCATTCTTGTCTCAGTCACCTTTACCTCCTGTTCTCCCGGAGGAGCCATAACATAATATGATCCATTCATTTTTACCTTACCGCCGGGTGCTACCCCTTGCGGGTTAAGGGAGAAATTCTCAATTTTCGTAAGATAGCCCTGGGAGGGTTTATAGCCTATCTTTTGTGCGGTTTCCCGCCTGCCGGCAACGGGGAAACTCGTGAGATTTGAATAATAGGCAAGGCATTTACCGTATGCTATGGCAAATGCCAGCGCTCCACCGGCAGCAGCGCCGATTGCCGTAGTCTCAAGTTTGGCATTCTTGCTTCCAAGGAGGTAACCAAGAGCAGCGCCGCCAACAGCTCCGAGAGCGGTATATTTTGCGATACATGTTTTTTGGGCAGACGCCCTTTCCTCTTCAGTGAGCGCAGTGCCGGAAGGTGGAAGAGACGCGCATGCACCGAAGATGAAAGTTATCAGCACAACGACAGCTATAGAACGTGCAAATCCGCTTTTCATCTGTTTCTCCTTTTACCGGTGACGAAGCTTTATTTCAAGAGTTAGAATGCCTCCGTCAGCAATCGCAGACGCCGGAATAACGCCATAGTTAGAGCCACCGGACGATTCAAGCACTATATCCTTCATGCCGCCTTTAATTGGTTTCCATCCATTTTTCGGAGATACGACCGTATAAGTGTTTTGCATGGAATCTTCTACAACTATATCCTTTGAGCCTTTAATGCTTTTAGCGCCTTCTATTGAAGCAATCATGGCAGCGGGCGGAGGTGGGAGTGGTGTGCCTGAAGAAGTTGCTGTCTCATACCCTGAAGAAGGTGGAGGAGGCGGTGGAGGAGGAGTTGCAACTGCAGTGGTATTTACCGGAGGTGGAGGAGCTGAGGCTGTGGTAGTTGTCTGGTTGCCGATAGGGTTGGGATTGTCTGAGAGCATTACAAGGACTTTTTCCACGCCGGTATTACCGGCAAACCTGAAGTTTGTGTTTCTCGGTATCTCCTGTATGGTAAATGCCTCAACATAATCGTTAAACAGGACATTTGTTCTTCCGGTTGGGCCTACATTGAGGATCGTCATATAACCGGGCCTGTTGGTCCGTATGAGCATTTTTATCTTCTCGCCGGTCCTGAAAGTGCGGGATTTGGGTACGATCTTGAACTGCCCATCGTCAGAGAGAAGCGCTAATTGATAAGAGATTCCAGTATACTTTTCCTTCTGTGCCGGCGCTTCAGAGACGCGCGCCGGCGCCCGAGTAACGGACATCCCTACGGAAGGGCCTTCGCCACTGTCAAAAATGGCTTTGGCGCCCTTGCCTGATTTGGCGTCTGCTGTTGTGAGAGAAAAAATGAGAACAGAGATGCTGATAATGATCAGGAATAATAAACTTTTCTTAGACATAATGTCCCCTCCTTTTGTTTTACAGGTTAATCTAAAAAATATATCCTAATAAGGAAATGTATAAAAAAAGAATAATAAATTTATTATGAATAAGTAAAGTTATTTATATGGTATTCCGTTTTACAATCTATTGCTATAATATGGCCGATACAAATGATTGCAGATAAGCTTTAAAAAATGAAATCAAAACTTGACATCTCCCCTTATCTCAAAGTATTTACCAGCCGGCGGATTGCAGTTATAACATTCCTTGGTTTTTCATCAGGCCTTCCTTTGGCCCTGACCGGCGGAACTTTGCAGGCATGGATGGCTGTGTCAGGTGTTGATTTGCGCACTATAGGCATATTCGCTCTGATCGGATTGCCGTACACATTGAAATTCTTCTGGTCGCCGCTGATGGACCGTTTTGTACCGCCCTGGCTGGGAAGGCGCCGCGGCTGGATACTAATTACACAGCTAAGTCTTGTCATAGGGATTGCTGCAATGGCATTCAGTTCTCCGCAGCATGCCCCGTTGTTCCTCGCGGCCCTTGCTTTAATTGTAGCTTTCATGTCCGCCTCTCAGGACATTGTAATTGACGCTTACCGCACCGACGTCCTGCGCGAACAGGAAAGAGGAGTTGGAGCAGCCGTTTTTGTCATGGGATACAGGATCGCAACGCTTGTTTCCGGAGCTTTGGCCCTTGTTCTGTCAGACCATATCGGATGGCAGAATACCTATTTATTAATAGCCGGGGTAATGGCAATGGGTATGCTGCCAACGCTATTGGCGCCTGAGCCTGCAGAGCAGGCAATCCCTCCAAAAAGCATGAAGGAAGCTGTGTGGGGTCCCATGACGGATTATTTTTCGAGAAACTCTGCATGGTTGCTCTTATTGCTCATTATCCTTTATAAACTGGGAGACGCCTATGCAGGGGCGCTGACCACCGCCTTTCTTATAAGGGGGATAGGTTTTTCTGTAAGCGAAGTCGGCGCCATTAATAAGGGACTCGGGTTTGCATCTCTGATTATCGGCGCAATGTTAGGAGGAGCCTTAATGGTGCGTCTCAGGCTTTTTCGCTCCCTGCTGATTTTTGGGATACTCCAGGCGGTATCCAACCTTTCGTTTATGGCGCTTGCATGGTTTGGGAAAAGCTACGGATTGCTTGTTTTCGCAGTGGCATTTGAGAACTTTACCGGTGGCATGGGAACAGCGGCATTTGTCTCACTTCTCATGGCTATGTGCAACCACCGTTATACTGCAACACAGTATGCATTTCTTTCATCTTTTGCAGCGCTCGGACGGATTTTTATATCTCCGACATCCGGATTTCTCGTAGAGTCAATCGGCTGGACAAGTTTCTTTTTTGTGACCTTTCTTACTGCCCTGCCGGGATTATTGCTATTGTGGTGGCTGCGAAATGTTCTCTATAATCTGCAGGAAACAGGATAGCATCTCTACTATCAAGTAGAAGGGTTGTATCTATTTCGGCCTCAGTATTATCATGCCGGGGTTGCCGGTCATGTAATCCCTGAAATTCTGATCGATCACTTTGCGGAATTCCTGACGGGATGAGGCATGCCTCAGATACAGGGCGTTATCTTTCTTAATGATGATCCCTGCATGTGATACATCCAGTCCCTTCAATGGTGAATATATCCCGGCATAATCACCGGTCCGGAGGTTGCCTGAAACAGAATCGTCGATTGAATCCGAAGGTATATATATAATCTCTCTCGATAAAGGTTGAATCCCGGCAAGAAAATATGACCCATCCTCTTTCTCATTAAGCGTTTTCTGAACCTTCACCGCATTCTGTCCGCCGATATCTTCTGTAATATCATCAACAAATTCAGCATTGTGTACTATCCAGTCCGTGAAAAAATGATTTCTGTTCGCAAATTCTTCTATCCCGTATTTATATCTCACCTTTCTCAGGCTGGATTCAAATGCAGAAAAGGAATCCGACAGGCGCATTGCCTCGATATATTCAATAAATGTAAGACAATCGACTCCCCTGAGATTGATGACAAAAACCTCTGATATATCTTTGTCGCCAATTAAGGTTTTCTCAGCATAGTCTGTATCGAGGAGTTGTTTTGAAAGAAAGTCAATACGCTCTGTGATATCCATGATTTCTGATCCTTTGCGGATGATCCGATCCAATCCATCGTCACTGAACTTGCCCAGGTCAATATGCCTTGCATACATAGTTATCATTATACTAAATAGGATTCTGTTTATTAACTCTATATTTCACCACCCTCCCCAACCCCTCCCCTCAAGGGAGGGGTGAATTTAGAACCCTCTCCCTTGAGCAACTGTGATTTTTGTCAAGGGATTGGTGGTGTTGGGCAAGTTGAATAATCAGCTTGCCACGGGATTCGATTTTTCATTATTGAATTGAGAATGACCAATAACTTTCTCATACAGGCTG
>Ga0194126_10011217_pt1 | contig 11577 bp, 8 predicted proteins | sample TA2KigC150mmetaG_FD_148641 | JGI IMG/M metagenome (GOLD analysis project Ga0194126, IMG submission 148641) | Freshwater microbial communities from Lake Tanganyika, Tanzania - TA2015035 Kigoma Deep Cast 150m | ecosystem: Environmental > Aquatic > Freshwater > Lake | place: Tanzania: Lake...
CCAAAGCGCCGCGTGCAGGCATGGATCTGGGGCTCGGCTGTGGGTGACAGTTCGATCACCTTGGCATAACAGCCATCTTCGAAGTTGAAGACGCCGTTATCGCTCCAGCCGTGTTCGTCGTCCCCGATCAATCCCCGGTTGGGGTCGGCCGAGAGGGTGGTCTTGCCGGTGCCGGAGAGACCGAAGAAAAGCGCCACATCCCCGGCCTTTCCGACATTGGCTGAGCAATGCATGGTCATGACATTGTCGTTGAGCGGCAGCAGGTAGTTAAGCAGGGTGAAGACTGACTTCTTGATCTCCCCACCATAACCTGTGTTGCCGATGATACATAGTTTCTGCTCGAAGTTCAACACGATGAAGGTCTCGGTCGGCGTCTGGTCGATCTGCGGGAAAGCCTTGAAACCGGGGGCGGAGATGACGGTGAACCCAGGCGCAAAGCGGCGGTACTCCTCCGCCGTCTGCGGCTTGATGAACATGTTACGGGCGAAAAGGCTGTGCCAGGCAGCCTCGGTAATGACCCGCACCGGCAGGCGGTAATCGGGGTCCGCCCCGCCGTAACAGTCCTGGACGAATACATCACGCCCCTGCAGGTAGCCCTGCAAACGGGCGAAGAGTTCGTTGAATTTGTCTTGAGCGAATGGCCGGTTGTACTGTCCCCACCAGATGTCCCCCTCCGTGTTAGATTCGCGGACGACGAATTTGTCGTTGGCCGCCCGGGCGGTGTGCTTGCCGGTATTGACTGCCACCGGTCCCAGTTTGGAGAGGCGCGCCTCGTTGCGGAAGATGACTTCCTCGTAAAGGGCTTCGGTTGGCAGGTTCCAGTACACCTTGCGCAAATTCGACAGGCCGAGATAATCCAGCCCGTAATCACTGCGGACGGCTGCCGCCTGGTCTTCGGCCGGGGTTTTGATGTTAAGAATATTGTTCATGAATTAATCTCCAGAGTGTCTTTGCAAGCCCCGCTGGTCGAGTAGCCCTGGACGTTCCTTGCGAAGGGCGTATCGAGACCGAGGGGCGAAGCAATCGCCTCACTACTGGAGATTGCTTCGTCGGGTTTCGATACGGCCTGGTCTCGACAAGCTCGACCAACACGGCCTACTCAACCCTCCTCGCAATGGAACATCATAGCCAGTCCCTCACCAGTTTCCGGTCGCCGATGTAGATCTCGGATGGGGCATTCGGGTCGAGCGCCCACTTCATGCGTTCGATGCCTTCGGTCAATTCCTTGACCGTCCCGGCGTAACTCAGGCGCAGGTGTCCTTCCATGCCGAATTCCTTGCCTGGCACGGTCACGACCAGCGCCTTCTTCAGCAGGAACTGGGACAGTTCCATGGACGAGTTCGCCACACTGCGGCGGAGGTAGGCCTTGAAATCAGGCAAGGCGTAGAACGTGCCCTGCGGCTTGTCACAGCGTACATCCGTGAAAGTGCGCAATTCCTGCATCAGCACATCGCGGTTGTTCTGGATCGTCAGGCGGAGCGACTCGACCACCGATTGCATCCCTGTCAGGGCTCCCTCGGCGGCGGCCTGCATCACCGGCGAGACGCAGGTCGTCGTCTGCGATTGGACGTTGGTCATCACCTCGACCATCTTGCGAGGGGCGGTCGCCCAGCCGATACGGAAACCGGTCATGCCGTAGAGTTTTGCCACCCCGTTGACCACGATGATCTTCGAATTCTCGACATCCCGGTCGGTGTACTTGTAAGCCGGGGCGGCCACCTTCCCGTCGAAGACCAATTTATTGTAGATATCGTCGCAGACCATGTAGATGCCCTTGCTCTCGCACATTTCCACGATTCGGGCGATCAATTCCTCCGGGTACACCATCCCGGACGGATTATTCGGGCTGTTGATGATGATGGCCTTCGTATAGGAAGAAACCACTCGCTCGATCTCATCGAAGCGTGGGATGAACGATCCATCCTCGGGCGTGACAACAACCGGGACAGCGCCGATCATGCGCGCCATCTCCGGGTAACTGACCCAGTATGGCGCCAGGATGACCACTTCATCCTGGGGATTGCAGACGGTGAAGAGGATATTCCACAAGGACTGCTTGGCGCCATCGGAGACGATGATGTTATAGGGTGCAGCAACGCGGTTGTAATTGTCCTCCATGTAACGGACAATGGCTTTCTTTAACGATGGCGTCCCATCTGTGGGAACATACTTGACATCCCCGCCGCTTAGTTTTGCCGCCGAACTAAGGATGGCCGTGATGGGGGTCTTGTTCTTCGGTTCGCCGATGCCGAGATGGATGACCGGCTCGCCCTTCTCGCGCAGTAGCCGGGCCTCCTCGTTCAAGGCGATGGTCGGTGAAGCGGGTATGGCGCTTGCCACCTGGCTTAGGGTCATGATCTCTCCTGGTTTAAACCACACGGCTTCTGGTCGGTCGGGGACCAGAAGCGCTCCGGTGGTTGGTAGTTACGAGGGCAGGCGCCCTGATTGCGCAGGATGAGGTTTCGAACAAGCGCAATCGCAACCGGTATTCCAGCCGCTCACGGGGGCATTATACTATACGGGCAACGCGCCCCCATCACGTCATTTGTCATATAATTGCTCAGCCTGGTTCGGTCCCGCAGACAGGAAACTCACCACCTTTTCCATGTCAGCCACTGTTCCGCAAGGAAGGCAGGTTGCTCCATCGTCGCAACGTTTGACCAGCCCACCCAGCACACTGCCAGGACCGATCTCGATGTATACATCCACTCCCAGCCGCTTCATCTGATGGACGGATTCCGTCCAGCGCACCCGCCCGGTCAACTGGGCGGTGAGTTCAGCGCGCAATTCTTCTGCCCTGACAACCGGCCTGGCCGAGATATTCCCGATGACCGGAATACCGGCATCCCCGATTGCCGCCGCCAGTACAGCCTGGTTGAATTTTTCCTGGGCGGCGGACATCAGCGGAGAATGGGCGGCCACACTGACAGGCAGGGGGAGCGCCCGTCTTGCGCCTTGCGACTTTGCCATTTCCAGGGCGCGTTCGAGCGTCTGCCGGTCCCCGGAGATCACCACCTGGCCGGGACAGTTATCGTTGGCGACCTGCACCCTGGCAGACGGGGCGCTGGCCTGGTCGCAGATGGCCTCCAGCGCCGCGATATCCAGTCCGAGTACCGCCGCCATCCCGCCCGGGTTTTCCTGCCCGGCCTGTTTCATCAGTTCGCCCCGGCGCCGGACCAGTCTTAAACAGTCCTCGAAAGGCAGCGCTCCGGCAGCAGCCAGGGCGGACAACTGGCCGAGGGAATGCCCGGCACAGCAAACCGGCTCCAGGTCCGGGATGCGTTCCGCCAGGACGCGCCAGGCTGCGATGGAATGGGTGAAGAGCGCCGGTTGGGTGGCAGCGGTATCGTTCAACGCTGCCTCCGGCCCTTCCCAGATGATCTTCGAGAGGGAAAAGCCGAGGATCTCGTCAGCCTGCTGGAAGGTCTGCCTTGCCACCGGGAAAGCCAAAGCCAGGTCCCGTCCCATGCCCACCTTCTGGGAGCCCTGGCCGGGGAAAAGGAAGGCGGTATGCATGCCCATTAAAACACCAACGGGCCGTGAGTGTCACGGCCCGTTGGGTTCATTTCTTTTTATCGCCCTTTTTTATTTCGATTACTTCGCGTCCTTTGTAGTGACCGCAACTCGGGCAGACAGTATGCGGGAGGACCATCGTCCCGCAGTTGGCGCAGGCGACCAGGTTGGCGGTTTCGAGCGCATCGTGGGCGCGGCGGCGGTCGCGGCGACCCTTCGAGTGTTTCCGTTTTGGTTGTGGGGGCATCTCTTACTCCTTCGAAATGATTGCTCTTCCGGGGGTCAAGCGGGCTGATTATAGCGGCTGTGGGAATTGGAGTCAAGTAAATATTATTTCACGGGACAACCATAACCGGGCAATGGAACTCATACAATTGGGATACCCCAACATTCTCCGACTCGAATTCCCATTCTGTTCCCGGAGAGCAGTACTGTTCCAACCAGGTTTTTTCGATCCCCAGGCTGGCGCCTGGCGAGTCGCCGGGCAGGAACAACCAAATGACGGGACGCGATTGGATCAGATCGTGGAACAACGAAACCGTACTTTCATCCAGAAATGCACCGGCATCCTGGTCGAAATTGTACTTCTCGACCTCGGATGGAACAACGAAATCATAAGGCAAGGATATCCACTCTGTACCAGCATCCGCCCAGTTCATCCAGAAATACCAGGCTGGTGAGCCGTAAGATTTCACTACTACAATATCATTGACCCTTTGCGTCTGCGAGATCACCTGCCTCGCCGCCTGGAAATCCGTCCGCCCGTAGCCATAAAGCGGATCGCCGCGATAGAAGAACGGCATGGCCAGTATCAGGAGGGTGACTCCAGCCAGGTGAGGGACTGTAAGCCAGGATCTCCTGTTTTCGAACAAGGCGCTTAATGCCAGGGCAGAAAGCACGATGAAGGCTGCTGCCATAAAAAATCCGCCCCAACCCGACCGGCTGATCGCCAGGTCGGCTGGCGCGCCGGAAAGGATCCACTGTATATGCCAGGTCAAGGGTGAGAGCCCCGCATCCCACAGCGCGCCGGTGGACAGGATGGCGGGGTCGCGCATCGCCATTTCAACATAATACTGATGGACCGGCGCCAGGATGCCCAATAACTGCACCAGGGCTGAGACCGTACCGGCAGTAAATACCAGGCGGATGCCTCCAGGTTTTTCCAACCAGCGGTCCAGGACAGGGGCTGCAGCCAGCGCCAAGCCAGGCATCGCCGGCAGCAGGTAACGTAGTCCCCAATTGACATGACCCCACCAATTTGAATCATAGAACAATCCCTGGGCAACGACCAACAGCGCCGTATACAACCATGCGGTCCAGGTTGTTCGCCAGTGACGGACCAGCCCGATCCCCGAGACCAGCAGGACCGGAGCATAAAGGAAGATACTCTTTGCAGGGCTGAAAAAAGGCGCTGCCAGGGCTTCCCAAAAATGACCATGCGACGACGCCAGTACATGACGCAGGACAGAGAAGTAATAGGCCGGGGAGAAGCGCGCCAGGGATTCGATACGGGAGGCCAGCAGGGACCAGGCCGTGATTAGCGCTACTCCCAGCGCCAGAAACGGAAGCAGGGACCTCCAGTGGACCGCTTTTGCGGTTGTGCGCCTGCCGCGCACGAGGACCATCAGCGGCAGGAGCGGGAGCGCGATCAGGACAGTATTCTTGGACAGCGCCCCCAGCAGGCTGGCAAGCGCGAATCCACCCCAGGCCGCAGCCAGCCTGCGGGATATCCCCTCCGCCTGGCGTTTAATGACAATGACTGTCTCTGCAAACAGCCACGCCAGTGACAGGAACAACATCGCCAACGGGTCGCGGAAGTAGGTGCGGCTGGAAGGCCAGACAGTCGTCCCCAGGCCGAACAACAGCGCCACGGCCAGCGCCGTCCTCCTGGAATATCCCTGGAGGCGCGCCGTGCAATAGACGACAGTCCCGCAGGCGGCAACCACCCAGATATTGAATGTGAAGAGCATCTGGACGCGGCCGACCTGCATGACTTCCGCCAGCCAGGCCAGAGGAGCGGAGAAGAATGCCTGGGCAGGTTCGATCTCGAGCGCCCGGATAGCCAGTTCCTCGGGCAGGTTTTGATAAGCAAGGATGCGGCTATTACCATAGACACGCCAGTCGTTCGCCGGTCCATCGAATGCCAGGCTGAGAGTGCGCGACATGAGGAGATGTTCATCATCGGCGATGAACCGCCCGGAATAAGTAAGGCCATAAACTGAGACCAACAGGATGAATAACAGGCAGGCGGTCGGAAAATCACCCCATGAATCTCGTTTACTTATATTTAATCGTACTGTCCGCGCCATCCCAACCTTCTCAATCCCTCGCCCGCAGCCAGACGGATGGCCGCACGGCCAGCAGGATGCCCCGCAGCCACATCCAGATGAATGCCGGGACATAGAGCAGCGCCTGGATGTATGCCGCCCGCTGAGGAATACGCGCCAATCCAATAACGAGGTACCCGAAACCCGCCAACACCACCAGCCAGAAAGGCGCAGCCAGCCAGGGCCACCCGGCCAGGAGGATGCCCGCCAGCAGGCTGGCGAGGTAAAGAATCCACTTCGGACGCAGGAAAAGCGCCGCGAGCAGGCTCCAACCGCGCGGACCCTGCCGGAATACCTGCCAGGCTTCCCACCGGTACATCGCCAGCGCCTGCCACTGGCCGCGGAACCAGCGCGCCCGTTGCCGGGCTGCGGCGGTATCCGAACCCGGCTTCTCATCCAGGAGGCGCGCTTCATCGAGGCGGGAGATCTGGACTCTGCCGGCGGTGAAGAGCAGGCTGAGGGCAATATCCTCCACTTCCGTGCCCAATCGCTGGCGGACTTCATAAAGAGCCTGCGGATGGACAACCATCCCGGCCCCTCTCAGCCGCACCGGCCAGCCGAGCCGGCTCCGTAGCCGGTCCGACACCAACTGGTCGAGCAGTTCGGAGAGCGCCGCCAGACGACCGACCGGGTGGGCAGCCCGCGGGTCGACGAAACACTGATAGGCATGGGTTGTGTCCGGCAGGTTATCCTTCACGGTCCGAAGAAACCCCGGTTCGACGATGCTGTCCGCGTCCAGGATGACGAGGGCGGCGCAGCGGCGGAGATCTTCCCAATATGTCTCAACCAGCCAGGCCAGGGCTTTCCCTTTTCCCCGCTCGAACTCCGATCCGCGGACCAGGACACGCGCCCCGGCAGTTTCGGCCCGATCGGCGGTCGCGTCGGTGCAGTTGTCCGCCACCACGAGCAGCGAGTCATGCCTCTCCATTACAGCCAGGACGGAAGCGACTGTACTCTCTATGACCCCGGCCTCGTTATGGGCCAGGACGATGACCGCGGTGGCGGGTACCTGGTTGGGCATGGATTCTGGCCTGTGAAATCGGTTCCGATTGGATCCGGTCGGGTATGAGGAAGGGAGAAGCGCGGCGTAAGTTTACCGAAAAAGAGGCAGGAATGCAACGCACAAATCAGCAAGCCTTACTTCCCTGGCCGGTCAGAGAGAGAAGCCTGGAAACGCGGGCGCGCCAATCGTTCCGCTCGATGAACTTTTCCACCGCATCCCGCTCCAGGTCCTCCCGCCGAAGTTCACCTGCCAGGCGGACAAAATCGCGACCGTCCGCCGCGCAAGTCACTCCCGGGATGCCGCCCAGCGGCTCCAGCCTGGTTGCCAGCGCCGGGCAACCCATGGCCAGGTATTCATACAATTTCAACGGACTGGCAGCGTTGGCGATGGCGCCTGCTTTCCAGGGGATGAGCGCCAGGTCGGCATGTTGCAGATACGCAGGGATTTCCCGTTGTGAAAGCAACCCTAGGAAATGGAGGTTAGCCGGCGGATGCGGGCATTGGCCGCGGTAGTCTCCGATCACAACCAACGCCAGGTCCGGGTTTTCGAGCGCGACCGCGACCAGCAGGTCCCAGTCGAACCACTCGCCCCACAGCGCGCCGGAGTAGACCGCCACCCGGTCCGCCAGCGGCATCCCCGCCGGGCGCGGCCATTCCCGTTGACAGTCGAATAATTTCCGGTCGACGGCATTCGGCAGCAAGGTCACCTTGCGCCCGGTCTGTTTGCGGAGACGGACAGCCAGGCGGGGCGACACTGCCGCCAACACATGGCAGCGGGAGACTACCTCACGCTCAGCCTGCGGGTCGTACCAGGTCCCGCCGAGGGATGTCGCCCAGTCGTCGATCGCATCGTAAACCAGCCTCGCGCCGGCTGCCCGGAGATGCTCCAGGAGTGGAATGAAGTCCGCCAGGGGAAATTCGACCAGCGCGGCGAGGGAAGCCGTCCGCAACCAAACGCCGTGGACAGAGATGAATTCCCGCCAATCGAAATCCCCCAACCGGCAGGACAACAGGTTCGGATGGGAGAATGCCAGGTTCAGGTCCCGGCTTTCCTGCTTCGGGAATTTGTGGATGTAGACCACCACATATCCGCGGTCGACCAGTTCCCGCGCCAACTGGGTGCCGCGCGAACCGCCGCCGGTATCGTCGAGCGGAACGCCGGCCAGGATGAAGAATGCGCCTTTGGCCGCTGCAAAACGCCGGGCTGACGCATCGTCCCGCCGGGCAGCGCCGCGCAGGAAACCAGCCACCTGCGCCGCCTGGCCGAGGATCTTCAGGACAAGCAGGCCGGGACCCTGTTGTTGGCGGGCTGCAATTCCCAGAAACAGGCCCAGCCAGGAAGCAGCCACCCCGACCGGCAGGAGCAGCGCAACCGGCAGCGGTAGAAATGCGGCGAGCATAGCCAGGTTGGCGGAGGCCAGCAGGCACAATCCCAGCGCGCCCAGGCGCAGGGCGTATCGCCAGTAATAGGCGGCATGGACGCCCGATTCACCGTCCCCTTCCGCCCAGCGTCGTAACTTTTCAAGGTAACCCTTTATGGATCCCGGCGCGTCCCAGGCGACCACCGCCTGCGGGACGAATGCCCACCTCCCACCCTGGCGTTTCAGTTCGAGGTCGAAATAGGTGTCCTCGCCGGTCATGGTCAGCCATTCGGGGTAACCACCGACCTCCGCCCAGGCTGGCTTCTGGAATGCAAACGAACGCGATGACGGTAAAAACGTTTGCGGATCGACTGCCTGATTGGAGGTGTGTCCGTGCTCAAATAACCTCTGCACTCCGGATCCGTTTACCCGAGACCAGCCTGCAACCACGCGGGTATCAGGTTCGCATTCGAACGGTGCGACAATATTTAAAAGCCAATTGGCATCGAGTTGGCTGCCACAATCTGTTACAGCAATGAACTCATACCTGGAATGCTCGATCGCATAATTCCGACTGCAGGCAATGTTTGCGCCTGGCCTGGAGAATACGCTCAGTGGAACCGGGCAGCGGGCGCGCCAGTTCTCGATCATCGCCAGCGTCCCATCGGATGACCCGCCATCCACGATGACGATCTCGTCCGGGAGGCGGGCCTGGTTGCAGACCGAACGCATCCAGTCATCGACCCCGGCGGCTTCATCCTTGACAGCCGCAACCAGGGTCACTTTAACCCGCCGCAGCGCTTTCGCGCCTGCTAGCCTGCGCCGGTGGGGATACTCCGGGAAACATGCTGGATCATCCGCAAACAGGATGACCTGGCTGTTGTCGATGATGCTATAACGCTCCCGGAAGGCGCCAGGCGGTCGGGACATTCTCCTCAGGCCGGCAATAAGTCGCGCTTTCAGCCCGTTCCCCAGCCTGTGGGGATGGCGGATACCCGCCAGGATCCCACCTGCCAGCCGGGCGCTGCGGCTGCCGGGTGGCGACAGCCTCCGGCGGATGCCCCACAGGAGGGACGCCAACCTCCAGGCACGGCTGCGGTAGATCGCATCCAGGTCTGCCTTTAGGGTCGCGGCCTGCTCGCGGCTGGCGCGTAACTGGCCGGCTTTTTGCTCCAGCCGGGCATCCAGGCGGACGACAGCCTGGCGGGAAGATTCGAGTTCCCCTTTCCCCTCTTCCAGCCGGGCGGACAGGCGGATGATCTCCTCCTGCGCCTCGGAAAACAGCGAGAACCGTTCGAGTAGGAGCGGTTTCAAATCACCCGGTAATGGACGGCGCGGCGGGAGAGGCCGCCGGCCGCTGGCCCATTGCGCAACCCGGTCCAGGTCCAGCCTGGCAGTCCCAGCCAGCAACCCGCTGCGCCGGCGCAATGCCCGCTGCATCCCCGCCGCTCCCTGCCAGGCGGACTGCATGACGCCCAGGAGTCCCACCCTGTCCAGGTCTTCGATCGGGAGGGAATATCCCGCCATCCCGAGGTTGTCCAGCAGGTGGCGGACTTTCGGATCGTACGCCAGCCCGACCAGCGGGACCCCGGCGCGGGCGGCAAAAACCAGCGAATGCAACCGCATCCCGACCAGCAGGCGGCACTGCGCCAGCAGTCCCTCCAATTCTGCCAGGCCCGGCTGCAAGCGCAACAGGCGCGCTTCCCGCCGGTGTCGCATGGCATTCCGCACAGCCCGCGCCGCGGCGAAATCGTCCGTATGGGGCGACTCAGGGTTGACCTGGAAGGGGATAAAAACATAACGGCAGTGGACCTGTTCGTGGAATTCATCGAGGGCGGCCGCCACTTCCTCCTGCCAGGAATTGGACTGCTCACCCATCGCCCAGTATCTCAGGCAGATGCCAACGAGCGGGCGGTAAGGATCATCCACAATGTCCCCAGGAGGGGAATCCACCTTCCTCCCATCCAGGACGAAGGCGGGGTCGGGCGTCACTTCAATATCCCGCCTGTGGACGCCAAGTTCCCGGAGCAACATCCGGGATGCCTCGTCCCGCACGGTGACCTCGTCCGCCAGTTCGAAGGCGATGCGGGTCAAGCGGCGGCCTTCTTCGCTTGCCAGGGGACCGACTCCCACCGACCACAGGATGCAAGGTTTATCGAGCAGCCAGGCCATGAGCGGGAAACCGGCATAATAAGGTATCCCGGCGTGGAGCCCGGTGAGAAGGTTGCGGGTCTCCGCCCCCCAGTAATCGTGGAACAGGCCGCCGCCGCCCAGGAGCGCCAGGTCGCTCTCCCGAATGCGGGCGGTGATGGCCGTTACATCCTGCCAATGGACTGCCTGTACTTGGTGCGCGGCGACCGTTCGTAGAGGATCTCCGGAAACGACCACCACTCCCAGGTTGGGCGAGCGTTTCCGCAACTGCTGGAGGATCCCGGCCAGGATGGCTTCATCGCCTGTATTCCCGAAACCGTAATAACCGGCAAGGAGCGCCTGTCTCGCCATAGTCAGCCGGCGCTCTGTGAATGGTAGGCAGCGACCACTTCCCCCGCCGCGCCGATGAGTCGCACCTTCCCGCCTTCCAGCCAGGCGGCGCGATTGCAGCGCGCATGGACGGCTGCCAGGTCATGCGAGACGAGCAGAACGGTCGTCCCGTCCCGCACGAACTGGTCCATCCGGGCGTAGCACTTGGCTCGGAAGGTTTCGTCGCCAACCGCCAGGGTCTCATCCAGGAGCAGGATTTCCGGCCTCCAGGCGGTGGCTACGGCGAATCCCAGCCGCGCCACCATCCCGCTGGAATATGTCCGCAACGGAGAGTCGATGAACGAATCCACTTCTGCGAAAGACAGGATCGCCGGCAAAGCCGACTTGATCTCGCGGCGGGAGTGGCCGAGCAAGGCTGCATTCAGGAAGATGTTCTCACGCCCGGTCAATTCCGAGTGGAAGCCCGCGCCCAGTTCCAGGAGCGGGGAGACCGCCCCGTCCACCCATAGCCGGCCACTGGATGGATTAAGGACGCGGGCGACAACCTTCAGCAGGGTGCTCTTCCCGGCTCCGTTCGACCGACGATCCCGAAGCATTCCCCCCGCCGGATCGACAGGTCGACGTGGGAGAGCGCCCAGAAATCGCTCATGCGGATGCGGCCGCGCAGGAACTGGATGGCGTATTCCTTGAAACTCCAGAGTTTCTGCTCCGGGACGCGGTAGCAGACCGAAACGTCTTCGAGGGTTATGACCGGGCGGGACGGCTGCAAGAGGCGTGACATCCTGTCTAGATGCGATAGGTGAGTTCGTTGACCTTGCCGGTGAACGCCAGCCAGCCGAGCGCCAGCGTCCCCAGTGCGATGCCGGCGGCTGCCAGCAAGGTACTACCTTCCG
>Ga0194126_10011218_pt1 | contig 11576 bp, 5 predicted proteins | sample TA2KigC150mmetaG_FD_148641 | JGI IMG/M metagenome (GOLD analysis project Ga0194126, IMG submission 148641) | Freshwater microbial communities from Lake Tanganyika, Tanzania - TA2015035 Kigoma Deep Cast 150m | ecosystem: Environmental > Aquatic > Freshwater > Lake | place: Tanzania: Lake...
CAGCCGCGACGGAACGGAGGTTTCAGCCGAAGCCGAAGGTGAGCTCGCCGAGATGCTGGCAGGCGCGGCGCTTTGCAACGACGCAGCGCTCCACGAAAAGGACGGCGTTTGGACCATCGATGGCGACCCGACGGAGGGCGCTCTGCTCACCGCAGCGATGAAAGCCGGGCTGGACCCTAGGGAAGAAGCCATTCAGCGACCGCGCATGGACGAAATCCCATTTGAGTCCGAGCATCGGTTCATGGCGACGCTGCACCATGATCGCGCTGGCAATGGTTTCATCTATGTGAAGGGCGCGCCGGAACGCCTTCTTGATATGTGTCAATGGGAGCGCGCCAGTGGCGCGGAGCGTCCCATTGCGGTCGGTTTCTGGCGGAGCAAGATCGACGAGATCGCGGCTAAAGGGCAACGAGTGTTAGCGATCGCCGTCAAACGGGTCGACGTCGCGCGCTGCGAGCTCACGCGCGATGATATTGAGAGCGGCCTCATCCTGCTCGGTCTGTTTGGTCTGATCGACCCGCCGCGCCAAGAGGCGATCATCGCCATCAGGGAATGTCATACCGCGGGCATCGGCGTGAAGATGATCACCGGCGATCATGCGATGACCGCCACGGCTATCGCAAGAGACTTGGAGCTCGCCAACCCTGACCGAGTGCTGACGGGCGGCGAACTCGAGCAAATGACGGATGAAGCGTTGCGCGACGCCGTGCTTGGCGTCAATGTTTTTGCTCGCGCCAGCCCCGAGCACAAATTGCGCCTTGTTCAGGCGCTGCAATGTCACGGTCAGGTCGTCGCAATGACCGGGGACGGCGTGAACGACGCGCCAGCGCTCAAGCGCGCCGACATTGGCATCGCCATGGGACTAAAGGGCACCGAGGCGGCGAAGGAGGCGTCCGAGATGGTGCTCGCCGACGATAATTTCGCGTCGATCGAGCACGCCGTGCGTGAGGGTCGTACCGTCTACGACAATTTGAAAAAGACCATTCTTTACTTGCTGCCGATCAGCGGCGCGCAGGCAATGACGGTGATCGTCGCAGTGATGATCGGCGAATCCATGCCAATCCTCCCGGTGCAGATACTTTGGGTGAATCTCGTCGACGGCGTGACGCTCGGTCTCGCTCTTGCCTTTGAACGGGCGGAGCCGGGCATCATGAACCGCCCACCGCGCTCGCCCAAAGAGCGATTACTGTCTTCCTACTTCGTTTGGCGCATTGCCTTCGTGTCGTTCATTGCGCTGGTTGCAAGCTTCGGCCTCTTCGAGTGGGAGCTCGCCAGGGGCTCTAGCATCGAGACGGCTCGAACCGCCGCCGTCAACACGCTCGTCGCGTCAGGCGTGGGATATCTCTTCTGCGTGCGCCTGCTGTCCAAATCTTCCGCTTCGATAGAGGGGCTTTTCGGCAGCCGCGTCGTCCTCATGGCGGTTGGCTTGATCTTCGTTTTCCAGGCGGCGTTCACCTATTTCCCCCCGATGGAGACGTTCTTCGGAACGCGCCCGCTCGATATCTCGGCCTGGGGACGAATCGCCGCCGTCGCCGTGATGCTTTTCGTCTTCGTCGAACTCGAAAAGGCGGTGGTGCGAAATTGGCGGGCGGCCTCTACCGCGGCGCCTAAAGCCGGCCTTGGCTGGCAGGCGCCGGCGGCGGCGTTCGCATTGCTTGCGGCGGCTGGCGGATGGTTCATTTGGTCCCTCTATCCAGACAGCGCGACCCGCTATGAGACGCAGAGGGTGGATCGCGGTTCGATTGTCCGCGCCGTTTCGGCGACGGGCGTCATCAGGGCCACGGAAACGACGGCCTTCGGCGCATCCGCGTCGGGCGTCATACAGGAACTTCTGTGCGATGTCGGCGCGAAGGTCAAAGCGGGCCAGGTTTGCGCGAGAATTGATCCTCGTCCGTTGCAGGCCGCCGTCGATCGGGAGAGAGCGGCTCTCAAAATAGCGAACGCCCGGCTGACTGAGAGCAAGGCGGACGCCGACAAGGCAAAGGCGAATTTCGAGCGTGACCAAATTCGCCTACGAAACCGAGCCATTTCGCGGGCCGTGCTCGACAGGTCACGCAAAGCCTATGAACGCGCGCAGGCGCAAATGGCGCGCAGCGAGGCGTTGGTCGCGACGCGGGAGGCGGCGCTTCGCAGTGCGAAGATTAGCGTTGACAACGCCGACGTTGTCGCGCCGTTCGATGGAACAGTGGTCGAGCGCAACATCGAGCGGGGTCGATCGGTCAAAGCGGATCCGCAGGCGCGCCACTTCGTAATAGCCGCAGATCTCGCGAATCTTGACACCAATGTCAGTAAGGGAGACCTTGGAGAGGTCAAGGTCGGCGACGATGCGATCTTTACAGTTGGATCGCTCCGCGGCCGCCAGTTCACCGGGAGGGTGATGCGGATCGACGCGACGCCGCGAACGATAGACGGCGTTGCGACGTATCCGGTGGCTGTCAGTGCGCCCGATCCAGATCGTCTGCTTGAGCCGGGGATGACGGCGGCGGTCGCCATCGTGGTCGAACAGCATCGGGATGTTCTGCGCATCCCCGTGCGGGCGCTGCACTTTACGCCTTCCGGCGAAGTCCCCGCATCGGAACAGCCTGGGGACGTTGTCAGCTCGCACGTTTGGGTGCTCCGCGGCAAGGAGCCGAAAGCCGTGTCGGTTCGGCTGGGCGTTAACGACGGCGCTTACCAGGAGGTCCTCGGCGACGACCTGCAGCCCGGCGATGAATTGATCGTCGAAGAACGCGGGCGCGACATCACGCACAAGGTACAAATGACCGAATGACCCTCCAGAGCGATCCGCGCGTGAGCTTTCAAGAACGTCGGCATCAAGGTGGTCAGTAAGGAGAATGCGGCGGGTCGAGAATCGTGCACCGAAGGAATTGTAAGGAAGGAGACAGCCAGTGTTTAAAAAAGTGATGCTGCCGATCGATCTCGAAGAAGCCGAGATGACGCGTCAGGCGATCAAAACAGCGTTGGAGATCGCCGGTCCCAACGCCGAGCTGCGCCTTGTCAATGTGCAAGCGATGCTGCCCGCGACATTCATCGATTACGGACCGCCCGATTACGAGGGCGAAGTTCGCCTCGTGGCAGAAAAGCAGATTGCGGAGATCGCGGGGAAGATCAACTTTCCGCGGGATCGTGTTTCAACCATCGTAAAGATCGGCTCGGTTTATGATGAAGCACTGACAGAGGCCAAAGAGTGGGGCGCGGATCTCATCGTCATCTGCTCGAATCGGCCAACCTTGGCGACATATCTCCTTGGCTCCAACGCCGCCAAAATCGTCAGACACGCCACATGCTCCGTGCTCGTCGTGCGGCGGTAGCATTGGGCTGCCGAATCGAGACGACGCGTCTTTGCGAGAGGCCGAGAGGCCGAGCCGGGTGCGACACGCGACTCGCGCGTCGACTGCCAGCCTTTTTGCGCCACATGGAACGATGACAGGCGGTGCGCCCTCGAGACCTTCGGCACGCGCAGGCGGTCGAACGAGAGCGCTGCTCATCGAAGCTGAAAGACTCTAGCGCAACGATCAATGGGAATCCGTTATTTCTTTTCCTCGCTGCCGTATTCCTCACGGCCGTAACGTCGAGTGCGGCGCCTCCGATGGCGCCAATATCCCCGGCCAAAAGCTCTCTCGATTCTTGCCGAGTTCAAATCATCTTCGGTCGCGATTCCCGCTGTTGGCTCTAAAGGAGCGGAAAGTGGCGCGAAATGGGTAAGAGCTTGCGCGCGCGAACTCGCAATTGATGCCCCTAGACCCGCGAAAAAAGCTGCGAGAACGTCTCGTCTTTGCATTTGTCCGTCTCCCTTCGGATCACGTCTAAGCCTATACTACAACGCTCACGCTAGCATGTGGCGGAGTTCTCAACTCTAACTATGGTTCGAGCGCCTTCATGCAAGGGTTTTCGCCAAGTGGCGGTCTGATCGAGCTGCCGACGCAAAATTTAACTTGGATGAGTTCGCAGCTCGTCGCACGATTCCATTCATAGAGACGCGTCGCCGACAGGAATGAGACTTCCAGCGTCGAAGTTTGGGGATTTCAGGCGGCGCGGATGCCGTCGTCGCCGCGGACGAGCGCTAAGTCTTCGTCGAGCTTTGGCCGACGATGATAGACGGAGCGATTGTCGCGACAGCCCTTCTGGCCGCTGGCGCAAGTACGCCAACTCTCGCCGACTCCCGATGCGGAGCAGCGCCAAATTGTAGCGGGCGTCAATCCATTGGCCTTCGGCGGGTCTTTGGAACAGAGCGCGGTCCAGACCGCGCGCGTACATCAATCGAAGGGTTAATCGCGAAAGTGACAATGTCTTGCCATTGACCGCCTGATCTTAAGAGTCGGGTTGCTGAGCGTCCGCAACGATCTGCGTTGTGGTTCGGCATGTCGCCTCGGCCGGCTACCGACGAGATCGATCACAACCGTCCGTATCGGAGCAAGATCCTCCTCGCCGAAAGTTTCCCTTTCAAGCAGTCGCCTCGCCGACCCCCGATGAATCGCGGCGCAGGCCTGCAATATGGATGTCGCGCGGTCAAAGGCCTCATCGACGAGCTTGCGGATGGCGACGTCGATTCTCGCGTTGGTCTCGTCGCTGGCTTCGGACTGCGCGGGAATCAACCCTGGCAGATCGAGATAACGTGGTCTTTCGGCAGCGAAGCAGGCTTGCCCAATCTCCGGCTCCATGCCGTATCGCGAAACCATGGCGCGCGCCATTTCGGTCGCGCGCTGCAGATCGTCGGCGGCGCCGGTCGTCGCTTCGCCAAAAATCGCCATTTCCGCCGCGCGTCCGCCGAGCAACACGGTCATGCGATGGATGAGCTCCGTGCGAGTCATCAGATAGCGATCTTCGGTCGGCATCTGCATCGTATAGCCAAGCGCGCCCATCCCTCTCGGGATGATCGATACTTTCTTGATCGGGTCGGTCTCCGGCAGAGCCATGGCTACGATTGCATGGCCCATCTCATGATGAGCTACGATTCGCCGTTCGCGCGGATTGAGCAGACGCTTGCGCCTTTCTGGACCGGCGACCACGCGTTCAACCGCTGCAACGAAATCGTCGAGCGATACGGCAGGCGCATGACGACGCGTCGCCAGCACCGCCGCTTCGTTAACCAGATTGGCGAGATCGGCGCCCGTGAAGCCGGGTGTCAGAGCGGCGATTTGGGCCGGGTCCAAGCCCTTCTCGAGCTTGATCTTGTTCAAATGCACGTTGAGAATGGCGACGCGCCCGTTCTTGTCCGGTCGATCGACCGAAATTTGCCGATCGAACCGACCAGCGCGCAACAGCGCCGGATCGAGCACCTCCGGACGATTGGTCGCGGCGAGCAGCACCACGCCGATTGACGGGTCGAAGCCGTCGAGTTCGCTCAGGAGTTGGTTGAGCGTCTGCTCTTTTTCGTCGTGCCCGCCGCTTAAGGCGGAAATGCCGCGCGCGCGGCCCAGCGCGTCGAGCTCATCGATGAAGATGATGCAAGGCGCATTAGCGCGCGCCTGAGCGAAGAGGTCGCGGACGCGCGCGGCGCCGACGCCGACGAACATTTCGACGAACTCCGAGCCGGTGATCGAAAAGAACGGCACGCCAGCCTCGCCTGCGACGGCGCGCGCCAAAAGGGTCTTGCCCGTTCCGGGCGGGCCGACGAGCAGAATGCCTTTGGGGATACGGGCGCCAAGACGCCCATGCGTCGCCGGATCTTTCAAGAAAGAAACAATCTCTTGTAATTCGTCCTTGGCTTCGTCGACGCCGGCGACGTCGACGAAACCGACCTTGGTGTCTTTTTCGACGAAGACCTTGGCTCTGCTCTGGCCGACCGTCATCATCGGCCCAAGGTTTTGTTGCAAACGTCGCGTCAAAAGGCTCCATAAGAAGAAGAAGAAGATGCCGATCGGCACGATCCACGAGAGCAGCGTGGTAATCCAAGTCTGCTCAAGGAGCCCAGTGTATTTGACCTTTGCGGCCTCAAGCTCTTGGGCAAAATTGGGCTCGACGCGCACCGCGAGCACCTGCTTTCTACCGTCGGCCATCGGCTCCTTCAAAGTCGCGCGAACCACTTGCTCACCAACCAAGACCTCGGCGATTTTGTCCTCGCGCAAGAGATTTGCGAATTCGCTATAGGGAATAACTTCAGTTTGTTGTTGAACTTCCCACATTCGATGGAGGATCAGAATAGCGATCAGCGCGAAAAGCAAATAGCCGATATTAAATCGCCAATCTCGTCCGGCAGGCGGTTTGTCCATGTTGACATTGCGTTGTGGCGTATTCATCCGCTGCTACCCTTCAGAAAAAACGAACGCGCCTCTCGCGTCATCTCTCTTCGTCCCAAGGCCGAGGCGCCGAACCATGGGCCTGGAAAGGGACGTGGCCGTGCTGTTCATTTAATCCCGCGAGCGAGGCCCGCTAGCCAAAGCGCTGCAACAATTGCAGCGTACACTCTTGGGCGTCGCGCTCGCGAAAAGACTGACTCAGTTTTCCTTCTCCGTCAGCACTTCGAACGCGGATACGAGGACGACCGTAGCCGGAACGGCGAGAATGACGCCCATGATTCCGAGCAATGTTCCGAGCGCCAGCATAAAAAATAAGAGTGTCACCGGAGGCAAGACGAGCGCCTCGCTTTGAAGATAAGGCGTAATCAAATACCCCTCGATGAAACTGGCAGCGCCTATGACGCCGGCTGCGAGAAGGGCAAAGGAGAGACCTTGGGGCAGCGCCGCCAATGCTCCGATGAACATTGCGATAATCGATCCGAAATAGGGTACGAACGCCAAAGCGCCGCTAATTGTCGCAAGGGCGACGGGCGCGTCCACGCCGCTGAGCCAAAGTCCCGCACCCGCTATGCTTGCATTGAGCGCAATGACATAAAGCTGAACGGATAGCCACCGTTCGAGCTTAGCTCGCGATCTTTCAAGAAACCGTCTGACGTCGCCTTTTCGGTTTTCAGGCGTGAGAGCGATCAAGCCTTGGACGTAACGATCTGGATCTAGGGCGAGATAGGCCGCGCCAAGCACTATGAAGGCGGTAAAGGCGAGCACGCGACCTAGCGAGCCAATGAGCGAGGCGAAGCGCATTGCGAGCGGCGCCGTCGCTCTCGACAGGTCAACCCCGGCGATAAAATGTTCGAGAAAACGTCCCCACGGATGGGCCTCTACGCTTTCCTTGATTACGGCGATGGCGGCGGGGAGATCCTGCGCAAGATCGTCATATTGCTTCAGGAGATGACTTCCAAAGAGCATGATCGCCAGCCCTGCGCACCCGATGACGATGGTCGCGATGACGAGCAGCGAAAGTGGTATGGAGATTTTGAGTTGCTCTGCGACAGATCGCGCGGCGCCACGCCACGCCACCGCGATCACAACGGATGCGAAGGCCGCCATGATCGCTTCCGTAAGCCGCCACATTACGAAAGCCGCAATACAGATCAGCAATACGATGGTCGCCCGCAACGCAAAATCGATCAGAGCGTCGACCTGCGAACCTTTGTCTGTCGGCGCAGATTGGCTGGATCTCCCGAAAAGCTTCAACGATTCCCACTCCTTGGGTTCAAATTGGCGTATCTCCTGCGCTGAACGCAATAGTTTTAACAACAAAGGCGGAATTGGCTGACCTTTTGAATAGGATATCCAGAAGTCCAGCATCTGCTGCGTTTGTGCGAGAGCGAACCGCGGGGCAAGGGAATCAGAAATCGATAATCAGCCGGTTGAAGTTCGCCGCCGAGATGACATCCCCATGCACCTCGCACGACCTTCCGTCTGCTCGCGCCTGCTGAGCTCCAGGATATCGGAATGTGATCCGTTTTGGTTCTGGACCGCTCAACTTGAGGTCAATGATCGCGTGCGCTCGATCGCGACGAGCGTGAAGATTGGCGATGCCGAAAGCGGTCGGCAGTTCATGCAGCGTGATACCTTGACCTTCCCACCAGCTTTCGGGAACAGCACGGAATAATTCGAGGGTGTCGCCATTCTCTCGCAGCAGCATTCGACGGACCGCTGTGGCGAATTCCGCTCCAATCCAGGTGTGCGGCATGTCGCCAATGTATTCCGGCGACTGTGGTTCGCCCCAGACGACCTCCGCCCAAGACCGCCATCCGCTCGGTCGCCGCCACCTGAGTGCGGCAGAGAGCAATCGGAAAGCGTCATCGAAGCGGCCCAGAGACACGAAAGCATTTAGGTTGCGAATGCCGTATGGCGTATAGCTTCCCTTAAAGCCGGGCTTCTCGACCTGTTCGATTTGGTGCGAAACGAGATCATAGGTCGCCGAAAGAAATTCTCTCGGAAGGACGTCGTCGACCCGACAAGGCTCGAAGGCGATCGAGGTTGAACTTGGATCTCGATCTTCGCGATCGGCCGACGCATAAATATATCTGGAGCCCAGTCGTTCGGCGGTTATCCGCAGGGAGCGCGAAAGATTGGCGGCGAACTCCTGTCCCTTCGCTTTCGCATGCGCGGCGACGACCCTATCTCCCGCCTCGACTGCAAGATACTCGCAGTTCCGCCACGCGTTCAAGGCGAAGAAATTGTCCCAGTAACTGTATGAAGGTTTGCTGTAGCCCTCGTGGCTTATGGAAGGCGCCAAGAGTCCGTGGAGCGCGCTCTCGGGGCCGTGCAGCGCATTGGTTCTCGCGCTAAGCTCCTCGATGAACCTGGTCGCCCGGACCACGGTTTCATATACGGCCCGCAGAAAGTCGCGATCTCGGGTGAAGCGATAAATGTCCGCGGCGATGCCGACGAACTGGCCTTGAGCATCGAATTCGATGTCGCTTCCGTATCCTCGGTTGACGCTTCCGTCCAAATTGAGGATTGGCGGCACCATGCCGTTCTCATAGACGCGTTTCGAATACCAGAGGACATAAGCCTTCGCTTCGTCGACCAAGCCGGCCCAGAGCAGCGCGAGCGCCTGCGACGAGCCATCGCGAATCCATGTGCGATCATAATTGCGGGGACCGGGCTTGAAGGCGTGCTGCGTCGCATTCACGAGAATAAGCGCGGTCTGCGCCTCAACGGTGTCGCTGACTTCTCGATCGCCCACTATGATTTTGCGGGGCCCAATCTTCCTCCGCCAGCCCTGCGCGACTTCTTCATGAATGGCGCGAAATGAGACGTCCGGTTGTGGCGTGACGCCGTCCCACATCGGCGACGAGAGGACGAAGGCGACGCTGCTGCCAGGCTCCAAAGAAAAGCGGAATTCGCAGGCGGCGCTGAGCAGGCCGGAAACGGAATGAAGTCTGCGAACGGTTTGTCTGGGCTCGTTCTCAATCAGTCTTACAACGTCTCCATTGTCGAAGTCCGCAACGGAGATGAAATCCGGCTCGCGCGAAAAGGCGGCGAATATCCGATCATTAACCCACACCTGCCGCCCGTCGACGGCGATGGCGTCGATGGCCGCGTGGCCGCCATGTTGCCAGTAGGGATTGATCTGGACGGGCCGCACCGCGAGGACGAGCGCGCCATCCTGCCGCCGGCTGTCTCTATTCGTGATGCGATATTCGACGAGCGCTTCTCCGGCATGGGCGACGGCCGTCGCCCTGAGTTCGACTCCCAACGCCGACCAAGTGACGCACGGTATAGGCAATGCGCCATCGAGCAACGATTGACTGACGGCCGCGGTCGCCGGCGCTCCGTGCAGGACTCCGCCCAATCTGAGAAGAGGGGTGATCTGAGCGCTATCGGTTTGCGGTTCGAGATTGCCGTATTCATCGAAAAGCGCTTCCTCGGATCGCGCACGCTCGCCCACGACCGTCCAGTAGACTTGGCGACCGAGGAGAGACTGCGGGTAGAGGTCGCCGCGGCCCGCCCGAGCCGCACGCTCGAATTGGCCGAAGGGCATCCGGTCTTTGTTCAAGAGCCGAATCTTGAGTTCGTCGACGACGGCCCCCTCTGGCGAACTCGCTTCATGCACCATTAATCGAAAATAGCGGCTGGTCGATGAGCGCCACCAGAAGTTGTCTGAGTCGCCATCGCCAGTGGCGATCCGGCCAACTTCGCCGAAGTTCGCGCCATCGTCGGAGAGATGCACGGAAAAAACGGTTCCGTAAGTCTCCCCCCATTTGATGAAGGCCCCGAGAGGCGATCTTTCATAGCCGAAATCCACCGTGATGCTCTCGCCAGGAGGAAGTTTCACGGGTGCGCTGCCCAGCGCCGCGATGCGACCTTCCTCCACCACCGACGCAGCATCCGCCGGACCGTACAGGTTGATCTCGATGATCTCTGGCGTTCGCGCCGGTTCCGGGTTGTGGCATTTCCAGCGCACAAAACGGGCCGCGACTGGCGGGAACGCAAAAATCTCCTGCCCGCCTTCGCCGTGCCGAGTGCGGCAAAGATGGGTCCAGACCTCGCGGTCGAGCGACGCCTCGAACCCATGTCTTATGGGAGTTTCCTTGCCCCAATAAACCTCAACGCCGCCGAGCGTCGCAACGACCCCCAGATCGATCTCCAGCCAAGGCTCCGTCGATGGATCGGATCGCCACATCGTTGCATAATGGTCGTCGATTGCGAGACCGGGGTCGCCGCTGTCCGCGGTTACATTCCACCGACCTTTATGCGGCACGTCCACGAGCGCTCCCTAACTTCGGTATGGCCACACGCGCTTAGCCGCGCGCAATTTTCCAGCGGGCCGTTTTCGGATACGATAGCAGACGAGCATAACGACAGGCGGTCCAAAAATTACTGCTCGAAGCATTATCTCGCCAAGGCGTCTTCAGCAGTTTGATGGCGTCGGTCGCGCGCTGTGCCGATGAACCAATAGCGCCTTGAACATGATCAAAGCGGCGCACCCGGGGCGCTGACCTGCACGATTTCGTGACGGCAAGAACGTCGATCCAGCGAGACGCGGACGAGGAAAAGACGAAAACGATGACGGCGTTGTGGTTCCGAAAGCGCATCTGACTATATTAATGAAGGCGCGCCTACTGCGCAGCGCCTGCCAACCCTCTACGACGAGCCCCAGTGAAGAAAGGCGGGAAAGAACGTACGGCGATCCCCGCGCTACGATTCAGCTGAAGCTTGCTCGGGTCGAGATTCAATCGAAATTGCGCTGAAATCCAGAAAACCAATATCTGGTATAGTTCGCAACTGATTGCCAGCTTCTGACCCGATCGATTACCTTTTGATAAGAGGAGAGCCCTGTTGTTTTTTCGCTGTTGGCGAGCAATTGGGATAGTGGGGTCTCGAAGGAACTTCAGGGAGGGCAGCGTCGGACATTCGCGTTCAGGCGACAGGACAGGCCGGACCGAGGATAGCCGCTGGCTCAATCACAAGGAGAGGCCGTTGGCTCGCTTGAACTATCAGCATCTCTATTACTTTTGGATGGTCGCGAAATCCGGCACCATCACGCGGGCCTCGGATCGGCTGGGATTGTCGCAACCGACGATCAGCAGCCAGATCGCGGCGTTCGAAAAGACGATCGGCTCTCAACTCTTCCACAAGGACGGGCGCCGGCTGATGCTGACCGAAGCAGGCCGGCAGATTTTCGATTACGCTGAGCAGATCTTCCGGCTTGGCGAAGAATTAAACTCGTCGATACGTGATCGCGCCTCGGCAAATCGCTGTCGAGTGAGTGTGGGTGTGGTGAATTCACTGCCAAAGCTCGTCGTCTATCGTCTCCTCAAA
>Ga0194126_10011225_pt1 | contig 11571 bp, 9 predicted proteins | sample TA2KigC150mmetaG_FD_148641 | JGI IMG/M metagenome (GOLD analysis project Ga0194126, IMG submission 148641) | Freshwater microbial communities from Lake Tanganyika, Tanzania - TA2015035 Kigoma Deep Cast 150m | ecosystem: Environmental > Aquatic > Freshwater > Lake | place: Tanzania: Lake...
TCAGGCGTCCCAGTAGACCGCGCTTCACACGCCATTTGCAGGGAGTTCGATCGCAAACGAGGTACCTGCGCCAACTTCACTATCGACGGTAATCGTCCCGCCGTGCGCGAGGATGAGTTGCTTCGCGATTGCGAGGCCGAGTCCGCTGTGCACCCGTTCGCTGCGAGATTTATCCCCGGTCCAGAATCGGTCGAAGAGGAAGGGGAGGTCTTCTGGGGGAATGCCGGAGCCGGTATCGCGGAGGGTGATTTGTATCTGGGAATTTGCGTTGCTCTCGCTTGACATGGTTTGAATGAAGACCTTTCCACCGGACGGGGTGTGACGAAGCGCGTTCGAGATGAGATTCGACAGTACTTGGTTTAGCCGGTCATAATCGGCGGTGATTTGTTGATCAGGATCGGCGAGGCTGGTTTGGAAGGCAATGCCGAGGGACGCGGCTCGGGAGGAAAAACTCGAAGTGAGATCCTGTATCAGGTCCGCGAGCAGGAAGCGGGTAGAGTGAAGCGGAAGCTGCCCCGCTTCCGCCAGAGATAGCGTCTGCAAGTCTCCCACAAGTCGGGCGAGCAATTTGGTTTCATCCAGGGTGTCTTTGATTTTTTCTGCAGTGGGTTCGTAAACTCCATCAAGGATGCCTTCGAGATTGCCCTGGATGATATGGAGGGGGGTGCGCAGCTCGTGGGCAATATCTGCTGTGAGATTGCGGCGCTGCTGCTCTGCGCGCTCGAGTTCCCCGATCATGTGGTTGAAACGACGTGCCAACTGACCGAGGCGTCCTGGATATCTCTCAGGCACCCGCACGGAGAGATCACCCTCGGTGACAGAATCGATGGCCGTAAATACTTCGGACATGGGGCGACCAAAGCGGCGGAAGGCCAGGCCGCTGAAAACCATCGAGATCAGAAAGAACGCGATTGGAATGCCGCATAATGGTATGAGCAGGCCGCTGCTGATATGCCCGCCGCCTTGTGTGACCGCAAGGTAAATGACAACCCCGATGGCGATGAAGAATAATAGAATGATGCCGCCGAAGACCATGGCAAACGGCCAGAAGAAACGTCGGCCTGAGCGCCAGCTGCCCGGCGGAAGGTGGTGCAAGGGAAATTGCGGAGGGTGGTGTCTCATTGCTGCTCGATCAATCGATACCCTATTCCATAAACGGTTTCGATGAACGGCGAGCCGGCTGAGGGACTTTCGAGTTTGCGCCGCAGGTTCTTAATGTGAGAGTCAATGCTGCGATCGATGCTGGAGGCACCACCGTGCAGGTCGTCCAGCAATTGTTCGCGTGTCAGAGTCTGTCCCGGGCGTCTTGCGAGGAGGTTGAGCAGTTTGAATTCGATCGGTGTTAGTCGGAGAGGCGTCTCGTTCAAGGTGACGGTATATTTTTCCGAGTCGATTTCGAGCGCGCCCACGCGCAGGATTGCAGGAGCCTTGACCTCGCCGTGCGTTCTGCGGAGCAATGCGTGCACGCGGGCAACCAGGGCGCGAGGGGAAAACGGCTTGGTGATGTAATCGTCCGCGCCGATTTCGAGGCCGACCACCTGATCCGCCTCCTCAGCCAGGGCGGTCAACATGATGATGGGTACATCGCTTTCGCGGCGCAGAATGCGGCAGACCTCACGGCCGTCGATAATCGGGAGCATGAGGTCGAGGACGATGAGATCGGGTTTGTCGCGTCGGGCGGCCGCAAGTGCGGATTCCCCATCCCCAGCAGTAATGACGCGATAACCGTTTTTTTCCAAAAAATCCCGCGCCAGGCGCACAATCTTGGGTTCGTCGTCCACGATAAGGATGAGTTCCTGCATGGGATAAGTTTAACTGAAATCAAGAAAGGGTGAAAAAGATTTGCCGTCCTGATCCGAATCAGGACGGCTATGTTGAATTGGAATTACTTCTTCTCTTCCGGCGCTTCTTCCTTCTTTTCGCCCGCCTCACCTTGGGGTTTCATCCAGGGCGGACCGCCCCACGGATGTCCATATGGACCATGTTCCCACGGGCCGTGATGTCCCCAACCCATCCGCCAAGGGCGGAAGAAGATCATCCGCATCAGACCGAGGAAGAAGAACAGGAAGAGGATCGAGGCGAAGATTCCCCCGATGGGGAAGACGCCAAAGTGATGATACGGATAGAACCCGTGGCCGTAGCCATATCCATACATCGGCGGGAAGAGCACGCCCTGCCCGCTATCAGCGGCCTGTGAAATGGCTGACGCGACTTCGGGAGCCTGGGCGATGCCCTGGGTAATTCCCGCGCGGTAAGCCATAAAACCGCCTCCGACCATCAGGCCGACGAGGAGCAGGACCCCGATCAGCCGAAAAACGAAACCGTTGCGAAACATCGTTACCTCCGTTTGGTGTTTTGATTTGGTTTGTTCATTCGCCCCGACTGTAACAGTCAAATGTGAAGGGATTATGGGTGAAGGCGGGAGGGTTTGTGGAGGCTGTATATGAGGAATATCAACAATTCGATACACTTTTAATAGCTTCTCATCCGGGCACGCAAATGATAGAATGCCGGGCGGTAATAAGCGGGAAGGTTGCAGCGTCCTGATTTCGACTACGTGAAAAATTTGCAGGTATTGAGATATTATATGTCCACAAATGGCAAAGAGAAGAACGTCAAATTACTGATCCTAGGTTCGGGCCCCGCCGGGCTTTCGGCGGCGTTGTATGGCGCGCGCGCGGAACTGGCGCCTGTGGTGCTGACCGGCACTCAATTGGGCGGTCAGGCTGCGCTGACCTTTACCATCGAAAATTATCCTGGTTTTCCCGAAGGCGTGGGCGGGGCGCAATTGGGTGAATTGTTTCAAAAGCAGGCCGAACATTTTGGGGCAACGGTCGAGTTCGATACCGCGCACGAAGTGGATTTGTCCCAACGCCCGTTCAAGGTCGTGACGGATAACGGCGAGTACAAAGCGGGTACGCTCATCATCACCACTGGAGCCAGCCCGAACCATTTGAGGATAGAAGGTGAAACCGAGCTGACCGGCAGGGGTGTATCGTACTGTGCCACGTGCGATGGGTGGTTCTTTAAAGATAAGAAAGTGGTGGTTGTGGGGGGAGGGGATAGCGCGCTCGAGGAAGGGTTGTTCATCACCCGCTACGCATCCTCCGTGACCATCGTTCACCGGCGCGACGAGTTGCGCGCCAGCCCGATCCTTCAAAAACGCGCCAGGGAGCATCCCAAGGTCAATTTCATCTGGAACACGGTCGTCACGGAAGTCATCGGCGGCGAGAAGGTCGAAGCCTTGCGTTTGAAGAATGTAAAAACCGGCGAGGAAACGATCATCGAAACGGACGGGTTGTTCATCTTCATCGGTCATAAGCCGAACACGGAAATGTTCAAGGGCCAGTTGGAGATGAGCGACCTCGGGTACATCACGGTCAACGACAAAATGGAGACGAACGTTGCGGGAGTTTACGCGGCGGGGGAGGCGGCGGATCCGCACTTTCGCCAGGTGGTCACCTCGGCAGGGATGGGTGCCGCGGCCGCCATTCAGGCGACTCGTTTTCTGGAGGCAGAGACAGGATGAGGTTCGCCTGCCGTCGTAATGAGGACTTCTTTCAAAGAGAAGTCCTTTTCTTTGTCAATCCTGAATATTATGTACTAAAATAGGTGACATTGGATACTAATTTGCTGCCCTGGATCCAGATAAAATAGGCGGAAATTTTTAACGCCTGAGGGCGTCGTTCAAAATACTGGAGGAGACATGAAGAAGATTTCGATCATCGGCGCGGGGAACACCGGTGCAACCGCAGCGCATTGGCTGGCTGAGCGGGAGCTCGCGGATATCGTATTGCTGGATGTCGTGGAAGGAATGCCGCAGGGAAAAGGCCTGGACCTGCAGCAGGCCATGCCGATTGTAGGTTCGGATGTCGAGGTCATTGGTACGAACGATTATTCTGCCACAAAGGATTCTGACATCATCATCATCACGGCCGGGATCGCACGTAAACCGGGCATGAGCCGCGAGGACCTGTTGAAGACCAATGCGGAGATCGTTGGCAAGGCGGCAACCGAATCGCTGAAGTTTTCGCCACAAGCGATGTATATCGTCCTGACCAACCCCTTGGATACCATGGCTTACCTTACGCTGAAGATGACCCGGCTGTCGCGCGAACGCGTAATTGGCCAGGCCGGCATCCTGGATTCCGCGAGAATGCGGGCTTTCGTCGCAATGGAAACCGGCGTCAGCCTCGAGAATATCCAGTGCTATGTACTTGGCGGACATGGGGATGAGATGGTGCCGCTCACGCGCCACTCGAACATCGCCGGCATTCCTTTGAAGGAATATCTGCCTGCGGATAAACTTGGCGCCATTGTCAATCGTACGCGCAAAGGAGGCGGTGAGATCGTCAACCTGCTGAAAACCGGATCCGCATACTATGCCCCCTCCATGGCCTGCGCCCAGATGGCGGAGGCCATCCTCAAGGACAAGAAACTGATCGTTCCCTGCGCCGCCTACATGGAAGGGGAATACGGTTTGAAGGATATGTTCTTTGGGGTTCCCGTCATGCTGGGTGCCGGAGGCATGGAACGAATTATCGAATACCAATTTGACGCCGAGGAAAAAGCCATGTTCGATAAATCCGCCGCCTCAGTGCGCGAGTCGCATGAGGCGTTGAGGAGTCTGATTAAGTTTTAACACAGTCTGCTCGATCGTTCCGCGCCAGGCGATGAATTGGATAACCCACATCGCCTGCACAAATCAATTTAGGAGTTGATTCATGATTTTGCATGACATAATTTCATCCCTGCTGCCGGCCTGGCGGGAACGTATGCGCGTCCTTGCCCGGGATCACGCTGACGTGAAAGTGGATGAAGTCACAGTGGGTCAGATCGTGGGAGGCATGCGAGATATCAAATCGCTGCTGACAGACATTTCCTTTGTCGATCCAGCCGAAGGCATCCGTTTGCGAGGCATGTCCATTCCCGAGCTGCTCAAGGCTCTTCCCAAGGGAAGGGGGAGTAAACTGCCTCTCGTAGGCGGGTTGTACTATTTGTTGATGGTCGGCGAAGTCCCCACGCTGGGGCAGGCCCAGGAAGTGGAAGCGGAATGGGCGAAACGGGCTGAACTCCCCGATTACGTCCACAGGATGCTCAAGGTGATGCCCAAGGACACGCATCCCATGATCCTGTTCTCGCAGGCGGTTATGGCAATGGCGCGCGATTCGGCTTTTACCAAGAGGTATCATGAAGGCATGAAGAAGGATGCCTATTGGGAACCGGCGCTTGAAGATTGCATGGACCTTACGGCCAAGCTGCCGGTGATTGCAGCTTTTATATACAGATACAGGTATCACGGTGAAAAGAAGGTGCCCAAATACAATCCCAAGCTGGATTACGGCGCCAACTTCGCGCGCATGATGAAGGTCTCAGACAAGAAGGGATATGCAGAACTCTCCCGTTTGTACTTCATCCTGCACAGCGATCATGAATCGGGCAATGTCTCTGCGCATGCGACCCACCTTGTGGGTTCCTCCCTGTCAGATATCTACTTCGCCTTTTCCGCCGGTCTGAGCGGATTGGCTGGTCCTTTGCATGGTCTTGCCAACCAGGAGTGCCTGGCTTGGCTGCTGGAGGTTCACAAGAAGTTTGGGGGCGTTCCGGGGCGCGAGGACCTGTATAAGTTTGCATGGGATACATTGAATAGCGGCAAGGTCATCCCTGGTTATGGTCACGCGGTTTTGCGCGTACCGGATCCGCGCTTCACCGCGCAAATGGAATTCGCCAAGAAACGCTTTCCAGAGGATGAGCTGGTGAAGCTTGCGGATCTGGTCTTCGATGTGGTGCCGGCGGTGCTCAAGGAGCAGGGTAAGGCCAAGAATCCCGCACCGAACGTGGATGCGATCTCTGGAACCCTGCAATATTACTATGGTATTCGGGAGTTCGATTTTTATACCGTTTTGTTTGGGGTCGGTCGCGCGCTGGGTGTCACCGCAAATTATGTCTGGGCACGGGCGCTTGGACAGCCGATCGAACGGCCAAAATCAGTCACAACGAAAATGCTGGAAGACGCGGTGGCAAAAGCATCCTCCTCCGCGTAATCCTGCCATCCATGTTTATGGAAATGCACCGGTTACGTGTCTATTGATTTCGCGTGCGCATCATCAGCTAGATTGAATTTAACCAGTTTTACAAATCGCGCCCTGTTCAGCAAATACCAGGGCACGATTTGTTTCGCATGGTCAAGGCTTTCCGCTTCGACAAAAGCCCAGCCCGTGTGATCGTTGTCCTTGCATCACCATTCGAATTGATGCAAATAACCGGCTGCATGCAGATCTTTTAAAACCTGATCGCATTGTTCGAGTAGATGAGGCGATTCGATCAAAAAGCGATTCAGGGATGGTTCTCCTTACCGATAAATTTGACTTTATTATCGGTTGTTTTCGAACGATCTTCAATCCCAATTGGTTATTAACCTGCCTTGACAAGTACAACGATTAGGAATGCATACTCCAGTACGTATTCCTTCAGGTAATCGTACCGCCCGGTTGCGCCTCCATGACCTGCATGGAAATCGGTTTGCAGGAGAACCAGGCTGTCCCCCTGTTTGAGAAGGCGGAGGCGCGCGGCGAACTTGGCCGGCTCCCAATAAGCCACACGAGGATCGTTCAAGCCCGTTGTTAGCAGAACATGCGGATATTGAGCGGCTTTTAGATTATCGTATGGGGAATAGGAGAGCATGTAATCGAACACCTCCTTATCGGCCGGGTCACCCCATTGGTCGTATTCCAGCGTCACCAAAGGAATCGAGGGATCGCTCATGCTGGTGATCACGTCAAGAAAAGGCACTTTACAGATGACCGCCTTGAACAAATCCGGGCGCATGGTCATGCAGGCGCCTGCCAGTAAACCGCCGGCGGAACTTCCGGAGACGGCCAATTTTTCGCTGGAGGTATACCCCTGCCGGATCAACTCCTCCGCGCAGGCGATGAAATCCGTGAAGGAGTTCCTTTTATGCAACAGCCTCCCATCCGCATACCAGTCATAGCCCAATTCAGAACCCCCGCGGACATGCCCGATGGCGTACACGAAGCCGCGATCGAGCAGGCTGAGGATATTTGGGTTGAACGTTGCATCGCTGGATGCGCCGTAGGCTCCATATCCGTGCAGCAGCGTCGGATTCTTGCTGTTTTTCTTCAGATCCTTCCGATACACCAGGGAGATCGGAATGCGTTTTCCGTCCTTTGCCGTCGCAAGAAGGCGCTCAGTGATAAACCGGTGGGGATCGTATCCGCCGGGAAGCTCATCCTGCTTGCGCGTCTCCCACGTCCCGGTTTCCATGTGATAATCGACAATTGTGAAGGGGGTGATCATCGAGGAATAACGAAACCGCAGCTGATTGGAATGGAATTGGGAATTTCCCTCCGGGGATACGTCGTAAACCGATTCGGGGAATTCCACATAGCGCACGCGGCTATGGCCATCCAGACCGCTGATACGAATCCGCTTCAAGCCGGATTGACGCTCGTGTAAAACGAGGTGGCGTTCAAAAACATCGATCGATTCGATCAACACCTCCTCGCGATGCGGAATCAGCTCCTGCCAGTGTTCAGGCTCCAAAGCGTGTATGAGGGCTTTCATAACCTTGAAGTTCTTCGCCTCTTCATTGATTAATATGTAAAAGGCATCCGTGTGATGCGTAGCCGAGTATTCAAGACCCTTTCGCCTGGGAAGCAGGATCGTGGGAGAGGTATCGGGCTGGTCGGCAGGGATGAAGCGCATTTCCTGGGAGGTCGTGTTGTAGTGGTAGGTCATGATATAGCGCTCACTGCGCGTCTTGAAGAGGCCAAGACTGTACGTGGGATCCTCCTCGAAAAAAACCAGGCAGTCGGAGGCTGGATCTTGCCCGAGGTGATGAAGATGCAGTCTGCAAGCGCGATGGGATTCATCCAGCGTGACATAGAACAGCGAGCGGCTGTCACTGCTCCATTCAACGCCCATATGGAAATAGACACTTCCAGAAATTCCAGGAATCGAGTCTGGAAGCAGCTTCGCGGTTGGCAGGTCTTTGACGTACAGGGTGTAAATCTCCGCGCCCTCCAGGTCCAGTGAATAGGCCAGCTTGTTGCCATCCGGACTTACGGAAAACGCGCTCAGGCTGCAAAACTCATGCCCTTCAGCCAAGAGATTCTGGTCGATCAATATTTGTTCTTCAGCTTCCAATGAAAGATGCCTGCGACAATAGATGGGATATTGGCGGTCCGCCTCCGTGCGAGTGTAATAAAAGTAATCCCCCTTCCTTTCCGGCACACTGGAATCCACCTTTTGGATGCGGCTTTTCATTTCCTCGAACAATTGTTGTTGCAGGGATTGGGTGTGCTCCAGGACCTTCTCAAGGTACTCGTTTTCAGCGAGCAGGTATTTTTTGACTTCAGGATCCTCGTGATTCCGCAGCCAGTAGAACTCATCCTTACGCGTGATGCCATGCTGAGTGATGACATGCGGATTCGGTTTGGCCATGGGAGGAGGAATCCCATGGCGCAGGTCAATATTCGTTTTCATTGATAATCCGCGTTCAGTGCCTCGATGTCGATCAGCGTGCTGTCGAAGCGTGCGTACATATCGCTTTCAAGCTGTTGATACTCGGGATTGGCACGAATGTAATCTCCGAACGGCGCAAAATTGTCCGCGATCACATCCGGCTTCAATTCACCGATGCTGTATTCGTAATTCCATTTGTTGTGGCCGGGGTAAAACTCGCCCATGGCGGGTCCCCTGGCGACGATGGGATCGTTCAAACCGAGCAGGTCAATCGTCCTGCGCTGGGAATAATAGGGAATCTGCCCGGCTGCGTGAACCGCGATCATCGCCTCCGGAGAAGTATGTTTGGCGATGTGCAAGCCGATTTTCACACGACGGATATCCGCTTTCAGCAGCGGCGCGTTGTTGATGGCGTAGTCAAGCCAGGGCTCGCCGCTGACGATCATCAGCGAAGCCAGGCCGAAGGCAATGGTTGGAATCAAAATCCGTGTGGATGGAGGTTTTTTCGATCGCGCATTTTCCAGATCGGTCAAAAGTCGATCCGCCATAAGGCTGAACAGCATGAGAAGCGGAGGCATGCCGAGCGTGATGAAACGATTGGCAGAGTTGGTCTCGGGTTCTGCATAATCTCCGCCGATGCTTATCGAATATGCACATTGGGCAAGGAAAAGCCCGATCAATAAAAGCAGTTCGGGTTTGCGGGATTGTCGGTAATGGATTAATCCCAGCACTGAAAACAGAAAAAGAAAGAGGGTATCGCGCAGGTTGAATTCAATGAATGCCAGAATTCCGCGCTGCATGCGTTCCCAAATCGTATAGCCGGCCACTTTCTGATAATAGGTTGTGGGAAGCATGTCTCCAAAATAGTTCTTTTGAAACAGGAGTATGGCGGCTATCGTAACTGCAATCCCCAGGATGGGGAGCAGGGCTTTGCGCGACCTGTATCGCGCGATGGAATAAACCGCGATCCCCACTGCTCCGATGCAGGCATCCAGGCGAACGATCACAGCTAGCGAGAGCAGCAGACCCACTAGACACGGATTTCGTTCCGAGAGAGTAAGCAGCAGTGCGCCATTGAGAAGCAAAACTAACAGTCCCACTTCCATGCCCCGCAGCGACCAGAAAACCAGGGGGAAGTAGAAAGCCGTAAGGATCATGGACAATGCGGGTGCATGGTTTGAGCCGGGATTAAAATATTCCGCTATGCTACCTGTGACGAGTATGTTCCCCAAAAGGATTGCCAGCGAGATCAGCATGATCGTCAAGGATACTTTGGAGGGTTCGATTGGAAACACATGTACGAATGCCATAACGAATGTCCATCCGGGATTCGTAAAACCTTGAATCGGCGGCTCGCCGGCATTCCATACAAGACCATTGCCATTCGCCAGGTTCCTTCCATATCGCATCGAGATCATCGCATCGTCCACGAGTGTGAAAAAACGCTCCTCCTCCACCAGGAAGGAGGATCCAAGGATGAAGGCAAGATAAAGACAAGCCGAAATGACAAGCAAATACTGTTGGAATTTCCGCATGGCAGGGGCGAGTATATCACGTCGGAAATCCTCGATTGCAGGCGCGAAGGCGCGAAGCGGAGAAGAATCGGATTAAACTCTATGATATATTTACCTTAATTTCGTCGTGATTGCGAATTGCCTTACAGCACAATGACAGGAACTTCCTATGACTTCCCAAAATGCTCGTAATCCCGGAACTCCACTGGACCTCGATTGGGTGATGGGCGCGCACGTCAACAAGAGCGCCGTGGAGCGGCGCGTTGAAACCCTTCCCAAACGACGGTCGATTAAAAAGGAATGGCAGGCGGCTTGGCTGCTGCGTGCCATTACCTGCATTGACCTGACCACCCTCAGTGGTGACGACACGCCCGGACGCGTCCACCGCTTGTGCGCCAAAGCCAAACAGCCGATCCGCCCCGATATGCTGGAAAGACTCGGCGTGAACGGTGAAAAAATCACCGTGGGTGCGGTGTGTGTGTATCCCAATCGTGTTCGTGACGCGGTCGAGTCGCTACGCGGCACAGACATTCCAGTTGCCTCCGTCGCGACGGGTTTTCCAGCGGGACAGACTCCGCTCCCACAACGAATCCAGGAAATCGAACAAGCCGTTGAGGCGGGCGCGCGTGAAATTGACGTGGTCATCGCGCGCAATTACGTTCTCACCGGCGATTGGAAATCCCTGTTCGACGAGCTCAAGCAATTCCGCGAGGTCTGCGGCGATGCGCATATGAAGACCATCCTTGCCACAGGCGACCTCGGGACGTTGAAGCAGGTCTATCAAGCCAGCCTTGTGGCAATGATGGCAGGCTCGGACTTCATCAAGACTTCGACGGGCAAAGAGTCCACCAACGCCACGCTGGAAGTTAGTCTCGTAATGACGCGCGCCATCCGCGAATATCTCGACCGTCACGGATACAAGATCGGATTCAAACCCGCAGGCGGAATCGGTTCTGCCAAGCAGGCGATGGCGTGGCAGTCGCTGATGAAGGAAGAACTCGGCGACGAGTGGCTGATGCCCGATCTGTTTCGCCTCGGCGCGAGCAGTTTGCTGACGGATCTGGAGCGGCAGTTGTATCACTTCATCACGGGTCACTACGCCGCGAAACACCACATGCCGATGGGATAAAAATGCGTTTAAACACAAAGGACACAAAGTACACGAAGGGGCAAAACCTTAAGGCTTAAAACCTTTGTGCCCTTAGTGTCCTTCGTGTTTAAGAATTGGAGTCTATTATGACCACCTTACTCGACCTCTTCAAAACCATGGAATACGGACCCGCCCCTGAGTCTCCCTCCGCTGTAAATGCGTGGCTGGAGGAGCACGGACGGAAGTTTGGGCAGTTCATCAACAACGAATGGGTGACGCCCAAGGCGGCAAAATACTATTCTTCCTATAACCCGTCTACGGGGGAGTTGCTGGCGGAGACGGCGCAGGCGGAGAAGAAGGATGTGGATGCCGCCATTGCCGCGGCGCGGACGGCTTTTGAATCGTGGAGCGAGACTCCAGGCGTTACTCGTGCCCGATACATGTACGCCATCGCGCGCAATATCCAGAAGCACCATCGTCTGT
>Ga0194126_10011226_pt1 | contig 11570 bp, 15 predicted proteins | sample TA2KigC150mmetaG_FD_148641 | JGI IMG/M metagenome (GOLD analysis project Ga0194126, IMG submission 148641) | Freshwater microbial communities from Lake Tanganyika, Tanzania - TA2015035 Kigoma Deep Cast 150m | ecosystem: Environmental > Aquatic > Freshwater > Lake | place: Tanzania: Lake...
CAAAGTCGCCGAGGCGATCTTGGTCATCCGGTCGGCGCGGTCGTGCGGGCGCATCCGGCCGGTGCGCAGATCGACGACACCCCCAGGCGTGTTGATGAGCCAGATGTCGGCATCCCACTCGTCGGTGGTCGCCGCGTGCCGACGGTCGGTGCGGGCAAGACGTTCCACTCCGCCCACGGTACTGCTCGCGGCGAGCTTGGCTGCGACCTTGCTGCTGTCTGCGCGGACTGCCGCGTGGCGACAGACGTGACGGATCAGGTCGGTCGCCGCCAAGGTCTCCTCCGCCCGCCAGCGCTGCCCATCCCACATCAGCCATTTGCCCCAGGCCGCGATGTAGCGCCAGTCGCGCTGGTAGCGGCGGGTGAAACTCACCGCCAGGGCATCCTCGGTGCCCCAGACCGTGGCATCGCTGTCGTGAGCGTCGTCATGGTCGGCAGCATCGAAGTGAGCCGACGGCGCCTGGTCATCCTCGAAGGGCTGCACCGTGATGCGCGGCCCGGTGGCGATGAAACCCGCCACATCAAAGCCCTCAACCAAGGCATCCGCTGCATCCCATCCCTCGGGCTTATCGTCGGGCGGCAGCAGAATCGCGCAGGAAGTGGCCCCTGCCATGAGCACCGCTTGCGAGGCGGCCTCGGCATAGCCAAATCCCGGCTTGTCCCGATCCGGCCAGATAAGCACGGCTTTGCCGGAGAGCGGCGACCAGTCGCTCTTGTCGACCGGCGCGTTGGCACCGTGCATGGCCGTGGTCGCCGTGATCCCTGCCTCGATCAAGGCCTGCGCACACTTCTCGCCCTCGACCAGGATCACCTGTTCGGCAGCAACGATGCCCGGCTGGTTGTAGAGCGGGCGCGGTTCGGGCGGTGCCATCTTGCGGCGCTTGGCATCCCAAGGGCGGAACTCCTTACGCCCCGGTGCCGGGTCGTAACGGTAGACGCAGGCGATCAGGTTGCCGGCGGCATCCTGGTAGTCCCACTTGGCGGTGGCCGGGCCGAGCTCGTCGACCGGGGCTTCCGGCTTTTTGCGTTTCGGGGGATGGCTGGTGGCCCGACCGACCAGTTGCCCGGCGATTTCCAGCACCCGGGCAAAGTCCGCCTGGGTGTCGAGCCCGTGGTGGGCGGCGATCAGAGCGAAGATGTCACCGCCTTCACCCGTGGCATGGTCGTGCCACAGGCCGGCTGTTTCCCCCTTGAGCGACACCTCCAGGCTGTCGCCAGGACTGCCCAGCACATCACCGACCAGGTATTTCTGGCCGCGCTTCTTGCCGGCCGGCAGCAGCGTCATCAGCACCGATTCCAGCCGCGCCAGCAGATCGGCACGGATGGCGTCGCGTTGTGGGTTGAGATCACCGCCAGCGGGGACGGCCCGCGGCGGCACCGAATTGAAATCAAGCATGGATCAGTCCTCCCTGTGGCGGATGGTTGTGGGCGTGGCAGGTGATGGAATGCACGGGCGCGCTGCTGGCGCTGACCACCGGCTCAGTCGGTAGCGGCAGGACCGGCACCTTGATCGGCACCTTCTGCCAATGCGCCTTCTCGTCCGCGAGGTAGCCGGCCTTGCGGGCGACGAAACGCACGAAGTCCGGATGCAAGCCGACCAGGTCGCACCAGAGCGTGAGGTCGTCCCCGAGCAGAAAGCGCCGGGCCTCGCGCCGCATCCGGCGGTTGGTCAGACACAGGCTGTCGTGGATGGCGCGGGCGAGCACCGCTACCACCAGCCGGGACTCCGGGCACACGAGGAAGGTGTGACGGTTGAGCACCTTCTCGACGGCCTGCAGCCCGACCAGGGGTTTGGGCGGCGTCCAGCGATCCACCCACTCGGTGCGGTAGGTCTTGCGGAGTTTGGAGGGTGTGCTCATGACGCACCTCCCGCCAAATCAGCGCCCTTGCAATAGGGAAACCATTGCACTACACTTTGAGGCATGCCAATCTTGCAACGCTTCGATAACACCCGGGTGCTAATGTATCTCGACGACCACCCACCACCCCATGTCCACGTCAAACTGAAGGATGGGCGTGATTGCACCGTTGATCTTGAGGATTTCGCAATCAAGGGGCGTGTAGCAGAACGGGAAATACGCGAGGCTCTAACCTGGATCGAAACGAACCGAGATTTCCTGTTCAACGAATGGCGGAGGAACAACCCATGAGCGAGTACTTTTTCCCGAAGCTGGAGGCTGTGGAAGCCGTGGCGCCTTATCGTCTGCGCACCACCTGGAGCACAGGTGAAGTGCTCGAAGTCGATGTTGGAGACATCCTGCGCAAGATCCCGGCACTCGCGCCCATCCTGGATGCCGAGGTGTTTGCGCGCGCACACATTGCCGAATGGGGCGGCGGCATCGAATGGTTCGATACCGAATTTGGCGAGGACAACGTCTACGCGTGGGCCAAGGAACAGACCGGCGAAGTCAGTCACGAGATGTTTGGCGACTGGATGCACCGTAACGATCTGTCGCTGACCACGGCTGCCGAAGCGCTGGGCATCAGCCGTCGCATGGTGAGCTACTACCGCACTGCGCACAAAGCCATTCCACGTTCCATCTGGCTGGCCTGCTTGGGCTGGGAAGCCACGCGCCCGAAGACCAAGACACTGCCACGCACTTTGCCGACAGCCCGCGAATACGCTGCCGCGCACGCTTGATTGCTGGAGAGGTGTGCTCATTGCGCACCTCCCCAGCAGCGCTGCGCGTAGGAGCAGAACTTGCATTCGAAGTGGCTGGCCTCGGCAAAGCCGCGTGGCAGCAGCTCACCGGCTTCAGTCGCCTGGATCACCCGCACCGCGCGGTCGGACATCTTCTGCGCCAGCGCCGCATCGAAAGGCACCAGCTCGAACCACAGCTCCTGCGTGTCCTTGTTGATGGCGGTGAAGAGCGCCGGGTTACGGCTGATGCCTTCGACCGTGCCTTCCATGTAGGCCTGGTAGGTCGCCATCTGCGCGGCATAGTCCGGCTTGGTGACCGCCACGCCAGACTTGGCGCAGGCCTTCCAGTGTTTGTCAGCCATGGTCTTGCACTCGAAGAGCATCGGGAACGACAGCCCCAGCTCTGGCGGTGCCGCCGTGATGATTCCGTCGACGTGGCCCTTGATCCGGCCACCCGCCACCGAGAACCCGAACTGGCCGCCGTTGGCCTTCTGGTTGTGCAATTCGAAGCCCGCCATGCGCAGCCAGCGCACGGCCAGGTCCTCCAGCACATGGCCGACCTCGAACACCCGCAAGATGCGGCCAGAAAATCCCCGGCCGGGATCGACCGGCGCACCGGCGTACTCGTACTGCAACGCACGTTCACAGGCCACGCCCAGACGGGAAGCACCAAGGTAGTCACGCGGGATCTGCCCGGCACGTTCAACATCCAGCGCCACATCGATGAAGCCCGTTACCCGCTCGTGGAAGGCGGGGCGATGATTGAAGTCCAACATCACTTCGCCCTCCCACGCTTGACTGGCTGCCCTGCCACCACCTCTCCGGTCTCCCACGGCAGGTCATCCTCCAGATCGGCGAAGGGATTCGCCGGATCGAAGGCGGTCGTTGCCAGTACCGGCTCCAACTTGGCCACCGGCTGCGGAGCCTGTGTCTCGTAAGAGGCGAGCCCACGCACCGGGGGGTATTTCGCCTGCTGGTGGTGCGCCGCCATGGCCTCCGTCCAGCCGGTCACAATCGCCTCGATCACCTGCAAGGCCTCGGCCTCGCTGTAGTGACCCAGCGGTTTGTCAAAGCCGATCTCGCCGGCGGCTTCGCCGAAGCACTTCAGGCAGGCGCGCATCGCCGCGCGCTCGAAATCGGTCGGATCAACCATGAGCACGTCCTCCTGCCTGGGGTCGGTTCGAAGCCACTGGCCGTAGAGCGCGTGAAACGCGTCCTGGCACTTGCGGCTGCAAAAGACCCAGTCCATCGGGTACCGGCGGGACTCGCCGACCTTGAAGCGGTTGTCGCTGTGGCCGAGGCCACGGGCCTGCCGGCGGCAAGCCCAACATTGGCCAGCCATTCATTGCCCTCCCTCCAGTGCACCGATGAAGAGGGTCATCTGCAGCGGCTGGCTGCCAAACGCCGTGGCGCAGCGGGTATCGAAGTCCCGGTAGGTCATCGACGAGCGCGCGATCATGGTCACCGCGTGGATCTGCTTTTCCAGGAGGGCGAGACCGCCTTCAGAGAGCCACTGATGGGCCTTGTCGGACAGGCGCTTGCGGTTTCGGATCTCCTCGATGATTTCGCGGGGCATGATCACGTCGTACACCCAGCGCAGCGTGATCTGGCCGATCACCGCCGGCGGGTTTTGCTGATGGCCCAGGTAGTGCCAGCCGAACAGACGAAACAGTGCCCGGTAGTAGTCGGGGCTGAAGCGCCGCTCCCAGCTGGCCACCCGTTCACGCAGCAGGCGCGAGATCAAGGCCTGCAGCGCATCGGGGGCGCGGTGGTACTGGTAGCCGGTGGCCTCGTCGATGAGTGCCACCTCACCGGTCTTGGCCAGGGCCTTCAGGATGCGCTGGCAGTTGGGCACCAAGTGCTGGCGCTTGCGGTGCAGCCGACCTTCGAGGGCCGCGTCGATCACGCCCGAGGCGACCTCGCTGATCACCCCGGCTGGAAAGAAGGCCGTGGTCTGCCCCGACGGCAGGCGGATGCTGCAAGCGTTCTCCTGCAAGACCTCCGCTGCACCGGGGGCGACATCGGTGAGCAGGGTTTTGAGTTGGCTGCCCCGGCGTGATTCGTGCAGGCCGATGGCGGTGGCCAACTGGCGCTGCACATAGCCACGGGTGCCGTCCTCCAGCACCACGGCTTCCACTGCCAGGTCGCCGAAGCGCACCACGCCGTAGTGGCTGGTCGTGAGAATAGCTGTGATCATCATCGTCACGCCCTCCCTTACTGCGCCCAGGCGGGCTTGCCGCTGGGGACGGTAGATGGGGCTGGACGCGATGCAGGCGTGTGGGCAGCCGGTGGCGTGTAGCTCTGGGCCGCGACTGCTGCCGGCGCACCCGACTGGCCGCCGCCCGCATTGCCCATGCCGCCCCTGGGCATCACGCCCATGACCAAGGCGTAGTCCTTGTGATCCGGCTCGATGGCGGCCTTGATGGTGTTGCGGTCCTCGCCCCGGCCATCCTTCTCGATGTCGATGCGGGCCGCAAACTCCAGGCCATCGAGGTCGGCAAAGCCGCTGATGCGACGGGCAGCCTGCGCCTGCGGGCTGTTGTCGGCCGGATGCACGTTGCGCGCGGAATTGAGTGCCGCCCGGATGAAGGTCCGGCCCATGTTCCCCCAGGTCGGCCCCTTGGCGCTGTGCAAACCGACGTTCCACCAGATTTTGCGTTTGGCAAACGGGCCTTCCATCACCACGCCCTCGCAGGCGAGGTAGACGGCGCCGGTCTCGAAACTCTGGGTGGCCCAGCCGCCGGTCCAGCCCTGTGCCGGGTCATCAAAGCCACCGGGCTTGATGCTCAGGCGCAGCTTGGCCGCCGTGTTGCGCGGGATGAGGTCGAAGGACTGCTGCTGTTCAGCGTCGTTGAAATCGTTCCAGTTGGACATGGCGGGTTACTCCTGGGATGCGTGGAAATCAAGGGATGGGGTGCCGGCGCTCGAGAAAGCGGGGGCCGGTGCAGCCGTGCGCGCGATGGCGTCGCGGCCGAGGCACTTGGCGATGAGCTTTCCGAGGTGGGGTTCTTCGATGGGGTCGAGCCGGCCGCTGCGGTCCTTGCTCGGGAAGCCCCAGGTGTTGTCTGCACCGGTCACGAAAGCGCGGTACGGTGTGCCGTCATCAGCCTTCAGGATGGCCAGCGTGATGACTTCATCGAGCACGCCCGGCAATTCAGCCGAGGTCTTGGCGCCTTCCAGCTGGAGCTGGTAGATGCGGCGGTTGAAATCGTCCAGCTTCTCCTCGAGGATGCAGACGTAGATGACGTGCTTGTCGCGCACGTGCTGCAGGTGGGTGAGCGCGCCGATCATTTCGGCACCCAAGAGGCCATAGGCGCCCCTCGTGTCGGGCTTGCCGGTTTTTTCGGAGAAAGCCGCCGGCTGGGTCTTGCACCAGGCCAGGCACATCCGCGAGAGCACGGTCAAGGAATCGACGAAGTAGGTGTCGTACTTGGCCAGCTGCGCCGGATCGCCGTACTTCTGGCAGACGTGGTCGAAGTGGGCCTGCGAGAAGGCCTGTTCGGGTGATGCACTGGGGCTTGGCCCGGCGAGGAACACCACCAGGTCCTTGAACTCGGGCCAGGTGCGCGGGCGCAGGGTGTCGCCCGCCCAGTCCAGGATCGACAGATCGCCGGCCTCGGTGTCCACCAGCAAGGTGCGCTCGGCATCGAGCGTGCGGATCTGGGAGGTCTTGCCGGCACCGGGTACGCCCACGAGGGCGACCTTGGCGCAGCGTTTTTCTGACAAGCGCTGGTCGGCGCTGATGATCGGGAGTGCCATCACTTGCCCTCCCCAACGAGTGCCAGGCGGAAGGCCGGCTTGGCAGGCTTGAGGGTGCGGGCGGCCTCAAAGGGACGGCGCAGGGTTTCGGGCCAGGCGGCGAACTTGCGCTCGGAGACCGAATACTTCACGTCGATGTATTCGGCCGGGTCGTCGCCGTTGCTGGCGATGCGCTGCGCGATAGCGGCCAGCTCATCCTGATCCCAGGACACCGATTTCTTGATCTCGACCGTGATGCCCAAATCGCCATCGGTCAGATGCGTGGTGCCGGTGTCCTTGCCGGCGTCGAGTAGTTGCGCACGAGCAGCGTCGCCGTAGAGGTCATCGAGCGCGGCGGTCAGCTGCTCACGGGCCTGGCCAACACCACGATCCATTTCGGCGAGCAGGACGGTCAGTTCCTGCAGCGCCGGCTTGGGCAGCGCCTTGATACGCTCACGAGTCAGGTCTTCGAGTTGGAGGGGGAGACTGCCGATGTCGAGGACGGTGGCAGCCGGTTGTGGGGTGGCCAAGATGGCCGTTGAATTTGCAGTGATTTGCTGCATGGCGTGGGTCCTTTTCAGGTGGTTAAACAACGCCTACAGTTTTGAAATTCAACAAAGAACTGATAAGGAACTGAACCAGGAACTGGCGGGAAAGTCGCAGTTCTTGGTTGAACCAAAAGTCCGGCAAATGGCGGCTCAAGGCAGCACGCAACCGAGCCGCACAAACAATAACGGCGAGCCCCCGGAATCCGAGTGGCTCGCCGTCAGGGCGGTGGTGGTATCAGGTCAGGCCATGCTGGGTGTGCTGACCTTTTGCGGTGCCGCGCAGGGCATCCAGTAACTGCTTTCGCGGTCCTTCTTGCGCATCACCAGCGTGTCGAAAGCCAGCTTTTGACGTTCGTAGCGCGGATCGCCCTTGTTCTGCGATTTGATCTTGAACAGATCGCCCGGTCGGTCGCTGTCGGCTTGAGCCTTTCGCATAATGACTTCGCCAGGCTGTGGCTCTCCCCGGAAATGCCACAGAGACTTGAAGATCGCAGCCTGCTTCTCCGAAAGCAGCACGGGATCGTCTGGCGCGTCGTCCAGAAACACCCAGCGGAAATCCGCCGAGAACGGCCCGTGCGTCGGCCCTGATGGTTCGCTACCCAGTTCGTCAATCACCGCGCCTGGCGGGATGAAGCTCAAGCTGCCGCCGAAGAGCACGAACCGCTCCTCCAGCGACCACCAGTAGGCGGCACGGCCCAACACCTGGGAGTCGACGTTTTTCAGCGGTCGGGGCGTGAAGAACCATGGCTCGGCACACCGCCCCACCCGGGCACGCTCGATGAGATCCGGACAAGTTTGCAAGGTGATGAGCTTGGGCGCGATCACGACCGGGTGCCGATCAAACAGCCCCAGACGCACGATGTCCTGGCCCAGCTTGGCGTGTTGGCTGCCATCGAGGTTGAGCGCAGCGCGGATCTTGCGGGCGAGCCAACCTGGCTTGAGTTGCCAGGCCTGTTTGTCCTCATCGTCCAATTCGACCGGGCCGCAGTCCGGGCAATGGCAGACCATCTGGCCATTCACCAGTGACACCGGCCCATCGTCTTGTTGACAGTATGGGCACAGCACGTAGTCCAGGCGCACCGGCGCCAGTTCCACAGCCTTGTCCTGCTGCAAGCGTTTCAGGCCGATGCGCTCGTTGCCGCTGAGGCTGGCTTCCTTGACGGGGTAGCCGACCGCATACAACCGGCACGCCAGCTGCCAGGCCAGCGCACGCGAGCTCAGCGTCACTCTTCAACCTCGGCCAGATCGCTGTGCTGCGGACCAAAATCAGGACGCTCGCGGATGTCGATCTCTGCCATGGTCAGCGTCTGGTTGGGGCTCAGGATGCCTGCCTCGACGAGATAACCCTCCAACTGCTGGCGCAGCGTGTCATCAAACTTGTGCAGATTGAGTCGGCCCCGGCTGGTGACCTCGACACTGACTACCTTGGCCCGGCTCTTGCCCGGTTCTGGCGGATAGTAAAGGTTGATGGTCGCTGCCGCCACTTCCCAGTGATGGGCCAGCGGGTTGTCGTTGGGGAGGTTTTCGGCCATCAGCTCGGCGACACTTTGCTGCTGACTGGCGGCGGTGGCATTGAATTCACCGCGCAGCTTCTTGTCGGGGGTGACCACGGTGATGGACTTGAGCTGCAGCACTGCAAAGCCGTCGTGATGCGCTTGCTGCACATGGAATCCGCCACGCAGGCCGGACAGATCCAGCGGCGGCGGTTTCAACCGCTGGGCATCGACCTTCATCCCCAGCAAATGCTCGGCAAAGGCGTTTACCAGCATCCGGTTGTATTTCTCTCCGCCCTTGATCAGCGTGCGCGCTACACCGGTGCGCGACGAGTATTCCAAGGCCATGTGAATGGTGGGATGATCGACACCGCGCGAAAGCACATTGCCGATGAACTTCAGGTTCGTCGTGGCCAGGTCCTTGGCGTGGATGGTCACCAGTTGCGTGCCGTGGACACGGTCCATCAGGTGGCCGACCACCACGTCGCCGCAATGCAGTTCCTTCTTGTAGAAGTCCTTGATGGCGGCGCAGAAGGCATCCATTGAGGGCTGATCCCGGCGCACCGGCAAGCGCACCTGCAAATCGATGTGCTGGGCCTGGCCAACATGGCTGTCGGCGTAGTCGACATCGCACGCGGCCTCGAAGAGCTTGGGGTAATGCACCAGCAGCCAGAACGCCCGGTGCAGATCGCTGCTGCAACAACTGAGCCCCGTCACGGCTGCGGCATCGCCCATGGCGGCCTGGAACATTGCCGCGTTGGCGCGCGGATGGGTCAACTGCGTGGTGGTCTGCAACCCAGCAATCACATTGTCGCGGATCGCAGCGTCCGGGCAGGATTCAATGGCAGCGATGATGGCCCGTGAGGTAGCGACAGCATCCGTCCAGTCCAGTGTGGGCGGCAGTGGCAGCGCGCAGCGGCTCAGGTAATCCTGCAGCGTGGCATCAACCGGCAGCGTGGTGAGCACATCGGCGTAGGTCAGTTTCATGAGCGACTCCTTCTGATGGTTTTGGGTGAAGCCGCCACTCCCTGCGAACCCTACACCCGACGATAACCGACTTGATAAATCGATACTCTTTCCACTTGTAGTAAAGTGAAAGAATACACAGCCAATTGTATTCATCGGATTTTGTTTGTCAAACTGCGGAACACACCGTCAGTATTTAGACTCTTTTTGCTATACTTTTAGACCAACTGAATTTGGGAGACCACGACCATGACCACGCCACTGGGAAAGCGTCTGCGCCAGTACCGGGAAGCCAAGGGACTGACGCTGCAACAGGTCGCTGACGCGGTCGGCTGTACCAAGGCCTACGTCTGGGAGCTGGAGATGCGCGAGGGGCAGCGCCCGACCGCAGAGCGCCTTAACGCGATTGCCAAAACTCTGGGCGTGACCGTACTGCACCTGCTGGGTGAACCCATCGGGGGCATCGAAGACCCCAGCCCCGCCGATGCCGAGTTCTTCCGCGAATACGCAGGGATGACCGATGAAGAGAAGGCGCGCTATCGGGAGGCAATGAAGCTGATGTTCGGCGCCCCCAAGAAAAGCGATGGCGAGCAATGATCGATGGTCGGCAGTAATGAACCCACGCCGTTCAAGGCGGCCGCCACCATCCTCAAGTGGCTTGATGCCATCGGTGAACTTACGCTGCCGATCAATCTGGATCTGGTGCGCCAAATGTTGCCCACTACACCTTTCGGCAAAGGCGCCACTTTGCTAGAGCCGGCTCCGGTGACCTGGGGCAGCAGCGAAGGCGCGCTGGTGCGCAACCCGGACGACCCAAACGAGTGGGGCATCTTCTACAACGCCAAGGCCCGGCCGGAGCGACAGCGTTTCACGCTGGCCCACGAACTCGGACATTTCGTGCTGCACCGAGATAGCCACGCCAGCTTCAACTGCGACAAGGAAAGCATCTACACCGGCGCCGACACGCTCAAGCTGGTCGAGCGCGAGGCGGATGAATTTGCCAGCAATCTGCTGATGCCGGGCGACCTGCTACGCCAGCGCATCACTGGCAAGCGGATCGACTTCCATCTGCTGAGCGAGCTGGCCAAGGAGTTCGGCGTTTCGCTGGAGGCGATGTGCATCCGGCTGATCAAGTTCACCGAGCAGCGCGCGGTGTTGGTGTACTGGGACTACGGCTATCTGAAGTACCAGTGGCGGAGCCAGTCGGCGATCAGAACCCGCGTGCGCCTGCGCGGCACTGATGATCCGCAGGAGCCATTGCCGGACACGCTGGCGGCCGACGAGGACATCGTCCAGGAATGGGATGGCATCCAGATGCCTGCCAAGAACTGGTGCTCATCCGAGCCACGCAGCATCACCCTGCGCGAGATGAAGCACAGCTACCCGGGTGGCAATCGGGTGCTGTCGCTGCTGGTGCTGGAGTCGGCGGCGCCGAGGGACTTCGGGGGCAGTGGGTGGGAGGATGAGCGTGACGAGGATAGTTACGACCGGTTCATCTTCAGAGGGCAGGCGTAATACAGAAAATATACCCAAGGCACATAGATGACTTTTGCATATGACATTCCTACAACACTAAAAATCATCGGAGCACTCTCCGCAGGCATGGGATCGATGCTTTTGGCTTGGCGGGTCAAGACGATCCTGAAATGGGTGGTTTATTGCCTAGTCACTCACGAGCACGCCATCGAACAACTGACCAAGGCAGCCAACAATCAGCGAGTTCAAGAGCCGGTTATCGGAGGGATAACGAAGCATCTGCTGGACATAGAAAGCAAGTTGGGGTTTGCTCTGCTGATCTCAGGCTTCTTCTTACTTGGGGTGGGTATGTTGAGTAATGCGGTCAGTTATTTTTTCTAGTAACCGTCCTTCGTCATCACTCACCCCACCAGCAGCACGTTCATCGCCGCCATCGCGGCATCCGGTACACCGGTCACCGTGATGACGACATCTTTTTCGTCGGGACTCCCAACGTGCAGGTAAGCTCCCTCCCCCAGCGGCAGCCAGCCAATGGCTTCGGCTTCGATGGCGGCGAGTTCGAGCGGTTCAAGCAGCAGGTCGAGTACAGGGTCATTCATGCGGGCAACGCTTTCTGATTGATTTCAGCCTCCAGCCGCCGTAGGCGTTCCACGATGGTCTCGAATGGCAAGGTGTCGCCGTAGAACATCTGGGCGGCCAGCATCGCCTG
>Ga0194126_10011231_pt1 | contig 11565 bp, 9 predicted proteins | sample TA2KigC150mmetaG_FD_148641 | JGI IMG/M metagenome (GOLD analysis project Ga0194126, IMG submission 148641) | Freshwater microbial communities from Lake Tanganyika, Tanzania - TA2015035 Kigoma Deep Cast 150m | ecosystem: Environmental > Aquatic > Freshwater > Lake | place: Tanzania: Lake...
AGGCGTACCTGGCGGCTGCGGTCATGAACCTCAAGTGCCTGGTGGCACACGGCGGCGGACGTCCGGCAGTGACGCAGGCCGCCCAACTGCTGCGGCGGGCAGCCACGGCAGTCTACTCAGCTATCAAAACAGCGCTCTGGCGACCGTCCCGCGTCACATCCGTGCTCGCGGTATGAAACCACACCCCCAACAGTGGTTTCTCAACAGCCCCACAGTCCCTCTGAGCAGCTCATCGGATTCGCTGCGGTACAGTCCCCATTTTCGCGCGAACGATGTACGAGTAACGTTGCACGAGTCCGCCCTCGCCGCTAGTCCGGCAGGATGATTTGGGGTCGCTTGACCCCGACCCGGAGTTGGGTCGTGCCGTCGAGCAAGGCCAGCCTGCCTTCCTGCCCGGCCAGGATGTCACGTACGTCGTTCGGCAACTTCTTCTCGCCGAAGCCCTCGAGCACAACTATCGTGAATGGCGGATACGGCTCGATTACCTCCTGCATGTTGACTCCGGCGCAGATGACCCCGGCGGCCTTCCGCTCTCTGGCCTGAGCGAGAGTCGCGGCATCGGCGAAGTCACGGACTACGACCGAACCGGGAGTGATTGCAGATTGCAGATTGCCGGAGACCTCGCCGCCTGAGCCCCAGACACCCGAAATCACGGTGCCCTGACACGATACGAGGCAGCCACGGTCGGAGACTTCCTGCACGACTCCGGGCAGCCAGGCCTTGATCTCGAGCTCCTCGAGCAGCGGCTCAATCAGCACGATGCCGAAGTGTTTGTCAATGCGTCCGACCTTGCCTCTCACCGGCGAGGCCGCGAACTTGAACTCTCCGCCCTGGATTATTGACGCCAACCATTGCTCGCGTTCGACTTCGTCTCCGGGCTTCACCCGCAGATGCGGGGCGAGCTCCCCCGGCTCGACTCCCAACTCTCTCGCGACTTCCACAGCCGTGTACTCGCGCGCCTCTTCGGGGCTTTCCCTGAGAAAGAGCGTTCCGCCGGGCAGTAGCTTTTCGATTCTTCCTCGGACCGGCGAGCGGAAGGTCTTGTTGGTGACGCGGCGCGGCGTCCGGGCGACCACGTCCCCGATGTTCACTTCGTCGCCCAGGTGCTTCACCAGGTACTTCTCCACTTCGCCTGCCGGGAGCGCGAGCGCCTCGGCCACCGGGAGGAAGAAGGGACGCAGGAACTGGCGTACGCTGCGGGCGACGAGAGTGTCGGTCGTAACGGTCTGCCCGGCTTTCACGAACACCTGGCCGGGGATGGCCAGCTCGCGGCGGAGGCGGATATCGGTCGAGTGGTCAAGTGGTCCGGTGGTCAAGCGATCCAGTGACCGCACCAGACCACTGGAACACTGGGCCACTGGGGCACTATCTTCTTCGCGGGCAGGCGGAACGTAGCCGGCCGGCATCTTCCGATTTGCGCGGTCGAGCTTTGCGATCCCGAGTCGCTGCACCAGTTCGACCGCGAGTTTCGGATTGACCTGGGCAAGCGCTCCCAGGTGCGGGAACATGAACTCGCTGTCCACTGCCAGCTCCACGCTATCGGCCGGTGACAGCGCGTCAAGCAGCACCGCGGTAGCCGCAGGCCGCGGCGAATGGGAGAGGATGCCGCCGCTGCCGATGAGCAGGTCGCATTCGGTATCGGCAAACGGGGTGATGGGCCGGGGTTTGACGCGCGGCCCCTTGAGCAGATCATCGAGGTCCTGGCGCACCGGGCCGGCTTCTTTCCTGGCGCCGTCGCGCAGCTTCACGTGCTGACGAACGGCTTCGCGGATCGCGACCGCGGCCGAGGCCCACTCGGAGAGCATCTCGTCCGGCGTGCGTGCCAGCCGGGTCGGGTTGACATGCTTGTTGCCGATGAGATTCCACATCGCTCCGTCGGTCAGGTGGGGATGGTAGAGCTCGCGGATGGGCGTGATGCCGGCGAGTTCGGCGACGTTGAGGATACTGTAGCTCAATCCGAGGTTGGCGCTGACCGCGCGGAAAACGTCGCCCGCGCGGGCCGTGAATACATCGGTCGTTGCTCCGCCGATGTCCACTGCCATGATGCGGCGGCCGGTCGCACCTGAGAGCAGCTTGAGAATTGACCCGAACGCGGCCGGGGTGGGCATTATCGGAGCCGCGACCCACTGCTTCAGCTTCTCATAGCCCGGAGCCTGCGACATTACGTGTTCCATGAACAGGTCCTGAATCGCGTGCCGCGCCGGCTCGAGGTTCTCGCAGTCGAGCTCAGGACGGACATTGGGCACGGCCCGGAACATGTACCCGTCGCCGAGTGAATCTCGCACGCGGTCGGCGGCATTGACATTGCCTGCGTAGACGACCGGCATCCGAGCGGACGGGTTCAGCTTGGGGTGCAGTCCTGCCTCGACCAGCAGCTCGGCGAGGAAGACCGGCGCGGAGACAGCGTCGGCGTCGAACCCGCCGGCGACCAGCACCATGTCCGGGCGCAGGCGTTTGAGGTCCTCGATCTTGCGGTAGGGAGTCCGGCCGTCGTCCATCGAGATGACGTCGAGCACTATTGCTCCGGCGCCGAGGGCAGCGCGGTGCGCGGTTCCGGCAGTCATGTTGTACACGAGGCCCGTTACGACCATGGCCAAGCCCCCGCCGGCGCTCGATGTTGTGAGATAAGGAACCGAGGGAGCGTCATCGCGCACCAGCGTGTGCCCGGAGAGTAGTTCAAGGCCGCGCAGGGCCTGGAGGACGCCGACCGCAACATCCTCGCACGGCTTCTCGACGGTTGTCGGCGTTTCGTAGCGGAAGCACTGCCAGGCGCCGGCCCGCCTCAGGAAGAGCAGCGCCTTGGTTGTGGTGCTGCCGACGTCGGTTATGCAGAACTCAGTCGGGTCGGACGGGAAAGGCACTCCGGGCATGGATACTTCCGCTCTAGTATCGGCCGGCTCCTCCGGCTGTCAATCCCTCCGGACTCGCGAGCTGGGTGCGGTCAGGCTAGCGGCTGGTGGTTGTCGTGCAGCCCTGAGGCCAGGTACCCCAGTCTCGTGAGCAGCCCGGCTACCTCGGAACGTATCAGGTCCCGCACGTGGCGATAGTCCTTGATTCCCTTACCGTAGGGGTCGGGAATCTCCCAGTGGACTTCCTTCGCGCCGGGGATGAACGGGCAGGTCACCGTGCAGCCCATGGAGACCATGTAGTCGAACCCGCCGGCAGTCACGTCACGGAACCCCTTGGTCCGCGCCCGGGAGATGTCGATGCCGATTTCCTTCATCACCTCGATTGCGTGCGGAGCGACGCTCTGGGCCGGGTTCGAGCCGGCGCTTTCGCACTCAACATCGTTACTCAGCGCCCGGCAGAAGGCCTCGGCCATCTGGCTCCGGCACGAATTGCCGACGCAGGCAAAAAGAATGCGCATGCTTTCCCGGATCGCCTATCGTCTTCCGCCGACGCGGCCGGTGTTCCTGATGTCGTGGCGGAACTTGGGCCAGTTTGAATTGGATAGCGGGCTGTAGCCCTTGAGTTTATGAAGGTAGCCGTCATCGCCGACGAAGTAGATCTTCCCGTCCTGGCCGATGGTCGGCGATGAAGTGATGTCATTGTCGGTCGGATACCACCAGAGCAGCACGCTGTCCGGGCTGAGCGCGTAGAGATTGTTGTCGCTGGAGCCGAAGTAGATGTTGCCGTCGGCGTTGATGACCGGCGAGGAATAGATGTTGTCGCCGGTCACGTATCGCCACTTCATCGTGCCGTCGGGGTTCATCGCATAGAAGATGTTGTCGGTTGAGCCGAAGTAGACAGTGCCGTCAGGCGCGATGGCGGGAGAGGAGTAGATCTGTCCGTTGGTCTGGAACGACCACTTCAGCGTGTCGTTCGGGCTGAGGGCGTAGAGGATGCCCTCGAGCGAACCGAAGTATATCGTGCCGTCGGCCGCGATGGCCGGCGACGACTGGACGTCCCGGCTGGTCGCATGACGCCATTTGAGCGTGCCGGCCGGGGTCAGGGCATACAGATAGTCACTGTTCGACCCGACGTAGATTGTTCCGTCGGGCGCGATGGCCGGCGAGGAGTAGACGTCCTGGCCGACCGAGTAGCGCCACTTGAGGGTGCTGTCCGGGTTCAGGGCGTAGACGTAGCCGTCCTTCGAGCCGAAGACGATCGTACCGTCAGCGGCGATGGCCGGTGAAGACGGGATGTCCCCGCCGGTAACGTAGAACCACTTGACCGCTCCACCGGTATCCAGGGCATACAGCCGGTTGTCGAACGAGCCAACATAGATGGTGCCGTCGGGCCCGATGGCCGGGGACGCGCGCACCACGCCACCGGTCTGATAGCGCCACTTGAGCGTGCCGTCGTTGTTCACTGCGTACACGTAGTTGTCCTGCGCTCCAACATAGATGGTGCCGTCGGCCGCGATGGCGGGCGACGAGTGGTTGTTTTCCGGTGCCCCTGCCTTTATCTGGAAGCGCCAGATCTGCATGGTATCCGCCGGCCGGACGAGAATCGTACGCGGGTCCGACCATACTGACACCGCCCCGCCCGTGTCTTTGGCCTGGGCCCTGACTCCATAGGTGTCGGGCACGGGCCAGGCGTGGCCGATCGTCGTCAGCTCGCCGGGGGCCATGAACTGACCCCAGGTGGAAGTGTCGCCGTCACCCCAGTCGAACCGGATGGCCACATGGATGCCCTGGGGATGCGTGGCCGAGGACGAGAAGGCGTAGACCGTATCCTGGCCGCCTCGAAACGGCCCGGAGGGAACTGTCGGTTTGTCCGGCCCCAGGCGCAGGACGACGTCCACCCCGAGCTCGTCTGACCATTCGGTCATGTGGAGCTGCTGGTCTCTGGCCTGGGCGGTGACTTCGTTGTGACCGACGTCCGGCCAGGCGTAGCTCATCGCCACCGTTTCGCCGGAGGCGACGACCGGACTCCAGTCGGACGTGTCATTGCCCCAGTCGAAGCGGATCGACACGCTGTCGCCGAACCGGTCAGTCGTCACGCTCTTGAAGGTGTAGACGGTGTCCTTGTAGCAGACGGTGGGTCCGATCGGCACGGCCGGAGTCTCGGGCCGCGGCAGCACCTGCACCGGAAGCGCCGGAGACCACTCGGAACTGAGCAGCTTCTTGTCCTGGGCCTGCGCTCTGACCTCGTAGGTGCCCGTGTCGGCCCAGGCGTGATTGAACGTGACCTCGACTCCGCTTCCTTCCCAGTCGCTCCACTCGCTGAGGACTGAGTCATCCCAGTCGAAGCGGATTGCCACGTGGTCGCCGTTCGGGTCGTTGGCTGCAGCCGTAAAAACGTACTGCTTGTTCGGGTAGCAGTTGGTCGGGCCGTCAGGGGCCTGCGCGAACGCCGGCGGTTGGTTCTTGCACGAGGCAGCTACCAGCAGCATTGAGGACAACACGAGGGCCAAAGCTCTACGGTTTCTTGACACAGATGACTCCTTCGACTCGCCGCGCTACGGGTCTCATCTAGCTACTAAGATTCTACAGCATCATGCCGGATGTCAAGCAGGGTCGACGGCACCCTGTCCGTCAGTGCCTCTGGTGCCGGCGGCCGAGCTCGGCCAGCGGCACCGGCTGTTGTGCTACCGGGAGCAGCGTGACTGCGACATTCGGCTGGGGACCTTCGGCAGTCATCATTGTCTCCGACCGCCACCCGGTCCGGCCGAGTCGAGCAGAGTCTGTCGCTCGCACGCTCCGTGTGAATCGACTGTCCTCTCCTGCTGTGCCCTGGCATCGCTCAGCAGCAGGGGAGGCCTCCTTTGCGGCCCCGCGGGGGTGGTCTACTGCACGACGAGCAGGTGCGTGCCGCTTACTGCTCCGCCGAGGCGGACCCGCACGAAGTACACGCCGGCCGGCAGTGCGGCGGCATCCCAGAAGACCGCGTGCTGGCCAGCAGCGAGATGACCGTGGAACGGCCGCGCAACTTCCCTGCCCGCAGCGTCAGACACTACCAGGTTCACTCCTCCCGAACGCGCCACCGCAAACTCGATTCGGAACACCCCGCGGCCCGGGTTCGGCCGCACCTTCAGTGCCGGCGTCAGGACGGCGCCGCGCGGCGTCTCAAGCACGGGCGAGGCGATGTCGTACCCGGCGTTGAGGAACCGCGGTGACATGAGCGAATCTACCCAGCGCGTCCGAATCTCGGTGTTGATCTCCAACCGTGCGTCGCCCCAGGTTTCGTACGTCTGGTATCGCGTCCAGTCGAGGTTGATGTAGTTCCAGCCTTTGATCTCCGGATGGTTGGCCACGAACTGGAAGAACGGGTCGAACCAGTAGAACCAGTCGGCGCGGCCGGAGTCGCCTTGCGGGTCGAGCGAATCGGGGACAATGAAGACGTTGCGGGCCGAGAGCTCGTTCAGATAGACAGGCTTCTGCCGCTCAGCGGCAAAGCGCAGGAATGCCTCGCTTCGTCCCTTCGGCGTGAGCTGGCCGCGTTCCGTGTCGGGCAAGGCCGGATTGAAGTGCTCCATGTCAAACGGGTCGAGCCCGAACCAGTCAACGATGTCGTCACCGGGATACCACTTCCAGCCCTGCCCGGTCGAGTCGGCGAAGTCGGCCTCGGCGTCCGGCTCGTAGCACCAGACCGTGGCGAACTCGGGCACGTCCCGCGCCCGCAGTTCGGTCACCAGCTTGCGGAACGCCAGCGGGAAGATGTAAGGGTGATACGGATTCCACCACCCGTTGAACTCGAAGCCGATGCGCAGGAAGAACGGCCGGTTGACTGTCTGCAGGGCGATGGCGAGGGTGTCGATGTAGTGGTCCATCGTCGTGGTCAGGGCAAAGACCGAGTCGAGCATCCACGTGTCGCGCCCCTGGAAGTGCAGGCCGTACTCGATGTACTGGCTGTCCGGGTGCACGATGTTCTGCGTCAGTGACTGGACGATGTGGCCGACGTCGAACCAGCGCGGGCCCGGCATCGAGGCCACAACCTGGAGAACCAGCGGATGATGGTCGGCCGGGAACATCTCATTGTACCTGGCCTGGCTTGAGTATCCGTCCCAGCCGCAACCGTGATAGATGAACCCGTCCGGCGGTTCGAACTTCGCGCCATAGTGCGCCGATGCGGATGCCGCCAGGAGCAGGCTTGACACGACCGCTCTCAGCACGTGCTGCATATGCCGGATGCTAACTCTTGCCCGGCCCGGTGGCAAAGCTCTCCAACACGGGACCGTCTAGCGTAGCAGCAACGCGGGTACCGCACGCGCCGCCCGGCTCATGACGTAGTACACTCCGGAAGGCAGGTGCCTGCCCTTCTCGTCGGTTCCATCCCACGACACGGAGCCGAGTCCGTGGAGCCTGGCTTCGGTTAGAGTCCTGACCAGCCGTCCGGCCGCGTCAAACACCGCGATTCCCCTTGGCCCGTCAGGCGTGAGTCGCAGGCTGATCGTCGTCTGCCGGTGGAACGGATTCGGACTCACCGTGAGTCCGCCGCACGCCATTCGCCACTCGCCACTCGCCTCAACGCCCGAACTGAGCAGTCGGTCAATCACGCGTATCACTGCCTGCGGGTCGAACTGGTCCGACCAGTACCTGACGATACCCTGCTGGTCGATCACGTAGTCCTGCGGGTACGGCGCCTGCGGGTTTGGCACGCGGTACGTCTGGTACACTCCGGAGGTGTCCACCAGCCCGACAAACCTCATCCCGAACACGTCCCGGAATTCGCTCATCTGGTTGGCGTTCTCTCCCAGGGCGAAGACCGTCACCCGCGCGGTGTCGTACCGTTCGAAGATCGATCCGTCGATGGCCGCAGCCTGCGGCCCGCACAGCGGTCACCATGAAGCCCCGAAGTCGAGGTACACCACCTTTCCGCGCTCGGCCGAAAGCCGATGCGTCTGCCCGTCGGTGCCGGACAGGTTGAAGTCGGGCGCCTCGGCTCCATACTGGGGGAATGCCGGGTTGTTCTCGTAGACCTCAATCGTCCTGGCCGATTCGTCGGGATCGTTGCAGTCGAACCGCAGCTGTGCACCGACCAGTCCCGGACCGGTGGCCGTCAAGGTTACGAGCAGAGAATCCCCGGCCCCCACGGTGAACGAGTCCGGGGTCGCGGAGATCCCGGCTGGTGCGCGCACCGAGGTTACGTCCAGCGTACCCGCGCCGGTGTTGCGTACGACCACAGTCGTATCACGTTGGCCGCTCACGTCGCCGAAGTCGAGTATCTCCGGCATGACGTCGATATCCGCGCCCGGGTCATTCCCAACCCGGTAGCATGACATCCCCTGCCAGTCGGCGACCACAATCAGGCTGTCGTCACGGATATCCGCGCCGTGCGCCCACATGTAGGTGTTGTCCCAGCCGACCCGCGTGATGCTCGCCGGGTTCGACACGTCGAACAACTCCATCACCCGCCACGAACCGGCAACTACCAGGTTCCCGGCATTCCCGATGCCCCAGACGCAACCGTCGGTCGCAATTGTATCGAGCAGGACCGGGTTGTGCGGGTCGGTGATGTCTATCGTAGCCAGACCTGCGACCCCGAGCGCCAGCACCGCCACGTTGCCTTCAAGAACGATGTCCGTCGCGGTCCCGGGAAGATCCAGCCGCGCGGTCACGTGCATCCCGTCCGCGAGTCCGGCGACCGCGAGCCCCTCGCGTCCGTTTGCGACAAACAGGAACGAATCCCTCGCCTCGACGTTCCACGCCTGCGACGGATTCAGCGAGAGCGCCCCGATTTTCTGCGGCGAAGTCGGGTTCGAGAAGTCTAGCGCATAGATGCCGTTCTGATGCGCGGCGCAATAGAGCATCGAGCCGACCAAAGCCCCGCCCTCGAGCGCTTCGCGATTCCCCGGCGGGTCGTACGTGCCCAGCCGTAGCGGGTCGCCGGAACCGGAGATGTCGAATAGGACTACACCCTCGCGCCGGCAGTAGTCGAACAGCCACGTGTCGCCGTACGCCCGGCAGCGCCACGAGTTCGGGCCGTTCGACAGCCAGGTCCTGGTTGGGCTGGCCGGGTTTGAGATGTCATACGACTCGAGCCCCTGGCTGAACCCGCACGCGATGAACGCCCGGTCGCCGACGATCTCGGCGTCCATCTCGTGATTCCGGTTCACCTGATTGTGGCCGAGGAACCGGAGCCCGTCGAAGTCAGCCCGTGCGACGCCCGCCAAGGCGGCAGCGCAGACGATCGTTGCGACCAGATTCACAGCAGACATCCTATATGTGCCGGCTCAGCAAAGCAATCCCGAACGATGTCCCAAACCCGATATTGAACCACTTCAGGGGATGCGCGTACTGCCAGCCGGGGTCGCGGAAACCCGCTGTTCGACAACGGCCGTGAGCTGGAAGCTGTCGGCCTCAAACCGCCGGCTGTCGTCGCATCGCTGACTAGCCAGTCGTTTTGCAGTTTGATGCCTGCGTTCTGCAGTTTGAATTGGCGGGCTCTGCCCGCTGATGTGTCTCGAAATCGCTCGGGAATGCGGGCAGTGCCCGTCACAGTTCCCAAACTTGACCGAGGGCTCACAGTGGACGAGCCCTCGCAGCCCCGCGGTGGTATTCCCGGCTCGCGGCGACGGCTACTTGCCGCCGCCCCCCTGCGCCTCCATCGCCATCATCTCTTTGGCGGAGCCGCGCGTGCAATAGTAGCCCCACTTCAGGGCCATCTTGGCCGTGACCGGGCACTGCGGGCAGACGCAGCCGTTCTCCTTGGTGATGACCTTGCTCTTACCGGCGAGGCAGTAGGCACCCTTTTCGCCTGCCTTGGCGCACTCTTCCTTCAGGAACGAAGGGCAGGTGGCGCAGATACAGTTGGCGGCGACGAACTCCGCCTTCTCCGTATCGGTCATTGCCTGCTCGGCCGGCTTGGGCACCTCCGCCTTGGGCGCCTCGGGCGCCTTCTGTCCGCCGCAGACGACGATGCCCAATACCAGGCACGCCATCACTGTGGCGATAGCGACGTTCTTCAGCATCCTTTTCTCCTTTGTCTCGCGGTTCAAGACCGGAGATGATACGCCGGGGCGGGAGGGTGTCAACCGGCGCGAGGCCTCAGGCGCGAGGCCTCAGGAACCGACTTAGGATCGACCAGAGACAACGGGCAAAGGTCGAGCTTCCGTTACGACCCTCCCATTCTCTGTGTGCTCTGTGGTTCGATGCCGGATTCGGGAGAGGCGCTATCTCTGGACGGAGGACGCACGCCCGCTAGAATTGAGTAGTGCGTCTGCTGCGCCGGCTGTCCCTGCGGATTGTCTTGACGGTGGTCTTGGTCGGCATCGGTGTGCTCGTGATGAACCTGCCCGGACTGCTCGGCCGCCGGCACCGGCCGAAGCTCTCCCTGGCCCCGCGCTGGTACTTCACGGACTCCACCGGCCCTGCTCCGGGCTCGCCGCCGCCTGATTCCGTCGTTGTCGTCGAAGCCCTGAGCCGGACAATGGACCCCGAACTGCATCTGAGCGTGGTCGACATGGGCCTGCTCGACACGGTGCGGGTTGATACCAGCGGCAACGTGCGGGTAGTGCTGATCCTGACCACGCCCGAGTGTCCCTACTACGCTGCTATCGGCGCGGATGCTCTGGCCGAGGTGCGCAGACTTCCGGGGGCGAGGCGGGTCCAGGTAAGACTCGAACCCAATGCCGACTGGAGCCCGGAGCGACTCACCGAGGAAGGAAAACGGAGATTCCGGGAGCTGTTCGGTGACGGCACTCGCACTGGCCGGTAGGGCGCTCGCGCTCGGGCTCTCGACCGGCCTCTTCTGTGCCGGGTTCTGTCTGCCGCTCCTCGGTCCGGTGATGCTGTCCGGACAGGGGACCGCATGGCAGTCTGCACGGCGCGTGCTCTTGTTCCTCGCCGGCCGCCTGGTCGCCTACCTGCTGTTCGGCCTGGTTTTCGGCCTGATGGGCGGCGCGCTGGCCCGGCTCGGGCCGGTGAAAACGTGGCTGCTGCCGATTGTCTACGGCCTGCTCGGCCTCGGGATGATCACCTACGGCCTGGTCCGTTCCCTGCCCCACCTCGGGTTCTGCCGCGTGCTCAGCCCGAGGTTCGAGTCCGGCTGGTACGTGGCGGCGCTCGGGTTCCTCGCCGGCATCAACCTCTGCCCGCCGTTTCTCCTGGCGGTAACGACGGTCGTCGACATCGGCGGGGCCCCGCGCGGCCTGCTGTTTTTCTTCGTCTTCTTCCTCGCGACCAGCGTCTACCTGCTGCCGCTCTTCTTTGCCGGGCTGGCGGGCCGATTCGCGGCCGTGCGGTTCGCCGCCCGGGTCGCGTCGATTGTCGCGGGCTTGTACTTCGTCTACCTCGCGGTCCGCACTATCGCCTAGAGCAAGCGCGACCGGTCCAACTCCCGTCGCTCATCGTTCTCCGTCCGAACTCGACCATCCATATGCGCCGCTCCTTGCCCGATAACCTGCAATCTGCAAACGGCAATCGGAAATGCCGTCCAACCTTGGGGCTTCGCTCCGTCCGGTCCGCCACTTTGGAGTTTGATGTCTGCATTCTGCAGTTTGAACTGGCGGGCGCAGCCCGCTGATGCGCCCAGGGCATGGCTCCGTAATAGGTGGCTGCGGGGCTGTTGAGAAACCACTGTTGGGGGTGTGGTTTCATACCGCGAGCACGGATGTGACGCGGGACGGTCGCCAGAGCGCTGTTTTGATAGCTGAGTAGACTGCCGTGGCTGCCCGCCGCA
>Ga0194126_10011232_pt1 | contig 11565 bp, 7 predicted proteins | sample TA2KigC150mmetaG_FD_148641 | JGI IMG/M metagenome (GOLD analysis project Ga0194126, IMG submission 148641) | Freshwater microbial communities from Lake Tanganyika, Tanzania - TA2015035 Kigoma Deep Cast 150m | ecosystem: Environmental > Aquatic > Freshwater > Lake | place: Tanzania: Lake...
CGGGCGAGACGCCCGCTCTCCGTTGGGGCTGGTGACGGGGCGCGGGCAACGTGGGCGCGGGGCAGCGGGCGAGACGCCCGCTCTCCGTTGGGGCTGGTGACGGAGTGCGGGCAGCATGGGCGCGGGGCAGCGGGCGAGACGCCCGCTCTCCGTTGGGGCTGGTGACGGGGCGCGGGCAACGTGGGCGCGGTGCAGCGGGCGAGACGCCCGCTCTCCGTTGGGGTTGGGAACGAGGCGACGACGGTTTGCCATGGACAGCTTATCTCGATGGCTCACTGAGGCGGCGGAAGTATGTGTCGATCCGGCCGCGATAGGCCGCGGGCAGGCGGCTCGGGTCCAGACTTGTTACCGTGGGGTCGACGCCCGCGGGCGGGCGTTGGCTCAACAGTTCGACCGAGAAGGCCTCGAGCGCGGCCAGCAACCGCCGGAGCGTCTCGAGGTCGGGCGATCGCTCGCCCGGCCGCAACGCTCGTTCGAGTTGGCTGAGCAGTTCGCGGCTGCGTTCGTTACTGCCTGCTGTCTCGGCGGGTTCGCGCAGGGCGTCTTGGAGGTTCGCCAGCGCTTCCTGGCTTTGCTGGGCTTGCTGTTGGGGCGAGAGACTGCGGGGTCGTTCGAGGCTGCGGATCAGGCTCGCCAGTTGAGCCATGCCTTGCTCGAACGCTTCGGAGGTTTGGGCATCCGATTGGGCCGCCCGGCGCGCGGTCTGGAGGGCTTGCGGTTGGCTGGTCTCGAAGGCCTGGCTAATCCGTTCAAGCCCTTCCCGGACCTCGCCAGCGGCAAGGGGTCGGCGGTCCGGGGATGTGCCTCGTTCGAGTTCGCTCAAGGGCCAGTGGAGCGACATTAAGCTCAGTTCGCTCAATGCGTCGCGGAGTTCCGGGCCAAACAACTCGCGCGTGGGGGATTGCTCGGCCACGGCCTTCAGTTGCTGCAAGGTGTCGCGGGTGGCGGTTGCGGTTTGGCGCATGGCGGAGTCCGAAGGGCCTGCACCGGGCCCGGCGCTCTGGCACTGGCTGAAGGTATCGGTCTGCCGGTCCAGGGCGCGCTTGAGGCGGTAGGCATCCGCGAGTTGCCGTTCGGTAGATTGGCGGCGCAGTGCGTCCGTGAGTTTTTCGAGTTGGGCGAGGGCATCTTGGGTGAGTGGTTTGGCTTGGTTGTGCCGTTGTTCGAGGGCTTGGGCCGCGGCTTGCAGGCTGGCGGTGGTCGCCTCGGTTTCGGCCGGGACCGGCTTGAAGACCTGGGGGTGTTGCTGGGCGAAGTCCTCGAGCGCTTGGCGGAGTTGCTGTTCGTCTTCGGCGAGCTTGGGAAGGTCGGCCGGGCGCGCGCCTTGAATGCGATCGAGGATGGCTTTTTGCCGTTGAACGAGACCCTCGAGGAACTCTTGGGCGGCCTTCTGTTCGTCCCGGAACTCGGCGATTTCCTTAAGCTGAGCCTTGAGCTCGGCCAGGGGCGGCGGTTCCTCGGGCGTAGGCTCAGCGAATTCCTTTGGGTGTTCGGTGACGGTCTTTTGGAAGGCCTTACGTGCGGCGACCAATTCTGCGAGGGCGGTGCGCTCGTCGGTTTGGGCTTGGCTGGTGGCCTCGGTCTCGAGGGAACGGCTAGCCTGTTCGAGGGCCTGCTGAGCCGCGGCCAGGCGATCCAGGGCCTCGCCGATGGGGCGATTCTCGAAGGAGAGGGCCAGACGCGCGTAGAGGTGTTGGGTGGCTTGGGCCAGATCGGCCTCGGCAGCAGCGAGTTTGCGGAGGTCTTGGGCGCGGAGTTTGGCGGTGGGAGGCGGGTGCTGCAGGTGTTGATGGGTTTGGCGGATGACGTGTTGCTGTTGGGCGATGAGGGCGGAGAGTCCGTTGAGGCACTGCATCGCAGGCCCATCCGACCCGCCGGGCAGCTTGAGGATGTCCTCGCGGAATGGGCGCACTTCGAGGAAGTAGACGTCGGAGGCGAAGGCGTTGCTGGCGCTGGTGGTGGCCTGCGCGTAGTAGGTCAGCACGTCCCAATCCGAGAGGGTGAACTCGTCCAGGTAGACCAGCGGTTGGTACACGGCATAGCGGGGCTCGGTCGGGGCCGGCAATGGATGCGGTTGTTCGGCGGCGCCGTTCCTGGCGCTGAACCAAGCCACCGCCGCCAACGGTTCGTTGGCGGCCGCCTCGATCTGAAGGGGCACCACATCCACCTTGGTCACGCGCAGGTCGCGCGCCGGCTCGGTGATGCGCACCTCGCCCCAGGGTCTTTTGGCCTCGACCACGTCTTGGGGCGGGCCGAGATCGAGCGAGGGCGGTGGGGCCTCCGGGGTTTGGGCTGCCCGTTGGGCTCGGTGAGCCGCCGCCAGGCGTTGCCACGGCGAGTATTCCTGGTAGAGCCAGCAGGTCCCCACCACCAAGGCCAGGAACACAACCGCGTGCGCCAACGTTCGCCAGGGCCGGTACGGAGACTTCGGTGGTGCGAGCGACAACACCTGGGCGGCTTGAGCGGCGATGCGTGTATAGAACGGCGCCATGTCCGGTTGCGTGCGATCGCGTTCGAAAGCGACCAACGTGTGGATCCGGTCCAGGAGCTTGGGTTGGCTCGACTCGACAGCGCCGGCCAACCGGTTCCGACGGAGGCGCCAAGCCAAGACGGTCACCAGGAGGATCAACCATAGTCCCAGCAGCACCGCCACCGTAGTGACGACCCAACCGACGGCCAACGTCTGGTCCCCCAGCCAACCGCGGAGGATGGCGACGGCGAGCCCCAGGAAACTGAGCGTGCCGAGTGCGCCCAAGGTGAAGGTGTGCTGGAGCAGGCGCAGCCAGCGCCACGAAGCTGCGGTGCGGCGCAACGTTGCCTCCACGACTCGGTTTTCGGTGTTCATACTGAGTGCCTCCGCAAGCTGGTCCAGAGGGTCTCGATCGCCAGCGCGCCCAAGCCCGCCACCAACAACCACCACCACAGTCGCTGCTGCCAAATGGCCGCGAGCGACAGCCGCGCGGGCAGCGCAGCCGGGGCCGGTGCGGCCGCGTTGGGCCTCTCGATCTGCCAGAGCCGGAGCGCGTCTGGCGCCGTCAGATAGGTCAATTGCGATTCCTTGGGCGACGGGTTCACCGCCACGAACCGCTCGGGCACGATTCCGGTGTCGTAGGTCAAGGCGTACCAACCGGGGCGATCCGGCAGGCGGATTTGGGCTTGGCCTTGGTCCACCGGATGTCGGCGCAGTTCTTGGGTGCCGTCGCGCAGCACCACCTCCCGCACCGGCGGTTCCGCGGGGAGACTGAGCACCGCCGTTGCACCCGGCTCGAACTCGAGCGGCGTGGCATCCTCGGGGCGCAAGTTTTGGAGGCAGAGATCCAAGAAGGGGATGAAGGTCAGGTGGGTCGGCCAAGAAGTCTGCTCGCGGTCCAAGCCGAAGGCGGCGACGAAGAGGCGCCCTGGGAACTTCGTGCCCTGGAAGAACAGGCCGTCGCCGCTCTCGGAGAAGAGCAAGGGCATGCCTTCGAGGGCATCGAGGCGGCTGGTGGGGCGCACCTCGACCTCGAGCAGACTGCCGTAGTCGGGAGAGCTGAACGGATGAAACACCGGGTGGTTCGAGAAGAAATACTGAAGCCGCGCCGGGGCGGGTGGGGTGGGGTCGGGCGCGGCCGGCAAGGCGAAGCCCAACTCGCGCAGCGCGCCGTGAATAGCCGGCGCGACGCGATCCAGCAACAGGAACACGCCGCGTCCTTGCTCCAGGTAGCGCCCCACCAACTGGCGCGCCTCGTGCGACTGGAGGTAGTTGCTCTCGACGACGAGCACGTCTTCGTCGGTCGTTCGACCGAGTTCCTCGCCCAGTTGCGCCGGTTCGATTGCCCGCGTGGCCCAATAGCCGCGCATGACCTCGGGCGAAAGCGCCAGGCGCAGATACGGTGAGCGGGCCAGCAATGCCACCCGCCCCACACGGACGGGTGGCAAGACAAAGAACACGCGGTTATCGCGCGCCAGAGCGTCCGGTGCGCCCTCGATGCCGGCTTCACCGCGCAGCCACAAGCCCGGGTCGACCTCCCATTGCGCTTGCAGCACGATGGTCTCCGGCTGCCCTGCGAGGTCCACCGGCCGGTTCAAGATGAGTTGGTCATTGGCGCGCAAAGTGATTTGCCCGCGCGTGACCCCGCCGCTATGGGTCAGCTTGGCGGTGAAATGCACCACCGCCTTGTCCCCGAGGAAGACCCGCTGGAGCTGCGGCTCGGCTAGGGCGAGGGTGGGCGCGTTGGTGGCGGGTGGTGGCGCGACGTCGAGGCGCACCCGCTCGAGGAAGGGAGGGCTATTCACCTCTTCGGTCCATTGATTGGCCTGATGATCGCCGTAGAACACGATGCGGCGTTGTTGGCCGAGCGAGTTGGCGAGCAGATTGTGCGCCTGGCGAAACGCCGCTAGGTACGAACCGCGTTGGTGCGAAGGGGTCAGGTCCCGCAGCCGCTGCCGGGCGACTTCCCGGTCGTCGCCGAAACCGACCGCCACCCGCGGCAGGGCGGTCAACTCGATCGCGGCCACTTGGATCTCCGCGCCGAGCCGGTCGAGTTCGTCCAAGATGCGGGTTCGGTCGCGGCCGAAGCCGCCATTAGCTTGTTGGCTTAAGGTGTTATCCAGGATGTAGACGCGGCTTTCGCGTACGATGGCACGCTCGGGTTCGCGCCGGTAGGGCCAGGCAAAGGCGGCCGCCACCAGCAGGAGTGCGCTCAGCCGCAGCGCGAGCAAGACCAGGTCCCGCAGGTGCAAGGGCCGACTCCGCGCTTGGGGGCTGTCGTCCAAGAAGCGCAAGGCGGAGAATCTCACCAAGTTCGGTTCCTCCTTCCGCCGCAAGTGCAGCCAGATCGGGACGGCGACAGCGATCGCGCCCAGCAGGAGCCAAGGCTGGAGGAGGCCGAAGTTCATGGGCGCCGCTTGCGTTGGGCCAGAAACATGGCCAACGCCTCCCAGGGGTTCTCGTCCGTGCGCACCACGCTGGCCGGCATCTCGAGGCTGCGAAAGAGCTCTTGGTGGTGCGCCATGAACTGGCCGAAGCGCGCCAAGTAACCTTCGCGGGCGACCGCCGGCGTCACCGCGCGGCGCAGGCCCGACTCGAGGTCTTCGAAGACCTGTGCCTCGCCGAAGGGGAACTCGAGCTCGTCGCGATCCAAGACCTGAAAGATCAGGCACTCGTGGCCGTAGAAGCGGAGTTGTTTGAACCCGAGCGCCACGTCCTCGGCTGGCTCGAGCAAATCCGAAAAGAAGAGGATCACACTGCGTCGATGGACCAGGCGCGCGGTTTGATCGAGCAAGCGGGCCAGGCACGGCCCGCCCGCTGGGCGCAGCGCTTCGAGTTGGCCCAGGACGAGTCCCAGTTGCGCGGGCTGTTGGGAGGGCCGGACGTAGTGGGGGGCTGCGCGGCTGCCGCTCCATGCCACCAGGCCGGCCGCATCGTGTTGGCGCAGGAGGAACCAGGCGAGCGCCGCTGCCAGGATCCGGGCGACCTCGAGCTTCGTCCCCCAGGCCCGTGTGCCCCGGTAGGCCATGGACGCGCTGGTGTCGCAGACCAGATAGAAGCGGACGTTGGTTTCCTGCAAGTACCGCTTCACGTGGAGCCGGTCCGTGCGCGCGAACAGGCGCCAATCCAGGTGCCGCAGATCGTCCCCGGGCTGGTAATCGCGATAGTCGCTGAACTCGACGCTGAAGCCGTGGAAAGGGCTCGCATGCAACCCCGCTAGGAACCCCTCCATCACGTAGCGCGCCTTGAGCTCGAGTCCCTCGAGCGCCGCTAACACGCGGGGATCGAACCGCTCGAGGACCGACGAGGTCAAGTGAGGCGAGGCAATCATCGCACGCGCGCGGTTCTGGGGTCAGTGCCCCGGCCCAAGGATCGCCGTCATCGGTCGCCTTCCCGGGGCACATCCTCCAGGAGTTGCCCGATAATGTCGTCGGTGCTTTTGCCTTCGGCGTCGGCCTGGAAGCTGCGAATCATCCGATGCCGCAGCACCAGCGGCGCCAGGGTCGACACATCGTCGCGGGCCACGTTGAACCGACCCGCCAGCGCCGCCCGGGCGCGCGCGGCCAGAATGAGGTACTGGCTGGCGCGGGGACTCGCGCCCCACCGGATCCAACGCCTGATGTAGTCCGGAGCACTCGGGTCTGGCGGGCGCGTTGCGCGCACGAGACGAACGGCGTAATCCACCACGTTGGGCGCGACCGGCACGCGCGCAATAGCCGCGCGGTAGTCCAGGATCTCGGCCCGCGTCAGCACGGGGCCGAGGTTTTCGAGCGGGGCGAACGAGTGTTGGACGACCAAACGCCGCTCGTTCTCGAGGCTCGGATAGTCAATGAGCAACTCGAACAAGAACCGGTCTAGTTGCGCCTCCGGCAGCGGGTAAGTGCCCTCCTGTTCAATGGGGTTTTGCGTTGCCAACACCATGAAGGGTTCCTCGAGCCGGTACAGCTTACCCGCTACGGTGACCGTCTTCTCCTGCATAGCCTCGAGCAGGGCCGCCTGCGTCTTGGGCGGGGTGCGGTTGATTTCGTCCGCCAGCAACACTTGGGTGAAGACCGGCCCGCGCACGAATACGAACTGGCGTTGGCCGGTGGCAGCGTCTTCCTGAAGGATCTCCGTGCCCGTGATGTCCGAGGGCATCAGATCGGGCGTGAACTGAATGCGCGAGAAGCTAAGCTCGAGCGCGCGCGCCAGGGCGTGCACGAGCAAGGTCTTCGCCAGGCCCGGCACGCCCACCAGCAAACAATGGCCGCGCGAGAACAACGCGTAGAGAACCGCCTCGACGCTTCGCTCTTGGCCCACGACCACTTTGGCAATCTCCGCCTGCAGACGTTCCAGGCGCGCCGGTAACGATTCAAGCACGCCCGCCGGATCGCTAACGCCGGTGGGTGAGGGCGACATCGAGTCGGTCAAGGAAGGGTGGCTCATGCTCAGAGGTTTCCGTTAGGGGCGTGGGGTTCGTGAGGACGATAGGGCGCGCAGTCCTCTGCGCGCCGCCAAGCGGAGCCATCTTGGCCGCGGGGCAGCGGGCGAGACGCCCGCTCTCCGTTGGGGCTGGTGACGGGGCGCGAGCATCGTGGGTGCGGTGCAGGGGGCGAGACGCCCGCTCTCCGTTGGGGTTGGCGACGGAGTGCGGGCAACGTGGGTGCGGGGCAGCGGGCGAGACGCCCGCTCTCCGTTGGGGCTGGTGACGGAGCGCAGGCAACGTGGGCGCGGTGCAGCGGGCGAGACGCCCGCTCTCCTTTGGGGTTGGTGACGGGGCGCGGGCAACGTGGGCGCGGGGCAGCGGGCGAGACGCCCGCTCTCCGTTGGGGTTGGTGACGGAGCGCGGGCATGTTGGGCGCGGGGCAGCGGGCGAGACGCCCGCTCTCCGTTGGGGCTGGTGACGGGGCGCGAGCATCGTGGGTGCGGGGCAGCGGGCGAGACGCCCGCTCTCGGTTGGGGTTGGTGACGGGGCGTGGGCATCGTGGGCGCGATAATTCCGCTGTGTCACGGTTCCTCCTGGACGATGGCGCCCTCGCTCAGCCGCTGCCAGAGTTCACGAAGTTGGCGCTGCAACTGGGCCAGGTCGTCACCCGATAGTTCCGCTTGCACCAACTCGGCGGTCAGACGCGCGCGCCATCGGTTCTCGGCGCTGGACGACCATGTGACGCTCCAGCGCAGCGGCGGGTTCCGGTTCTCGACCGGCGCCGGCACCCGCACCCGTTCTGCATCCGCGGTGAGCTGCATTTCGATCTCTTCTTCGAGGGTCAGGGGATAACCTTGGTTCAAAAGAACTGGGGTTGTGCGCGGCTGAAGAGCCAATTCCCACTCGAGCGGGAGCCAGAACGGCGCGCGGATCAACCGCCCAGCGCGTGCCTGGCTCGCCAATCCCAGGCATTCACCCTCCGCCCGCCAGGTGAATTCCTCGGCCAATTGCGCCACGGGAGTCGATTCCTGGCGACCCTGGACGAAGGTCGCGCTCGACAATCGGAATTCAGTCGCTAGCAACGGCAGGTTCGCATGGCGATCTTTCGCCTGACGCGCGGCCGTGCGGAGGGCGTAGTCCGGGTAACCGTGCGCCGTCACCTGGAAGGACGCTGGGGCCGGGTCCTCGGCGCGCCCGCACCGCACCGTGCCGCGAACGATCAAGCGGTGCTCGGCCGCGGTTGGCTGGGGCAGGGCTGTCAGGCGGGCGGTGAGGCCGTCGATGACCAGCACGTTGCGGCCTGCGTCGCCGGGCGGTAGCAGACCGAACCGGCAGAGGTCGTCGGTGGTGTCCAACCACCAAGTGGCCCCTGCCATCCGCACCCGCGACAGGGCATGGTTGAAGGCCAGGCCAGGCACCGCCTCATACGCCTGGGCAAAGCGCGGGACTAAGACCAAATGCGCCTCGAATCCTAGGGCGCGCAGAAGTGTGTTCAACAAGTTCGCCTTGTCTTTGCAGTCGCCGAACTGGTTCGCGAACACCTGGGCGGCCGCGTGTGGGCGCACCGAATTCACGCCTAAGGGCACCGCGACGTACCGCAGGCCGGCCACGTAGGCGTAGAGCGCGCGCACCTGATCTTCCACCGTCTGCGCCCCGCGCACCAATTCGCGCGCCTGGGCTTCGAGCGCGGGTGTCGATTCGCCCGAGAGCCGCGTGATGCGCTCGTACCAGCTCGCGAAGGCGGCCCAGTCCGGAAAGGTCGACAGCAGTAGGGCCGGTGCGTGCCCCGGCGGGACCAGCGCGTCGGTCGAGCGGGCAGCCAGGTTTTGGAACCGCCAGGTGTAGGTGCTGCCGTAGCGCGTTTGGGCGAGCTCCGGATCGCTTGGCGCGCACCCGGCGAAGGCGAAATGGAACGCGGAGCCCTTGGGCACAGCGACCTCGAGCGCTGCCGTTAGCACCGGCAGCGGACCCACCAACGGCACATCGAGTGACACGTGCGGCAGCGGGTACCGTTGCCACTCGCTCCGGTATCGCACTCGCAGGATGGCCCCGGGCACCACTCCGGGCAGCGACAGGAACTTGTGCCGCGCGTGCCGATAGTCGCCGCGGGCTGGCTCGGCACCCTCGCGAATGTCCTCGGCGGCGATGCGCAGGAGCTCGCCCGCCGGCGTCAGGACTTCGGCCTCGAGCACTTGAAGCTCTTCCTCCGGCGGCGAATAGGTGAAGTCGAAATCGCCTAGGTGTTTCCCTTCCGGCGTGAGAATCTGTACCCACTGCGCGTGCTCGCTGGCTAGTGCAGGCGCGCTTGCCAACGTCAGACGAGTCTCCCGCCGAAGCACCACCGCGTCCACCCCGGGGTACTGCCGCGGATCCACACGCTCGACAGTCCGCCACGCGGCCGGCAGTTCCGCGGGGCCCGGCGGCGGCGTTGCGACCGACTCAGGCGCAGTTGGCGGCCTAGGGGCAGGATCGGCGGGGGCGGTCAACCCGGCCGAGTTGTGAGCGGCAACCAGCCGCCGCGGCTCATGGTCGGCTGCCCACAGCGTTGGCTCCTCGGTCCGGGCCAGGTGGCGACTTTCGTACCAGTCCGCCACCGCTCGCCCGAGCGCTTCGGCGATCTCGATGAAGGCGGACCGGGGACGGGCGCGTGCCAGGTCCAGGAGTGGGTCCAAGCCGATCGGGTCGCTGTGGAACATGGTCTCGCTTTCGGAAGCGAGAAGGTACCGGCCCGGCCCAGCCAACTCGCGGGCGAATTGGCCGCTGCCCCGAAACAGTAGCACCCAACGCGAACTCGCCTCGGGTCGTGCCGCGGCGATGGACCTCAGATCCGCAGCCGTTAGCCGAGGGCCGCGGACGTGGAAAACCGGCGTGGCGCCCTGCCAACCCCCGTGCCCCCAGACGATCGCCAACAACGGGGCCGCGCTCGCCGTGAGTGTCGCCGCCAAGCCGCGGACCGTCTCCCTCCGAGCGGGATAGACGCGGACCGGCAGGTCTTTCGGCAGGGTCAACTCGGCAGGCGACTCCCAGAAAGCGAAGACCTCGACCGGCCGGTCGGAGACTTGGCCCAGCCAGTCGAGCCAGCCCTGCAATTGCTGGCGGTAACGGGTCTCGCTCTCGAGATCGCCTGGCAAGCCCGCCAACAACACGACCCTTGCGCCCGGCGGGAGGAAGGCCTCCTCGGCTGGCACCGACCCGGCCGCGCCACCCAGGAGTAGGAGCAGGGCTAAGCCGAACACGACCGGTAAGCCGCGTGGGGCACCGCCACGCGCCCAGGACCGCGCGGTGGCGACTGAGCCGAGCCAGCTCGGGCGACCGAGGCTCAGGATCACGCTCGCGTAAGTGGGCGAGCCGGTCTTTGGCCGTGCCTGCATGGCTTGCGTGTTCAGCGAACCGGGGCCGACCTTACCCCGACCAAGCCACCGATTGCTAATCGATAATGTGATCCGTTCTTTCGATCGTGTCGATGGCGACGGACGTAAGAATGGCATTCCGCCGGCCGCGCCCTTAGGGCATAATCGGCGCCGATGAAGGCGTGGGTGCGAGTCGAGGAACGGTCGCCGCCGGGCTTCTGGCCCCGGGCGGGCGGCGCTTAGCGGCAGGGGCCATGCGTTTGGAGAGCCGAGCTGCGAAAGCGGGTTTGCGCACGGTGGCGCTGATCGAAGCCAGCAAGGGCGTGCTGGTGCTGGCGGTGGGTCTGGGTTTGTTGACGTTGATCGGCCAGGACGTCGAGGTCGTCGCTGAGCAAGTGGCCCGACATTTCCATCTCAACCCGTCCAGCAAGTATCCCCGCATCATCTCGGCTGCGGCCGGCGCGGTTACGGACGCGCGGTTGTGGATGCTCGCCGCCGGCGCGCTCGGCTACGCGGCCATTCGCTTGGCGGAGGCCTACGGGCTGTGGCGCGGGCGCGCGTGGGCGGAGTGGTTGGGGGCGGTGTCTGCGGGGGTCTACATCCCCTTCGAGGTCTATGGCCTCTTCCAGGAAGCGACGCTGGCGACCGCGATGCTGCTGACGCTGAACGTGGCGATCGTGGCGTTCCTGTTGTGGATCTTGCGGCGGCGCCACGCCACCAAAGGCCGGCTGCGCGCGGCCAACCAAGCGACTCGCCTTTGCCCCACGGACGCGGGGCACGCCTGATCGCTGGTGCGAGCGACGCCAACGTGAAAGTCCACCAGCGCCGATGCATGTTCTCGCCGGGTCAAGCTCGCACGAATTCGAGGTCGGTGGTAGCAGGGCGCGCAGTCCCCTGCGCGCCGCGAACCGCAGCGGAAACGAGAAACGGCGGCCCAGCGGGCGAGAGGCCCGCTCTCCGTTGGGGTTTGGGACGGGGCGCGGGCATTTCGGGCGCGGTGCAGCGGGCGAGACGCCCGCTCTCGGTTGGGGCTGGTGACGGAGCGCGGCCATCTTGGCCGCGGGGCAAGCGGGCGAGAGGCCCGCTCTCGGTTGGGGCTGGTGACGGAGCGCGGGAATGTTGGTCGCGGGGCAAGCGGGCGAGACGCCCGCTCTCCGTTGGGGCTGGTGACGGAGCGCGGCCATCTTGGCCGCGGTGCAGCGGGCGAGACGCCCGCTCTCCGTTGGGGCTGGTGACGGAGCGCGGGAATGTTGGTCGCGGGGCAAGCGGGCGAGAGGCCCGCTCTCGGTTGGGGCTGGTGACGGAGCGCGGGAATGTTGGTCGCGGGGCAAGCGGGGGAG
>Ga0194126_10011233_pt1 | contig 11565 bp, 11 predicted proteins | sample TA2KigC150mmetaG_FD_148641 | JGI IMG/M metagenome (GOLD analysis project Ga0194126, IMG submission 148641) | Freshwater microbial communities from Lake Tanganyika, Tanzania - TA2015035 Kigoma Deep Cast 150m | ecosystem: Environmental > Aquatic > Freshwater > Lake | place: Tanzania: Lake...
CATCCAAAAAGCGGAGAGGGTGGGATTCGAACCCACGGAAGGTTGCCCTTCAAACGATTTCGAGTCGTTCGCTTTCGACCACTCAGCCACCTCTCCAAAGCTCCCCGGCCCGGCACCCTGAAAACCAGAGACGGCCTTGGCAGCGAGGGTGGCCCAACGGCCTCAGGCACTTTAAGGATCGATGGGGCCGGCCGCCGCAGAGCTGAGCCTGTGGCTGCTGCGGCCATCCCAGAGGAGTGAGCCGCTGGCCCCCGTGGCCTGCCATCCACGCCAGGAACGCCGGCCGGCCGCGCCGCTGAACCACTGCGCCGTAGGGCTGTGATCCACGGCCCCAAGCTGACGGCGCTCGACAGCGCTGGGCCTGAACCCCAGCAGACCCCCTGCCAGCGGCCACCAGCACCGGATGGTGAGCCGGAAGGCTGGCGGCTGGGGTTGTCGAGCCAGCTCCACAGTGACTGCCGATCGGGCAGCAGCAGCCAGCGCTCGGCGCCAACGCGCAGCCCTGTGGCGCGACTCTCGATCGCCAGCGGTTCGGCACTCAGGCCTGGGCTGGTGAGCCGTTGGACTGGCAGCAGCGGCGGGCTGCCATCCGCCGCCGCCAGCACCACCCCCGCCAGCTGCTGCCAGCAGGCCGGATCTTCAGGCGCCAGGGGATCGAGCAGCAGCGCCCAGTCGAAGCGCTGCACCCCTAGACCCTGGGCGAGTCGCGCCGCCTGGCTGCAACTCCAGCCATCGGTGGTGGTGCTCACCAGGGCCGCACGACCCTGGTGGCGGGCCAGAAGCAGATCAGACCCCTGATCACCCCGCTGCTGATGCACCAGCAGCAGCTGATCGGCGCGCAGCAGCGCCAGATGAATCGCCACCACAGCCACCAGCGCCCCCGCCGCGGCCAGGCGCAGGCGCCCCGCCACACGCGGCAGGGCAAGCCCCAGGGCCGCCGCGGCCAGCAGCAGCACCAGCAGCGGCTCCGGGCGCCCCAGCTGCCACTGGGCCATGGGCAGGGCCGCAAACCAGCGCGTGAGCTGGATCAACAGGGTTGTCAGCGCCGCCACCGGCGGCACCAGCAGCGGCAGCGCAGCTGGAAGCACCACCGCCACCAGGGCCAGGGCCATCGCCCCCAGGGTGAGCGGTGTGAGCAGCGGCGCCGCCAGCAGGTTGGCGGGCACGGCCTACAGCGGCACCACGCCGAAATGCAACAGCTGCAGCGGCAACGTCCACACAAAGGCCGCCAGCGGCACCGCCGCCGCGGCCGCCAGCCAGCGCGGGCTGCGCTGGGCCAGGGACTCCTCCAGGGGCCGTGCCGTGAGGATCAGCCCAGCGGTGGCCGCCACGCTGAGCTGGAAGCCCACATCCAGCAACCAGTCGGGCCGCCACAGCAGCAGGCCCGCACCGGTGCCGGCCAGGATCAGCAAAGGCCTGCTGCGCACCCCCAGCTCGAGCAGCGCCATGGCGATGGCGCCCATGCCCACGGCACGCAGCACCGAGGGCTGGGGCCCGGCCAGCAGCAGAAACAGCAGCATCGCCGCCAGCGCCAACCCCAGCCGCAGCGGGCGGCTGACGCGCCGCCCCACGATCAGCACCGCCCCCAGCAGCACGCTCAGGTGAAAGCCGGAGGCGGCCAGTGCATGCGACAGCCCGGCGGCACGAAAGCTCTCGCGCACGGCGGCCGGCAACGGCACCACGGCGCTGCCGAGCACCAACGCCCCCAGCACCGGCCAGCTCTGGGGATCGGCGTGCTGTTGCAGCCGCTGCGCAATCAGCCAGCGCAGATCGGCCACCGGCGTGGGAGGGCGCGCCAGCACCCTGAACCGCTCCACCCGCAGCTGGCTCCAGGCCCCCTGGCGGGCCAGCCGCTCGGCCGGGCCCGCCAACAGTGGATGGGGCGCCGGCTGGGGCCGGCTCAGCAAGCCGCTGGCTTCGATCTCCCACCCCAAGCGCAGCGGCGGGCAAGGCGCAAACCGCAACTCCACCCGGCCCCGAAACGGACCCGAGACAGCCTGAGCCAAGGCCCGGCAGCGCTGGCCGTTGCTGCTGGCAGCGGGATCCTCCAGCAGCTGCAGCCGCAGCGTGTGCTCCTGGCCGTGCAGCAACCGCCGGGCCAGATCATTGGCCCCAGGCCCCGTGGGGTGCTGCAGCGCGATCCCAAGGCGGCCGATCACCAGCACGGCTAGCAGAGCCAGCAGCAGGGCCTTAGCTTTTGGCCCCATCTCCTTCAACGGCTGGGAACACCGCGTGAAGACGCATAGTCGCAACCTAGGCACGCAGCTGGCCGCGGTCAGCACCGCCATCAGCCTGATGGTGATCGGCCCCGCAGACGGGCTCAGGGCCCAGCTCTCTGTGCCCAGCGGCAGCGTGCGCGTGGTGTCTGGTGACACGCTCGAAACCCTGGCGCTGCGCCATGGCACCACGGTGGATGCCCTGCGGCGGGCCAATCCAGGCCTCAACCCACTGGCGCTGCAGGTGGGTCAGCAGCTACGGCTGCCGCCCCCCCAGGGCCTGGTGCGGATCAAGGCTGGCGACACCCTGGAGGCGATCGCCCTGCGCAACGGCACCAGCATTGCCGCCCTGCGGCAGGCGAATCCGGGGGTGAAGCCCGAGGCCCTGCCCGTGGGGCGGTGGCTGCGACTACCCAACGGCCCAGCTGGGCCGGCCAGCTCAGGCGCCCGCCCGAGCCCTACCCCCACGGCCAGCCCTGGGCCTGACCCGAAGGCCGATCCCAATGCCCAGGCCGCCCTGCTGCTGAGCCCGGGCGAACGCCGCGACCGCGCCGCCCTCACCCTGCGCGCGCGCAGCGGGCAGGTGCGCTGGCGCCGCTTTAACGACACCCTGATCGACTGGAGCGGCTGGCAGCTGCATCCCGGCGGGGTGCGCATCACCCTGGTGCAACCAGCCGTGGCCGATGTGGGGGCGCGCCGCTCGGGCGCCACCGCCATCGCCGTGCAATGCAGCAGCCTGCGCCACACCTGGCGCATCGATGGCGACTGGGAGCGCTGGAGCTCCCCCGATGCCGGCAGCGTGGCGCAGCGGATTGTGCTGCAGCTGTGCAGCAACACCCTCGACGGCCCCGCGGTGGCGATTCCACCGCCGGCAGACAGCGGCAGCTAAACGGGCGATGCCGTGGCCGCCAATCGCTCAGCAAGCCACACCTTGATGATCGACTGGCGAGTCACGCCAAGGCGACTGGCTTCACGATCGAGCTCCTCAACCATCCAAAGCGGAAAGTCCACGTTGACGCGCTTTTGCTGCAGGCGGCTGCGCCGGGCAGCGTCGAGGTCAAGCTCAGCGACCACTGAGTCACCCTGGTCAAAGCGCCGATCGAAATCAGAGCTGTTCATAGAGCTGGACCACTTCGAGGCGGGAACGGCGAACGGAAATGAGACGGATAACTCTGGAGCGGTAGGTGATCACAGCAGACCAGTGCTTGCCAGCACGTCGAGCGATCACGACAAATCGGGGCTCGTCTGCTGTGCGGGCAGGGATCTCAAGCAGAGCCGGGCCGTCCCAAAGCTCCTGGGCCTGGACGAAGTCGATGCCGTGCTTGACCCTGTTGGCGTCGCTTTTTCGTGGATCGAACTCAAACTCCATCAGGAGTCGATATTAAGTCTTTTTTATCCCTTTTTAAAACTGCGGGAGCTTCAGGATCAACGCGCAGAGCTCCTTGCTCGGCATCTGTTTGCCCAGCAGCGGCGCCATCAGCCGCGACAGGGGCTGCACCCGGCAGGGAAAGGTGGCCCGCTCGGCCAGCCGCCCGGCCTGAAAGCCGCCCGCCAGCAGCACCACCGCCAGCAACAGGTTCTTGATCGCGTTGGTCATGAGCTGACTGCGGCCGAAGCAGCAGGTTGATCAGCACCGAGCAATGGAAAGCCCAGGGCTTCGCGCTCGGCCAGCCAGGCCTCAGCCACCTGGCGCGCCAGGGTGCGGATGCGGCCGATGGTGGCGGTGCGCTCGGTGACCGAGATCACGCCCCGAGCCTCCAGCAGGTTGAAGGTGTGGCTGCACTTGAGCACAAAGTCCAGGGCCGGCGCCGGCAGGCCCGCCTTGATCAGATCGGCGGCCTCGGCCTCGTACAGCGCAAACAGTTGCTGCAGCCGCTCAGGGTTGGAGGCCTCGAAGTTGTAGGTGCACTGGCCTTTTTCAAATGGCAGCCAGATGTCGCCGTAGCTGCGCTTGCCATCCCAGGCCAGCTCCCAGATGCTCTCGACGTCCTGCAGGTACATGGCCAGACGCTCGAGCCCATAGGTGATCTCGATCGACACGGGGCGGCAATCAAGACCGCCGCACTGCTGGAAGTAGGTGAACTGGGTCACCTCCATGCCGTCGAGCCACACCTCCCAGCCCACGCCCCAGGCCCCCAGGGTCGGCGATTCCCAGTTGTCCTCCACAAAGCGGATGTCGTGGTCTTTGGCGCGGATGCCCAGGGCCTCCAATGAGGCCAGGTAGGTCTCCTGGATGCCGTCGGGCGACGGCTTGATCAGCACCTGGTACTGGAAGTAGTGCTGGGCCCGGTTGGGGTTGTCGCCGTAGCGGCCGTCGGTGGGGCGGCGGCAGGGCTCGGGGTAGGCCACCGCCCAGGGCTCGGGGCCGATCGCCCGCAGCACCGTGTGGGGGCTCATCGTGCCGGCGCCCTTTTCGGTGTCGTAGGGCTGCAGGATCAGGCAGCCCTGCTCGGCCCAGAAACGGTTGAGGGTGCTGATGATGTCCTGGAACTGCACAAACGGCCGCCTGCTGGCGCCATTGTCTCCTGCGAGCTCCTGAGACATGGTGTAAGCAAGTTGCTGCACCGGCGCCTTGGCCAGGGCCGCCCCCCTCCCACCCACGGCGGCTGGCACGGCCTTCGCATCATCCGGGCCCCAGAACGGAGGCCAGCGACCGCGCAGCCGGGAGCAACAGCCCCGCGTGCGGCTGCAGTTGGTCGCCAGCACCAGCGTGGCCTATGCGGTTCTGGCCCTGCTCAGCGGCCTCACCGGCCCCCAAGACACCGCCATCGCCGAGATCTGGCTGCCTGCTGGCCTCAGCTATGCCCTGGCCCTGCGGGTGGGCTTCTGGGCGGTGCCGGTGCCGCTGCTGGGAACGCTGCTGAGCCATGTCTCGGCGGGCGACAGCCTCAGTGCGGGGGTGCTCGCCATGGCCCTGGGCCACGCCAGCGGGGCCGCGCTGATGGGGGTGCTGGGACACCAGTGGATGCGCCGGGCCGATCTGTTTGCCTCGCTGCGCAATGTGTCGGCTTTCCTGGCTGCGGTCGCCCTGGCCGCAGGGCTCAGCACCCTGATCGCCTCCCTGGCCCTGCCCAACCTGCGCGACTGGTCGATCCAGGGCGATGCTCTGGGCTGGTGGGGCGGCGACGTGGCGGGCGCCATCGTGCTCGCACCCGCCCTGCTGAGCTGGATGGGCCGCAGCGCTGGGCCCCGGCTGCGGGAGCTCAGACGGCCCGAATTTCTGCTGTTGGTGATCTGCTGCCTGGCGGCCAGCGCGATCGCCGACAAGGGGGTGATCAAGGTGTTGAGCCTGCGCCCCCAGACCCTGCTGGTGCCGCTCACGATCTGGGGCGGACTGCGCTTCAGTCCAGCGGCAGCCACCGTCGCCAACGTGGTTCTGGCGCTGGGGATGTCGGTGCTCCCCGACCAGGACCGCAGGCTGCTCGACCTCACCAGGGGGCTGGAATCCCAGGAACTGCTCGAGCTGGGCGTTACCACCAGCCTGTTGGTCGGCCTGGTGGTGCTGGTGATCAGCAACAACCGCGCCCGGGCGAACCGTCAGCTGGCCCAGGTGGCAGGCTCCCTCGAGCGCACAGTGGCCGAGCGCACCGACCAGCTCGCCCGAGCCAATGCCCAGCTCAGACACCTCAGCGAAACCGATGGCCTCACCGGCCTGGTCAACCGGCGGCACTTCGATGCGCTGCTGCGCGAGCGCTGGATCGAGGCCGCAACGGCAGGCAGCCCCCTGGCCTTGGCGACGATCGACATCGACCACTTCAAGCTCTACAACGACCACTACGGCCATCAGGCCGGGGACCGCTGCCTGCAGCAGGTGGCCGACGTGCTTGCGGCTCAGATCCGTAGCAGCAGCGACTGCGCAGACCGCTATGGCGGCGAGGAATTTGTGCTGCTCTGGAGCACCATCACGCCCGCTCAGGCTGCGGCAGCGGCCGAGCGCCTGCGCCAGGCGGTGAGCGATCTGCAGCTGCCCCATGCCACCAGTCCCGTGGGGGCATCGGTGAGCCTCAGCATCGGTGTGGCGGCGACCACGTGGAGCGGCCACCCAGCCACGGCCCCGGCCGACGAGCTGCAGCAGCATCAGATCGAGGCGCTGCTGCGGCAGGCCGACCAGAACCTCTACGCCGCCAAGGCTGCCGGCCGCAACCGCGTGGTGGCGAGCTGAGCGCAAGGGCCAGCGCCGCTTAGGCCACCAGCTGCAGCAGACCCATCAGGCCACCGGCGAGAGGGTGGTGGGCGGCCTGGCTGAAGCCTGCCGCACGCGCCAGCCGTTCCTGCTCAAGACCGGTGGGAAAGCGCTCCAGGCTGGCCTCGAGATAGGCGTAATGCTGCTCCAGGCCGGCGCGGCGCGCCACGGGCACCACCACACGCCGCAGGTAGAGCCGCTGAAACGCCGCCACCCGCTGCTGACGGTTGAAATCGAGCACCGCCGCACGGCCGCCCGCGCGCAGCACCCGCCTGAGCTCGGCCAGCCCGGCCGCAGGATCCGCCAGGTTGCGCAGGCCGTAGGCCATCACTGCCCCGTCGGCCCAGCCATCGGCCAGGCCGGTGGCCAGGGCATCACCCTGCTGCCACTGCAGCGGCAACCAGGGCTGCAGGCTGGCCCGGCGGGCCGCCACCGCCAGTGGAGCGGCGGCCGCATCGAGCCCCAGCACCTGCCCGCCAGGGCGCACCCGGGCCGCCAGCAGCAGGGCCAGGTCGCCCGTGCCGCAGCACAGATCGAGGCAGCGTTGGCCTGGCTGGGGCGCCACCCAGGCGATGGCCTGGCGCTTCCAGAGCCGGTGCAGGCCCAGGCTCAACAGGTCATTGAGCTGGTCGTAGCGGGGGGCAATGGCTTCAAACAGATCCTGAACCGCCGTTGCGTCGCCGGGTTTGAAGCCGCTCACAGGCTGGGCAGCTCCACAGCGGCACCGGCTGCAGCCTGCAACAACGCCAGGCCCTGGGCATCAAGCCGCGCCGGGCTGGTGAAGGTAATCACCATCACCGTGGCCAGGCCCACCGCTGCCGAGCACACCATGCAACCGGCGAGCATCAACGAAAACTCCTGCCGGTCGGTGGCGGCTTGCATCAACTGCAGCGCCCAGGCCACCAGCGCCACGATCACCACCACCAGCAGCAAGGCAAGAGCGGTGAGAACAGCTGGCGGCAGCAGAAGCAGAGCAGTCACCGCAGGCCGAACAAGCGCATCGTCTGATGCAACGCATTGTAACGAGCGGAGTGGGGCCGCCGCGATCAGACCGCCTGCAGCGCCGGCCGGATCGGCAGCCCGCGCGCCAGCAGATCGGCCTTGATCTGCTCCACGGTGAGCACCCCGTCGTGCAGCAGCGAGGCCAGCAGGGCCGCGGAGGCATGGCCCCCGGCAGGCCCCGGGTCGAGAGCGGCGGCGATGTGGTCGATGCAGCCGGCACCGCCCGAGGCGATCACCGGCACCTCCACCGCATCGGCCACAGCGCGGGTGAGCTCCAGGTCGTAGCCGGCCTGGGTTCCGTCGCCATCCATCGAGGTGAGCAGGATCTCGCCCGCCCCCAGACCCACCACCTGCCGGGCCCAGGCCACCGCATCCAGGCCGGTGTTCTCCCGGCCCCCCTTCACAAACACGTCCCAACCTGGGGGCAGATCCGCAGCAACCGGGCGCCGGCGGGCATCGATGGCCACGACGATGCACTGGCAGCCGAAGCGCTCGGCGCCGCGGGCCACCAGCTCGGGCTCGCGCACGGCCGACGAATTGAGGCTCACCTTGTCGGCACCGGCGCGCAGCAGCTCGGTGATGCCCTCGACGCTGCCGATGCCGCCGCCGACGGTGAACGGAATCGTCACCGCCTCGGCGGTGCGGCGCACCAACTCCACCAGGGTGGCCCGGCCCTGGTGACTGGCGGCGATGTCGAGAAACACCAGCTCATCGGCACCGGAGGCGCTGTAGCGGCAGGCCAGCTCCACCGGGTCGCCGGCATCGCGCAGCCCCACGAAGTTGACCCCTTTGACCACCCGGCCTTCAGCCACGTCAAGGCAGGGAATGATCCGTTTGGCAACCATCGGCAGATTCAGCGCCGCAGCCAGCGCTGGTAGGGGTTCAAGGAGGGTTAAGGTGGCGCCACTTTCCAGTCGCGCCGGCCATGTCCCAGGCTGCCACCCCAGCCAGCATCACCATCGGTGCCAAGGTGCGGGTCACGCGGGTGCGCGACCGCATCCCCGCCGAGATGGTCGAAGTCCTCAAGGCCGACGCCACCGCCACGGTGACCGCCTTCCGCACCGTCGATGGCAAGGGCATCGGCGTGGTGGTGCAGCTGGCCAACGGCGCCAAGGCCTGGTTCTTCGACGACGAAATCACGTACGCCTGAGTCGCCAGCCTTGACCAACAGCCCCAATCCCGAGGCCGCCAGCGGCGCGTCAGCGCGTCAGCTGCTGGGCATGAAGGGTGCTGCTGAGACCAGCAACATCTGGAAGATCCGGCTGCAGCTGATGAAGCCGGTAACCTGGATCCCGCTGATCTGGGGCGTGATTTGCGGTGCCGCAGCCTCGGGTCACTTCCAGTGGCACCTCGCGGATGTGCTCGCCTCGGTGGCCTGCATGGTCATGAGCGGGCCGCTGCTGGCGGGCTACACCCAGACCATCAACGACTACTACGACCGCGAGATCGACGCGATCAATGAGCCCTACCGGCCGATCCCCTCGGGGGCGATCCCGCTGGGCCAGGTCAAGGCCCAGATCTGGATTTTGCTGCTGGCGGGCCTGGGCGTGGCCTATGGGCTCGATGTGTGGGCCGGCCACAGCACCCCGGTGCTGCTGCTGCTGGCCCTGGGTGGCTCATTCGTGAGCTTCATCTACTCAGCGCCGCCGCTCAAGCTCAAGCAGAACGGCTGGCTGGGCAACTACGCCCTGGGCGCCAGTTACATCGCCCTGCCTTGGTGGGCCGGCCAGGCCCTGTTTGGCCAGCTCACCTGGACCACCGCCCTGCTCACCCTGGCCTATTCGCTGGCGGGATTGGGCATTGCCGTGGTCAACGACTTCAAGAGCGTCGAAGGCGATCGCACCCTGGGGCTGCAGAGCCTGCCGGTGGTGTTCGGCATCCAGAAGGCCAGCTGGATCAGCGCCGGCATGATCGATCTGTTTCAGCTGGCGATGGTGGCGGTGCTGATCGCCATCGGCCAGCACTTTGCAGCGGTGTTGCTGGTGCTGCTGATCGTGCCGCAGATGACCTTCCAGGACATCTGGCTGCTGCGCGATCCGGTGGCCTTCGACGTCAAATATCAGGCCAGTGCCCAGCCCTTTCTGGTGCTGGGGATGCTGGTGACGGCCCTGGCCATCGGCCACAGTGAGCTGGTGGCCACCAGCCTGAGCTGACTTGAGCACCGCCAGCACGCCGCAGCCGTCTGCCGCCTGGGGGTGGAGGCGCACGGCAGCCACGGCAGCCCTGGTGGGCGCCGGCGTGGCCCTGGGGCAGGCCGCCCTGGTGAGCGGCATCGACGCGCTGCTGCCCGATGCCCGCCGGGTGGGGAGCTTCAACCGACCCGGCACGCTCACGATCCTCTCGGCCGACGGCGAGGTGATCCAGAAGATCGGCCCGGCCACGCGCGAGAAGCTCACCCCCGAATCGCTGCCCACCCTGGTGGAGCAGGCCTTCATCGCCGCCGAAGACCGGCGCTTCTACGAGCACGACGGCATCGATCCGGTGGGCATCGGCCGCGCCCTGGTGCGCAACATCACCCAGCGCTCGGTCGAGGAGGGGGCCAGCACGATCACCCAGCAGCTGGCCCGCACGGTGTTTCTGAGCCAGGACATCACCCTGATCCGCAAGCTCAAGGAAGCGGCCCTGGCCGGCAAGCTCGAGCGCCAGCTCAGCAAACGCCAGATCCTCACCGAGTATCTGAACGTGGTGTATCTGGGCTCGAGCGCCTACGGGGTCGCCGACGCCGCCTGGATCTATTTCTCCAAAACCCCCAGCCAGCTCACCCTGCCGGAGGCGGCCCTGATCGCCGGGCTGCCGCCGGCGCCCTCGGTGTATTCACCGCTGGTGAATCCCGAACTGGCGCTGCAGCGCCGCAGCATTGTGCTGGCGCGCATGCAAGAGGCTGGCTTCATCGACGCCAGCCAGCGGGCCGATGCCGATGCCACGCCCCTGGCGCTCAAACCGGCCGAACCCAAGTTCTGGAACAGCCAGGCGCCCTGGTTCAGCAGCTGGGTGCAGCAGGAGCTGCCCAGCGTGCTCAGCAAGGAGCAGCTGGAGGTGGGCGGCCTCACGGTGCGCAGCACCCTCAACCTGAACTGGCAACAGCAGGCCCAGAGCTCAATCAACAAATTTGCCCCGGGGGCGATGGAGGGGGCCCTGGTGGCGATGGAGCCGGGCACCGGGGTGGTGCGGGCGATGGTGGGCGGCAAGGATTTCAACACGAGCCAGTTCAATCGGGCCGCCCAGGCCCTGCGCTCACCGGGCTCCACCTTCAAGCTGTTCGTGTACCTGAGCGCACTCAAGGCCGGCATTTTGCCGGAGCGCACGGTGATCGACAAACCGCAGTGCTTCGCCGGCTACTGCCCGCGCAACTTCGGCGGCCGCTACCTGGGGCGGGTGTCGCTGGCCACAGCCCTGCAGAACTCGCTCAACACCGTGGCGGTGCTGCTGCTCAAGGAGCTGGGCTTTGAGCGGGTGATCGAGACCGCCAAGAGCCTGGGGATCACGCGCGAGCTGGGCAAGTTTTATCCGATGGCGATCGGCGCCTACGAGCAGACCCTGCTCGACATGACCGCCGCCTATGCCGCGATCACCAACCGCGGCATCTACTTGAAGCCCACCCCGTTTGAAGACATCCTGGGTCCCGACGGCCAGCTGTTGTGGAGCCGGCGGGTCGACGGCGACCAGGGCCGCCGCGCCGTTGCCAGCGACATTGCCGACACCATGCTGTGGATGCTGCAGCAGGTGGTCAAAGGCGGCACCGGCGGTGGCGCCGCCCTGCCCGACCGGCCCGTGGCCGGCAAGACCGGCACCTCGGAGGGCGGGCGCGATCTGTGGTTCATCGGCTCGATCCCCCAGCTCACCACCGGGGTGTGGCTGGGCTACGACGACAGCCGAGAGACCAAGAGCACCAGCGTCGTCGCCACCCTGGCCTGGCGCGACTTCATGGCACCGATCAGCAAGACCCTGCCGGTGCGCCCGTTCCCCCCCAAACCGCAGCTGCAGGGCAGCTACAAGCCGGAGACCAAGCCGGCCAAACCGGCTCCAGCCGCCCCTGGCGCAGACCCAGCCGCTGGCGAGGCGCCCCAGGCTCCCGCCCTGCCCGAGCAGTTTGCCCCTGTGCCCGAAGGCACACCCACCGACGCCCCGCCCAGCGGCCCGGGCGCCGTGGCCGCACCACCCCCA
>Ga0194126_10011245_pt1 | contig 11557 bp, 9 predicted proteins | sample TA2KigC150mmetaG_FD_148641 | JGI IMG/M metagenome (GOLD analysis project Ga0194126, IMG submission 148641) | Freshwater microbial communities from Lake Tanganyika, Tanzania - TA2015035 Kigoma Deep Cast 150m | ecosystem: Environmental > Aquatic > Freshwater > Lake | place: Tanzania: Lake...
TGCAGATCGCCATAACCGGGGGTAGCCGGATCGACCACACAATTGCCCACGTGGATATGAACCAAGCAATCTTTGAGCGTGTCCAGGGCGAATTCTGCTTTCTCGCTCAAGAGAGGCATGTGGCTCAGGTCGTAAAGTAGGCCGAAATCAGAGAAATCCTGGCGGATGCGCTGGCAGAACTCGGCAGCCAGGTCGCTGGGACCGACCAAACATTTCTTATCGATGGAACGGTCAAAGGTCTCCAGCGTTAGGGAGATACCTTTATCACGAGCGTAAGTGCCCACTTCCTGGATAGTCTTTGCCAGGGCATCCAAGGCTTTTGGACGGTCAATGTCGCCGGGATCGACTCCGGATAGAAAGGCCACGCGTTGAGCGCCTACTTCAGCAGCTTCGTTCACGTTGCAGTATAGCTGTTCGACAGCTTTCTTACGCTCAGCTTCATCCAGGCTATTGACATTGAGCTTCTGGAGCAGCAGAGAGGGCTGAGCTCCATGCCCAACCTGGATGTGGGCGGTTTGGACGATATTTTTTACAACCGCGCGCGTGGCGGCGTCTTTGATCCAACCGATCTCGACCGCACCAAAGAAGGCGTCTTCAGCAATCTTGGTTAAGGTTTCGACAACAGGCCCATCTCCCTTTATCGTTTCAGGGTAAGCCATGAAATGCACGATACTCATCGTGCAGTAGTTGTTCCAGTGTTTGTCCATAGGTTATCTCCTTAGAAAATTATTATTATTAAAAAAGTTTTAGCGACCCAACAACAGAATAATTGATCAGCAAAGTAAAACCTGGTGAAAGCGAAGATATAGAGTTAACAATAAGGCTAAATATGTACTTTTTCTCCCTTTAACCTTATGGCTTTGTGGGCAGCAGAAATGATATCTTTAACACCCATGCCGTAACGATCCAATAATTCATCATAAGGGCCTGTTTCAGCAAAACAATCGTGTAATCCCACACGTACAACAGGAACAGGGATGTATTCTGCAAGCATTTCTGCAACAGCACCCCCCAGGCCACCCACAATACTATGTTCTTCGACTGTGACAAGGCACCCTGTTTCTCGTGCTGATTTTTTTAGTAGTTCTGAGTCAAGTGGCTTGATGGTATGAACTTCAATCAATCGTGCTGATAATCCTTCTGCTTTCATTTTATCAACAGCTTCAATGCAGCGGGATAGTAAAACACCTGTACCTACGATGGTGACATCGTTTCCCTCGCATAACATCACCCCTTTTCCGATTTGGGGATCGTAATTGTCGTTGTAAAGTTGAGGCACATCGTTGCGACACAGGCGAATATACACCGGTCCGTACCAATCAACAACCTGGGGAAGAAGAAGCTTTACAGCCAGAGGATCAGAAGGAACGACAATCGTCATGCGAGGTAGGCTGCGTAGAATGGCTACATCTGTGATGGCGTGGTGGGTTGGTCCATCAAAAGAATCAGATAGACCCGCATAAGCTCCAGCCAACTTGACATTTGCTTCTCCATAGCATAGATGTGTGCGTACTTGCTCTAATGCTCGGGTTGAAAAAAGAAAAGCGAAGGTGTTGGCTATGGGGATTTTGTTGCTATGAGCCAACCCGACAGCGACATCAACCAGTGCTGGTTCAGCAATACCTACATTAAAAAAACGCTGCGGAAATACTGCCTCGAACATGGCGCTATGGTCGGAATTAGATACATCTGCGCTAAGAACAACCACATTTTTCCTTGAATGACCCAGTTCGACCAGAGCTTCACCATATGCTTTTCGCATGGAAATGGTTTCACCAAATGGTTTTTTAAGTATTGCTTTCATTACCCAACTCCTTGGCGCAATTCTAATAGTGCGGCTTTGTATTCGCTTTCGTTTGGTGGACTACCATGCCAGTAATGGTTATGTTCCATGAAGCTGACACCCTTACCCTTAGTTGTCCTGGCAATAATGACCACTGGCTTTGCATGAATCTCGACAGCTTCATCCAGTGCGTCTAATATTTGGCGCATATTATGACCATGTATCTCGATTGTGTGCCAACCAAAAGAACGCCATTTATCGATAATAGGTTCGGTGGATAATACCTTTGAGGTTGAACCGGTTTGCTGAACACCGTTATAGTCAAGTATCGTAATCAGGTTATCCAGCTGATACTTGGAAGCAATTAATGCTCCCTCCCAAATTATACCAGCATTGATCTCGCCATCACCCAATACTACATATGTACCTCTTTTTGAATTTTCCATTTTGGCTGCTAGTGCCATCCCGACTCCGATAGCAATTCCATGGCCAAGTGGTCCGGCAGGAACCTCGATACCAGGCGTTTTTTGTCGTTCAGGATGTCCTTGCAAACGGCTATCTATCTTTCGAAAGGTGGTCAATTCTTCAACCGGGAAGAAGCCTCGATGGGCTAATACCGTATAAAGAATGGCACAGGCGTGCCCCTTGGAAAATATGAGACGGTCTCTATCAGACCACATTGGTTCTCCCGGTTTAATTTTCAGATGATGAAAATATAACGCAACCAGAATCTCGGCAATAGAAAATGCCCCGCCAATGTGACCTGTTTGGCGTTGGTAAACCATCTCCAGCACCTGAATGCGATATTGTTGTGCTCTGGCGCTTAATTCAGCCACAAGCTGTTCATTGTGAGAAGTCATATAAACCTCCTTAAGTCCATGATTTATATCATAAGTTTGGAAATTACTGAGCTAATATTGTTTCATGATGCCTGGAATGCAATTGAAATCGCTTCGCTTAAGGCAATTGCCCCATCTTTTATGGCTTCGGTCGTAATACATAACGGTGGATGGATTTTTATTGTCGCTGGATAAGCTGGGTCTAGAATTAGAAGGCCTCTTGCCACTGCACTATGCACAATTTTTTGAGCTATGTCCGGGTCAGGCTGTTTTGTTCCAGGTTTTACCATCCTTAAACCAGCCACTAAACCCCTACCATCTACCATACCGATAATATCGGCATGCTCATCTGCAATTTGATTTAGCACAGTGAATAAAATTGGTTCCATATCAGCGGCATGCGTAATTAGATTTTCTCTCTTCAGAACATCAATATTGGCTAAACATGCTGCGACGCATATAGGATTTCCCGTGTGGGTGCTGCTCATGCTTCCAGGTTCGAATAAATCCATCAAGTCTGCCCTGCCAAGCACAACTGAAAGGGGCAAAGAACTGGTGATACCCTTGCCACAACAAACCAGGTCAGCCTCAACGCTATAATGCTGAAAAGCAAACCATTTTCCTGTTCGCCCAAAGGAGGCCTGGACCTCATCAAATACCAGTAAAGCGTTATACTGAGTGCACCATTGGCGGAGATCATGTATGTATTCTTCAGGGGCAAAACTCACCAACCGGCCATGATAGCTTTCGATCATTACGGCACATACATCATCAGCTTCAACACCCTGACTCTTCAGGCTTTCTTCAAAGACCCGAAAACTTAAATCACTACAAATAAACCTATCCGGGAATGGAACCTGGATAAAACCAGGGGTTTCGGTGCCAATCCATGACTTTAATGAGGGAATTCCTCCCGCCATCTGAGCCCCAAGAGTCCTTCCATGAAAAGCACCTTCAAACGTAATAATCACATGTTTTTTACGACCTCCAACTTTCTGCCCCCAGGTGCGAGAGATTTTAATGGCATTTTCTGTAGCTTCTGCTCCAGTCGTCAGAAGAAATGCTTTTTTTAGAGGAGGAGGAGCTAATTCAACAAGTTGTTCAGCCAACCTTATGCGGATGTCGCTTGGATAAATAAAGTTGAACAAAAGCCCATGATTTGCCTGTTCGATGATTGCATTAACAATGACAGGATGGGCGTGCCCAGCATTGGCTACCAGTACTCCTGCAGTCCAGTCTAACCACATGTTTCCATATGCATCATACACCTGGATACCCTCTGCTCGATCCCAAATCACTGCAGGTAATCCAGTCATTGAAAGGGGCTCATAGCGCCGCATTCGTTCTAGAATAGGAAGAGATTCCGGTACAGGTATGGGTGTGACAATCTTGCGAAAAGGTGTTTCGACAGGTGAGAATAAGGTGGTCATAATTTTTTGTCAGATGGTAGATTAAGGAGCCAAATATTGAATGATTATTGATTAGTGCCTGCTTAATTTCATATAAATCTTTATGTTGATTAAATCACCATCGGTTCAATTCCCAAAAAACGGCAGATCATCTCTAACTCAGCGATATAATCGCCTGCCACGAGATGAATATGATTTGCTTCCACTTTTGAAATGAGTGCATCAGGCAAGAGTGGGTGCGATAAAAAAGCATGTGGCCATTGTGGATTTGAACCTTTTACATCTTGTATTCGATGTTCTACGAGATCACCACGCGTGATGAGCATTTTGTATCCAGATAGGGAACGAGACAAACGTGCCAGCGTAACTGGTCCGGCCCCAAAAGTAAATTCAATATGCGCCCCACCACCAGCGTATTTCGTAATCGCTGGGACAACACGAATGTGTCTCAGATTTATGGCTGGATCAAAGCTACGCCTCGCAAACCAGGTCGGAGCGGCACCACAGTTAGGCAATGTATAAACTGCTTTTTCAACATCAAAAAAGCGCCAGTCTAACAAGCATGAAGGTTGCCCCGAAGCAAGATGTAATATCTGCATGGTTAAGGCACCATCAGAATCGGCTTCGCAAGCTACTGGAATCACTCCCTTAACCCCATCCCAGTCATAGGGATCATTAAGAAAAGAGGCTCCAAGACATTGGACGCTGAAATATTCGCTCAGATCGAAATGACATTTAAGCCCAATGAAATCATACTGCTTTTGTTTCACAATCTCCTTAAGAGCAATCGCGCAGCTTAATTCATAATCGAGTTTTTCTGATGTCAGCTGCTTATCATCGATAAGTATTTCCTTTACCTGACTTTCCAGCCAATGGCGGGCTTTTAAAACTTCGGAAGATGGCACATCCTTGGCAATACGAATAATCTCAGATTGATCAGTGTGGTCTATATCTACGCCAAATAATCGAGCCCATTGTTCTGCAGGAGCAGCACCGGTGATCATGCCCATGCTGCGCCCTCCAATCAAGCCATATACCTGACCACGCAAGCGTTGGACAGTGGCAGCGGCGCGAGCAAATATTAAAATTCTTTTGATAGTAAGCTCATCATTGATATCTCCCCATAACCGTTCATGAAGTATTCCCACTTGAGTGAGCGCACCACCAGCAGCAAGTGTTCCTCCCAAACCTGGATAACGATTGTCATGAGGTCCGAGGACAAGGTATGGAACAGAATTTTGTTGAGTTGCCATGAGGACGTAATTGGGAAAAGCAAATACAACCATATTTAGGATGATTCCATCCAAATCAAGAGCCGAAAGGTAGCGAGCCTGTTGACGGGCTAGCTCGGGAGAATAAATAATCTCTGGCGCTAGTGTGATTTCGACTTCACCAGTATTTTCTAAGCTGGCTTTGATACGAGATTCATGCTGCCGGATATCTGGTTCTAAACTTTTGTGGACTCGCTCTCTCCCATCAGAGAAAGACAGGACACCTAATCGAATCATGTAAAAAACTCCTTTATTGTTTATTGATTTTAACTTCCACCTGTGGTTTTACGTATATCTTGAATTATGGACTACAGTAGTTTATCTCAAGCAGGGTTTCTGGATTGAAAGGATAATGTTTTGCATCGATTACAATCCACTCATAACCTATTATCCCATTGACTGCTGCTATAGAAGGATCTGTACACGTAATCCTGCCTCCATAACTTGGTTTTCTAATTTTCCAGATGGCTTTTTACGCATTCCCATTCAATGTAAACCTATATTATTTCAAAAAAATGTTGTTGCCTGATGGATATTTATCTGATTTATTCGGGTTAGTATTAAATAAATTTTTATGAAGTTAAAACATCAACGGGTTTTTCGATCAGATGTTTTAGATATTGTAGGAACCGTGCGGCAGGAGCACCATCAATAACACGATGGTCGAACGTCAAACTTAACACGAGCATCTCACGTATCTCGATTTTCCGTTCTTGCATCACCACAGCTTGCGGGCTGATGGAACCTATCCCCAAGATGGCACATTCCGGAAGGTTGATAATAGGAGTAAATGCATCGATCTCGTATTTTCCCAAATTGGTGATGGTAAAAGTTCCTCCATGCAGGTCATCTGGGAGACTATTTCCATTCTGTGCGGATTCTGCCAGGCGTCTTGTTTCCGAAGCGATCTCTATTAGTTTTTTAGATTGTACCTTTCGGATGACCGGTACCAGTAAACCACGTGGTGTATCTACAGCCAAACCAATATTGATTTCCTTATGTTCCACGATGCCTTGATTTGTTAAGGAGGCGTTGATCTGGGGAAATTTTTGTATTGCTTTTCCAACAAGAAGGATAAACATATCATTGTAACTGGGTAATGTGCCAACGCAGTTAGAAACATCCATCTTGACCTGCTCACGAAATTGGACAAGCGCAGTAGCATCTACCTGTATTGTCAGAGTAACAGGAGCAGTGGTGTGAGCGCTATCACTCATATGCTTGGCGATAATTTGACGAATGCCAGAAAGGGAAGCTATCTGTTGCTCAAATGTGGGGTGTAATTTTTGTGCTTGTAGTGAACTTAATCCAACATTGGTTTGGTTTTTTATTGCTCCCAAGACTTGCCCAGGTAAAACAGTTGCTATAGTCTCCTCGGGTTGCTTTATGGGACGGTGTTCTTTGATGGGTGTAGCCGGTAAGACCTGGGTGGGTATAACCATTGTAGAGCTAATTTGTTTAAACTCTTCTTTTCTCTCACTTGATTCTGATGGTTTTTCTGCCGTTCCGATTGTGTTATCGATCAACTCAAAATAACCGATGATTGTGCCCACTGGAAGCTCTTCGCCCATTAATTCTGGTAATATGTGTAATTTTCCGCTATCCTGTGCTTCAACATCTACAGTGGCTTTCTCGGTTTCTAGAGCGAATAAGGGTTGTCCTTGTTTTACCTCTTCGCCCTCCTTGAAAAACCATTGCACAACCCTACCCCATTCCATAGTTAACCCCAGTCGGGGGATTACAATATCGATATTTTCCATATGTTTTTACATTACCTCTTTGGCCGTTTCTATCATTGTCAAATAATTTTCATATTTCACACCCACCATGAGGGTGTTGCTTGATACCAATACCAATCCGCCATTTTTACCAGCGGATTTAATAGCGTAACGAACTTCACGACGCACATCATCGGTTGTACCAGCCACTAAGGTAGCACAATCTACTCCACCAAAGAAACAAATATGATCACCATATTTTTCCTTTAGTATTGCCATATCCATACCAATTGAGGGTTGAATGCCTTGCCAGCCATCGATACCAGCTTCAATCATCATCGGGAGAATCTTCCAGGTATTACCATCTGTATGCTTGATAAGATATTTTCCCCGTGCGTGAGTTTCTTCACAAAGTTTAGTCAGTGAAGGTAGGACAAAGCGACGGAAATGATCTGGACTCATCATAGGTCCATTAACACCACAATAATCTGCACCGGGCAAGACCGCATCACAGCCAATCTCGAGAAGCGCATTTTGTTGGTCTAAAGTGGCTTTTGTTCGAACATCAATGGCTCGTTGGACAAATGATTCATCCATAACTAACTGAATTAAAAATTCTGTTAGGCCAATCGTACTCTCATATGGGAATGAGCCATCTTCCTCAGGTCGACCGATCACAAAGTGAGTCTTGCCCAGCTCCTTGACGATATGCTCTGCCACTTCTAGTTGCGATTCATCGAATGGCTCTGGATCCTGCAGGTCAGCGATGGTCATGGGCGGATAATGAATACATAACGCATGCCCCTCACTTTCAGGCGAAAAAGCCCACCTGCTGCCATCAGCCTCTCGCCAACGAAATGGTTCAAAAAATTCTGGAAAGCAATATTTTGATTTTTTGGGGGGTATGAGCGGTGCTGGAACAAAATCCCATTCAAATTTACGAGCTAAATCAACGATATCACGTTTATACGAAGCCACTATTTCATCACGCCTGCCCTCCCAGTAAGCCTGATACTCTTTCCACTTTGCCCGGTAAAGGGTTTCTCTTCCTAACGCTCGCTCTGTTATGGGATAGTCAACGCCCACTTCCCCAACAGGCACTCTGTCAGATCGTTCATGGTCTAAAGCTGCAATTACCCGGCTTTTAGGTAGCATCTTATCCTCACAACCCATACAATGGATTGATTATTTCATCCACTTTTTGATCTTAAGAGAATATTTTTAACCGACTCAACAATATTTTGTGTTTGTGGGATGACAAATTTTTCCAAGGGAGGGCTGAATGGTATAGGCACGTCCTTTGCACCTAACCTACCAACCGGAGCAAGTAATACTTCAAATAGTGCTTCGCTGATTTCTGCTGCCAGCTCGCCACCATAACCAGCTGTTCTGGTCGCTTCGTGTACGATTAGTGCTCGCCTGGTTTTTTTTACAGAGGTAAAGACACAATCACGATCCCATGGTTTCAATGTGCGCAGGTCGATTACCTCGATTTCCAAGCCATCCTTGGCTAGCAGTTCTGCTGCCTCCAAGGAACGATTGCTCATCTGTGAATAGGATACAATAGTAAGTTCTGTTCCTTCCCTCCTGATCACAGCTTCGCCTATAGGTGTTGTCCAATCACCTTCAGGAACATCTGCTTTGCTGCGGCCTAAAATTTTGTGCTCCAAATAAATAATCGGGCTATTTGAACGGAGGGCGGTTCGTAATAATCCTTTAGCATCAGCTACAGTGGAAGGTGCCAAAACCGTGTAAGCAGGAACATGACAGAAAATGGACTCGATGCTGCTTGAATGCTGCGCTGCTGTAGAATTAACTGCTCCATCCGCCAGCCGAATGACAATAGGCACATCAACCTGACCGCCCGACATATAGCGAAGTTTAGGGATCTGGTTGAGCAACTCATCCATAGCTCCCATACAAAAATCTGCAAATCCCAAAGAAACAACCGGTCTCAAACCACACAATGCCATTCCTAAACCGGCACCCACAAAACCCGCTTCGGCGATTGGTGTATCGATGACCCTCTCGGGACCAAATTCATCGTAGAGACCACGATAATGACTAAAACTACCACCCCAACGAATATCCTCACCCATAACAACAATTTTTGGGTCGCGCTTCATTTCTTCTCGTAATACTTCTACTGAAGCCATACCATAGGTTATTTCTGGCATTAATTACACTCCTCGATAAATAAATATTTCATCTACCTTCTGTTTTTATAAATCATCCAATGCTTCTTGTGGTTCTGGATAGGGGCTCTCTTCCGCAAATTTCACGGCGGCTTTCATTTCAACTTCAATCTCATACGAGGCTTTGGATATCATTTCGCTCGTGATCATGCTATTTTCAAGAAGATAAGATTCAAATCGCTTGATAGGACAATATTCTTTCCAGGCTTCAGCCTCTTCTTCTGAACGATATACCACTGGATCACCCACGAAATGACCACGCCAGCGGTATGTTTTTGCTTCAATCAGAGATGGGCCTTCTCCTCGATGAGCTCTCTCTATTGCTTCGACAGTAACTCTCCTAACTGCGAGTACATCGTTTCCATCAACAATCACACCTGGAATATTGTAGGCAGCGGCTCGATCAGCTACATTTTTCACAGATAAGCTATAAGCAGAAGAGGTGAATTGGGCATAGTGATTGTTCTCGCACAGGAACACAATAGGCAATTTTAAAATAGAAGCCATGTTGACAGCTTCATGGAATTCACCTTTGTTCGAAGCGCCATCTCCAAAAAAACAAACAGCTATCTGATTTTGTTTGTTATTTCGGGCAGCAATACCAGCTCCAACCACAATACCAAAACCTCCGCCAACTATGCCATTCGCACCTAGCATTCCGATTTCAAAACTTGCCACATGCATCGATCCACCTTTACCTTTGCAATAGCCGGTGCTTTTGCCATAGAGCTCAGCCGCCATGCGATCTGTGCTGGCACCTTTAGCAATGGCATGACCATGACCGCGATGGGTGCTAGTGATATAATCCTTATCAGTCAAGCAGCTACAGACTCCAACCGCAACTGCTTCTTCGCCGATATATACATGCAAGAAACCGGGCAATTTTCCAGCCAGAAATAATTTTTCCATAGTTAATTCAAAAGCCCGAATTCGCATCATCTGTCGGAGGAGCTCAAATTCATTTATATCTGGAATATGGGTATCAGTAAAAACGCTTGAAGTTGTGGGAATGGTCATTTTTTCTCTCGGATATCTAGAATTGTATTTAATAATTTAAAATGCAATCGTGTAATTGTAATCGATTGCATTCTATCAAAAAACTGGATAATTGTCAATTCCCAGTTTCTTAAAATTTTGGCTCTAAAACCATAGGGTATGAATAATTATCAATATTATTATTCTCTTGGAGATTTTGTTGATTTACGTATAATTAATTTTGGCTCTAAAAGGGTCGCTACAATTTCTGCGTCAGTTTGACCATTTTCGATTAAGTTCATAATCACGTTTACGGCACGTTCACCCATCTCAACAGCAGGAAACGAAACCGTTGTTAGCGGTGGACAAACAAATCCAGCATACTGAATATTATCAAAACCCATTACGGAGATGTCATCGGGTACAGATAAACCATTTTCTGCAGCAGCATGGAGTGCACCAATCGCCATTAGATCATTTCCAGCTAATATCACCGTGGGACGGTCAGGATACGCGAGTATCTTATTCATCAAAACATAGCCATTATTGGCTTGAAAATTCGAACCAACCTGAACATATTCAGGAGGGACAGGTAAACCATCGCGCTTCATAATATCTAGATATATTTGTTTACGCTGTTTAATCGCTGGGATTGTGTCAGTTCCTAAGAAGCCGATCTTTGTATGACCCAAACTGCGTAAGTATTGCATGGCACTTTTGGCAGCAATCTCATTGTTAAATTCAATACATGGGAAGGGATCGTGCGCCGAAAGGCGAGTTATACCAACAATGTGTCTGTTGGTTCGAGCAATATCCATGATGATACTTTCATCGCCTGTAAGATGGCCAATAACAATAACACCATCGCACAAACCTGATCTAAATACCTGTTTAGGTGTATGCATATGTTCTAACTTGTTCTCGAAACTGGTAAGCATGACATCTAAGTCATGTTTTCTAGCAGTACGAATGATGCTTTTTATTATGATTGCAAAAAAGGGATCTTCTGTATCGCGCACAATGACCCCAAGGATATTTGAGCGACCTGTTCGCAAAGCACGTGCGACAAGATCCAATTCATATCCCAGTTCATTAGCCGCTTTAATTACCTGCTCTTTGGTTTTTTCACTAATCTGTATCTGGCTTGGTCTGCCTGATAAAACTCTGGAAACTGTTGCAGTCGAAACTCCTGCTTTTTTTGCCACATCGCTCATTGTGGTGGACATATTTATACCTTCCTTGCTAAGCATAAAAGCCTATAAATGGATAGACATTTTTACTCCTGCCTTTCAAGGTATTATACTCAATTTTTTAGACTATGGATTATTAAAATGCAATCCATTAACGGCAAAAAGTTTATTTTCCCA
>Ga0194126_10011247_pt1 | contig 11556 bp, 7 predicted proteins | sample TA2KigC150mmetaG_FD_148641 | JGI IMG/M metagenome (GOLD analysis project Ga0194126, IMG submission 148641) | Freshwater microbial communities from Lake Tanganyika, Tanzania - TA2015035 Kigoma Deep Cast 150m | ecosystem: Environmental > Aquatic > Freshwater > Lake | place: Tanzania: Lake...
TGGGCCAGGCCATTGGCCTGCTCGCCGGAGACCACCCGGACGAGGCCGGGACGACCCTCCGGAAGAGCCTCAAGCTCAAGCGGGAACCCCTGGCCCTCGTCCTGGAAGGTTTCCTGTCCCGGTACCGAAACGAATCGACGTCTCCCCCCGGCGAGGCTCACGGCGAGGGCTGAAACGCCCTGGGCGCTCGCTCACAGCCGCCCGGCCTCCAGAAAGCTGAAGTAGCCGGTACGGTTGAAGATGATATGGTCCAGCAACGGGATGCCCAGCACGCTCCCCGCCGACCTGAGCTGCCGGGTGGACTCGATGTCAGCGGGTGATGGTTCCAGGCTACCGGCTGGATGATTGTGTGCCACGATGATGCCCGAGGCCCGATCCGCCAGAGCGTCGGCAAAGACCTCGCGCGGATGCACATGGGTACGATCGATCAGACCGATCGAAACCACCCGGATGTTCAAAATCTCATTGGCGCCGTTGATACTGGCGCAGAGGAAGTGCTCCTGCTTGCGGTCGGCATAGTGGCGTACATGGGGCAACAGGTCGGCGGGTGATTCGATTCGTGCCCCTTCGGGCTTTATGCGACGCCGCGCGAACTCAAGGGCCGCCAGCACCAGGGATGCCTTCGCATCGCCGACACCGGCAAACTCGCGCAGATCGTCGGCCTGAACCCCCAAGCCCTTGGTGTCGATGACCTTCGCCAGTCTGGCGGCCAGCTTCATCACATCCATGCCCGGCGCACCCTTTCCGAGCAGCACGGCCAGCAGTTCCTGGTCGCTCAACGCGGCCGCTCCCTTGTGGAGCAGCTTTTCCCGCGGGCGGTCGGCGGCCGGCATGTCCTGGATGCGCCTGGCCATCGCCTCACGCCGCCGCAGCCAGGTGGCTCTGAATGATCGTGAACGCCATGATGTCGAAAATACCGCCGGTATCGGTGTACTTCGGGTCGGCCAGCTCGTCGTAGCGGGTCAGTGTGTTGTACCGGCCCTGAATCTCGCCGTTTACTCTCGCGCGGAAAGCGTCGTCGAGGTAGACCCGGTCTTCCCGATGCGCCTGAACTGTCTCGCGGATCAAAGGATCGTCCACCTTCTCCTCCGTGACTTGCCGAATGTAAAGCGCTTCCTCGTCGCTGATCGGGTGCCTGGCTCGAATTTGGTCGATCATGTCCCGGACGGACACTTTCACTGGCGGCGGTCCGGCGCCCTTGCCGCCACCCGGGCGCAGCTTCAATCCATCCCCAATATTGCGCACGATTCCATGGGATTCCACAGCGGCCTTTATCACTTCGATCTGCCGAATTCGTTGCATCAGTTCCGACATGCCGCCCTGTTTGATGAGTTGCGGGCCGACAGCTTCAGCGAAAGCCGCGAACTCCCGAATCTCGTCCGGATAGCCGAAGAAGCAGGACAAAAAGTGGAAGCTCTTCACCAGCCGGGCGAGGATATGGACGAAGTCCTTTCGCTCCTGGACCGTGGCGAACCGGTGCTGAAAGCGAACCCGCAAGGCGTTGATTGCGAACTGCGCTTGGGCATCGCTTCCCTGGGCCGCCAAGGTGACAAAATCATGAGCATCTGCCTGAGTGAACGGACCTGCGGCAAGAATATCGGCGCGCAGGCGCAGACAAAGCTCGGGATCGGGTTCGTCCGGCACGAACGAGGTTCCCTGGCGGTGCTTGGCGAAGGCCTTGAGGATGCCGGCGGCATTGTTGGTGAAATCGACCACTACCACATCATGCTTGTCAGGGTAGCAGCGGTTCAGGCGCCACAGCGTCTGCAGGGCGCTGCGGCCGGCGATGGGCTTGTCCAGGAACAGTCCGGCGAGCAGCGGCTGGTCGTAGCCCGTCTGGAATTTGCTCGCAACGATCATCAGTCGGAAGTCGTCGCCCTCGAACCGATCCTCGATCAACTCGCCCTCGGCGAGTCCGTTGACGGCATGTTCGCTGATCGGCTCCTGAGTTTCGGGGTGGATGAAGTCCGAAAAGGCATAGAGCACCTTGTAGTCCGCGCCGCGCTCCCGGAGCTTCTCCCGGATGATTTCAAGGTAGCGCAAGCCGACGACGCGCGAGGCCGCCACGATCATGGCCTTCGCCCGTCCGCCGATCAGCGGCATGACATCCTTTTCGAAGATTCGAAGCATTACCTCCGCCTTGTATTGGATGAGCTCTTCATCCTGGTAGGCCCGGTTTTGCAGTGCCTTCGCCACCACGCCCTTGGGATAAAGCGCCTCCTCCTCAGGGCCGGGGACAATCGGGCAATGCAGGTGGTAGAGGGTCCTGTAGGCGATGATGCTCGACGCCACATCCACGATATAGCCTTCGGCAATGGCCTCGGTTTCGGTATAGATATCAAAGGGCGGGCCGAACAGGGACAACGTGGCCGGGGCGGGCGTGGCCGTGAAGGCGACAAAGAGCTGGTTGCGGTCATGCTCGCGGATGATCCTGGCGATGTTCTCCTCGTTATCCAGCTCGTCATCCCCGGCAGCGTCCACATCCGGCTCGTCGGACTGGCGGAACGGCGCCCGGATGGCGGCGCCCATCCGGCCTTCCTGGGAGCGGTGGGCCTCGTCGATCAGGAAGGCCACCCGGAGTTCCTTCAAATCGGGGTTCCTTTCAAGCTCTTCCAGCACCCAGGCGAACTTCTGCTGGGTGGTGACGATGATCGGCTTGCGCTCCTTCAGGAAGCGGGGCAAGTCCTCTGCCTTGCGCGCGATGCCCACCACGCCCTGCAAATGGGTGAACTTCTCGATGTCCTGCCGGATATTGGTGTCGAGGGACTTGCGATCCGTGAGGATGAACACCACGTCCACCAGCTTCTCGTTCGTTCCAGGCTTGAACAGGCTGTGCAGCCAGTCCGCCAGCCAGCAGATCGACAATGTCTTGCCGCTGCCGGCGGAATGCAGAATCAGGTACTTGCGACCGATGTCACCGGTGGCCACGAAATGCGCCACGGCATCCTCGCCCACACGGCGAACCATCCGACTCTGGTGATAGCGGGGGATCAGGGTGAAGGCCGGTCGTTCCGGCCTGTCCGCCTCGGCCTCGGCTTTCGGCGCCCGGATCAGAAAGAACGACAGCGCTTCGAGCAGGTATTCCGGTGACAGGATTTCGCGGTATAGAAACTCGACCGGATACTCGTTCTCCGTCAGCGGGGTGTTGGTGAGACCGGTATTGTGCCAGCGGAAATTCTCAGCCCGCCGCGGATCGGCCGCTGCCATGACATCGCTGGTGTCGGCGGCCAGATACAGGAAGGGGTGCTGAAAAATCTTGTGCGCATGATGGCGGGCGGCATATTGGGCCACCGCGTCATGCACATTCTGGTTTTTCTCATGCTTCACCTCCAGCGCCACGATGGGCAGACCATTCAGGAACAGGACGAAGTCGATTTCCTGGTGGGTCTCGCCAAAGTAGAAATGCGGCCGGAAGGCAATGCGGTTCATGCCGTGCGGCTTGGTCGCGGCGCTCTCGGCCGAGCGAGGCTTCGGGTAGTAGAGCCGGAACTCCAGCCCCCGTACCTTCAACCCACGACGCATCATCATCCAGAGCGGGGTCCGCGCCAATTCCTCGCGCAGGGCGCGAAACACCTCTTCCCGCGCATCGGCGCCATAGTCCACGGTCAGCTTCCGGAGCTGGTCGGCCTGGGTGGCCGTGATGAAGGCCCAGAGCTGATGTTCCGCGATGCAGTGCCCGGTGTCCGTGATGTCGCTCTGTTCGAGTAGCCCATAGCCATGCACACGGGCGAGGTAGTCCGCGATGTGCCGCTGGAAGGTCAGTTCCGGCGGCTTCTTGCTCTTAGCCATGCGCCCGGACCCGCTTGAGGTCGTCCTCGGTCACGCGCCGCTGGCCGGTGACGCATTCATGGATGAGAGACTTGCGGTAGGCGACGAGCGTGACGATCTGGGTCTCGATGTCGTCCACGATCTTCTGGATGTGCGCAAGCCGAGCATCGAGAGACTCACAGATTACGCGTTGCTCATCGATTGATGGTCGCGGAATCGGAAACTGGCCTACCTTAGTCGAGTTGGTGCTCGCGAGATTCGTTGTTCGCTTGCCGGTTGCCTCAAAATAGTCACGGCCATATTGGGATGCAGTCAGGTACGCCAGGAACGGCGGAAGCAGCTTGTGCCCAAAGCAACGAACCGCAAAGATGTGATTCTGGTGCAGGCAATTGGCGATCTCGCCAGTCCAGATGGTTCCTCGGCCGAGCTTGTCCAGATCGCCACCCTCCGTCATGAGAACGTCACCGGACCGCAGGGTGACCCGTCGCGCGACCTGCTCGGGTACTTCAATTGAGGTCACGTCATTCAATCTCAGGTGTCCATCTTGAACATTGGCGACGCGCAAATAGGGCCTTTCGATCAGCATACCCTCGTACACCTTCCCAAGTGTCAAGCCGGTCTGAATCTCGCAAATCCGCTTCAGACTGACCTGCTCCCAATTCGAAGGAATCTCTGCTATCCAGGCGTTACCGGTGTGTCTTAGGGGCGCATCCGGATCAAGGCCACGTGTAACAACCCGCTGAATGGCCGCCCGTTTGATACCTTCCAGCGTCTCGACCTGCCGCCGCTTGGCGGCCACCGCCGCGTCGATCGCCGCGCAGCTCGCATCCAGGTATGCCGCGATGCGCTCTTGCTCGGAAAGCGGGGGGATAGGTATTTCGAGAGCATTGAAATCCTTGTCGTCGACGGCAGGATACCCCACACCCTTTGCCGTCGCCTCGAAGTGCTGACGACTGGCCTCCGAGATGAGTGCGTAATAGGCGAACTTTGAATGAAGTTTTGACTGGATCGGCTTCACCACATTAAAACCTGTCGAGCAAACGAGATCGCCCTGGTGGTCTTCTATGAATGCTACGGCCTGAAGGTTCGGGCGCACAGACGAAATGACTGTGTTGCCTCGTTTGACAAGTCTGCGTGCCCGCGATGGGGCATCACCAAAGCGCAAATGCTCAATCGTCTTCGGATCGACCACGCCGTGATAATTGACGTTTGAAATTTCCAGGTAGCCGAACTCGTAGTCTGGGTCAGTGTTAGCCGGAAGCGACGAACCATTGACGATAGAGACATCCTTGAGGCGATCACTTATCCAGCCATGAGGCAGTGAGTCTATGATGTAATGCTTGTCATCAATCATGAGACATCTCTTATCTCGACCCTCACCACGTCCGCAAGCTGTTCCGCCGTCGGTAGTTTCCCTTTCATCTCGAACGGCAATTGCGATTGCAGTGGGTGGACGGTCATGCCAAGTGGATTCTGCCGGGCAAGCAGGGCATATCTGTCATTCATGGCGTCGAGTTCGGCGCATTGATGATACCGCTGGGCTGTGCCATCCCTGGAATCCCAGCGGGATTCCATCCCCAAGCCCCGGGTTGCGGCGGGTCCGCCGCTACCCGGGGGAAACGGACCACCCGAAACGGCCAACCCCATCGGGGTTGCGTCAGTTGCGGCGGCTCGCCAGGCTTAGGACCTGGCATGCAGGCGGCATGGTTTTCGGTATCCCTTGACGCAAGCCCCTGGGGGTTGCTGCGGTGATTGACGCTGTCCCCGGGTTGCGGCGGGTTCGCCGCTACCTTGGGAGACGAAACAATCCGAATCGTCCAGCCCTGATCGGGTTGCGTCAGTCCCATACGTAACGCTCGTCCCATTCCAAGCCGTGGCGGCGGAGGAATGTCCGATATTCGTCCTGGAAGGGCCGGAACCGGTGATGTTCCTCCTGCCGGGCGATATAGTCCCGGGTCTTTGCCGTTGCGGACGGGCTCACGGAAAAGGCCCCATATCCGCCTTGCCAGGCAAACGCGGCCAGCGTAGGGTCCCGTTGCTTCGCCCAGATACTCGACACGCGTTTGACCTCCTTTACCCAGTCGGCCTGTGAGATCGTTCGCGCCAAAACGCAAAGGAGATGGACGTGATCCTCGGTGCCGCCGATGATCAGCGACGGGCAATCCAGCCGCCCGGATACGCCGCCCAGGTAGGCATGCATCTCCGCCCGAAGCACCGGATCGCGCAGGAAGGGGTGTCGGTTCTTGGTCGAAAACACCAGATGAATACGAACGCATGACAATGATTGTGACATCTTTCCCTCCTTCCCTTGACGCAACCCCGTTGGGGTTGACCTGGCTACCTTTGGTGTCCCAGGGTTGCGGCGTCGCCGCAACCCTGGTCTGTCGGACAAAGCCCCGTTGGGGCGCCCGCGCCATGCGTTGTCGGTATTTCCGGTGAGGCGATGGAAATAGCCGGCTTGCTCATCGCGCCAATCCCTCCAGCAACTTTTCAGCTTCCTTCTCCAGCCGCCAGAATTCGGCAAGCAGATCCTCGGCCGGTGGGGGTGGCTGATAGCGGTAGAAGTACTTGTTTGGCAGGATCTCGTAACCGAGCTGCGGGCTGTCTTCCCAGCGAATGATGGGTTTGGCGATCTCACGTTCCAGGAAGGCGGGAATGCTCTCGCCGTGCGGGATGTACTCGTCGTCCTTGACGTAGTGGCGGTGGGTCCACTCCACTTGGAGTACCGCAGTGTCGGCCGTCATCAATGCCTTGAACTTTGCCGTCGCGTTGTCGGTGGGCGCGAGGTGCAGGGTTTCCATGCTTTCGGCCTGCCCGCGTCTCAAGAGTACGCGGAAGCTCAAGTCGCTGTCGTAAAACTGTTGTTCCTTCTTGAGATTGGCTGCCGTGAACGCTTTTTCATAGGGCTCGGTGAGAGTCGCAGGCTGGTCATGCTCGTCATGCTGCCAGAACACAACACTGACCTTGTGGTAGGCGAAGTCCTCGCGTCGGAAAATCTTAAGGTGCTCATCGGCTTTACCGTCCTCCCAACCGACGCGATAGCGTGCCTCGATCCAGGCGCGGTGTGCGTCGGTGATGCGGTTGCGCTTGTTGCCAAATGATTTGGGTTCCTTCTCATACTGCTGGCGTGCGTCGATCAGCATGACGCGGCCCTGATGCGAGGCGGGTTTGTCGTTGCGCAGCAGCCAGATGTAGGTATAGATGCCCGTGTTATAGAAGAGCTGGTCGGGCAGCATGACGATGGCGTCGAGCCAGTCGTTTTCAAGTATCCAGCGGCGGATCTCGCTCTCGCCCGAGCCGCAGTCGCCGTTGGAAAGGGGCGAGCCGTTGAAGATGATGGCGATGCGGCTGGCACCTTTGTCCACCTCCTTCATCTTGGCGAACATGGTTTGCAGGAAGAGCAGCGCACCGTCGTTCACTCGCGGCATTCCGGCCCGATAGCGGGTCTTTTGCAGTTTGCGCGCCTCGGTTTCGTAGCCGTCCTTGCCGCCCCAGGTCACGCCAAAGGGTGGATTTGACAACATGAAATCAAAGCGATACCGCGATTCCGGTAGCTGGTCGCCCGGCTCACCGCTATAAAGGGCATGCGGGATGAGCGAGTTGCCGAGATACACCTTGGCCTGCCGGTCGTCCTTGATCAACAGGTCGGCCTGGCAGATGGCGTAATTGGTCGGCGACATCTCCTGCCCATGCACGGTGACGTACTTATCCACATTGGCCCGTTCTTCGGGGGTTTCGGCGCGGTCGAGCAAGTGTTCCTTGGCCACGGATAACATGCCGCCAGTGCCACAGGCCGGGTCGTAAATGGAGAGATGCCGGTCAGGGATGGGGATGTCGAGCAGTTCCACCATGAGCCGGATCACCTCGCGCGGGGTGAAGTGTTCCCCGGCTTCCTCGCCGCTCTGCTCCGAGAACCGTCGCAGCAGCTCCTCGTAGATGTAACCCATCTCCAGCGGCGACAGGGTGTCGGGGCCGAGTTCCAACTCCCGGTATTGGTTAAGGATTGGGGCCAGCCGGTTATGCTTCGCCATCTGCCCAATGGTGGCCCGATAGTTGAAATGCTCGACGATGTCGTCGACGTTGCCGGAAAACCCGTTGATGTAGGCGCGGAAGTTTTCTTCAAGCAGGGTAGGGTCCTCCTCAAACACTTGGCGCAGAGTCCAATTGGTCCGATTCGAGAAGGGTGCGGTACTCATCTCCATGCCCTTTACGAGCCTGGCAAGCTCTGTTTCGGTGATTTCGGGCCGGTTGGCCAGGACTTCGGCTGCCTTGTCCTCCCGCCACTTCATCAAAACGCACTCGAGGCGGCGGATTACGATGATGGGCAGGATGACGTTCTGGTACTCGTAGGCCTTGAATTTGCCGCGCAAGCGTTCGGCCGACTTCCAGATTTCGTCGGCAAGGTTGTCCAGCTTGGGTTTGTTCAGGGCTAGTGACATTGAATTTCTATTTCTTGGGTGGCTACGTTGACATGGGCAACCGGAGACCAGGCATTCATCAGTGGCACGCCCGGATGAAGGCCTTTCCGGGCGGGCGGACTTCGAATGCGTGGTAAATAGGTAGCGGAATCAAAATCGTAACGTCGCCAAGGCCGGTTTGAGAGGGAGCGGGTTTACGAAGAATTGTATTCTCCGTGGGACGAACCATGAAAGCCTTAGCTCACGCGAAAATCTGATGGATTAGGGAATCGCGGACACTGTGATTTTGACACGCAAAGTAGTTATTCCTTCTGGTTGGATTGATGGTCATAACCAGGATGAGAAAAACCTGTATTTATCGTTTGCCTAACCTCTGATTTTCTCTATAATTCCCGGCTTGATTTTTTACGGAGGCAGTCCGCGGACTGCCTTTTTTGCTTTCTGACGGTGGTGGTTCAATGAGCGGTCAAGTGATGCCTACCTATGCGCGGATGCCGGTAACCTTCGAGCGCGGGGAAGGCGCGTGGTTATGGAGCACCGATGGGCGGCGCTATCTCGACGCGATCTCCGGTATTGCCGTGTGCAATCTTGGCCATGCCCATCCGGCGGTGGCCCGGGCGCTGTGCGAGCAGGCCGCGACGCTGATCCACACGTCCAACCTCTACGGGATCGCCCCGCAGGACAATCTGGCGGCCGAACTCTGCGGTCTGGCGGGCATGGACAATGTCTTTTTCTGCAATTCCGGCGCGGAGGCCAACGAGGCGGCGCTTAAACTGGCTCGGAAATATGGCCACGGCCAGGGCATCGCCCAACCCAAGGTCGTCGTCATGGACAACAGCTTCCACGGCCGGACTCTGTTCACGCTCAGCGCCACCGGCAACGCCAAGGTCCAGGAAGGCTTCGAACCCCTGGTCGACTGCTTCATCCGCGTGCCTCATGGCGACGCGGCGGCCGTGGCCGCCATCCAGGATCAGGACGTGAGCGCCATTCTGGTGGAGCCGGTACAGGGCGAAGGCGGCGTGCGCGTGCCGCCGGACGATTACCTCCCGGCGCTACGCCAGATCTGCGACGCGCGCGGCTGGCTGCTGATGCTCGATGAGGTGCAGTGCGGCATGGCACGGACCGGACAGTGGTTCGCCTTCCAGCATACCGGTATCCGGCCCGACGTCATGACCCTGGCCAAGGCCTTGGGTAACGGCGTGCCCATCGGCGCCTGTCTGGCGCGGGGCGAGGCCGCCGGGGTTCTGACCGCCGGCAAGCATGGCTCGACCTTCGGCGGCAACCTGCTGGCCTGCCGGGCCGCGCTGACCGTTCTGGCGACGTTGCGCGAGCAACACCTGGTGGCGCGCGCCGGCGAACTCGGACAGATGCTGCTGGAAGGATTCCGCGCTGGTCTGGCCGGCAACCCCCATGTGCTCGACGTGCGCGGCAAGGGTCTGATGATCGGCATCGAACTGGATACCCCCTGCGCCGAGCTGACTACCCGAGCCCTGGAGCAGGGCCTCCTGATCAACGTGACGGCGGATCGCGTCATCCGCTTGCTGCCCCCCCTCATTCTCAGCGACGAGGAAGCCCGCCTGCTCATCGATGGCGTCATCCGACTCGTCAACGACTTTACGGCTCATTGAAGCCGGGAGATCACCCATGACACTGCGCCACTTCGTGAACCTGTCGGACATCAGTCCCGCCGAATTGCGCGGGCTGCTGCAACGGGCCATCGAACTGAAGCACCGGAAAACCCCTTACGAGCCGCTCAAGAACCGCGTGCTGGGCATGCTGTTCGAGAAGTCCTCGACCCGCACCCGCATTTCGTTCGAGGCCGGGATGATCCAACTCGGCGGCGCGGCCATTTTCCTCTCGCCGCGGGATACTCAGCTTGGCCGCGGCGAGCCGGTCGAGGATTCCGCGCGCGTCATCTCGCGGATGGTGGACTGCATCATGCTGCGCACCCATTCGCATCGGACGGTCGAGGTATTCGCCGAGTATTCGCGGGTGCCCGTCATCAATGGTCTGACCGATCGCAGTCATCCCTGCCAGTTGCTGGCGGACTTGCAAACCTGGTTCGAGCATCGCGGCGATATCGCCGGGCGCACCGTGGCCTGGGTCGGCGATGGCAACAACATGTGCCATTCCTATATCGAGGCGGCCCTGATGCTGGATTTCCGGCTGAGAATCGCCTGCCCCGAGGGCTATGAGCCGGCGGCGGACTATCTGGCGCTCGCCGGTGACCGCGTCGAGGTGTTGCGCGATCCCGCCGAGGCGGCCAGGGGCGCCGATCTCGTCGTCACCGATGTCTGGGCCAGCATGGGCCAGGAAGAAGAGCAAGCCAGGCGTGTGATCGCCTTCCGGGATTATCAGGTCGACGCCCGGCTCATGTCGCTGGCCGCCGCGGACGCCCTGTTCATGCACTGCCTGCCCGCCCATCGTGGCGAGGAAGTCAGCGCCGAAGTCCTGGAAGGCCCGCGCAGTCTGGTGTGGGATGAAGCCGAGAACCGACTGCATGCCCAGAAGGCTCTGCTCGAATTCCTGTTGATCGAGGACAGCCCGGTACGCCAACTCCAGGCCGTTTGACGCGCCCGTCAATTCAAGCCGGAAGCCGTAAATCCCCCTCCCATCCCCTCCGTCAAGCGGGTTCCGCCACAGCCAACCGCGGACTTCGCCGTTCGGGCACCCTGCGCCTGCAGGACGCTGTACCCTGTCTCCGCCAACGGGTGGTAATGATTGGCTGTGGCCCACCGCCCCGGCCTCTGACGGAATGCGAGACAGCCCGCCGTTCGATAATCCAGTCCCTTGCGGGGATTTGTGTCTTCGGCGCGCTGGACATTATGGATAAATGAGCAGTTAAAGGCACATCAACGCCCTCTCCCTCCGCGGAGTCTGGGTTTCGTTGGCTCTGAGCGGAGTCGAAGCCAAGGGAACCCCAGTGGCTGGTCAGTTCGCTTCGACTCCGCTCAGCGAACGGCTGACTGAATGGCCATGCGACCCTGGGATAAGAGCACGGGCCTCTTGCCCGTTGCGGGCAGGACGCCTGTGCGGCCAGTACGATCAGTCAATTGAACCCACCTCCCGTCATACCCTGCCCTGGCTCCGCCCGCGCTGATAGTCCGACGCTGGCTCACGCCGTTCATTCACGAGCGCAACAATCCCCAATAGCTGGTATGTTTTCGCTCGGGTTTTACGACACGCAAGCGACGTCTCTTTCGTGTGATGAAAGGCCCCACGGTTTTGATGCCCTTCATCACCACCCCGTCCGTAAAACTCGCGTCACCCGAGAGAAACTGAATGCCGGTCAAGATCAATACCGACCAAAGCCAATTGAAGTGGATTGCCGACTTCATCTGGAACATCGCCGACGATCGCCTGCGCGATG
>Ga0194126_10011249_pt1 | contig 11553 bp, 9 predicted proteins | sample TA2KigC150mmetaG_FD_148641 | JGI IMG/M metagenome (GOLD analysis project Ga0194126, IMG submission 148641) | Freshwater microbial communities from Lake Tanganyika, Tanzania - TA2015035 Kigoma Deep Cast 150m | ecosystem: Environmental > Aquatic > Freshwater > Lake | place: Tanzania: Lake...
TAAAGATTTTCTAAAAAATCAACTTCTTAAAATAAAATATTTACTATACATAACACTGGATATAGAATTTTTTATTTAAAAAATATCTCCACTTTAATTTCAAAAACTTTTCAATGCATTTCAGCTGAACAGGTTCCAATCCCAGGACGATAAAAATTAAATTGAACATTGGGGTGATTGGCAAGTAAAGACATTGGAACAACCGAATCAGCAATTTTTTTTGAAATCATTAGTGTAGTTAGCCTCATACCAAAGGGATTGTCATGACAGCCTGCATGCCAGATGGATACTTTTTCAGATTTCCATGTTTCAGCAGGACCAACGGTTATAGCTTTTGAAGGAATATTTGAAACAACTCCTCCACCAGATGTTCTTGCATTCTGGATAATAGTCATTGGATGCAATTCAACAACTCTTGCGGTAAGTTTTCCGTATTCTTCAGGACCTGGTGGCTCATCCTTATATTTTCCTTCTCTTTTTAAAGGATCATTAAAAGCCCAGTGTTTTACTTCACCCTGTCCACCCTGCATAATCAAACATTTAACCTCATCAAAAGACCTTGAGTATTCTTCTATATTGTCTGCTCTTAAAAAATGCAGATTTTCATCAGGCATTTTTAGTTCTTTCTTAATTCTGTTAAAACATAATTCCAGATCAGCCCGTGCAAAACTTAAAGGGTGAGAAAGGGGCACTTCCTTGCCATCAAGATACCATTCATCCATTGCCCAGAAATGCCCGTTGCTTATATTGATTTCAAGGTCATTTACTATCCGTGCAACCAGAGGCAGCTGTTCCGTTGGACCTATAGGGCCGCATATTCCGGCTGGATTTGAGACAGTTGATTTATTCCAGCAGTAAATATATTCAAGTGCTTCTGCCAGATAAAACTCCTCAAGGGTATCATAAAATTTTATAGTAAACCCCGGTCGTGCAAGCTGGCTTATATCCTTTAAGGTAAGTCTGGCTGCATCATTTAACAGTTCCTCATCCAAAGTTGTGTAGTCCCACCAGCCCGTAGCTACTTTACTTAAATTTCTCATAAACATCACTCCCTTATAATTAAATAGTAATTACATAATTTAAATATCTTGGATTTGATGGATTTATACCTTTTTTTAGAGCCTGGTGATATCCAATTAACTGACCAAATATCTGAAAGAAAATCTGAAGTATCAGTTCTGATACCGGTTCCGATAAATCAAGACCCATATCAATTAAATAATCATATGACCCTTCTAATTTATTCAAATCCTGACTGTTGCATATTATTAAAATTTTTATTCCAATTCCCCTAAGCTCCCTGCAGGTTTTTATTTCATAATCAATTCCTGCATTTGAAGGGAAAAGTACTGCCAAAGAATTATTATCCAGTGTTGTATTATGCCCATGCCTGAATTCCAGGGTTTGCCAGAATTCCGTATTTGTAATGGACATCTCCTTTACCTTCAACGCTGCTTCTCTTGCAGCACCATAATACGGGCCATGTCCGAGAAATATATATCTGTTAAAATTTTCTTTATTGACTATTGAATAAACCAGGTCTGAATAGTGATTAAATTTGCTAAAAAAAACTTCTCCTGCATTGGTCAACTTACTAATCAGCTCATGCCTTTCTGCCATTGAAAAAAATAAACAGAGGAAAAATGCTGTAAAACCTGTTACTGCCCTTGTAGATGTTATGCTTTTTTCCTGGCAGTGCTCCAAAATTACAGAATAATTACATTTCTGTGTTATTTCACTATCAGGAAACGAAGTTAACGAAACAGAGTATCCCCCAATTTTTGCAATTTCATCTACAGCTAATAAAGTGTCCGATGTCTGGCCGGTCCTTGATATTAAAATGAATATATTTTCAGTGGGTTTATTCTTTAAATAACTTTTATGATAAAACAAAAATTCGGAAGAGGGTATGCTGAAGGCTTTTCTATCAAGCAATTCTTTAAAAGCAAATTCTGCAATAATTGCCGCATGGTAAGAAGAACCACTTCCTATAAAATAAACAGGATAGTCATTATCAAAGATTTTTATTAATTCCTTTTTTAATTTTAAGAAACTTGAGACCACTGATAACCATACTTTATCCTGGGATTGAATTTCATTAAAAATTGTTTTTTCATTTTCCTGTCCGTTTATTTTTTCATCCACCATATTTTAAATTCCTTTCAAAAGCAAACCTAATTTATTTCAGGTTTAACTCTTCCTTAAAAGATTTGATAATTTTTTCACACTCTTTTCTTATATCATCATCTAAAAAACACTGCTGATGTTTTTTCATTATATTTTCCTCCACTTCAAGTGCTGTATCAATAGTGGATTTTTTCCCTTTTTCCTCCCATTTATCCCAGACAAATCTGTCAAATATGTTTGGATACCATATCTCTTTTTTAAAATTCCTCAGTGTTTTTTCATGCATTAGAAAATTCCCCCCTATACCTGTTTTTTTTATATCTGCAAGAGATATTGTCTCCTCATTTACTTCAAATGACTTCATTATTCTTTTTACATAAGCTGTCATTTCATCATCAATAATTAACTGGGTAAAACTGGCAGCATTATCTGCACCACTTATACCAAGGTGACCAAAAATATCCCCTCCTGATAATATACCCATCATCAAGGTTGCTGCCTTTTCAATTCCTGATTGTGCATCCGGAATCTTTGAATCAGTCATTCCTGTATTATTATAAACAGGAAATCCATAACTTTTTGCTATCTGTGTTATTGCTGCAGCCATCAATCCCTGCTCTGGCGAACCAAATGAAATCATTGCTGTTTTCATGTCCATTACATGCGGTATTCCACCATATGTTACTGCAAGCCCTGGCTTTAGAGCCTGGGTCAGAACAACACCTGATAGTATTTCTGCGTTCTCCTGGGTAATTGCACCTGCAAGATTTATTGGACCCGTTGAACCTGTCTGCACCATTGGTCCTATGGTTACAGGTATATCCTCGTTTGCAAAATCCATTAAAATATCTATACTTTCCGGCCTGTATGAAAGAGGACTTATCGGCTCCATAAATGCTTCATAAGGCGGGAATTTCTTAAAATTTTCAGATGAGCCACAAACAATTTTCATCATTTCTATCACTGGCTTTGCAGTTCTTCCGCTGAATATCCACCCTGCAAAGGGTTTGGTAGTGCCATTGAGAAGTTCAAAGAAAGTAAGAACATCTCTTAAATCAGGTTCAATATCCAGGGGAACAACCATTGCACCAACAATGTCAATATTTGAAAGATAATCACCAATTTTAATTGCTTTTCTTAAATCAGTAATATCAGGATCCAGTCTCTTAACCTTTAGATGGTCCACTAACTGATACTGTCCGGTACTGCTGTTAAAATTGAACATATCATAACCAAATTCTGCAGTATTTTTTCTATCCCTGCCATAGAGAATATGCTTCTTTCCTGCCAGTTCAATTGCCTTTTTAGTTATTTCTGCCGGTATTTTTACTATAGAACTATTCTCATCAATATTTGCACCAAAATCTTTTAAACTATCCCAGATACGTTTATTTGGAATCCTTACCCCTACATTTTCAAGAATGTCAAAAGAAGAATCGCTGATCTTACCGATTGCCTGATCTGACAGTATTTTATAAACTGACAGATTTCGTTTTGTGCCCAATTTAATCCTTTCTCAAATTCTCATAAATAATAATTAACATATAAGTAATCCTCAATAGAGTCTGTTTTCAGGTCTGCAATTATAAATATTAAAACTTTTTACTATTCAGAATATTAGATATGGTTATGTTACTTTAACTTCCACAACATTTTTTTTAATTTAGCCTTTAACTCAATCATTCAGCTGGTAGAATTAGTTACAAACAAATCAATTTTCAAGCATTTTTATATCGAATAACTGGCAGAAATACTTAACTTCCTCACTGAGATTACCATAAGTCATATGTATATATTCACTCCTGAGGTTCTGAACAAAATTATCAATACTTCCATCAATCTTAATGAGGGCATGAGGCCAGATTGGATATCCGCATTCTCTCATTATTGCTTCCCTCTCACTTTCACTGACTGAAATAGCCTGACCTGTGGTTAGATGAAGTACATATTCTGAATTAATTCTTGCAAGCCTTATTAGAGTTACCTGCCCTGGTTTTGCAAATAATTTAGTACAAATTCCGCTTGCCTTTGCTTCAAGTGTGGGCTGCATTTGAAGTTCCACCTCTTCTTTCGGATTAATTGTGAGTTTGGGAGAGCCTGCGCCATCATCAATTAACTTAATCATATTTTTCTTTTTTATTGCCAGATTAACATCTGCAGTAAATACTGGTTCCTCTGCTATACGAAGTAATCCAAGAATATATGCAGAAAGTGCCCCATTGCTGTCATTCAGACACGCTGAAATAAATCCCCTGCTTGCAAGTCTGCTCTGTGCCAGGCAAGCAGAACAGTAATTGTCACTTAAATCAAATGTACATTTTACACCTGTAAAATCATATCTTTCTTCTTTTATTATTTTTTCTAATGCAAGATAAGTTCTTATCGAATTTTCAAATACTTTATTAAATTCCGGAATGCTTTTATATTCTCCCCTTAGTGTCTCATAATATTTTTTAACTTCTGAAACAGAAAACTTTTCTGCTTCAACCACTACAGTATATTGATCCGTATAACCGGTTAGAATGCCAAAATCACGTAACCACTGATTGGCATCAACTATTCCTGTAAGAATACCCATTCCCTGACCGCCAATTGATCCATATCTTGATTTTCGTAAAATATTTCTCACCATCGAGGCTTTTGAATAAGAAACAATTTTATTTAATACCATCTCGTCGTCTATGTCTCCATAGGCCACTAAATTTTTAATCCCTATTTCATCAAATCCACCTCTTGTCGCTGCCAGGCCACCAATAGACCATGCCTTGGAATCATCAACAGCATAAACTATCACAGGTCTGTTCATATTTCTGGCAAACTGTGTTACCTGGTCTGCCCAGTTCCATGTTGAAATATAAAAAAATATTACATCAACATTTTCATCATTAAATTTCTTCTCAACATAATCAAGCTCATAAAAAGAGGCGATAATCTCATCTATAACAACAAGATTCAAATTGCTTTTTCCAAGGCTTTTTTTAACTTTCTCTAAATTATTTTTATCTACCCAGTTAGCACCAAGCTCATTTTTTGCCTCTTTGTGTGTCGGACATGTAATTGTTAAGAAACCTAATTTTGGTTTTCTCATATTAGTACTCCTTTCCATTTCTTTAATTATTTCTCTCTGTATTAATTCTTTTATTATTAATTCTTCCGTTATTATTTTTCTTTTATTATTTTTTATTTTTCTATTTTACACTAATTACTAAACTCATTAAAATTACTTTAAAATTTCAAGGGCTAATTTTATAGCTCCCTCAACAGGCTCTACTTTTAAAGGCTTAAAATTAATTTTTTTAAATTTTTAGTTTTGTTGTATAGTTTAAATTTCTTGGTTTATCCGGGTTTAACCCTTTTTTTATCGCTTTTAAGTAAGCTAAAATTTGAAAAACAGGAATATTGAGAAAGGATTTTACGAAATCTATTTTGAAACATTCGCAGCCAAGTATATTACTTACGCTGTCGTTTTTTATAATAGTTAAATCTTCAAGGCAAACTGTAAGCACTATTGAACCATAGCCGACTATTTCTTTTAAAATATCTTTTATACCCAGAGATTTCCTATCCATTGTCAGAAGTAAACATAAGCTTTCATTGTCTAACATCGTCTTAGGTCCATGCGCAAACTCATAAAGATGGTAGGAAAAAGAATTTACCTGCGCCATTTCTTTCATTTTTAAATCTGCTTCCACAGCTATTCCATAATTAAACCCGCTGCCCAAGGCAAAAAACTTTTTAAAATCATTTATATTTATATAACTTTCAATGTCAGAAAATAACTGAGAGATGCTTGAATGTAAAAAACCAACAAGTTCATTGAATTCACTTATAATATCCCTGCAATTTAAAAACTTTGCAAAAATTAAGCAGTAAGCAAATAAAAATCCTGTGTAAGCCTTTGTCATTGCAACACTTTTTTCTAAAGCTTCCCTGCATATAAAATTACCATCTGAAAAATTTAAAATTGTGCAGTCCTGCCTTGCTGTAAAGACAAAAGTTGAAATATTTGCCCTGCTCTTAAATCTTTTTAGAACGTCTATGGATTCTGTTGTCTCACCGGATCTTGAAAATCCTATAACTAAATATTTTTTGTCTTTGTTGATATATGTTTGATCATTCAACAGCAGCTCCGAGCTGGGAATTACTGAAAAACTTTTATTATTCATAAGAGACTTACTGAAAAAAGCAGCAGATTGACAGAGATTATAATCAGTTCCACACCCGAAAAAAATAATTTCATCCCACGACTTTTCTAAAAAATCCATATTCATATCTTTTTTGATAATATCCTCATATGCAGCCCTTAAAGTTTTTACCTGATCCTGTATTTCCTCATAAGTGTAGCTGGACTTAATAGATTTGTTGTCTTTTGTAATCATTTTTATACACTTCCCTTCTGTCTCATACAAGGAAAAAAGCTGCATGAAAAACAATCGCCTCTCCCTGAGCATATTTTTTAATTAAAATATATTTTCTATTTCATCCTCTTTGGTATTTATATCCCTGGTTAATGAACAGCTCTGCTTTAAAGATTAAATTATAGTTTAAAATAATGGTAAAATGGTTCAGAAAAGTCCACTATATTACCTGAACATATTACCTGCAAAGAACAGCTCTTTTTACTTTTTTTAAATACCTTTTATATTTAAAATCTTATTTTTTGAACCAAATGATTCAATTTTTTCCGACACCAGTTCAGCAATCCTGTTTATGCAGTATCCCAGATATTTTCTAGGGTCAATAACTTCAGGGTTTTTAAATAAAAATTCTCTTATTGATGCCATCATGCATAATGTTATATCTGTATATATATTTACTTTTTTGATTCCTAATTTTATTGCACTATTAATTTGCCCAATGGGAACACCCATTACATCATGCAAACTCCCACCATATTTTGAAATCAGGCGGACATATTCCTCGGGTAAGCTTGAAGCTCCGTGCAGCACAAGAGGCACTCCTGGAATCTTATCATTAATCTCTTTTACAATATCAAGTCTTAATTTTTGCTCACCTTCAAATTTACTCAAACCATGACTGTTGCCTATTGAAACTGCAAGCGCATCCACTCCTGTAAGCTCTACAAACTCCTTTGCTTTTAAAGGGTCTGTAAATTTCTGCTTTCCAAATTCCATATCTTCCTCTTTTCCTCCAATAAAACCCAGCTCACCCTCAACAGATACACCAGACTTATGAGCATAATCTACAACTTTTTTGGTTATTCTCACATTATAATCAAAGTTTGCTGGTTTTCTTTCCTCATCAAAAGTACCATCAATCATTATAGAGGTAAAACCAAAATCAACCGCTTTTTTACAGTCCTCAAAACTACTGGCATGGTCCAGGTGCATTGCAATTGGTATGTCTGGATTTTCTTTTATAGCTCCATCTATTAAATAGGGGATGTACGCCGAATATTTAAGGCTGTTCATGCTCACCATAATAATAAGCGGGGAACTGCACCTCCTTGCTGCTTTTATAATACCGTGAACCTGCTCTATATTATTAACTGCAAATGACCCGACAGCATAATTTTTTTTCACAGCATCATCAAGTAAAATTTTCGAGGAGACTTTAGACATAAAACACCTTCCATAAAATAATAAATTTTTTTATTTTTAAAACTTAATTTTAACATTTTAATATATTCTTTAAAGATTTAGAAAATATTGAAAAAATAATAAATTGACTGCAACTATTTGCTGTGATATAAAAAGATTGCAGCAAAAGATATAAAACTTAATAAAGTATGACAAATTTAAAACAAAAAATAATAAAAATTCATAATAAAATACTAATTGTTCTGTACAATATACCCAAATTTCTATTCATAAACTTCTTCAGACTTTTTGTTGTTAGAATAAAAGTTTTTGAACCAAAAAAAATACCCAGCGAGAGATCAGCAATATTTGCATTTAATCACACAACAGGAGCAGACCCGATAATTGTTCTTGGAGCAATAAGAAGAAAAATATATTTCATGGCAGACAGTGAAAGGTTCAGCAATAGATTCACATCCTTTTTTATGCGAAAATTTACAAACAGCATACCCGTATTTAAAAATGAACTTTTAAAAAATATCAAGAGCTTTAAAGAACTCTTTGATATCTCAAAGGGCAAAAAGATATTCTTTGGAATTTTTCCAGAAGGTGATTTATTTAAAAAGGATATATTTGGCAAATTTAAGGGCGGGGCAGCTTACTTAAGCTACAAAACCAAACTTCCAATAATACCTGTATATATTCATAATATTCATAAAGGTCCCGGTGAAGACACGTGGTGTGGAAGGCACCCTGTATTTGAAGGTATTGCATCACTTTTCATGAATATATTCAGAAGAATAAATATTTTTATTGGTGAGCCTATAGACCCAATGGCTGAAAGTATTATAAGTGATTTTAAGGAACTTACCAATAAAAATGAATATAAAAAAATAATAAATAAAATAACCAGAGAACTCGAAGAAGAGTTTGCAGATTTAAAAAACGAAGCCAACATTTTATTTACAAAAAATAAAACAAAACAGTTAAAAACTTCAAACACCAGTGATAACCAGACAGCAATACCCTATAACAGCGCAGATGAGCAGGAAAATGATTTATTAGTCGATTCCCTTGATGATAACAGTTGTGCAGAAAATACAGGCAATTGAGATGACCAGTGGGATAGATAATTAAGCAGCTACCCTATTTACTGTTTTGCATTTATTGCAATGTATTTAATAAAATAAATATAAAATTATAAGTATAAAATTTTTTTATTCTTAATGATTATTGGATGTACGATGTATATATATTTAACAATTATTATTAACAAAATTTATTATCTTATTACACGATGGGGGTAAAGATGAGAAGAATGGGTGGTCCCGGTAATTTTTTACTTGGCGAAGAAGAGAAAAAAGCATTGATAGAATTAATTGATTCGGGAAGGATATTCCGATACGGTGATGAAAATGACCCTGAATTTCTTGCAAAAGTGTGGAATTTCGAAAAAGAACTAACAGAATACCTGAAAATAAAGCATGTTATAGCTGTAAATTCAGGTACATCTGCGCTTATTGTTGCACTCCTTGCTTTAGGAATAGGGCCGGGAGATGAAGTGATTGTACCAGGCTATACATTTGTTGCAAGCCTTACATCAATAATATATGCTAAGGCAATTCCAATTCTTGCTGAAATTGACAATTCATTAACACTGGATCCCTCTGATATTCTCAAAAAAATTACAGGCAGGACAAAGGCTATAATGCTTGTTCATATGCTTGGTGGTACTGGATATATAGATGAAATTAGAAAAATTGCCAGGGATAATAATCTTTTTCTCATAGAAGATTGTGCTCAGGCTTTTGGAGTAACTTATAAAGGCAGAAGTGTGGGCAGCTATGGTGATATTGGAACTTACAGTTTTAATCCCATGAAAACTATCACCGGAGGTGAAGGCGGTGCCGTGGCAACTGATGATGAGAAATTATATAAAAGAGCATATTCAATCCATGATATGGGACATTTAGCCTTAAGGAAGGGTATTGAAATGGGAAACAGAACACTAATTGGTTATGACTTCAGAATGAATGAGTTAAGTGCTGCTGTACTCCTTGTACAGCTCAAGAAAATGGATATTATTAAAAATACTCTAAAAGAAAAATATCAGAAATTTAAAAAGGGAATTGAAGATTTAGACGGTGTTGATTTCAGGCATTTTCCAGACCCTGAAGGTCAGATACATACCATACTTACTGTTCTATTGCCTGACGAAAAAACCGCCCGTGCAATTGGAAAGGAACTTGATTGTGGTGTGGTTGCTGACTCAGGATGGCATGTTTACAATAATATGGAACATTTTCTTGAAAAAAAACTCCCCACCAAAGAAGGCTGTCCATTTACATGCCCATATTACAAGGGAAAAACAGTGGAGTATAAAAAGGGCATGCTGCCCAATACAGACAAAATTTTAAACAGAGCAATAAATATCAGCGTTGGTGTTGTTGATAGAGGATTGGGTTCAGGGTTTGGTATATCTATAGACAGCACCGATAAAGAAATAGATGAAAAAATTGAAACCTTCAGAAATGCTTTAAAAAAGCACCTTTAGGCAAAAATTTTACCCGTTAGATAGATATAACAAAAATGGGCAATTATTTATAAAACTATAATGGATGTTAAAACAACCTTAACACCTAATAGTTCAGCCTGTTTATACTCTGTATTATACAAATCCAGGTCTGTCCCCTGTTAAAAAATATCTGTTCTCCTTTTAAGTCTTTAAACTCAAAAGGCTCAAATATGCTTTGCCTTGCCCATGTTCCCTCAGTGACATTGCCGTCCATGAAATAATAAGCTTCTCCCTCGTCATATGTTCCAGTGTTTCTTACAAACATGTGGCCTGACTGGTCAATTGGGCCCTCTATATCAGTGATAAGTACTATCACATTATTAAGGCTGAGCTGTTGACCGGTTTCATAATCAGTATGAGGAGAACCTGCAAGCCACTTAAGATATTTATTGGTATTTTTATCATATTTAAAACCCGCACCGTAAGACTCACTTGAGAAATTTACGTTAATCTCAGTTATACTGCCCCTTTCAACTTCAGGTGAATCAAGCTTAAATGCCATTGGTGACTGTCCGCCTTCAAGAGAATATCCGAATTTTTCAGCATCCTTTTTTATCCCATAAGTGTCTATAAATGCAGTATGCTCCAGTTCATTGCTGCGGCCTGGATCCCGCCACCCGGCCGAGGTGTAGTTTACATAAGCCGTGCTGTTTGCATCAAAAACATCCATATCCATTTTTTTAATGGCATCATAAGCACCTGGATAAGAGCCCCAGAATGTGAATATAGGGTCAAGACTCCTTGCTATTTCAGCAAAATATATCCTTGCACTTCTAACCGGACCGATTATTTCAGCATCATAAGATGAAAATACTGTTATAAACCTGGTAACACCACCCTCTGCAACCATTTCAAAAATCATGTCTGCATAAATCAGCCCTGAATGGGGTCGGGCTTTAGGATTGTTCTGCACCATTATTGCAATGGGCCTTGCAGAATTGACTTTGTCTGATATCTCCAGGCCGCTGAATATATTGATATTATCTGTAATAATATCTTCTTTTTCAGTGGTGGCTGCTGACCCTGCTTCAATTGCTTCTTTTTCATCCAGTCCAGTAGTAGCCGGCTCCTCCTGTACTGTCTCAATACTTTCGCTGGCAGAAACATCTGTTGACCTGCAGCCTGAAAGGCCTGCTATAAAAGTAAAGATGAAAAATATTGCTGCTGCAAGGCTTAATACCCGTAATAAATTTAATTTTACCGCTTTCAATTTAATAACCCCATTCTGTGCCAAGTTTTTTATAAAGATAAATTTTTAACATTATAAAGATAATAACAGGAAAGTAAAATAAAAAAATAACACCGTGCCTG
>Ga0194126_10011250_pt1 | contig 11553 bp, 12 predicted proteins | sample TA2KigC150mmetaG_FD_148641 | JGI IMG/M metagenome (GOLD analysis project Ga0194126, IMG submission 148641) | Freshwater microbial communities from Lake Tanganyika, Tanzania - TA2015035 Kigoma Deep Cast 150m | ecosystem: Environmental > Aquatic > Freshwater > Lake | place: Tanzania: Lake...
GGCCTCTTGTGCGACCGTCTTCTCGAGCACGTCGATCCTCTTCGACAAATGGTCGATCTGCTCAAGGTAAACGCGTGCCAATTCCATGACGAGAAGAGGAATCGACGTCGTTTCGTTCTCGATCGCCTGTGAGAGGACCTTCACATTGGTCGGCCCTTGCGGCGCGACGACGCCATGCTCGGACAAATGACCACGTAGCGCGTTGATCAGTTGCGTGCGCTGCCGAACCAAGAGATCCCGGGTCCGGAATAGCATCGCGCGCGCCTGCTGCTCCTGTGTTTTGACCGCGACAAAACGCATGGTTGGCCGGCTCGCGGCCTCGCTGATCGCCTCCGCGTCAGCTGCATCGTTCTTTTGTCGCTTGACGAAAGGTTTGACGTAGGCGGGCGCAATCAAACGGACTTCATGCCCGAGGTCGCTAATAGCGCGCCCCCAGTGATGCGCGCTTCCGCAGGCCTCCATGGCGACGACGCAACGCGGCTGCTCGGCAAGAAAAGCTAGGACCTTCTCACGCGAAAGCTTCTTGCGGAACGCTACGCCGCCGTCGGCGCAGGCGCCGTGCGCCTGAAAAGACCGTTTTGCAAGGTCGAGACCGATGATGCTACCTTTCTTCATGGATGCCCTCTTCGTTCGTGGGATGTGCAAACATCGCCACCTTGGCACATCGCGATGCCGTCAGGAGGGGGCATCCACTCCATCAGACCCAGCCAAAGTGACTCCTGACAGAGAGGCGGGCCAGTCCATAATCGTACCTAAGCTGCGTCGAGTAGCTCGGACCGCGGGTTGCGGAGGGGTCGGAATGCGTTTCGGAGCAGATCAGTCGGCCAAACATATTCGCTGCTGAAGGTGATGTGCTCCAAGCGGCGCGATATGAGCGAGCAGATCAACACAGATTCGTTCGCCGCTGGAGCGCAGTTCGGCGACAGCGTGGCTGAGATAGCCCGTATTGCAAAGGATGACGGCCGAGACGACGAGATTGAGGCCAGAGGCCCGGTAGCGTTGATTTTCGAATGTTCGGTCGCGGATTTCGCCAAGGCGATGAAAGAACACCGCCCTGGCAAGCGCGTTCCGCGCCTCGCCCTTATTGAGGCCGGCATTTGTCCGCCGCCGCAGTGCGGGGTCGCTGATCCAGTCGAGGGCGAAGAGCGTGCGTTCGAGCTGTCCTATTTCCCGAAGGGTCTTCGCCAGCACGTTTTGTTTCGGGTAAGCCGCGAGCCGGCGCATTAGGATCGATGGCGCAACTGTTCCAGCTTTGATTGACGCGGCGAGGCGCAGCGTCTCATCCCAGTTTTCGCCAACGATACGGAAGTCGATAACGCCGCCGATCATCGGGTGGAGAGATTTATGTGTCGCGTGCGCGTCCGCGACGTAGAGATGGCGAGCGGCGAGATCACGAATGCGCGGCGCAAATCTAAATCCCGCGAGATGGCAGAGACCGAACACGTGATCAACGGTGCCAGCCGTGTCGGTATAGTGCTCCCGGATATCCAGCGAGCATTCGTGGTGAAGCAGGCCGTCTAGAATATGAGCGACCTCACTGGCGTTCGCCGCAACGACCTTGGTGTGAAGCGGCGCGTAGCGATCGGAGATATGCGTATAAAATTTGACACCGGGCTCCGATCCATATTTGGTGTTGTAACCGGCGTGGACTTCGCCATGGCCGCCTGCCTTGAAAAATTTTCCATCCGACCATGATGCGCCGCCGTCACCCCAGACACTTGTGAATGGCTGCGAATGTATTATTTCGGTGAGGCATGCCAGTGCGGCCTGATATGTTTCGTCGCGAACATGCCATTCCGCGATCCAGAGGAATTTCGAATGACTGACCTTGGGGCTTCGCGCCGTTAGGGCAAGACCGAGATTGGTGGCGTCGGCGAGTAACGCGGTCATCAGCCCTATGTTTTCTTCGGGTGGCGCGCCGGTTCGAAGATGGGAGCGTCGTCGCTGTCGCGGGACCATGCCGTTTGGCCATTGAGGCGGCTCTGGCGATCCTGCGTTGCGCCGAATCGTCTGCAAGAACGCGCACTCGACTATTGCCGCGTCTTCGAGCTAGATTGGGGCAGGCGCCCCACTTACATCAGATGCAGCTAACCGATCGCGTCGAAAAATTCTTGCCTCTCGCTGTCGGCGCTCTAATCGCGCTCGGCTGCTTCTTTGTGCTAAAGCCCTTCCTGTCGTCGATACTTTGGGCGAGCATTTTGTGTTTCACGACTTGGCCTGTCTATGTTTGGCTTTTGCGGATCGTCCGGCGTCCAGCCATAGCAGCGTTCATCATGACCGCTTCGGCGGCCGTGATTTTGTTGCTGCCTTTTGCTGTGGTGGCTCCGAGCCTAGCAGGCTGTTGAAAAAGTCTCTGGTCCTTAGAATCTCGGTGTGATTCACTCCCTTGGCGGTGCGGGAGACGATGAATCATGCGGGGTGGGGATGCGCGATCTGGGGCGCTTTTCAGCTATGTCGATCTTGAGGCGCGTGTGGGGAAGTCCCATCCCCTGCGGGCGATCCGCCAGCTTGTGAACGAAGGTCTATCGGGGCTCGAGAAAGAGTTTTCGGCGCTCTATTCCCCGATGGGCCGGCCGTCGATCCCGCCCGAGAAGCTGCTGCGAGCGATGCTGCTACAGGCTTTCTATTCGATCCGCTCGGAGCGCCAGCTGATGGAGCGGCTGGAGTTCGATCTTCTGTTTCGCTGGTTCGTGGGTCTTGGCGTTGACGATCCGGTTTGGGATCATTCGGTTTTCTCGAAGAACCGCGACCGGCTGCTGGCGGGCGACATCGCCGTGAAACTCCTGAACGCGATCCTGGAGCAGCCGCGCGTGAAGCGGCTTTTGAGCACGGATCACTTTTCGGTCGACGGCACGCTGATCCAAGCCTGGGCCTCGATGAAGAGCTTCAAGCCCAAGGACGGAGCGGACGAACCGCCGACTGAGGGCGGCGGGCGCAACAAGGAAGCGGATTTCCACGGCGAGAAGCGCTCGAACGAGACGCACGCCTCGACGACAGATCCAGAAGCGCGGCTCTATCGCAAAGGGCCCGGCAAGGAAGCCAAGCTCTGCTTCATTGGCCATGCTCTGATGGAAAACCGTCACGCACTCCTCGTCGGCGCCTGCCTTACGCCGGCGGACGGCCACGCCGAGCGCGTCGCCGCGCTGCACATGATCGAGCCGCGCGCCGATCGGCCGAGGGCTATCACGCTCGGCGCCGACAAGGCCTATGACGCCGAGGATTTCGTCAATGAGTTGCGCGCGATGAAGGTGACGCCGCATGTGGCGCAAAACGCCAGCGGACGCGCCTCGGCGATCGACGCGCGCACGACGCGGCATGCGGGCTACGCCATCAGCCAGCGCATCCGCAAGAAGATCGAAGAAGGCTTCGGCTGGATCAAGACCATCGCTGGGCAGGAGCAGACCAAATTCAGAGGTCGCGAGCGGGTCGGCTGGGCGTTCACCTTCGCGGCCGTCGCCTACAATCTGGTGCGGCTGCCAAAACTGATGGCGGCGCCGACATGAGCGCTCCCGCCGGCTGCAAGCTCGTCGGTCGCTGGCGGATCGTCGAGGCGGACATCTGGGATCGAGCCTATCTCGATCTGTGCGGGCCGGCGAATATCGTCATCGGCGCCGACGGCCGCGGCGAAATCGCCTTCGGCGCCATGCAGGCGACCCTCGACGTCGAATACGGCCCGACCTCGATCGCCTTCACCTGGATCGGCTCCGACGAAATGAACGAAGTCTCCGGTGAGGGCAACGCCGAATTGCTCGAAGACGGCGCTATCGAGATCGAGTTCGAATACGACAGCGGCGACGAGGCCGTCTTCAAAGCGAAGCCGGACGGTTTTTCAACAGCCTGCTAGCGCGCGATATTCTTTCCGTCGTCGATACTGTGAACCAGTTGCTCGCGCGAGGCCGACCAGCGCCGCCGGAATGGATCAAGGATTTGCCGTTGATCGGCGCGTCGCTTTATGACTATTGGATCGCCGCGCAACGAGACTCAACCGCGCTCCTAAATGATCTGCGCCCTCACATCAACCAGCTCGTGAACTGGCTGTTGAAGGCCGGGGCGGGGCTCGGGCGAGGATTGATGGAAGTCGCCCTGAGCCTTCTCGTCGCGTTCTTTGTCTATCGCGACGGTCATGATCTTGGACAGCGTTTGTGGAAAGCGACCGAGCGCTTGGTGGGGCCGCGGGCGCACAGCTTGATCGAAATCGCTGGCGGAACGACGCGCGCCTTTATTTACGGGGTCCTCGGCTCTGGCATGGCACAAGCTGGCCTCGCGACCCTTGGATTTCTTGTCGCTGGTGTTCCAGGCGCGTTGTTCCTCGGTCTGCTGACCTTCTTCTTTTCGTTCGTGCCTATCGGGCCGCCACTGATATGGTTGCCCGCCGGCGTTTCATTGATTCTAGATGACAAAATCTGGGCGGGCGGCGGACTGCTTGTTTACGGCGTCAGCGTGATCAGTCTTATCGATAATTTTCTGCGCCCCTACATTATGAGCCGGGAAGGCAAGCTGCCTTTTTTGTTGACCTTCCTTGGAGTGCTCGGGGGGCTCCTGACCTTCGGGCTGATCGGCGTCTTCCTCGGTCCAGCGTTGCTTGGCATAGGTTTTAATCTGGCCAAGGAGTGGACCCAGGCGGACTGAATCAGCCGCGCAGCAGGGCCCGCACGCCGTCGAGAACGAACTGCACCGCGAGCGCAGCGAGCAGAACGCCGAGCAGTTTCGCGACGACAATATTTGCGGAGGTTCCAAAAATGCGTTCGACGCGCACCGCCAAACGGCAGACGAGGTAGCAGATCAGCATCACCGCCGTGATGGATAGAATGAGCGCTGCGAGCTTCGTGGGGTCGCCTCGGGCCTGTCCGGCGAGCAGCAGCGTCGCGGTGATCGCGCCGGGCCCGGCCATCAGTGGTATAGCGAGGGGGAAGGCGGCGATATGGCGCCCGTTTTCCTCTACCGCCCGAGCGGCTGCATAGGCCTCGCGGCGGATGCGCACGCCGAGAACCATTTCGGAGGCGAGCGAAAACAGCAGTATACCGCCCGCGATATGAAAGGCCGGGAGCGAAATGCCCACGGCGCTGAGTAGGCGTTCGCCGCCGAAGGCGGCGCCGGCGAGGATAGTGAAGGCGTAAATGCAGGCGCGGATGGCGATCCGCGCGCGCGACGGCTCGCTATGTCGGGCCGTCGTCGCCAGGAAGATCGGCGCGAGCCCCAAAGGCTCCACGACGACGAGCAGCGTGACGAATGCAGAGGCGAGGTCGTGAAAGTCGGTCCCCGTCATAGATCCTCGCCGAGTCGCGCTCGGACCTCATTTGACCGACATTCACCAGATGATGGCCGGTGGTTCGGGTCCAAACCTGTCTCGCCTTGTCGCTTTTGACAAGCCAGAGCCTTTCCGGCGGTCTGCCTGTGGGGTTGAAACGAACCGACGCGCTGCGGGCCGCCGAAGATTGCCGGATATTTCCTCATCAAGGCACTCCTCTCCCGTTGGCTTGGCCGGCCTCGAACGCATGACAGTCGGATGCTTCAAGCCAGCGCCGCATTGGGCGGCGGTCGCAACTCCGCAATGAGCCGCAGGATGTCGGCAAACAAATCCCTCGGAGTGGCGATCTCAGCCATCTGGAAGCCGACGTAGCGGCCATGGCTGACGATCTTCGTGCCGACTTTGATGGACTTTTCCTATAGGCTCGCTATCGACCAGTCTTTGATCGGCTCGGGCGTCGCCAGCATACGCAGGAAGTTGCCGAGATTGTAAGCGAGCGCGTGAAGTTGGAGACGGGTGGCGTTGGCAGCGAACGACCGAATTGACAGCCGCGTCCATTTGATCGCGCCTTTACCCTGTTTTTGATCCTTTGCTCGCGGGTTCCGCACTTCGTGTAGCAACTGTCATCGCGCTGCAATTTCGCTGTAGTTCGAAAGGCGACACTTGGTGTCTCAGATAGCGGCGGTCTTGCGATGACTTGCAACCAAGCCGCTTTGCGGACCCAAAAATCTCCTTGCTCAATCGCGTCAGGAATGGTTGCTGTAACGCCTTTGAGGACGCCTTGACCATTCTGGTCGCTGACACCTCTAGTTCATTACAACGAGCGCCTATCCGTATGTATGATCGAGCTTGCAAACTGGTGCGCGCCGGCCGCTCTCACGCGCTATTAGAGGCGCTCGTTGACGACCAAATGTATTGCCACTGCGCTGCTTTCACGCGCGCCAGATTGATCTGTGAACGAAGTTGGTCCGCCCCAGCGGCTGGTCTGCGCGGTTTGGCGTTACAGCATGCAGGTCATTGAGCGAACACCCGGCTCCTGTGTGTCGATGTTCACCGGGGGTATTCTGCCTTCTGCTCAAGCCATTGATACGCTTCCCACGATTTGCCGCAGTGAAGGGCGCACTGTCGGCACTGTTCCAGGCTAAGCCGGGAGGCCTTGCCCTTGCGCACCCAGTGCTCAAGCAGGGCGCGCGCTGTTTCCTGAGAAATAGAAAAATGTGCGGCGACGTCGCGGACGGACGCTTCCCTCCGCGACGCCAGATAGTCTTTGACCTCCATGAGCATCAGGCTTTAGCCCCCAGGTCGCTGCTCTTGCCGCCCCACTTGCGCCATTTCCGTCGCTGTCCCGCTCCTCGACCGGCGCTTTCATCCTTGATCAGCCACAGCACGTGCCAGTCGAGGATCCGTTCGGGTTCGCAGGGACGGTCCTCGGCTGCGGCCCAACGTAGGAGCTCGCCGCGCCCAGAACGACGAAGTAAGTCACGACGCCCACGATCCATGCGGCCGATAAGTACGGATGCAAGGCGAAAGTTCCAATCTGGTAGAAAAGGACGGCGGCGCCGTAGCCGAGGCTCATGGTCCAAAACACCATGAAACTTGTCCATCGGTGGTTAGTCTCGCGCGCGGTTGCAGCCGTGGTCGCTATGCATGGGTAGCATAGGAGCAAGATGAGATAGGCGAGCGCTCCGACTTGGCCATCGAACTTGGTCGCCAAGGCCGGGGCGAGGCCGGCCCTCGCTCCGTGAAGGCGCACCGGTTTGGCTAGGCCCACCAGCGCTTTGAGGTTTTGTGGAATGGTCAGAGCCGCCCGATCTAACCGTCCCAGCAGGTCGAAGCCTTGCGCCTCCTTGGGCCGGGCGTGCTGCAGGCCTACGCCCGGGTGGCCGCCTTGTTGAACGTGACGCTTCGATGCCTGGTCAGCATGCTCGGCGACCGTCGGCGGCGCGCGCTCCGTCACAGTCGGCGGCAAGTGCTCGATCGTCGTCGACATTTGCTCTCTAGCATGCACGGCGTCCGGCGCTCGCTCCACCGCAACCGGCGGGATGCGCTCAGCCGCTGTCCGCGCCTGTTCCTGGGCGATGACGGCCCGCACTTTCGCCTGCGCCTCATTGACGCGCGGCAAGCTCGTTGGATCGAGCCTCGCCATGCGCTTGCGGATAACCTTTGCGCTGACGCTGTCGATGCTTGACCGAAGTGAGTGCGCTCCGCCTTTAGGGTCGATTAAAATAAGGTTGTGTCGATCTCCTCGAGCAAGAACCCATCCCGCTCCTGTGACCGCGGCGACAAACTCTTTTGCCGTGGCTGTGCGCCGCCACAGCGCTGTGACCAGCGCTCTCGCCTCTTTCTCGCCAACGCCGCCACCGCCGTCCTGCGCGATCTCCTGGCGCGGCGCCTGTCTCAGATGGTTCGAGACACCGGGTGCCTGGGCTTGCGCCGGATGGGCTTCTGACCGTTCGCTTTGCCGAATGTCTTGGCTCGGATTTTGATTTTGATGCTCGGAGCCAGCTGTCTTTGGCTCCTCCAAAACGGCTGTCGAAGCGCTCTGCTGGTGCTCTTGGCCGGCGCCTGAGGCTGTGCCCGGACGCTCAGCTTCAACCGCCTTTGTTTCCGGCGGACTCATAGCTGCGGCGGGCGCGCTTTGCTGAGCTTCGTCAGGGACGAGCGGTTCTTTGACCGGCTCCGCCGCAGCCGGCGGCATGTGCTGGGCCTGCTCCAGGATAGATCGAGCTGAGCGTGCTCACGATCACGACCTTGTGCAGAGCCCCGGTAAAGAGCGCTACCGTGGCCGGCCAATTGTCTTGTTGAACGCCCATCGGGGCCAGGGCCGGAGTGATCGCCCGTCCTCCAGCGGCCAGCACGGATTCCTCGATCGGTTTCTGGTTGAACGAGCCGTCGGTCCCCCAAGCGCTCAACACCTTCACGAGAAGCACCAGGGGGATGATGAATTTGCCTACGCGAAAGATGAACATCTTGAGGCGTATCCACGCATTGATCAACACATTGCGTAGCTTGGGCCAATGATAGGATGGCAATACCAGCACGTGCAGCGAGCGCTCTTCCGGTAGCAAACTGAACTTCATGAGGACGGATGTGATCATCGCGAAAACGATGCCGAGAAGATAAAAGCCGAAGATCACGAATTGGCCGTGCTCAGGAAAAAAGGCGGCGGCGAAGACCGTGTATACCGCCAAGCGCCCGCCGCAGCTCATGAACGGGCTCATCAGCACCGCCACGATCCGATCCCGCGGGCGCTCCATCGTGCGCGTCGCCATAATGGCGGGCACATTACACCCGAAACCCACCACCATCGGGATAAACGCGTTCCCTGGAAGGCCCAGCGACTTCATGAGCCGATCCATGACGAAATTGGCGCGCGCCATGTAGCCCGATTCTTCGAGCGCCGAAACGAAAAGATAGAGGAAGCCAATGATCGGAATGAAGGTCACCACCTGAAGAAGGCCGTTGCCGAGCCCGTCGGCGACTAGGGCGGTGAGCCACGTGGGCGTATTGATCGTCCCGAGGAGATATCTGGGGCCTTCGACGAACAACGTCTCGGAAAGTAAAACGAAGAACGGCCGAAAAGCCCGACTGAGCTGAACGGTGAACCAGAACAGGCAGTACATGACGCCAAGGAAAATGGGAATGCCGAGAAAGCGGTTCAGCACCACACGATCGATCCGGTCCGATGTGCTGGAGCCGATGACGGCGCGTTTGGGCAGCGCCTCCTCGGCGATCATATGAGCAAACTGATAACGGCTATTGGCGATGATCGTATCGGCTTCGTCGCCCATCTCTTGCAGAATTCCGTTGGCCAGCCGCGCATACGCCTCATTCACCGCCGGTGTGACCAGACGCATTGCGAAACCGTCGCCCTCTAACAGGCGCAAAGCCAACCAACGGTCGTCCAAGCGGCTTGTTGTCGACGTTTCCCGGATCATTAAGGACAGTTCCGAGATCGCCGTTTCGATCACTGGCGGATAGTCGATGGAGAAGGATGATAAATTTCGCTCGTGGACCCATTGCTGAACGTCAGCTTTGAGGCTTTCTATTTGTTTGCGCCTTGTGGCGACGATCGCTGCGACTGGGCAACCTAATCGACGTTGGATGGCGTCGACATCAAGCTGCGCGCCCCCGCCATCAGTGTCGTCCATGATGTTTAGGACGACCGCCACAGGAGCCGACATTTCCAGCAACTGCGTCGTCAGATAGAGGCTGTGTTCGAGATGGGAGGCGTCGATGATATTGATGATCAGGTCAGCTTCGCCGGAGAGAACGTAATCTCGTGCGATCCGCTCATCCACGGACGTCGCTTCATCGTAAGTGTCCAGGGAATAAATCCCCGGCATATCCACTACCCGGAAGCGCTGATCCGCAAACTCAAACTCTCCCACCTTCTTCTCGACCGTGACGCCTCCCCAGTTGCCAACGCGCTGATTGGTTCCTGTCAGACCGTTGAAAAGCGTGGTCTTGCCGCAGTTCGGGTTGCCGGCGATGGCGATCGTTATCGTATCTTTCTGATCGACCTTCGATTCGCCGGCGATGCGCTCGATCAATAGGGCCGATACTTCATCGCCGCGTAAGCTGAGATCGGCCCCTCGCACTCGCACCTCGACAGGATCGCCGAGCGGAGCGACCCGCATGACGGTAAATTCGGCGCCTGGCGTTAGCCCCATGGACAGTAATTTTTGTCGATGGGCGGTGTCGCCGCGCTCAAAGCCTGTCACGCGGGCTCGCTCACCCATCTTCAAGTCGCCGAACTTGATCTTCATTGTTGACACTTGCATGGTTCTATTGGCCTCCAATGGATTGCGTTAAGCACAGCCGCCAAAGCTTCCCGTTCGCGACGCTTTGGCCGCAAACAGGCCTCCCGCTAAAAGCCGAATCCAAACACAGTGTTGAGCTCCCATGCTTCGCCCAGCTGAGGCCCATTCAAGCGCTGGTAGATGAGCGCGCCCGCTTCGACCGCGATACGGATTGGCTTCAGGCTCTGGAGCTTCACAAGGCGCTCCACCCCGCCAAGAAGCCTGACGCGTTCGCCGCCTTGATAATAGGGAACGGCGCCCTGCTGCGCGCCGTAGATCAGTTGATCATGCCCGTAGATGCGGTCCCATATCGTGGCCGCCACGCGCCCTGTCGCGCTGAGGCCCGGCAAGATCTCATAGCCGCCCCAGGCGGATGTCTCATTCCAAGGACCCCTGTGGTAGCCTGCGTTATTGTCGCTGAGCGCCATTCGTCCGCGGTAGACAGCGCCCCAGGACCATGCATCCAGCCTCCCTGTGTAGGTGACGCCAAACAACGCATCATATGTTCCAGTCCCGAGTTGCAGCCCATCAAAGCCCCGCATTTGCGACCACAGCATCGTAGGATGCAGGTGGACCATCTCCTGTCCGATGCTTCCTGTTGGCAGGCTGAGGCCGAGATTCACGTGCACGTGGTGAATGTCATCCTGGTGGAGGCGGACGAGTCCCTGGATCGAAATATCGCCCCAGCCCTGGGTCGCAGTCGTGGTCGATCCGAGCGGCGTCACGCCGCTCTGTCCCTTAAAGGGCGTCATGCTCATGTTCCTGTCGGACACCGAGCCCATCACCCCTATGTTGAACCAATCGGTGACCCCCTAATGCAAGTGAAACATGTGCATTTGCATCTTCATGTTTTCAGGGGCGACGCGCAGCGTCCGCGCCGGAGGCGGATGGAGGCTGTAGACGCTATTTGGAACATAGGGAATCGTCGTGACAAGGGTTGTCGGCGCGATCGTCGACGATCCGGTATAATTGCCCCGCATCTCCATATATGTCGGCGAGTAGGCGATCCGCACCACTCCGGCCGCGACCATATGAGCGCCATGAACGCCCGCTGGTATGGCCGTACGGCCCTTGCCTTTCATTTCTCTTTCATGCGTTCCGCCCCCGGCGCCAACGCTTCCATGCCCCGCGTGCGAGTCGCCCTTCTCATCCATGTAGATGGCGGCTGAGGCCGTGAACTTTTGAGCCTAGGCGACGCATCAGCCGATGCGTCCTGGGCAAAGACGGGGTTGCGGCGAACGCGAGCGTGAGTGCGCTCGCGGAAACGGCGCGCAAGAGTATGGAGGGAGAGATCGGAAAAAAACTCCTGATGCGGCGTACGGCGCTCGCGCAAATCGATTGGAAATGAGCCGGACCGTCAGGCTCACCTTCGATCGGTCAGAAGAAGAAAGGTGGCGCGCGCGAAGACCAGGAGCTTGCCCAGCCTTGGGGATGCCCCTCTGGATTGTCGGCGAAGAGGTGGACGATGGAAACGCTCGCCAAGGGCGCCGAGTAAGAAGCGAT
>Ga0194126_10011254_pt1 | contig 11552 bp, 8 predicted proteins | sample TA2KigC150mmetaG_FD_148641 | JGI IMG/M metagenome (GOLD analysis project Ga0194126, IMG submission 148641) | Freshwater microbial communities from Lake Tanganyika, Tanzania - TA2015035 Kigoma Deep Cast 150m | ecosystem: Environmental > Aquatic > Freshwater > Lake | place: Tanzania: Lake...
CGCTTGCAACATGGAGTATATCCGGGTCTGAAAGCATGGGGTTTTCCCCCATTATATAGATTGCTTTAATCTTCCCTGAATTGGCACCCTCTATTACTTCGTTTACAGTCATCCCTCTGCTGCCTGGAAGGACTTTTCCCCATTTCCTTTCAAAATTCCACCTTAAATTATCAGACTCAACTGCCTGATAACCGCTGAGCATATCAGGCAAAGCTCCCATGTCACACGAGCCCTGAACATTGTTCTGCCCGCGAAGCGGGTTTACACCGGCACCTTTCCTTCCAATATTTCCTGTCATCATGGCAAGGTCAGCAATAGCCATTACATTGTCTGTCCCGCAGGTATGCTGAGTTATTCCCATTGCATAAAATATCAGGGCATTTTTTGCTGAGCCGTAAATCCTGGCTGCTTCTATCAGACCCTCTTTATCAACTCCTGATATTTTTGACACTTTTTCAAGTGTATAACCGGAAAAACTGTCCATGAGCTTTTCAAAATCTTCTGTCCTGCTTTTAATAAATTCCCTGTCATGAAGGCCTGCGTCATAGATAATATTCATGAGACCCAGCAATACTGCAATATCACTACCAGGTTCCTGCCTTAAGTATATAGTTGCATATTTTGTGATCGGTATCTTCCTGGGGTCTATTACAATGAGTTTAAGCCCGTTTTCCTGGACACATCTTATGATTTCATATCCTATAACCGGATGGGCTTCTGAAGTGTTTGACCCTAAGATAATTGCTGCATCGGCATACCTTATATCATCCACGGAGTTAGTCATGGCTCCGCTTCCAAAAGTCGGAATAAGTCCTGTAACAGTGGACGCATGGCAGAGCCTTGCACAGTGATCGATATTGTTTGTGCCTATAACAGCCCGGGCAAACTTGGACATGAGAAAATTTTCCTCGTTAGTGCACTTTGCAGAACTGAAGACAGCAATCGAATCCGGACCGTACTTATTTTTAATTTCCTTAAGCCTTCCGGAAACAGTTTTTACAGCATTATCCCAGCTGGTCTTCCTGAATTTCCCGTCTTTAGTTTTAATAAGCGGTGAAGTCAACCTTTCCGGGCTGCAAACAAAATCAAGCCCGAACCTGCCTTTAACGCAGAGGTTTCCTGTGTTTACATTCTTTCCTGTATCAGAAGTGACATTTACAATCCTGTTATTCTTAACATGAAGGTTAATCACACAACCAACACCACAGTAAGGGCAAACCGAACTTATTTTCTCTGACTCCCACATGCGTGCAAGCTTTCTGTACGGTATAGATTGAAGCGCTCCAACCGGACATGTTGAAATACAGTTGCCGCAGAATACACAGTCTGTGTCTTTAAGGGATTGCTCAAAGGCAGGTATGATTTCCGATTCAAAACCCCTCCCTGCATAACCGATTGCATTTGCCCCCACTATGCCGTCGCATATCCTTACACACCTTCCGCATAGTATGCATTTTTCGTTATCCCTGAATATAAAAGGATTGTCACTGAAAACCTTTTTCTCGTGAACCTGCCCCCTGAAGACTTTATCGCTGATGTCATAACGGTATGCAAGGTCCTGGAGCACACAGCTTCCGCTCGCTTCACATGTCATACAATCAAGGGGGTGGTCCGAAACAATAAGTTCAAGGTTTAATCTGACATACTCATTAATAAGGGCTGTGTCTGTCTTTATTTTCATCCCATCCCTGACCAGCGTTACACATGAAGCAGAAACCCCCGGTTCCCCTTCAATCTCAACGACACAGAGCCTGCAGGCACCCTGGGGTTTGAGCCTGGGATCATAACAGAGATTGGGAACAAAGATATTATTTTCCAGGCAGACTTCCAGAATATTTCTGCCATGACTTGTAAATATTACCTTATTATTAATGCTTATCTTCAATGGTTCAGCTTTTTTTCATATTGCTTAAATACAATTTATCTGTTCATGTTTTTCTCTTCTTTTTTTATCGCTCCTGGCAGGAATCAGGCTTTTTGTGTTTCTGCTTCTTTAATCCTGGTTTTTATATGCAACCTTTCACATGATTTCTGTGTTGCTATATGCTCTTCATATTCATCCCTGAAATAATTCAATGTACTTATCACCGGATTTGGCGCAGTTTTGCCAAGCCCGCAGAGCGATGTTTCCCTGATTACTTCTGAAAGCCTCTCAAGCTTTTGAACATCAGATTCTTCACCCTTGCCCTTTGTGATTTTTTCAAGGATTTCGAGCATTCTTCTTGTACCAATCCTGCAGGGAACACACTGACCGCATGACTCATCCTGGATAAAATCCATGAAATATCTTGCAAGGTTTGCCATGCATGTATCCTCATCAAGAACTATCATTCCGCCAGAGCCCACTATTGAACCGGCTTCTTTTATCCTTTCATAATCAACAGGGATGTCCAGGAATTTTTCAGGAATGCACCCCCCGGAAGGACCGCCCAGCTGAACAGCTTTGAACTTCTTTCCGCCTGCTATGCCCCCGCCTATCTTAAAAATTATATCCCTCAGTTTCATCCCCATTGGAACCTCAACAAGCCCGACGTTATTGACTGCACCTGCAAGCGCAAAAATCTTTGTACCCTTACTTGTTTCAGTGCCAACACTGTTGAACCATTTTGCACCATTAAGAATTATCTGCGGTATATTTGAAAAGGTTTCAACATTATTGATAAGAGTGGGACTGCCATAAAGGCCTTCATTTGCAGGGAAAGGGGGTTTTGGTTTGGGCATTCCACGCTTTCCTTCGATAGACCTTAAAAGCGCAGTTTCCTCACCGCATACAAAAGCACCTGCGCCCTGGTATATTTCAACATCAAAGCTGAAGCCACTTCCAAGTATATCCCTTCCTATAAGTCCATACTGCTTTGCCTGTTTTATTGCATATTCGAGAGTTTCAACAGCCAGCGGATATTCAGCTCTTACATATATATAGCCCCTATCAGAACCAATAGCAAAAGCTGCAATTATCATTCCCTCGAGTATGGAGTGGGGGTCAGATTCCAGCAGATTTCTGTCCATGAAAGCTCCTGGATCACCTTCATCCCCGTTGCATACTACATATTTGATGCCGGCTAAGGACCCGGAAAAACTGCACAGTTCCCATTTTTTCCCGGTGGGAAACCCTGCCCCGCCGCGGCCCCTCAGACCCGATTCAGAAACAGCGGATATTATCTTTTTGGGGTCCAGTGTTTTTAGAGCTTTTTCCAGAGCAAAATAACCATCCGCCGCTATATAGTCTTCAATGTCAAAGGGATTTATCCTGCCCCTGTTTCTCAGAACCCTTGACTCCTGATATTTGAAAAAGTCTCCGAGCTTTGAATCAGTAATTATCGGATCCAGCTCTGATGCAATCCTGCTGTTATCCATATGGGATTTAAATATTTCTGCCACCTTCTGGCTGTCCAGATTATAATAAATGGCCGGCTGGTTATTGTATGATTCCAGCGTCAGCATGGGTTCAAGTGCACAGAAACCCACACAGCCTGAAGTTGTAAGAACTATACTGTCCTTTATATTTTTCCTGGACTTAATCTCAGATACTACGCTGTCCTTTACAGTATCCGAACCTGATGCAATGCCGCATGTCCCCATATGCACGGTTATTTTATGAGTTTTACCGGTGCTTCCAAGCATGTTTGCACGTTTTACTGACTCCTTTATTTTCCTGAGATCTTCAATTGTTTTTATTTTTTCCGGCTTTCTGTCCATTTATTCGGTTTTTGTTTTGGGATGCTTTTACATTTTCAGGATTACACTCGTAAAAAAATGAGGTAACACCACGGCCGATCTCATGATTTACTTATAAGAATATACAATATCCATCACTTCTTCAGGCTTTACCTTCTGATAAAGCTTATCATTGATTACCACTATCGGAGCAAGTCCGCATGCGCCAAGGCACCTGTTGATCTGCAGCGAATACTCCCTGTCCTCAGTTGTCTGTCCGGGTTTAATGCCAAGCTCTTTTTCAATTTTATCTGCTATCTTTTTTCCGCCCTTTACAAAACATGCTGTGCCCAGGCAGATCCTTATATTGTTCCTGCCCCTGGGGATCATTGAGAAGAATGAGTAAAAAGTGGCAACCCCGTAAACATCTTTTTCCGGAATTCCAAGCTCTCTGGCTATCTTCCGCTGAATTTCAACAGGTAAGAAACCAACGCCTTTCTGGATGTCCTGCAGAACAGGTATGAGTGCACCCGGACGGCCTTTATGTTTTTCAATAATTTTTTCTACTATTTGTATCTCATCTGGCTGCAGATCATACTTTGGGATATCAGCAATTCGCATTGAAAACCTTCCGGTATATTATTTCCTGAATTAAAACAGTCTCAAAGCTCAAAATAATTTTTAAGATTATAGCAGAATATCACCAATATTTGTAATTATTTTTATAACCAGCAGGCTTATTTTATGCCCGGATAAGAGTATGATGGAGTTCAGTGAAGATCTGAATAAAACTGGATATAATTCATCACATCGGCTCTTGTGATAAGGCCTTTTATCCTGTAACCTGCCATCACAACAAGGTGTCCCAGGTTATTCTGGGTCATTTTTTTGAATATGTCTGAAATCTCTTCATCAATGCCTGCAAGCTCTTTTTCTGAAATGGATTTGACAATCTCTCCCACTGTGGTACTGCGCCACTCAGACTGAGGGAAAGCTTTTACATCATGTATTGAGATAATTCCTATAAGTTTCTGTGAATGGACATTTGTCACCACGGGGAACCTTGAAAACCTGTATTTCATGAAATAATCATCAACAAGTTCCTTTAATGTCACTTCCTGCGGAACCGTGACAATATCCTCATTTATTATATCCCTAACCTTAATCCCCTTAATTGAAATTTCAAAAATAAGCTGCCTGTAACTCATATAGGCTGCAGATTGCAGGAACCAGCCTATAAAAGCGAGCCACAAACCGTTTAAAAAATTATTAAAAAAGAAAAGCACAACTCCCACCGCAATCAGTAAAAAACCAAAAACCCTTCCGGCAGTTGAAGCTATGAATGTTGCACGCTTGAGGTTTCCTGTAACCTTCCAAATTATTGACCTTAATACCCGGCCCCCATCCAGAGGATATCCCGGCAGGAGATTGAAAACACCAAGAATAACATTTATCTGGGCAAGATATGCACCGGGTTCACTTATGGCCGGAATTCCCCGGGTAAAATACCATACCGCACCGAATATCAGGGCCAAGACGAAGCTTGATATCGGTCCCATGATTGCCATGGTAAATTCTGTCGAAGGATTCCCGGGCTCTTTTTCGATCTGTGCCATTCCGCCAAAAATCCACAGGGATATCCTGCTTACACCAACCCCCCTGCTCTTTGCAATCAGTGAATGACTGAGCTCATGTGCAAGTACGGAAAAGAAAAATAACAGCACCGTGACAACTGTCACAACTGCAAGAAGGCCGGGATTCAGACCGGGAAGGATCCCCGGGAAGTATGAAAATCCAAAGTAATAAACAAGTATCGCAAAAATAATGAACCAGCTGAAATCAAGCCTTATTTCAATGCCGGCAATTCTGAAAAGTTTTATGGATGATTTGAACATAAAATCTCCTGCCCTTCTTATAATTATCCATAATTATAATATAATTATAAAATTATATTAAATTTTGTACTGATTTAATAATACCGGTAAGCCCTATATGGAATTTATAGCAGATATAATGGTTGGCAAACTGGCAAAATATCTCAGAATGGCAGGAAATGACGTTCTGTATGACAACAGTTTCTCCGATGAAGAAATCCTTGAAATCGCTAAAAAAGACAACAGGATAATCCTGACAAGAGACTCTGTTATGCTTCAGAGAAAAGAGTGTGTAAAAAAAATAATCAGATCCATTCTGATAAAAGATGACAGGCTTGCAGGCCAGCTCCGGCAGGTAAAAACAGAACTGCAGCTGGATTTAAAACCCAACCTGGTAAGATGCATAGACTGTAATTCAATGCTCTCAGAAGTTGAAAAAAAAGATGTCGAAAACAGGGTGCCGGCTTATGTTTTTAAGACCCAGGAGCATTTTCTGTACTGCTGCATATGCAATAAATACTACTGGAGGGGCACTCACTATGAGAGCATAAATAAAACTTTTAAGAATATTAACGGCAGATAACAATTAATGAAAAAAACCTTCTGACAGTCGAAGTCTAAATTTTATTTCTGAATTTTTCAGCAATTCTGTGTCCTGATTTTGAACTCATTGAGGAAGCATCTGGTATTTCGCGATAAAAAATAAATTTTCTTTTACTGCTATCATGAAATTTTGGATGGTTACACTAATTGACTGAACATTTCGCCTGTGGTATAAAAAGGTAAGGGGTTTCTTATAATTTCTGTATAATTTTTATAGCTCAGTATAATAAATATAAGAATATGAGATTACTTTTGCGGTATGAGGATATTAAGAAGAATTAAAAACAGGGCTCTTATTATTTTCTATAATATTCCCAGGTTTTTATTTATCAACTATTATAAGTATTGCGTTGTAAGAATCAGGGTATTTGATCCGAGAAAAATTCCCAGGGAAAACTCTGCAATATTTGCTTTTAACCACACAACAGGAGCCGACCCGATAATTGTCCTTGGAGCAATTAAAAGAAAGATTTACTTTTTAACCGACAGCGACAGATTCAAAACAAAATTTACTGAGTTTTTCTTCCGCAAATTTACAAACAGCATTCCGGTATTTAAAAATGAAATGGAAAAAAATATCAAAAGCTTCAAAGAGCTGTTTTCAATATCCAGAGGCAAAAAGATATTTTTCGGCGTTTTTCCGGAAGGCAATTTAATAAAGGACGGTTTTTTCGGCAAATTCAAGGATGGCGCAGCTTATCTCAGTTACAAAACAAAAATCCCCATAATCCCTGTTTATATCCACAATATCCACAAGGGTCCTGAACCTGATACATGGTGCGGAAGACACCCGGTGATGGAAGGAATATATTCACTGTTTTCCAATACTTTCAGACGGATAAATGTATTTATCGGTGAGCCAATCGACCCTGTTGCAGAAGCAATAGAATCAGATTTTAAAGAATTCACAGATAAAAACTCCTACAAACGGATAATAGAAAAAATAACTGCCGAACTTGAGGAGGAATTTAATGAATTAAAAGAAGAAGCCGATAACCTGTTTAAGACCCGAAAAACAAAACTAATAACAGAGGCCCACTCCGGTAGTGATAAAAAACCTTCACAGCGCAACTTCAGCATAAAAGCAGAACAGCAGACTCCTGTTAAAGAAATTGATGAAGATGTGGCCGGTGAAGACCTTGCAGAAAACACTGGCAGTTTAAAATAGTAACGATAAAAGAATTATAAAACCCATCAAACACTATTTAATATTTAGTATGGCCGAATTTTAACTATATCTTCCATTGGAAAATGTTTAAGGTTTTTTGTAACCAGTGCCGTATTAATTATTTTTGCACTTGCTGCAATAATTGCATCCGGACTGCAAGAAAAATCACATTTCTTTTCTAACCTTGAACTCCAGAGTTTTACCATACTTACCTGGAACATCCACTGTTACAAGGTTTCCTTCGCGTATTTCACCGCTGAGCATTTTCATTGCAAGAACATTTCCAACTTCATTCTGGATTACACGTTTGAGTGGCCTTGCACCGTATGTTACATCAAATCCTTCCTTTGCAAGAAATTCCTTTGCACCTTCAGTAATGTCAAGGCTTATCTTTTTTGCTTCAAGCGTAGCTTTCAGCTTATCCGCCTGTATTTCAACAATTTTTTTAATCTGGTCAATGTCAAGCCTGTGAAAAACTATAATATCATCAACCCGGTTTAAAAATTCCGGTTTAAAGCTTACTTTCATTGCTTCGTTTATCCTCCGCTGCATCTCCTCTTCATCTTTCTGACCAAGCTCCACTATCCACTGGCTTCCTATATTTGAAGTCATTATTATAACTGTATTTTTAAAATCCACAGTCCTTCCATGACCGTCTGTAAGTCTTCCGTCATCCATTATCTGAAGCAGGATATTAAATACATCCGCATGGGCTTTTTCAATCTCATCAAGCAGAATCACGCTGTAAGGCTTGCGCCTTACTGCTTCAGTGAGGTAACCTCCCTCCTCATAACCCACATAACCCGGCGGGGCACCTAAGAGTCTTGAAACAGTATGCTTTTCCATATACTCTGACATATCTATCCTGACCATGGATCTCTCATCATCAAACAGGAATTCAGCAAGCGCCTTGGACAGCTCGGTCTTGCCAACGCCGGTGGGACCGACAAAAATGAAAGAGCCAATGGGCCTGTTGGGGTCCTGAAGCCCTGCGCGCGCCCTTCTAATGGCATTTGAAATTGTTTCTATGGCTTCATCCTGCCCTATCACCCGTTTCCGGAGCCTTTCTTCCATATGTATGAGCTTTTCGATTTCTCCTTCCACAAGGTTAGAAACAGGGATTCCAGTCCATTTTGATACCGTTTCTGCAATGTCCTCCTCATCCACTTCCTCTTTAAGCATTTTCTGGTTTTTCTGTAGTGCTTCCAGCTTTTTATTTTCCTGTTCAAGCCTTTTATTCAGCTCAAGGAGTTTTCCATATCTCAGTTCTGCCGCCTTTGCAAGGTCAGCGTCCCTTTCCGCCTGCTCTGCAAGAAGCCTGGCTTTTTCTATTTCTTCCTTTAAGTTTCTTATTGCACCAATTGATTTTTTCTCCTCTGTCCAGTGGGCTTTCATGCCATTACTTTTTTCCTTGAGACTTGAAAGCTCCACTTTCAGTTTCTCAATCCTGTCACCCGAGGCTTTGTCCTTTTCTTTCTTCAAGGCCTGCTGCTCTATCTCAAGCTGCTTGATTTTTCTCTCTATCTCATCAATTTCTGTAGGCATGCTGTCAATTTCAATCCTGAGCCTTGATGCTGCCTCATCAACAAGGTCAATAGCCTTATCAGGTAAAAACCTTCCGGATATATATCTGTCAGAAAGTATTGCAGCTGCAATCAGCGCAGAATCCTTTATCCTGACGCCATGATGAACCTCATACTTTTCCTTCAGCCCGCGGAGTATTGCAATTGTATCCTCAACAGACGGTTCATTTATCATCACCGGTTGAAACCGTCTTTCCAGCGCTGCATCCTTTTCAATATATTTCCTGTATTCATCAAGTGTGGTTGCACCTATTGCGCCCCTTGCAAGCATGGGTTTTAGCATGTTTGACGCATCCACTGCCCCTTCTGCTGCACCGGCTCCCACTATGGTGTGCAGCTCATCCAGAAAAATTATTATATTTCCCTCAGATTTGGAAATCTCCTTCAGCACTGCTTTCAGCCTGTCTTCAAATTCTCCCCTGTATTTTGAACCTGCAAGCATCGCCCCGATGTCAAGAGCTATAACCCTTTTACCCTTCAGACCCTCAGGTATATCTCCGGTAACAATCCTCTGTGCGAGCCCTTCGACTATCGCAGTTTTTCCAACCCCCGGATCACCGATAAGAACCGGATTGTTTTTGGTCCTTCGTGACAGCACCTGTATAACCCTTCTTATTTCATCATCCCTTCCGATTACAGGATCAAGTTTCTGCAGTCTTGCAAATTCAGTGATATCCTTGCCGAAACGGGCCAGAGCCTGGTATTTATCTTCAGGATTCTGGTCGGTTACACGCTGGGTTCCCCTGATTTCCACAAGGATCTTTAAAATCCTTTCCCTGGTTACACCAGACTGTTTTAAAAGATCGGAAGCTTTTCCCCTGCCTGCTGCCATTGCAAGAAGAATATGCTCGGTGCTTACAAATTCATCCTTCAGCTGCCCTGCTTCCCTGAACGCAGCGTTTAAAAGATTATTTAATTCCTGTCCAATATATGTCTGCAGATTCTGGCCTGTAACCTTCGGGTAATTCCGTATTACGCTTTCAGCCTTCTGGTGAAATTCTTCTATATTTATCTCAAGCTTCTGAAGGATCGGGTATATAATGCCTTCTTTCTGTTCCAAAAGGGCATAAAGAAGATGAATATCATCTATGCTCTGGTGGCCGTTTTCAGAAGCAACCGATTGTGCCTGTGAAATGGCTTCCTGAGCTTTTATTGTAAATTTATCGAAATTCATAAAATCACCTTAAAAATCATTCTAAAAATCCATTCAAACAGAAATGCTGCTCCTGGGATTCTCCTCATAACTTTTCGCAAATGATGCAAAAAGCTTCTTCTGGGATTCCGTCATATCTGCCGGAATTACGACTTTTATTTTCACATACATGTCACCATTTTCACTGCCCTTCAGCCCCGGCATGCCCTTTCCCTTAAGGCGCAGGGTTTTTCCCGTCTGGGTACCGGGCGGAAGGGTCATTGAAATCATGCCGGCAAATGTGGGTAGGTCAATTTTCGCTCCAAGTATTGCCTCCTTTATAGAGACAGGCAGCTCACAGTACAGGTCACTGCCTTTTATTCTAAAGAAGTGATGGGGTATTATCTTTATTGTAAAATACAGGTCACCGCTTTCCCCGCCCCTGGTCCCGGATCCGCCTTCACCCTTTACTCTTATTTTCCCTCCATCCTTAATCCCCTTTGGAACTTTAATGTTTACAGTCCTTACTTTTCTGTCTTTCTGCAGGCTTATTGCCCTCTGGGTTCCGGAATAAGCTTCCCTGAGTGTAATTTCCAGTTCATATTTGTAGTCCTGGCCCCTGCCTGCAGTGTTACCTGCCCTCCAGAAATTTCTTCTCTGCTGGCTTCCCTGGCCGGCAGAAGTGCTTCCTGCTGAATCCTGTTTGCGGGCACCGCCCGTATTTCCAAAAATTGTTGAAAACCTGTTATCAGATCCCTGTCCAAAAAACATTTCAAAGAAGTCAGAAAATCCCCCACCGAGATCTCCGAAATTAAAACCGCTTCCGCTGAAATCATATGTATAGGACTGCTGCCCTGAACCGGCACCACCCGGCCAGCCCTGCCATCCCTGCTGCCCTGCTCTTGAAAACTGCTTCCAGTTTGCACCAAGCTGGTCATACCTTGCCCTCTTTTCAGGGTCCTTTAAAACCTCATAAGCCTCACCGATCTCCTTGAATTTCTCTTCTGCCTGCTTGTTGCCGGGATTAGTGTCAGGGTGGTACTGCCTTGCAAGTTTGCGGTAGGACTTTTTTATTTCATCCTGGGTCGCAGTCTTTGCAACGCCCAGTATTTTATAGTAATCCTTATATTCCATTCAGTTCACCTTTAAAACATTTTAATCAGAACTGCCCACAGCTCTTACAATTAGCTATGGGCAGTATTTTTATTGCGTCACATATTTAATTTACATTCCTGTTAACATATCTGTTAATTTTCAAACTTGTTGGCACTTCAACATTTGCTGAAATACCTTCTATTTTATCTCTTTTTTATTAACAGCAATTTCAATCTTTTTTGGTTTCTTTACTTCAGCTTTTGGTATGGTTATTTCAAGAACTCCATCAGAGTAGCTTGCTTTCACATCTTCAGCTTTTATGGGAACTCCAATATCAAATGATCTATAGAAAGAACCGTAACTTCTTTCAACTCTTAAATAATCCTTTTCCTTTTCTTCCTTTTCGAACTTTCTTTCACCTTTGATAACAAGCTGGTTTT
>Ga0194126_10011259_pt1 | contig 11550 bp, 9 predicted proteins | sample TA2KigC150mmetaG_FD_148641 | JGI IMG/M metagenome (GOLD analysis project Ga0194126, IMG submission 148641) | Freshwater microbial communities from Lake Tanganyika, Tanzania - TA2015035 Kigoma Deep Cast 150m | ecosystem: Environmental > Aquatic > Freshwater > Lake | place: Tanzania: Lake...
GTTATGCTAAGAGGAGAAATTATAGGGGTCATACGAGTATATACGGCAGAGCCACGGCACTTTGCTGATTCCGATATTTACTTCGTGGGGGCAGTAGCCAACCTCGGTGCTATTGCCCTAGAGAATGCCAGACTCTACGCCGCAGCCAAGAAAGATTATGAGGAACTACGGCAAGATGTTGCGGAATGGCGAGCTGCTATGGGCTCCGAATGGATGATGGAAGAACCCGTATTGCCCGTACCTGAATAGCCAGACAGAAAAACATGCCGCGTAAGAGGCAAGGAGGTAGACAAAATGATAAGAGTCATCATCGAAAGACGTTGCTACCCAGATAGATGCACAGAAATGGAACAGTTGCTGATGGAACTCAGAACAAAGGCTACCCAGCATCATGGATATATCTCAGGTGAAACATTGCACTCTATAGACGACCCCTCGTTATGGCTAGTCATCAGCACCTGGGTTGACATCGACTCTTGGAAGGCATGGGAGAACTCGCCAGAGCGACACGAGATATCGCAGAGAATTGCACCTTTTCTAACCTCTCCTGAGAAAGCGGCGGTCTTCGGCTTTTCCAGGCGTGGAGTCACCATGTCAGCACACGTGGTCGACAAATAAGGTTGGCAAGAACCAGAGGGCAATGGGCAGGCTATAGCCTGCTCGCTGCTCTCTTATAAAGATTCGCACCGGAATCACACTATTCCCATTATTATCGCATCTCCAAGCACTCTGACCTTGACAAAACTTTCCAAGCAGATTAAATTGTCAACTGTTGACGTTGGCCAAAGTGTCACCTTAACAGAAGGTAGCCAAAACAAGGCTGTACCTTAATTTTGCTCAACAAAATAAAAAACAGGAGGATTTATATGGATTTTGAGTTCAACGATGAGCAAACGATGTTCCGCAACATGGCTCGAGAGTTTGCTGAAAGGGAAATCATACCCACAGCAGCGGAAGATGACCAAAATGAGAGATATCGCCCCGATATCACAGAGAAGCTCAGTGCACTCGGCCTGCTAGGCGCGCCAATACCACAAGAGTATGGCGGACTTGGTGCGGATTTTATCTCCTACTGTCTAATCTGCGAGGAGATAGCTCGAGGCTCAGCCTCCGTATTCACAACCATGGCGGTCCAAGTCTCACTCTTTCAGTTTCCACTCCTTAACTATGCCAGCGAAGAACAGAAAAGAAAATTCTTGCCTCTAACCACTAAAGGTGAACTATTAGGCTGCTTTGGCCTAACAGAGCCCAATGTTGGAAGCGATGCCAGCAGCATGGAAACATCAGCCGTTTCCAAAGATGGTAAATGGGTGCTCAATGGCAACAAAATGTGGATCTCCAACGGAGGCTTAGCACATTGGGCACTAATTTTTGCTCAAACTGACAAATCGAAGCGCTACCGCGGAACCGCCGCCTTTCTGGTAGAGCGAGGAACCAAAGGCTTTTCCAGCAAGGATATACATGGCAAAATGGGGCTGAAGGCTTCTAACACAGCCGAGCTCATTCTTCATGACTGCGAGGTGCCCGCAGAAAACATGGTGGGGCAGGTTGGTGACGGTTTCAGAATAGCTATGAGCACATTAGACAGCGGCAGACTCAGCACTGGCGCTGCTGCAGTCGGTGTGGCTCAGGCTTGCATCGATGCCGCTGCCAAATATGCTCAAGAGCGCATCCAGTTTGGTAAGCCCATAGCCAGTTTCCAACTAATACAAGAAATGATAGCAGACATGGTTGCAGAAACTGAGGCCGCCAGGTCTATTGTATACCGCGCAGCATATCTCAAGAACAGCGGCCTTCCCTTCATTAGAGAAGCATCTATTGCCAAATACTTCGCAGCCGACGTAGCAGTTAGGGCAGCACAAAAAGCCATCAAAATACACGGCGGCTATGGCTACTCCAACGAATACCCTGTCGAACGCTACTACCGTGACGCTACAGGTGTATCGCTATATGAGGGAACAGCCGAAATACAAAAGCTTATCATAGGACGCGAGACCCTGGGCACAGGAGCTTTCGTATAATTTAATACCCTAGATTAATTTAATACCCTAGATACATGGCAACGTACAGGGTGCCTGGTACATTTCATCACAACGAGACCGCACTGGGTACCCTGTGTAGCTGCTTGACGAAATGACTCCAACTAAAAAGCGACCAACAGGTCGCTTTCTCACTTCCAATACGACCCCGATGGGATTCGAACCCACGATCTCCACCGTGACAGGGTGGCATGTTAGACCGCTACACCACGGGGCCCCGCCTTTGATGTCCCTACCTCCCCACTCCACTTCAAGAGTCTATCAACATCACCTTTGCGATGTCAAGCTAACTGTCAAAGATAACGGCGGAGAAAAATAGTCCACGCCTGGCCTCAAAGCTATATACCTCACCAACCCCATATCAGCCAATGCATTCTGATTGATTTTTTGGCTCAGGTAATATAAGCTACATATCTTGTCTCATTTTCATTAATCAGTCAAGACATAATGCTGAAGAAACAGATAAACTATCCAGCAAAGAGGTACAGCACAATGCGTATCAAAGTTTGGTGCATACTTGCACTTTCATTGTTGTCCACTTCCCTAATCGCAACATCAATAAACGCCACTCCTGCATATGCTGCTAGCATCACGCTCAATCCAACCTCCGGCACAGTGGGAACACGAGTGATAGTAACAGGCGATGGCTTTACAGGCCGCCTGGCCACAATCAAATGGGATGGCAAAGTTGCCGCCGAGCGCATCCCACTCAGCGAAAAAGGCAGACTCGAGTACACTTTGTCGATTCCACAAGCAGCCAAAGGTTCATATACCATCGAAGTCACAGACGATAGCCACTGGTCTGGCAGTTCAGCATCAGCCACCTTCAAAATACTTCCAAAGATTGAAGTCTTCCCTAGAGTGGCACGACCAACATCAGAAATAGTAATTATGGGCACTGGTTTCCCAGCCGGCGAAACAGGCATAACCGTTACCTGGGATGGCGCAACTTTCAAAGGCACCCCCGCCAGTGCCAATCTAAAGGGCACCTGGAGTATCAGCCTCGCTGTACCATTAACAACCAAGGGCAATCATTACATAGGTGCCTCTGGCAGTATAACTTCAGCCGCTGAGATTGGTCAGATCGACTTTATCGTAGGGCCAGCAGCCAGGATAGAGCCACTGACCGGTCCTGTAGGAACAGAGATCAAAGCTGAGGGATTTGGCTTTCGCACCGGAGAAGACGGCATCACGATTGCCTTCGACGGCGAGATTATCATGTGCAACATTGTCGGCTCTGGGGACGGAAGCTGGAAAGCAACGGCACAAATACCCCCTAGCACGCGGGGAATCCACACCATCACCGTCTATGGTAGCAGCTTCACGCCAATAGGCACTGTCCCCGATGTCCAGTTCGAAGTCACACCAGGACTAAAGTTGGAACCAAACTCCGGAAATCAAGGCAATAAGGTAACTGCCACAGGAACCGGTTTCGACAAAAACGAGATTATAGCGATGACTTTCGGTGCCACAAACTTGGACGTATCCCCTGCCGCAGACGATAAAGGCAGCTTCGTTGCCACCTTCGTGGTTCCACCCTTCAAGGGTAAGAACCATACAGTTACAGCGGTGGGCAAGAATGGCAACTCGGCCAAGGCTACGTTCACTGCAAACAAACCACCACCGGGAACACCGCAATTAAAATCCCCCCAGCCAGACGTTGTGATAAAGATCTATGATTCGGTGGGAGATGTATTCGTAGCAACGCTAAAATATGCAGCCGGGTTATTTACCCGCACACGCAACCAGCAAGGTAGCTATTCGCAAGCCCCTAAAATTATTTTCATTTGGACGCAACCAGCACATGCTGAAGATGCACAATACTCCCTGCAAGTGGCTTCAGAGAGCGATTTTGCTACGCCAGCTATGACCAAGAATAACCTGCAAACCCCTCGATACATTGTTTCGCAGCAAGACTCCTTGCCTCCTGGCACCTACTACTGGCGAACAAGGGCCATAGACAGTATCGGCAACGAAAGTCCTTGGTCAGAAGCCTGGAAATTCGAGGTCATACTCATGCCGTCTGAAGTTCTCATTTTATCAATAGCCATACCAGCGCTATTCACCATGCTTATACTAGCACCAATAGTAATCGCCTGGCGCTCAAGGCGACAAAATTGGTAACGAAAGCACAACCACGGTGCACAAAACTTGTTTGTTGGTGCTAATATGTGATATATTTGACTATAGATTAGGAACGTTAAGTCTGACAGACACCCGGATTTACCGCTAGGGGTGCTCAGAGCTAGGTCCTGGGCTGAGACTTCGTGGATGCGAAGAACTCTTGGAACCTGAACTTGGTAATGCAAGTGTAGGGAAGCGGAATTGAGCCAAGGGTTTAGTAATTCCCAGCTAAAGCTCTTGGTTTTTTATTTTGGAGACAGTAATGACACAAATTGAACTAGCAAAGCGAGACATCCTCTCACCCCAGATGAGACACGTAGCCCAGCAAGAAGGCCTGAACCAAGAAACTCTTATGCAGTATGTAGCTGAGGGCAAAGTCGTCATACCTGTCAATCCAAACCATGCCAATCTCACACCACGCGGCATAGGCAAAGGATTGAGAGTCAAGATCAATGCAAACATCGGCACTTCATCCGACTACGGCACTGTCGATGGCGAACTCGAAAAATTACACACAGCAATCGAATTCGGCGCCGATGCAGTTATGGACCTAAGCACAGGAGGCAACATATCAGCGATACGCCGGGCTATTTTAGCTGAAAGTACTCTACCGATAGGAACCGTACCCATATATCAGGCAGGCATCGAGGCCATCGAGCGACATGGTGCTATAGTAAACATGTCAGTGGACGAATTCTTCGCCGTCATCGAACAGCAAGCAAAAGAGGGGATCGATTTCATAACCGTACACTGCGGCATCACGCAATCAACTATTCAGCGACTCAAGAATCAACACAGAATAACCGACGTAGTCTCCAGGGGAGGCGCTTTTCTTCTTGGTTGGATGTTACACAATGACCGTGAGAACCCTTTATACGAGTATTACGACCGCCTGCTTGAGTTGGCACATGAGTATGACGTCACATTAAGCCTCGGTGATGGTATGCGCCCGGGAAGCCTGGCAGATGCAACCGATCGCGCCCAGATAGAAGAACTCATTATTCTCGGGGAACTAATAGACAGAGCTAGGGAAGCCAATGTACAGGCGATGGTAGAAGGGCCAGGCCACGTTCCTTTGAACCAAATTGCTACCAATGTTCAACTGGAAAAAACCTTGTGCCACGAAGCTCCTTTTTACGTCCTCGGTCCCTTAGTAACCGACATAGCAGCCGGTTATGACCACATCACAGCTGCCATCGGTGGCGCCATAGCCGCTACCGCAGGGGCTGACTTTTTATGCTATGTAACCCCGGCAGAACATCTCGCCCTGCCAGACAACGAAGATGTCAAGGCAGGAGTGATCGCCTCACGCATTGCTGCTCACGCTGCCGATGTTGCCAGAGGAACAAACAATGCAAGCGATTGGGATAGAAAAATGTCGCTCGCCAGAATCAATCTGGATTGGGAATCCCAAGCCAACCTGGCCCTCGACCCAGAAAGAGTGAGGCAAGTACACAACAAATATTCAAGTTCAGGGCCGGCGTGCAGCATGTGTGGCAACTACTGTGCAATGGCACTCGTCAAAAAATATCTGGGAATATCCTCTGTCAAATGTTGAATCCCAAGTTATGAGACAGAATGAAAACAGAGATAATCTCTATCGGTACCGAACTGCTGCTGGGAGAAATAGTCGATACAAACTCGGCTTATCTTGCCAGCCAATTGCCGCTACTCGGACTCGACCTTCACTTCATATCCACCGTCGGTGACAACCAACAGAGGCTCATCAACATCCTGCAACAAGCCTGGCAAAGGTCGGATATCATCTTCACCACCGGTGGACTAGGTCCTACACAAGACGATATTACCCGTGAGGCAATTGCTGAATTCCTGGACGAAGAGATTAGCACCGACCCTCAGCTAGTCAAGGAATTCGAGCGGCTATTCAAGCGCTTCAAAATGGAAATGCCCAGAAGTAACCTCAAGCAAGCAGGGATTATCCCTTCAGCTCAAATCATAGCCAATCCACGCGGTACCGCACCAGGCTGGTGGATAGAGCGAGATAATCACACCATCATAACCATGCCTGGACCACCCAACGAGATGCAATTGATGTGGACGAAGGTCATAATGCCACGTTTGCAGCAGAAACTGGGGAGAGCCATCATTGTTTCCAAGACACTGAAGGTTTTCGGTCTGAGTGAAGCCAAAGTTGATGAACTGGTGAGTTCCTTTCTAGCTTCCAGTAACCCAACAGTGGGCACTTACGCTAAGCCAGATGGAATCCACCTTCGCATCACCGCCAAATCCTGTACCACGAACGATGCCCAAACACTGATCACAGAAAAGGAAAAGGATATCCGTGCAATTCTTGGTGACAATATCTGGGGCACCGATGCTGATAGTCTCGAGGCCACCGTCGGTACTCTGCTTACGTCCAAAGGACTAACCCTGGCCTCCATGGAATCCAGCACCGGCGGCCTCTTGGCCAACTGCATCACCAACATCCCTGGCAGCTCAAAATATTTCAAAGGCGGGATAATTGCATATACTGGCAAGACGAATACATCTTATGGGATCGATGAGCAGTTGATTTCGAAACATGGGCTAGTTAGTACTGAAGTGACCGAGGCGATGGCATCAGCAGTTCGTCACCACCTGCACGCGGACATCGGCATCGCACTAACAGCAATTACCGGCCCCGCAGAAATCGAAGGCAAACCAATTGGTACTATTTGCATCGGCATCGACAACGGACAACATACGTCGAGTTTCACCAGGAACTATCCTGGAAACCGACCACAAGTAAAACAAAGGGCAGTCATCTCAGCCCTTTTCGAACTCAGGAGAGTCTTGCTTTAGGAGGAAACATGCACCTGATCATAGATGGATACGGCACCAACCCGGAGATTATGCAGGATGAACGATTTATTCACGACCTGTTGGATTCCTATCCTGCCAGAATCGGTATGACTAAAATTGCTGGGCCAACCGTTTTCAGATACGTCGGCACTAACCCCAAAGATTGGGGGATTTCCGGGATAGTTTTCATCGCCGAGAGCCACATAAGCCTCCACACTTTTGCTGAACGTTGCTACATCAATATCGACGTCTTCTCATGCAAGGATTTTGATGCCGACAGAGTCGTCAAGGACATCGCGGATAAATTCCAGTTAACTACATTCACCAGCCGCTTGGTCAACCGAGAGTGGACTATTGACGAATTGAAAAATGCCAACCAACTCCCACAACTACACCCAGTATGAAACACTCAGAAGACCTATTTCTCCCCCCCCAAACCTTCGCAGGGCTGTACTCTCCTCACTCTGACTTTGGAACGGCACGGGTGGTAATATTGCCAGTCCCCTATGATAGCACTACAGAATGGCATAGCGGAACAAGGAAAGGACCAAAGGCTATCATCGAAGCCTCCCAGTATCTCGAGCTCTATGACCTAGAACTCGACCGAGAGATATACAAAGTAGGAATTCATACACTTCCTGAGCTACGCCCGGTGCTCAGCAACCCTGAGGATATGATAAAACAAGTTTACAACGTGTCAAAATCTCTCCTTCTAGACAATAAGTTCGTGGTTATGCTGGGCGGAGAGCATTCACTCAGCCTGGGGATGGTTCAGGCCTTCAAAGAAATACACCAAGATCTGTGCGTACTGCAATTAGATGCCCATGCTGACCTCCGCGATGAGTATACCGCTACAAAGTACAGTCATGCCTGTGTAATACGACGCATTGTCGAACTGTGCCCTATCACACAGGTAGGAATCAGAAGCCTAAGCGCAGAGGAAAATACTTTCCTGAAACAAAACAAGATGAACCCCTTTTACCTGACGACTTCCAGACCCCACTCGCACCCCATACAACAAATAATCAACTCTCTAGGAGAAAAGGTCTACGTAACTATAGACCTGGATGTTTTCGACCCCTCCATCATGTCTGCTGTAGGAACTCCTGAACCCAATGGGATGTTCTGGCACGAAGTCATTGGTTTATTAAAAGCAATAACACAACATAGATACGTAGTTGGGTTCGACATTGTGGAATTATGCCCTGACCAGGGGCCTGATTCCTGCGCTTTTCTTGCTGCCAAGTTAGCCTATACCCTTATCGGCTACGCCACATCCTGATTCACACCGAGCATACAGCTTCGGCACGCTACCTCAAACCAAAACGCAACATGCCCGTTCCGTTTGACACTGCTCACCTCACTGTTCTATCATTGCTATAACAAACACAGTATGGCCACGCAGAATCTACCCACCCCAAACGCAACAAGTTCTACCCTCGGACAGTCAGCTACACAATTCCTTCTTACATTATCCCCCGATGAAAGGCTCAAGTGCCAACAGGAGATATACAGGTTTGTCCGCTGGTACGGCGAGGGGCGACGCATTGGAGAATTGTCCATCCCCGAAGTGGCCAATTATGCTGAGCAAATCACATCTTCAACTACCGAAATTACGGAGAAGCTAGCAAGCATCAAGGCGTTTCTTGTCTATAATTACAAACAAGGACTGACTAAGACAAACCTATCAATACACCTGAAAACCAAGAAAACGCCACTCAAATTGCACGCTCGACCAGCCCGGCTCAGGCGCAAAGAGGCCATCCTAACCGCAAAAGGCCGCGCCAGCCTAGAAGCAGAATTAGCCGCGCTCAAGAATGAACGACCCCTGATAGCTGAAGAGTTACAGAAGGCGGCTGCTGATAAGGATTTTCGCGAAAATGCACCACTAGAGGCAGCGCGAGAACACCAGGGCCAACTAGAAGCACGCATCAGAGAGCTCGAAGCAATACTAAAAGCTGCAAAAGACATGGAAGAGAAACAGGCTTCCGACTATGAGATAAACATAGGTGACACCGTGCTTCTCTGCGAGCTAACATCGAACGAAGAGGTTAGATATACTCTTGTCGATGCCAGAGAAGCAAACCCCCTAGATGGCAAGATCTCCACAGCTTCCCCAGTAGGACAAGCACTGCTAGGCCGCAATAAAGGAGACAAAATTGAAGTAAGGGTGCCAGCCGGAGTCATAACTTATGAGATAAAGGACATCCTGCACAAGTAAACCAGCAATGGTAGACGGCGAAAGGCAATTTGATATACGACTGATTGCATATGTAGCTCTCAAGCGATAGGAGCTTCCAAATTCGCAGCCTGTGTATTATAATATCTGACAGCAGATTTCTTCAGAATAACAGCAGACGTCACTCCCAAGGGGACAAGTGCGTCGTCAAAATATCTAGGTTTGTAAGCCAAGTCACAATCTTAGCCGGATAGGCAGCTAGAAATTCACCCTAGCATGCTGTCCTTAAAAGGTTTGACAGGCTTCAGTACATATATCAAACCAAGGAGGTTTTCATGGATTTTGCGCTCACCGATGAACAAATTGCCCACAGAAAGGAATTCTTCAGAGTATGTAGCGAATTGGAAAATCAAAAACCAGCAAGTTTCGTCGGATTTGAAAGCATCTTCGAAGACGACGAGTGCTGGCAATTTCACCGCTACTGCGCTAAAGAATACGCAAAGAAAGGATGGCTCTCCCTAGCTTGGCCTGCCGAATACGGCGGAACAGGCACCATGATGGACAGAGTCATGTTTGGCGAGGCTAGAGGATATCACAGTGCCCCGGGTCTAGACCCGTTTGGCGTACAGATGTTAGCCCCTACCCTCCTGGCAGCAGCCAATGAGGAAGTAAAAAAAAGATTTCTACCACCGATTGCCAACGCCGAAATCTTTTGGTGCGAATTGTGGAGCGAGCCAAACGCTGGCTCGGACCTGGCAGCCCTCACTTGCACCGCAATAAAGAAAGGCAACGAATACATACTGAACGGACAAAAAACGTGGAACTCAGGGGCACACAAAGCCGACTGGGCCTTCGGAGTCTTTAAGTCTGACCCCAATGGTCGTAAGCATCATAATCTTACCTTCCTCCTTTTCGACATGAAGACCCCGGGAATCACTATCAGGCCCATTCCCTATATGAACGGTGCCACAATATATAATGAAGTCTACCTTGACGATGTTCATGTCCCGGCGGAAAACATCGTCGGCCAAGAGAACGGAGGCTGGGCAGTAGTCAACACCTTGGCAGGTTTCGAGAGATCAGCTCTAGATGAAATCATGGCTATGCTTCGCGGTCTCGAGACACTCGTAGAGTTCTGCAATCAAACGAAGAGAAACGGGCAACCACTATCTAGAGACCCCCTAGTCCGCAACCGTTTAGCCCAGCTAGCTTGCGAGCTAGAGGCCGCTCGAACCCTGGCATATCGTATAGCAGACCTCCAGAATAGGGGTGAAATGGCGCTGATGGATGCCTCTGCCCTCAAGGTATTCGCCAGTGAATTTGGGGAGCGTTTTGCATTCACGGCCACTGACATACTTGGACCTTATGGTCAGGTAAAGCACTCCAAATGGGCACCTCTCAACGGGTTGTGGGAAAACATGTATCACGAGTGCTTCGTATTCACCATCTCTATGGGCACCAACGAAATCCAGCGTAACATCATTGCCTGGTACGGCCTGGGTTTGCCCAGAATGAAGTAGGAGGAATCATGGACCTGAGATTTAGCGAACAACAAGAGATACTGAAGAAGATGGCCAGGGACTTCCTCACCGCAGAATGTCCCAAGGCTTTGGTCAGGGAACTGGAGGCGAGCGAGAAAGGATACTCCCCTGAACTGTGGAAGAAGATGGCTGAGTTGGGCTGGATGGGACTGGTCATTCCGGAAGATTACGAAGGCATGGGGTACGGATTCCAGGACTTGACCGTACTGGTCGAGGAGATAGGCAGGAATATCTTGCCAGGGCCTCTGCTCTGCACCATTAGCAGCACCTTCCCCATCCTGGAAAACGGCACTGATGAGCAGAAGAAGGATTTTCTGCCCAAAGTAGCCAGAGGCGAACTCATTCTGACACCAGCTTTGTTAGAAGCCGAAGGTACCTACGATGCTTCGGGCATTGCCTTGAAAGCAACAGCCAAAGGCGATGATTTCGTCATCAACGGCACCAAGATGTTCGTGGAGATGGCACACGTGGCCGACTACTTCGTGCTGGCTGCCAGGGCCAAGGCCGGTAGCTCCGAAGACGGGATTACCCTATTTCTAGTCGATGCTAAGTCCAAGGGCATAAGCTGTGAGGTTATACCCACCATAGCACACGACAAGCTATGCGAGGTTAAGTTCAAAGACGTGTCGGTCCCCAAGAAGAATGTGCTAGGCCAGGTAGACAAAGGATGGCCTATCATAGTCAAGCTAATGGAAAAGGGTGCCGTCATCAAGTGCGCCGAGTCTTTGGGTGGCATACAGACCTGTGTTGAGATGACTGTAGCCTACAGCAAAGAGAGGGTACAATACGATAGGCCCATTGGTGCTTTCCAGGCTTTACAGCACATCATGGCTGACATGTGGATTTCCATGGAGACCTGCAAGTA
>Ga0194126_10011269_pt1 | contig 11541 bp, 11 predicted proteins | sample TA2KigC150mmetaG_FD_148641 | JGI IMG/M metagenome (GOLD analysis project Ga0194126, IMG submission 148641) | Freshwater microbial communities from Lake Tanganyika, Tanzania - TA2015035 Kigoma Deep Cast 150m | ecosystem: Environmental > Aquatic > Freshwater > Lake | place: Tanzania: Lake...
TTGGGGGGCGCCCCGGGCCCCAAGGCCCCACCCTTGAACCCTCCGGCGGGGGTTGCGCCCGATTTCCGGGTCCTTCACACCATTCCCGAAAACCAGGCCGCCCTCTACCGCCTCTGCGGGGACCTGAACCCCCTGCACCTGGACCCCGGGTTTGCGCGGCGCGGCGGCTTCGACCGACCCATTCTGCACGGCCTGTGCACTTACGGTTACGCCACCCGGGCCATTCTCCAGGGTCTCTGCGGCGGAGATGTGGCGCGTTTTAAAGAATTCAAGGCCCGTTTCTCCGGAGTGGTCTATCCGGGCGAAACCCTCACCACCGAGGGCTGGCGGGAATCCGAAGGTCGTTATATCATACAGTCGCGAACGGAGCGGGCGGTCGTTCTGAGCAGCGCTTACGCCGTCATTGAACTTTAGACAAGTCCGAAATATGGAATCGAAGGAGGGGGTATGACACGAAGGACCGTACAGCCGGCAGGGGTTTGGGACCCACGACCGAGGTTTGCTCAGGTCGTACAGACAGGGACACAGGTCTACGTCGCCGGACAGACGTCGGTGGATGAACAGGGCAATGTCGTCGGCAAAGGAGATATCGAGGTTCAGGCCCGGCAGGTTTTCCAGAACCTCCGGAAATGTCTGGAGTCGGTGGGGGCGGGCTTCGAGCATGTGGTGAAACTGAATATCTACTCTACCGATCTGGATGCGCATCGCGAGACCGTCAGTACACTGCGCAGGGAGTATTTCCGGGAGCCGGTGGTCAGCACGACCGTTCAGGTCTCCCGACTGGTACACCCGGACTGGCTGCTGGAGATCGAAGCCATTGCGGAGCTGGGTGAGTCCTGAAATGACCGGGAATGCACCGGCGGGCGCCGTCCCAAACCCGGTGAACATTCACTGCTGCAATGCGCAGGGGTGATACCGAAACGAGAGGAGGAGTGCCATGCCAAGACCCCGCTACCCCACAACGGAGGGCCTCTGGTCGAAGGGGAAACGGACGGAGACCGGTTACGGCGCGGTTCGCCTGGGAACCCCCTATCCCGCGGCGGTGGAGAACCTCCGGAAGGCCGTAGAGGGGCGTCCCGATTTCGACCCCGCGGTCCTCTTCGTATGGGGAACGATGCAGGCTGCGGCGGTCCTCAATATACTCAAGGCCGCGGAGGAGGCACTGGGTGAGGCGGGTCAGGAACTGGTGCGCAAGGCCATCAACGCAGCCGGTTACGAGGCGATGAACGGGTTTCTTCAAAACTCGTCGTTTCCAGATGACCTCTCGGAGATCGAACTCGCCTCGTACGTGGTCACCGGAATCAACACCGTTCTCTATGGATCGCTGGAGCGTCCGTGGATTGAAAGCGAGAATCGATGCGCCTTCGACATCCTCTGGTGCCCCCACCAGGATCGGTATTCCGCTTTTGACTGCCGGGTCCAGCGGTTTTTCGTGGAGGGGATGTTCCACGCCCTTGAGGATACGGGGATGGGGCGGATCACGGCCTGGGTGGAGAAGCTGATTCCCAGGGGCGCCGAGTGCTGCCATTTTGTGGTGGAGCGGACCGGGGGGCGCGAAGGAAAGAACCCCTGGCATTCCTATTCCGAGGAGCTCATGAGGCGGGCGATCCGGAAGCTCTCGAAAACCGGGGAGGCGGGTGACCAGTGATCCCCGATGGCCCCGATGGTTTGAAGGAGGTGTGATGAAAGCGCTTTGTGCCGATTTATCAGCGGAATACTCGCAGCTTGCCATAGTGGTTGAAACGCTGACCCCGGAGCAGTGGGGGCAAAAAACGCCTTTCAGCGACTGGACCCCCTGGGACGAAATCGCCCATCTCTGCTATTTCGATGAGACAGGGATGCTCGCGGCGACGGATCCGGAGGCTTTCGCGGCGGAAACGGCTGCGCTTTTGAAACAGTATGAAAAGGGGATTGAGATCGATGCGGTGGCCCGTGAGCGCTACGGCCACCTCGACGGCCCCCGGATAATGCCTCATTGGCGAGCGAAATGTGAGCGGCTGATCGGCGTCTTGTCCGCGATGGATCCGAAGGCGCGGCTTCCCTGGTACGGCCCGATGCTGAGCGTCCGTTCCTTCGCCACCTCGCGGCTGATGGAGATCTGGGCGCACGGGCGAGATATCTTTAGCTGCGCAGGCGAAAGGCAGCCGGTGAGCGACCGGCTGAAGAATGTCGCCCATCTGGGTGTGAACACCTATCGCTGGTCCTTCATGAACAGAAATCTGCCCGTTCCCGAGCCCGCGCCTTACATCGAACTGCAGGCGCCATCGGGTGAAAAGTGGATCTGGAACGGTCCGGCTTCGGAAGATCACGCTCTGCGCGGCAGCGCCGAGGAGTTCTGCCTAGTGGTGACCCGCAGGCAACATGTAGCGGACACCCGGTTGCAGTTCGCGGGAAACGCTGCCAAATGGCTCCCGATCGCGCAATGTTTTGCGGGGCCTCCCGAGGAAGCGCCGCCCCCTTGCTCGCGCAGGGGGTGACCGGGAGCGGATCCCGCAAGCACCGCCTTGGCGAATCACCTTGGCGGAGGAAGAGCATGGCGCACTTCACGCAGCGGCCGCCTTGGAATGAGGGAGATGTGATGAAGCGTCAACACACACGAAAGACAATAGGGTTCATTGCGCTTTTGCTGTTCCCGGTGACCATATTTTACATGTCCCCCTACTTGAGCGTCGTTGGGCCCGCTTCCGGGATCGTCACCGGATCGCTCATTTTTTTCCTGGTGCTTTTCCTATCGGCATTGTTTCTCAGGAGGGCCCACTGCGGGTGGACCTGCCTGTCGACGGGGGTCCACGACGCGGGTCTGTATTTCATCAAGAAAAGAGTCGGGATGAAATCGAGGGTCATCAAATATATCATTTGGACCCCCTGGTTCATCGCCATCGTGGTGCTGCTGTTCATGAATGGAATAAGCAAAATTGACCCGCTGGCGGCGACAACCCACGGGATCTCGGTAACGGATTTTCATGGTTATGCGATCCTCTATTTTATGTTGGGGCTGTTCGTCACGCTTGCATTCGCCGTTGGAAAACGTTCCTTTTGCCACCACGTGTGCTGGATGGCGCCTTTTCTTATCATAGGTGATAAAGCCGGCAGGCTGCTGCGCCTGCCGTCCCTCCATCTCGAGGCAGACAGAGGAAAGTGCAACGGCTGCGGCCTTTGCTCGGTAAAATGTCCCATGTCGCTGCCGGTTAAGGAGATGGTCGCGGCGGGGGTGATGAAACACACCGACTGCATTCTGTGCGGCGAATGCGCCGACAACTGCAAGCGAAAAGTGATCTCCTACATATTTAATTCAAATGCATAGGGGAAATAGGAGCTGTTTATGCAACCGCTGAGAATCGGAATCATCGGGGCCCAGTTTGCGGCCCATCTGCATCTGCACAATTATAAACCCCTGCGGGGCGCGAAGGTCGAAATTGCGGCGGTTGCCGCCCGGACAATGGCGAGCGCCGAGGCGCTGGCGAAGCGATTCGACATCCCTTATGCCCTGGACGATTACCGGCGCCTCCTGGAGAGGAAGGATATCGATGCCGTCGACATCTGCGTCCCCACCGACCTGCATCACGAAGTGATCATCCGGGCGGCCCTGGCCGGCAAACACGTGATCTGCGAAAAACCCCTGACGGGATATTTCGGGACCGGCCGGCCGGAAGAGCTGGTCGGACTGTCGGTGGACCGAAAAACGATGTTCCGCGAGGCCATGGCAAATTGCGAAGCGGTGGCAGGGGCCATCCGGGACAATAAAGTCGCCTTCTGCTACGCGGAAAACTGGGTCTATGCCCCGCCCCTGGCCAAGCTGAAAAATCTGATGAAGGTGAGCCGGGGAACGGTCATGGACATCCGGGGGGAAGAGAGCCATTCGGGGTCGCACGCCGCCTACTCCCGGAAATGGAAGAGCGCCGGCGGGGGCGCCCTTTTGAGGTTGGGCGCCCACCCCGTATCGGCCGTTTTGCACATCAAGGCCTACGAAGGTTTGCTCAAGGGGGAGAAAGGGATCGGCCTCAAATCCGTGACCGCCGAGGTGGGGCGCCATACACGAATGGACTCATTCCTGAAGGAACCCAAGAAATGGATGGTCAGCGCCTGGGAGGACGTGGAGGACTGGGCGACGATGATCATGAATTTCGAAGACGGCTCCCAGGCGGTCGTCACCGCTTCCGACGGGGTTCTCGGCGGGGTCCGCAACACCATGACCGTCTACCTGTCCAACTCGGTGGTGCAGGTGAATATCAACCCCAGCGACACCGTGGTGGCCTATGCGCCGGCGCCCCACATCTTCGGCGACGAGTATATCGCCGAAAAGCTGGAGACGAAGGCCGGGTGGAACTTTGCCAGCCCCGATGAAGACTGGGTCCGGGGCTACCCCCAGGAGCTGGAGGATTTTGCGGATTGCCTCCGTGCGGGGAGGGAGCCGGTTTCGGGGCTGGACCTGGCGATCGACACGGTAAAGGCGATCTATGCAGGGTACCTTTCGGCGGAAAAGGGCATGCGGGTCGAACTGGGCACGATATAGCCTCAGCCCGCGCCTTGTCTTTTTCCCGGCCGGACCTTTTGGATTAACCTCTGCAGGCCATGGCGGACCGGCTCGATGGTCATCAGAATCGAGAGCAAAGTAATCCCCCACAGAACGATGCAGATCGGCCTTGTGAAGAACGGCGTGATGTCCCCGTCGGTGAGCACCAGGCCGCGGCGCATGTTCTTGTCCAGGAGGTCGCCCAGGATGATCCCCAGGACCAGGGGGGCCATGGGGTATTTCATCTCCCGGAGGATATAGCCGACGATGCCGAAGCCGAGCATGACCCATATGTCGAAGATACGGCTGGTGATGGCGTAGGAGCCGATGACGCACAGGACGAAGACCACGGGCATGAGGCGCGTCCGCGGGATGGTCAGGACCTTCAGGAGCGGCTTGGTGAGCGCGATTCCGTAGATGAGGATGGCGAGGGTGGCAAAAAAGACCATGGCCACCACCTGGTAGACGAACAGGGGCGACTCCACCATGATCATGGGGCCCGGCCGGATTCCGTGGATGAACATGGCGGCGAGCAGCACCGCCGCCGGGGCCGATCCGGGGATGGCCAGGGTGAGGACGGGAATGATGGCGCCGGGAACGACGGAATTGTTCCCGGTTTCGGCGGCCATCAGCCCCTCGACGGATCCTTTCCCGAACTTTTCCCGCTCCTTGCTCTTGCGCCGGGCCGCGGCGTAGGACACCCAAGCCCCGATATCCTCGCCGACCCCGGGGATGATCCCGATCACCGTCCCGATGAGCCCGCTCCGGACGATGGTGCGCCGGTATTTCATGATGTCTTCGAACTTGGGGATCACGCTGTCCTGCGGGTTTTTGGCCATTTCAATGGGCGGGTTCCGCATGACGCTGAGGACCTCGGCCAGGCCGAAGGCCCCCACCATGGCGGGGATGAGGGCGAAGCCGCCCATGAGCTCGGTGGTCCCGTAGGTGAACCGATCGTAGGCGTGGATCCCCTCCTGGCCGACCATGGCGGTCAAAAGACCCAGGAACCCCGCGATCCATCCCTTGATGGGGTCTTCCAGGGAAGTCAGGTGCCCCGAGATGACGATGCCGAAGATGGCCAGCCAGAAAAACTCGTAGGACTGAAATTTGAGGGCGTAGTTTCCCAGAAGAGGCGCCAATGTGGCAAGGAAGAACATCCCGATGATGCTGCCCAGCACCGACCCCGACGTCGCCACGCCCATGGCCCGGCCGGCCAGCCCCTGCTTCGCCAGCGGAAAGCCGTCCAGGGTCGTGGCGGCATTCGCAGGGGTCCCCGGAATATTGATGAGAATGGCCGTCCTGCTGCCGCCGTAGATCGCCCCCACATAGACGCAGATGAGGACAAGGATCGCCAGGTCGGGCTGAAGCTTGTAGGTCAGCGTGGTGATGAGCGCCACCCCCATGGTGGCGGTGAGGCCGGGCAGCGCCCCGATGACGATCCCCAGCAGGGTGGACCAGGCCATATGAAAAAGCGCCCAGAAGGTGATGAAACCGCTGATCGCTTGCAGGAAGAGTCTCAGGTTGTCGATCAGTATGTCCATGAGATGCTATGTCCTAAGGGAGTGTGACCAGAAAGAGTCGCTCGAAGGTGTAGGAAACGGCTGCGGTGAAAACAATCGCCAGGATGGCGGCTGCCAGACCGACCCGTCCCATCTCCCGCGGGGACATGCCCCGGCGCCATTCAAAGACCGCCACGAACAGGAAAATGAAAAGCCCGGTGGCGAGCCCATAAGATACGCGTCCGACGAGGACCCCCGCATAGACAAAGGTAAGCACGGCCGTCAGCAGCAGTCGCTGGTTGCCGGGATCGGCGAGGCTCCGCCGAATGCCCTCACGGCTAAGAGCCAGGCGGTGCCCCCCGTCTTTGACGGAGCGCCCCACAAGGATCAGGCCGAAGATCAGCAGGATCGCGGCCAGAAAGGCGGGGACGATCCCCGGGACGCTCAGGGGGTGCGCCTGGAGGTGCTCCAGGCGCGGCATGCGCCAGGACTCCGCCAGGACATAAATACTCAACAGGATCAGGGCCAGACCCGTCAGGTAATCGGCTTTTTTCATTTTTACGACCCAGGCATATTGGGGTGAGGGAACATTAAAAAGGGGCGGACAGCGCTTTGGGCCATCCGCCCCTTCGCATCCCACCGAAGACTACGGACGCGGCATACCCGCTTCGTCGGGTTTTATCTTGGCTTTCCCGCCGTCGGAAAGCCCCCAGGCCGCATTGACGATCGACGGCCAGGCCTTCTTCAGAGCCTCTTCGCCATAGTAGGGCGCCACGATCTGGCCGCGCAGGGTGGCGAAGTTCTTCAATGCCTTGGAGGAGGCGATTTTCTCTCTCCACACCTTGTTCATCGTCGCCACGACCTCCCTGGGGGCGCACTTGGGAATCCATATCCCGAAGTAAACGGGATCGGCGGCCACGTTGGGAAGCCATTTTGTCGCCGAAGGAATCGTGCCGTATCCGTCGACGACCAGGTCTTCGGGGGTCAAGGCCGCGAGCGGACGGAGCTTCTTGGCGCGGATCATCTCGATCTGTTCGCTCAGGAGCTGGGGAGTCGCCATCGTCTCGCCCGACACCGTGGCGATGACCGCCGGGTTCCCGCCGTCGTAGAGCACGAGTTTATAATCACCGCCGTTCACCCGCTTGATGGCCTCGATGGCCGAGTGGCCGGCCGAGGGAACACCGGCTACGGCCATCGACAACCTTTTGGGATCCTTTTTCATCAGTTCCAGAAATTCCTTGAAATCCTTGATCGGCGCATTGGGTGTGACCGAAACCAGTGTGGCGTTGGCGGAATTGAGGTAGAGGTTCCAGTCCTGGACCTTGGTTTTCACCGTTCCGGTAATTATATAGGTCCCCAGATCCTTCACCGCGCCCGATCCCCAGGTGTAGCCGTCGCACGGAGAATCCAGCACACTCTGCGTTCCGATCGCCCCGCCGCCGCCTGGCTGGTTCACGACCACGACTTTCTGCCCAAGCGCATCCTCGAGGTCTCCGGTGATGGAGCGGACCGCCTGGTCGGTGGATCCGCCCGCTCCCCAGGGAACGATGATCCGGAGAGGCTTGTTCGGCTTCCATTCCTGAGCCGTTGCCGGACCGACCGCCACCGCCAAAATGAGCAGCACGAATGCGGCCTTCAACCATAAAATTCGTTTCATGACGACACCTCCTTATTGATTTAAAATGAGAAGAACTTGTTTTTGTGCAGGATTCAAAAGTATTCGCTTTTTGCGGGGAAAGGATACGGAGGCGGTCTCGGTTTGTCAAGGAGATATTTACTGTGGTGATATGTTTTCCGATACAAACTAGTTGACATCGCGGATCGTAATTCGTATGCATGGCATAATACCCTTACAGGGCTCGAAGACTCACATTCCGGAGGCTTTCCGAACCGTGACCCGCATCCTCAACGTTAAGCAGCAAGGAGTCTGATGGCATATCCCCGCATCTCTTCGTTCAAAACCGCCGGTGAATTCAGGGCTTACTTAGCCCAGGCCGGCATCGACCTGGAACTCGACGATGACCTTCAGGTCGGCGCTGAAGCCCCGCTGGCGCAGACGTACCGTTCGGCGAACGGTTTCACGATCGGCAACCGCTTCTGCATCCTGCCGATGGAAGGGTGGGACGGCACCGCCGACGGCCATCCCTCCGAACTCACCTTTCGGCGCTGGCGTCGTTTCGGAGCGAGCGGGGCAAAATTGATCTGGGGCGGCGAGGCCGTCGCGGTCCGGCACGACGGGAGGGCCAACCCGAATCAGCTTTTGGCCGGTGAAAAAACGCTGCCCGACCTGGCCGCCCTTCGGGAGGGATTGATTGCCGCACACCCCGGAAAAACCGATGATCTGCTTATCGGGCTGCAGCTCACGCACTCGGGACGGTACTCGAAGCCGAACGACAAGAGACGCGACGAACCCCGGATACTCTATCACCATCCCCTTCTCGACCGCAGGCTGGGGATCGGGCAGGACGACCCGGTCCTCGCCGACGACGAAATCAAACGACTGATCGACGATTTCATCGCAGCGGCGGATTTGGCGAAGCGTGCGGGTTTTGCCTTCGTCGATATCAAGCACTGCCACGGCTACCTGGGGCACGAATTTCTGAGCGCGGTGGACCGTCCGGGTCCTTACGGGGGCGCATTCGAAAACCGGACCCGTTTTTTGCGCGAGATCTCCGCCGGCATCCGCGCGAACGTTCCGGGGCTGGAGATCGGTGTGCGCGTCAGCGTGTTCGATTTCATCCCCTTTCGCAAGGGCGCCGGGGGGGTCGGCGAGCCGGAGGAGCTTTCCGGGCCATACCGTTTTGCCTTCGGCGGCGACGGCAGGGGGCTCGGGATCGATCTTACCGAACCGAAAAAATTCATGGATCTGCTGGCATCGCTCGGCATCCGGATGGTGTGCATCACCGCCGGCAGCCCCTACTACAACCCGCACCTCACGCGTCCCGCGGCGTTCCCGCCGTCGGACGGTTACCAGCCGCCGGAGGAGCCGCTCCTGGGTGTCGCGCGACAGGTCAAGGTGACGGCGGAGCTCAAGCGATACCGTCCCGACCTGCTGGTGGTCGGCTCGGCGTATACCTATCTGCAGGAGTGGCTGCCCAACGTCGCGCAGCGCGTCGTCCGCGCGGGTGACGCCGATTTCATCGGTCTGGGAAGAATGGTGCTCTCCTATCCCGAGATGTGCGCCGATGTCCTCGCCGGACGTCCCCTGCAGACCAGGCTCATCTGCCGTACCTTCAGCGATTGCACGACCGGCCCGCGGAACGGATTGGTTTCGGGCTGTTATCCGCTCGATACCTATTACGGGCAGCTTCCCGAAGCCGGGCTGCTCAGAGATATGAAAAAGAACCGAGATGAACTATTGAAATCCTACTCCCCCATGAGGTGAAAATGGCCGGCTTGAAGAATAAAGCGGATCGTACGTTCGAATTTGCCGCGCGGCAGCTCCGCCGCCTGATCGAGACGCACCCCGATTATTTCCCCATGTACACCGCCCGCGGCCGCTGGAAGCACGGCGGCGAGGCGTGGACGAACTGGTGCGAAGGGTTCCTCGGCGGGCAGTTGTGGCTCCTCTTCGAACGGACGCGCGAGGGCTATTGGCGGGCGAAGGCGGAGCACTATTCGCGTCTGATCGAACACCGCAAGAGCGATCGAAGCGTCCACGACCTCGGATTCCTCTTCTGGTCGACCTGGAAGCGGTGGTATGACCTGACCGGCGATCCCGCGCTCGAGCAAGTCGTCATCGAAGCCGGCCGGACGATGGGGCTCCGGTTTCGCGAGAAGGGCAGATATCTGCGCTCCTTTGTCGCGGAGGAGAGTCTCTTCATCGATATCATGATGAACGTCGGGATCGTCTTCTACGCGGCGCAGCGGACGAGGGATGCGGAATTGCTCCGCAAGGCGATGGAGCACTGCCTGACGACGCGCAAAACGCTCGTTCGGGGTGACGGCAGCACGTCGCACGAGGGGATCTTCGACACCCAAACCGGCGAATTCCTCCGGCAAACCACGCACCAGGGGTGGCGCAACGACTCCTCCTGGGCGCGCGGACTGGCATGGGCCCTGTACGGGTTCGGCACGGTGTACGACTTTACCGGCGATGGGCGCTTTCTGCGGACCGCCGAGGCGTGCGCCGATTTCTACGTCGAACGGACCCCCGCGCACGGCGTCCCACCGAACGACTGGGACGAGCCCGCCCCCGAACTGCCCTGCGAAAGCTCCGCCGCGGCGATCGCCGCGAGCGGCATGCTGAATCTCGCGAAACTGACGGGCGACGCGGCCCGCGGGCGACGGTACCGCGATTATGCGCTGAAGATCCTCGACACGCTGACCGGGCCGGAGTTCCTCGCGGATGGCACGCCCGGTTGGGAGGGGATCCTCAAGCACGGGATGTATCACCGGCGCAAGGGGCTGGGGGTGGACGAAAGCGTTATGTGGGGCGAGTACTTCTTCCTGGAGGCGCTCGGAAAGGTAAGGGACGATGAGTGAAAAGGTCGCATTGATCACCGGTGCCGCGCGGGGAATCGGACGCGCGATCGCGGTCGCGCTGGCGAAGGAGAGGTGGCGCGTCGTCATCAACTACCGCCAAAATTCGGAGGCGGCCGGAGAAGCGCTCAAGGCGGTGGAAGGCGCCGGGGGCAGGGGCATCGTCGTGCAGGCCGACATCGCGGAGGCGGGGGACCGCGCGCGGCTCGTCGCGGCTGCACTGGAAGCGTTTGCGCGGATCGATCTGCTCGTGAACAACGCCGCGATGGGGCCCCGCCGGCGGGTCGATCTGCTCGAGATGACCCAGGAGAGCTACGACGAGGTGATGGCGACCAATTTGAAGGGTCCGTTCTTCCTCACCCAGCTCGTCGCCCGCCGGATGATCGAACTCAAGACCGAGCAGGGCCGGATCGTCAATATCGGCTCGATCAGCGCCTACACGAGCAGCACAAGCCGCGGCGAGTACTGCCTCTCCAAGGCCGGGATGGGGATGATGACGTCGCTCTACGCCCACCGGCTTGCGGGGTGCGGGATCAACGTCTACGAGGTGCGTCCCGGCTTCGTCCGCACCGATATGACCAGCCCCGTATGGGACAAATACGACGGGATGATCGCCGACGGTTTGACGCCGATCGCGCGGTGGGGCGATCCGGAGGAGGTCGCCCGTGCGGTGGTGGCGATTGCCCATGATTGCTTCCCCATATCGACCGGTGAAGTGATCAACGTGGACGGTGGGTTTCATCTGCGCCGGCTATAATCGGAAAAGGATATGAAACTCGGCATCTGCAACGAGCTTTTCGTGAACTGTCCCTGGGAGAAGCTTTGCGATTTCGTTGCTTCGCTTGGTTACCGGGGTATCGAGGTGGCGCCCTTCACATTGGCCGACCGCGTCGAGTCGATCACGGCGCGGCAACGGGAGGCGCTTCGCAAATCCGCCGAATCGCGGGGGCTCGAGATCATAGGCCTGCACTGGCTGTTGATGAAACCGCCGGGGCTGTACATCACGCATCCGGATGCCTCCATCCGCGGGGAGACGGCCCGGTATTT
>Ga0194126_10011270_pt1 | contig 11540 bp, 9 predicted proteins | sample TA2KigC150mmetaG_FD_148641 | JGI IMG/M metagenome (GOLD analysis project Ga0194126, IMG submission 148641) | Freshwater microbial communities from Lake Tanganyika, Tanzania - TA2015035 Kigoma Deep Cast 150m | ecosystem: Environmental > Aquatic > Freshwater > Lake | place: Tanzania: Lake...
AATCCGAGTTTCTGGTTTTTTCGCGAAGATTTTGCCTGTAACACCTTGATTTGATTAAAGTAATTAGGTCATTTTTTAGTTTGGTTGCGGCCTTTAGGCCGCGATGTGCCACCAACTTATGGGGTGGGGGTGGGGGTTTGGGGGAGGGGCAGGCTAAGGTCCACAGGCGAGACGCCTGTGCCACTGCCCCTGGCCCCTCCCCCAAATTCACATTTACTCTACCTCCCCCTTCCCTACCCCGCGTCCGGGTAGATCACCAGGTTATCCCGGTGGATGACTTCATCGTAGCCTTTGGCGCCCAGGGATTGGGCGATCTCGGCGGTCTGGCGGCCCTTGATGCGGCCGATGTCCCGGGCCGAGTAGTTGGTGAGGCCCATGGCGAAGGGTTTGCCGTCGGGGTCCAGGAGCTGCACCGGCGCGCCTTTGCCGAAGCCGCCGAAGACTTCCAGGATGCCCGCGGGGAGCAGGCTTTTCCCGCCCCGCACCAGGGCCCTCCACGCCCCCCGGTCCACCAGGATGGCGCCCTTGGGGGTGACGTTGTAAGCCAGCCAGTACTGGCGGCTCTTGAGCCGGTGGGCCTGGGGGAGAACAAAAGTGCCCAATTCCTCCCCGGAAAAAATGGCTTCCAGGATGCCGGGCTTCAATCCGTTGGCGATGATGGTGGGGACGCCGGCGGCCGCGGCTTTCTTGGCGGCCTGGAGTTTGCTCACCATGCCGCCCCGGCCCAGGGCCCCGGCCCGCCCGGAGGCGGCCTTCTCCAGTTTGGCGTCAAAGGACTCCACCAGGGGCACCAGTCTGGCGTCGGGGTGCTCCCGGGGGTCCTTGTCAAAGAGGCCGTCGATGTCGGTGAGGAGGATGAGCAGGTCCGCCTCCACCAGGTTGCAGATGAGGGCCGCCAGGTTGTCGTTGTCCCCGAACTTGAGCTCATCGGTGGCCACGGTGTCGTTTTCGTTAATGATCGGCACCACGCCCCACTGGAGCAGGGTAAAGAGGGTATTGCGGGCGTTGAGAAAGCGCTGGCGGGACTCCAGGTCGTCGTGGGTCAGGAGGATCTGGGCCACCTTGAGGCCGAAGCGGGCGAAGGCTTCTTCATAGACCTGGGTCAGGGCGCTCTGGCCCGCCGCGGCCACCGCCTGCTGCTGGGGGATGCCGGTGGGGCGGCTGCTCAGGCCCAGCTTGCGGCAGCCCGCGGCCACGGCCCCGGAAGAGACGATGATGAATTCCCGCTCGCCGCTCGCAAGGGAGAAGGTCTCCGCCACCAAGCGTTCGATGAGAGGCTGATTAAGACCGTCGGGGGTGGTCAACACGGCGCTCCCCGCCTTGAGCACCACTCTCCGGGCTTTATTCAGGTATGGTTGCCGCACCGAGGTCATGGGCGTGGCGGTGAAACTCCTCCCAGATGGCCTCCACCAAGGCATCCAGACCATGGCCCGCCTGGGCGGAGACCGCCAGGACGCGCCAGCCGGCGTCTTCATATGCCTTGATCACCTGCTGCCGGGGAAAATCCGGCGGCAACAGGTCGATTTTATTTAACGCGATCAAACGCGGTTTGTAAAGCAAGTTGGGATCAAAGGCGCGGAATTCTTTTTCCAATTTCTCTAATGGGGCCAAAGGTTGGTCCGGGTCCACCTGGCTCAGATCAATAAGGTGCACCAGGAGCCGGGTGCGCTTGAGATGGCGCAGGAACCGATGGCCCAGCCCTTTGCCCCGGTGGGCCCCGGGGATGAGGCCGGGCACTTCCGCCAGAATTAACGGCTCTTGATCTTCTTTGAACAGCACGCCCAACTGGGGGCTGAGGGTGGTGAACGGGAAAGCCGCCACCCGGGCTTTGGACGCGGTGAACGCCCGCAGCAGGGTGGATTTACCGGCGTTGGGCTGGCCGATGAGACCCACGTCGGCCAGGATGTGCAACTCCAGCCGGACCCGGCGCTCGCCGCCCTTTTCCCCGGGCTGGGCAAAGCGGGGGGAGCGCAGCCGCGAGGAAGTAAAATGGGAGTTCCCTTTGCCGCCCCGGCCGCCCTTGGCCAAAATCAGGCGCTCTCCGGAGATGAGGAGATCTCCCAACAGTTCGCCGGTGTCGGAGTCATAGACCCGGGTGCCCAGGGGGACGGAAACAATCAGGAGGGAACCGCTCCGGCCGTGGCGGTCCGACTTCTGGCCGGGCTTGCCGGAGGGAGCTTGAAAGAGGCGGCGGCGGCGGAAATGGCTCAGGGTGCGCAAGGCTTGTGATGCTTCCAGCACCACATCGCCGCCGGAACCGCCGTCACCGCCGTCGGGCCGGCCCCGGGGCTTGAAGGCGGCCCGCTGGAAGCTGACGCACCCCGCACCCCCGGCCCCTCCCCGAGCGTTGATCTCCACCTCATCGGGAAAGGATTTCACATTGCAGGATAGACGCTGACTCGTTTGCGGTCCTTGCCGAAGGCTTCAAAGGCCACCACCCCGTCGATCTTGGCGAAGAGGGTGTAGTCCCGGCCCATGCCCACGTTGGCGCCGGGATGTATCCGGGTGCCCACCTGGCGCACGATAATGGCGCCGGCGGACACCGCCTGGCCGGCAAAGCGCTTGACGCCCCGGCGTTTCCCGGCGCTGTCGCGGCCGTTGCGGGAACTGCCGCCGGCTTTTTTATGTGCCATGAAAAACTCCTTCTTAGTTCACAGTTGACAGTTCAAAGTTCAAAGTTTTATCTTTGGGATCCTTTTATGGATTCAATAACTGATAACTGTGACCCGTCCACCGTCAACTAAAAATAATCTCCTGAATTTGCAAAGCGGTGAACAACTGCCGGTGTCCCTGGCGGCGGCGGTAATTCTTGCGGCGCTTCTTTTTATATACCACCACCTTCTTGGCCTTGCCCTGTTGCAAGATGCGAGTCTTTACCGCGGCATTTTCCACCAGGGGCACACCCACCCGGAATTCCTGGCCGTCAGAGACCATGAGCACCTGATCCAGCGTGATTTCATCGCCCCGTTCACCGGGGAGCCGCTCCACCCGGAGAACGTCTCCGGGGGAAACCCGATATTGTTTGCCGCCCGTTTGAATGATGGCGTACACGTGATGCCTCCTGAAAAAACCTTAGCTTTATAATATTAAAGGATTTTGGCGGGTTGTCAAGGCATTATGGAGGATTTCGGTTTTCGGTTTTCGGTTTTCGGTCAAAAAAGCTGTTAATATTGGGTGGAAAGCCCCTGATTATCTCCGCAAAAACCGCGCCAGTTGGCGGCCGTAGAAGTCTTTGGCGTCTTCGTCGGAGGGGCGGCTGAAGGTGGTGGCCCCTTTGCCTTCCGGGGCTCTTTTGAGCACGATGCCTTTTTCCCCGAAAAGCTTCAGGGCGTTCCGGAAGGTGGCTTCGGACAGGGCTTCGGAGCGCTCCACTTCCCCCAGTTTGTGGAGTTTTTGGCCGATGGAGTGGATCCGCTTGAGGAATTCTTTTTCGCTCCGGGGCCTTTTCTGCAGGTATTTGATGGAGCGAAAGACAATCCAGTAGCATTCCAGATAGTTGTACAGAAGGTTGGAGAAATAGGCCAATTCCTTGAGGCCCGAGGCCGAGAGAGTGTAGCGGGCTTCCTGGCGGTCGATATTGACCAGCACGCCCCGGGCGGTGAAGTAAGTAAGAACTTGGGACACCTGGAGTTCCGGGTCCAGATCTTCAAAAATAAATTCGTTTTTGAAAAAGTCCGAAAGAAATTTGAAGTCTGTTAAAATATCGTCCTTCTGGAATTCAAAGCCCTGCCCCGCCAGGATGGCCAGGGAGACCAGGGACGCGGGGAGGAAGAAGTGGAGGATATTATTTTTATAATAATCCAGGGTGGGCCGTTTGGATTCGTCGATACTGTAGCCTCCCAATCCCAGTTCATCGGTGAGGCCCTCTTCCTTTTCGATGGGGGTGATGAGTTTGCGGGTCTCACACAGGCCCAAGGTCTCTTCCACGGCTTGGGGCAGGTGCTCCAGGGACTCGGCCCGGAGAACCCGGCGTGCCAATAGAAATTCATGAAGCACCTGGATAATCTGAAGAAGTTCCCGGCGGTACACCCCTTTGCGGGGGTAGGTGAGCAAGGCGGCGCAGACCAGGGAAAAGGGAGTGACCACGGAAATGTTATTAATAGCTTGAATAATGAGTTGAGCCAGATCCGGACCATGGTTCCGGATGTCCATCGGGTCTGAGTGCTCCGGGGGGAACTGGGCCAGGTACTGTTTTAGAGAAATGGGTTCCGCAAACTGGATATAGGCCCGACCGTAGCGGTGGCGCAAAAATTTCCGGGCTTTCACCAGTTGCCCCACGGATTCCGTCTCTTTTTCCCGGCCTTTCAGCTCTTTGAGGTAATCCTTTTCTTCAGGCACCTGGTCATAGCCGATGAAGGTAGGCACGAAGAAGATGTCCGGGCAGGCGCGATCCTCGTAAGTCTTGAGGATCATGTTAAGAAGTCCCAATTTGGGCAGCACCAGCTTGCCGGTGCGGCTCCGGCCCCCTTCGATGAAGAACTCCAGGTTATGTCCGGTTTTGACCAGGGTCTTGAGGTAAGTGTAGAGCACCTCGGCGTAAAGCTTGGCTCCGTGGAACCGGCGGCGGATGAAAAAAGCGCCGCAGCCCCGGAAGAAGAACCCGATGGGCCAGAAGGCCAGATTTTTCCCCGCGGCGATGCGAGGGGGGTGCATGTGGTGCGTATATATCAGGTAGTTCAGGAGCAGGTAGTCCAGGTGGCTTTTGTGATTGGGGATAAAGACCAGGTTGCCGCGCTCCCCCGCCTGGCGAATTCTTTCGAACCCCTCTTCGTCAAAGGCCACCCCGTCGAACAGGTGCAGAGACAGGCGCTTGACCAACCACATCATGAAGGTGACGGTGAAGGCGTTGAAGTCCGCGGACATCTCCCAGAAGCAGTCCTGGGCGTTTTTCTTGATCCGGGAGATTTTTTTCTTCTCCGTCTCCGCCATATGTTCCATGAAACGGGTGAGGCTGGGGTCGGTAAGGGTAAGCTCCAGGAACTCTTCCCGGGATTTGTTCACCGGCCCCACCACCAGGCGTCTTTTGGCGTCCAGGCGTTGAATCAATTCCCGCCGCACTTCCTGGGCCAGATCCCGCAGGCGTCCCTCCTTGGAAGCGCCGGCCAGGAAATCTTTAAGGTTGATCGGCTCGGCCACTTCCACCACCGCCTGCTTGGCCTTGAGGAAACAAAGGATCAGCTTGCGCAGTTTTCCCGGATTTTCGCTGTCCCCGAAAAATAGCTGAAACAGCCCCTTGTCTTCTCGATCCGGTTCTTTGGAGTACATGACCATCTGGGGGACCAGGAAGATAGGGAAGTCAAGCTGCAACTGGAGTTCCAGGAGGTGCCGGATGGGGTCTTCCCGGGGCTTCAAAAAGCGCTGGCGGAAACCCACCTGGTCCACCAGAAAGAGGAGCGACCCCCGCCTTTCCTGGAGAGTCTTGAGAAAATAGCCGTCCTGGAAGGGGTTGGGCCAGGACCGGCGCCGGGTGAAGTAATTCACCGCGGCAGACAGGATCTGCACCAGATGGGAAAAAGGCTGCCATATCCAGAGATTGAGGTCAAAGGCCACTTCCGGCGCTATAACCCCCAGCTTTTGGTAGCGGCGGTTGAAAAAGAGAAAATCCAGATGGCTGCGGTACTTCAGGGCATAAACCACCGCGCCCTGTTGGGCCAATTCATGCAGGCGCTCCAGGTGGCGGGGGTTGACGGAGACCTTGGAAAAAAAGGGGTCCAGGGTATAACGCAGCAAAAACCCGGGGCGGCTGGGGAGGTAGCCGGCGTAGTGGAATTCCTGGCCTCCCAGCCAGCCGGCCAGACGGCTGACCAAGCGGGCCCACCAGGATTTGGGCTTCTCGTCCCCGGCTAAGCCCGGGGATTGCTGCTGCTCTTGGGGGTCTTCACCCATGGGTAGCCTTCTGATAATGCATCGCTGAAATATATCATATATAGATAAAAAGCCATGCCTGTCAACCGAAATGGGCAGGGGTCAGGGGGCAGAGTAGTAATCAGTAATCAGTAATCAGTTATCCGTGATCAGGGACCAGGGACTACTGTCCACTGGTCGATGATACTGCTACCTCACCAGTTCCAGAAACCCCGCTTCGTCCAGGATGGTGATCCCCAGTTCCCTGGCCTTAATGTACTTGCTGCCGGGATCGGTCCCGGCCACCACGTAGTCGGTCTGGGCGGACACGGCGGAGCTAACTTTGCCGCCCCGGGCGGTGACCAGGGCCTTGGCCTCTTCCCGGGAAATGCTGAGGGCGCCGGTGAACACGAAGGTCTTGCCGGCCAGGGGGCTGGCCGCGAGGCGCTCCGGGGGGGAGATTTCCAGGCCCGCGGCCTTTAGCTTGGCCAGGCGTTCTTGGTTGCGGGGATCATTGAAATATTCCTCGATGCTCTGAGCCACCGTGGGGCCGATTCCTTCCACCTGCTTTAATTCATTGAAATCCGCGGCCATGAGGGCTTCCAGGGTCCCGAAGTGGCGGGCCAGGAGCTGGGTCGTGGCTTCCCCCACGTAGCGGATGCCCAGGGCGTTGAGGAACCGGTTCAGGGTGACCTGCTTGCTTTTTTGGATGGCCGCGATGATGTTCTGGGCCGATTTTTCCGCAAAGCGCTCCAGGGGGATGAGGTCGTCTTCCGTCAGCTTGTAGAGGTCGCTGGGGTCCTGGACCAGGCCGCTATCCATCAACTGCACGATGATTTTTTCCCCCAGGCCGTCGATGTCCATGCCGGTTTTGCCGGCAAAGTGAAAGATACTCCGGGCCAAGGCCCCGCCGCACCGGGGGTTGGGGCAGCGGGTGACCTTTTCCCCCGGGGGGCGCACCAGCCCGGCGCCGCACACCGGGCAACGGGAGGGCATCTGGAAGGGTTTTTCCTGGCCGGTGCGCCGTTCGGTGATGACCTGCACCACCTCCGGGATGACGTCCCCGGCCCGCTGCACCAGGACCCAGTCGCCGAGGCGCACGTCTTTCCGGGCCACTTCGTCTTCATTATGGAGGGTGGCCCGGCTCACCGTGACGCCTCCCACTTCCACCGGCTCCATCACCGCCATGGGGGTCACCGCGCCGGTGCGGCCCACGTTTACCTTAATGTCCAGGACCCGGGTGGTCTCCTGGGTGGCCGCGAACTTGTAAGCCAAAGCCCACCGGGGGCTGCGGCTCTTGGCGCCCAGGCGCTCCTGGAGGGTCAGGGAGTCCACCTTGATGACCGCTCCGTCGATTTCGTAGGAAAGGCCGTGGCGCCGGTGCTCCAGGCGGTGGTGATAGGCGATGGCGGAGTCAATCCCCACGGCGCGCTCAATCATGGGGTTGATGCGGAAGCCCCAGTCCTTCAGGGCTTGAAGAGTCTCCCAGTGGGTTGCAAAGGTCCGCCCCACGACTTCGCCCACCCCGTAGCAATAAATTTTCAGCGGCCGGGCCGCGGTGATGTTGGGGTCCAACTGGCGCAGCGACCCCGCCGCGGCGTTCCGGGGGTTGGCGAAGACCGGCTCGCCCTGGGCCAGGCGCTGCTCGTTATATTTTTTGAATTCCCCGATGTCCATGTAGACTTCCCCCCGGACTTCCAACAACTCCGGGGCGGGTTCTTGGTCCTTAAGCACCTGCAGCGGGATGGTGTGGATAGTCTTCAGATTCTGGGTGACGTTTTCCCCCCGGAGGCCGTCGCCCCGGGTGGAGCCCACGGCGAGGCGGCCCCGTTCATATACCAGCTCCACCGCCACGCCGTCCATCTTAGGCTCCACCACGTATAGAAATTCTTCGGAGGTGCGCAGGAAACGCTTGAGGCGTTCATCGAAATCCCGGGCCTCCGCCTCGCTGAAGGCGTTTTCCAGGGAGAGCATGGGCTGGCGGTGAACCACGGTTTCGAATTTTTCCAGGGGCGGGGCGCCCACCCGCTGGGTGGGGGAGTCAGGGGTGATAAGCTCGGGGTGCCCTTCCTCCAACTGCTCAAGCTCCCGCAGGAGGCGGTCAAACTCATCGTCTGAGATGACCGGGCTGTCCAGTACGTAATAGCGGTAATTATGATAGTGAATCTGTTCCCGGAGCTCTTTCACCCGGGCCGTCACTTCCGGGGGGATAGTCTTGCCGGCCATTTGAATGCAGTTTTCGGTTTTCGGTCTTCGGTTTTCGGTAAAGAAAAAATCGTGCAACAATCTCTTTGAAACATCATAGGGAGTTTTATGAGGATTAGCAAGGCAGAAGAAGTGAGCTGCAAGCAGAGGGGGGAAGGTTCAGGTAATAGGGCTATCCTGAAAAAAACCGAAGACCGAAGACCGAAGACCCGCCTCAATGGGTTGCGGGCGACATCGATGATTCTTCGGAGGCTTCCCGGGCGATGCGCCGGATTTCCCCGATGATATCCAAAGCCTTTTCCAACTCGGTGCTGATGGTCATAAGTTCCTGGAGCCAGGGATGATTATCGTCGGCTTCCAGGAGCAAGAGGTCCACCAGCCCGGTGACCGTGGCCAGGGGCTGGGCCAGATCGTGCAAGGAGTGCCGGATATCTTTCAAAGTCTCAGGAGTTTCCATCTTCCAAGGGCAAACTTTACTTATTGACCCCAAAAGCAGGCCTGCAATATTCTTATCGGTCTTTGTCCGAATTAGATTAATGCAAAGGAGGACGGAGAAAAGAATAGGGGAGTTTTTGCTTCAGTGAAGAGATTTTTCGCGGCGATTGATTTTGCCCTGATTCGGATCGAAATGCGGCGCTCCTTCGAGTAGAAGCGACCAAGGGTTATCCGGACTGCACGCACCCCTGGCCGGCGGCGCCGAGATATTAAAATTTTTTATTAGGGGAAATCGTCTGGCTTAATTGGGGTGGCCGGTTTTTAGTCCCGGGGCACGGCCAGCATGCGCTCCACCGCCCGGAGCGCCTTGACCCGCACCTCTTCGGGAACGGTGATGCGGTGGCGGTTTTCCTTAAGCGCGGCAAGGACGTCGTCCAGGGTTATGCGCTTCATGGGCCGGCAAATAAGGCGTTTAGAAGGGCTGTAAAAATGCTTGCCCGGATTTTCCTGGTGCATCCGGTGGAGGATGCCCTTTTCCGTGCCGATGATAAATTCCCGGGAGGGGGATTCCTGGACGAATTTGAGCATGCCGCTGGTGGAGCGCACCGCGTCGGCCAGTTCCAGCACCTCCGGGTTGCACTCGGGATGGGCCACAAATACCGCCTGGGGACGCGCCGCCTTGCAGTCCTCCACTTCTTCCGCGGTCAACCCGTCATGGACGTTGCACCAGCCTTCCCAGGCGATGATTTCGATATCCTTGGAGGTGTGGCGGGCGGTATACAGGGCCAGGTTCTGATCCGGGATCATTAAAACTCGAGAGGCGCTTAAAGAATTAACCACCCGCACCGCATTGGCGGAAGTGCAGCAGATGTCGCTTTCGGCTTTCACTGCGGCGGTGGAATTGACATAGGTGACCACGGGCACCCCGGGCAGTTCGGCCTTGCGGGCCTTGAGCTTGGCCGCGGTGACGGACTCGGCCAGGCAGCAGCCCACGTCCAGCCGGGGAAGGAGCACCGTTTTACCGGGGCAGATAATGGCCGCGGTTTCCGCCATGAAATGGACGCCGCAGAACACGATGACCTCCGCGTCGGTCTGGCTGGCGGTAAGGGACAGGCCCAGGGAGTCGTCCACATAGTCGGCCACGTCCTGGATTTCCCCGGGCTGATAGTTGTGGGCCAGCATGATGGCCCGGCGCTCCCGGAGCAGCCGTCGGATTTCTTGTTGTTTGTCGGAGAATTCCATATCTTGGTCGGAGAAGCCTATACTTTCTGTTTTGACGCGTTATCTCGGCACAGGCTGGAAAGCCTGTGCCAGCAATAAAAAACTGTGGGCTTCGGCCGGGCTCCCTAAGCAGGCGGCCCGCCGGGCCGCCCCTACGGGCACGGCACGACGTGGCCCTTCCAAAGAACAGCCGGGGGCGGCTGTTCTACATTTTGCACGGCGGCCCATGGCCGCCAGATATGGCGGGCATGGCGCAGGTTATATTTTTATTAAGTTAAGATCCCTGACCTTCTTTAACCACCTGGACTCCGGGCGGGGGGGTGAAGGTGAAGAAATCGGGGGCCAGGCGCACGTCCAGTTGGGACTGGGTAAAGGTGAACCGGGTTTCTTCCCCCACCGCGTTGGTGAACTCCAGCTTCTCCAATATGAAGGTGCGGGGGTTGATGGTCAGGGTAAGGACCTTCAACTCCGGCTGGGGCTGCTGGGGAATGCAGTCGATGACATAAGGTTTGCCCAACTCAGGAGGCCGGCGCCAGGAAATCTGGAAATCCTTCTGAAACTGGCCCATGCCGGAGAAAAACCGCATCACCAGGTCGGAGCGCAGCACCTGGTTAACGGGGTATATCATCACCAGACTGTCCTGGGGGATGTACATCCACACCTGTTTGCCGTCGGAGATCAGCTCCTTTTTCTGGTCCGGGGGGGATTCATACTGCCAGCGCATGCGGGAGGGTTTTTGAAAATACATCCAGCCCTCGGCCATATCGGCGTGACTCACCGCCTTGAGGCGGGATTCCTGGCGAAACCGGGTTTTCAAGCCGCCGGATTTGTCGTATTGGGCCTGAACCTTGGCCATGACCTCTGCCGGACTAACTGCGGCCTGGGCGAAACCGAAGCCCCCCAGCAGCATCAGTACCCCTAACCATATGAAAACTTTGCCTTTCAACGCTTCACCATCCTTGGGCAAAATCTTAATAATACATTAAACTTATCAAAGTACGGCCCCCGCGTCAATTACCGGTTTCGTTCCGCCCGTCCGGGAGTTTCACCGATTAAGCATTGACAAGAATAGGCGTTTGGGATTAATTCCAGGGAAATCCATGACCACCCTGATTGAGGAATACGATTTTCCCCTGCCGCCGGAACTGGTGGCCCTGCATCCCCTGGCCCGCCGGGATGCGTCACGCCTCCTGGTGCTGAAACGGGATGGGGGAACCACCCACCACGGCGCCTTCCGGGATCTGCCCCAATGGCTGGATCAGGACGATCTCCTGGTGCTCAACGACACCCGGGTCTTTCCGGCGCGCCTGCGGGGCCATAAGGCCAGCGGCGGCCGGGTGGAACTGCTGCTCCACCACCTGCCGGTGGGGGATGAGGGGGGGGCGGAGAAGATTGATTTGGGGGAGGGGGCCAGGGGCCGACGGCCCCTGCGCTTACAAAAAACTCCCCCAAACCCCCTCCCCCAACCCCCAGAAGGTTTTTCTTCGAAAGGCAGGCAAGCTATCTCTCTTGAAGTGGAGTATAAGGAGCCGGCGGCAAGTAGGGGCACGGCGTGCCGTGCCCCAAACGCCGCGAAAGCAGAAGCAACTTACCGGGGGCGGTTGAAAAAGGGTCAGGTGCTAAAATTCGGGCTGATCCTGGAAGCCGAAGTTTTATCTCTGCCCCAACCGGGAGTAGCGGAGGTCCGGTTTTTTTCTTTAAATGGCGATGTCACCCAAGCCATTCAACAGGCCGGGGAGGCGCCCCTGCCGCCTTATATCCGACGGGAGGTCAGGGAGGACGACCGGGAGCGCTACCAGACGGTGTACGCCGCCCGGCCCGGGGCCATCGCCTGC
>Ga0194126_10011274_pt1 | contig 11536 bp, 8 predicted proteins | sample TA2KigC150mmetaG_FD_148641 | JGI IMG/M metagenome (GOLD analysis project Ga0194126, IMG submission 148641) | Freshwater microbial communities from Lake Tanganyika, Tanzania - TA2015035 Kigoma Deep Cast 150m | ecosystem: Environmental > Aquatic > Freshwater > Lake | place: Tanzania: Lake...
CTCGGGCGAGCAGGCTTCGGGCGGCACGAGCCAGTTCTGGATGCGCTTCATCAAGGGCTTCCGCTACGAGAAGCTGGGCATCGTCAGCACGCTCCGCAACGACACCTTCACCCTCAACGGGACTATCCGCGAGGGCGGCGTCGAATACCTGGTGAAGAAACCGGCCCTTTTTGGTATAAGTGTGGTGAACAGAATGCCCGACAAGGTCATCAGCTTCAGGGAAATGACGAACCGGCTCAAACGGGTCGGTCAGTCCGAAAAATAAAGTCCGCATGACAAGGAGGACGACGACATGAAAAGAAGATCCGCCTATTTCGTTCCGCTGGCCGCGGCCATGGCCTTCGTGTTCTCGTGCATCACGGTCAACATCTACTTCCCGGAGGCCACGGTCCGGACGGCGGCCGAGGAGATCGTTCAGGAGATCCGCAAGAAGGACGGTCAGGACAAAGCCGGCCTGGAGGCCGTGGGCGCCCCCGCCCGGGGTCCCGCCGCCCCGTTCTCGCTCGTCCCGGCGGCCTGGGCCCAGGAAGAGACGACGGTCTCCAACCCGGCCATCCGGGCCCTCAAGGAGACCCTCAAGAACCGTTTCCCCGCCCTCAAGCCCTTCTTCGCCGGCGGCAACATCGGCGAGACGAACAAGGGCCTGCTCGAGGTCCGCGACGAGGCCTCCCTGGGCCTCAAGGAGAAGGCCGCCCTGCGGAGCCTGGTCAAGGACGAGAACGGCGACCGGACCAAGCTCTATGCGGAAGTGGCCAAGGCCCTGAACATCGAAGCCGGTCAGATCGAGCGCGTCCAGAAGATCTTCGCCGAAAGCTGGATCAAGAGCGCCGAGCCCGGCTGGTGGGTGCAGAACGAGAGCGGCGACTGGGTCAAAAAGAGCTGACCCGGCCGCTCAGACCTTCAGCCGCTCCCGGGTGATCCGGGCCACCATCCCGGCCAGGAACACCAGCCCGACCAGGTTGGGAAAGGCCATCAGCGCGTTGCCGATGTTGCCCATGTTCCAGACGATGTTGAGATAGTTGAAGCTCTTGCCGGCCAGGGGCGTCAGGATGGCGCCCAAGAACAGGAAGACGATGAAGACGTAGCGGTACGGCAGGATGACCTTGTTGCCGCCCAGGTACTCGATGCACTTCTCCCCGTAATACGACCAGCCGATGAGCGTCGTGTAACCGAACAGGAACGAGGCCAGGGCGATGACGATGCCTCCGAGCCCGAAGGGGATGACGGCGTTGAAGGCCTTCTGGGTGACCAGGATGCTGGTGATGTTGTTCGCGACGCCCTTGCCCTGCCAGGCCTGCGTCTGCATGTAGGCCCCGGTCAGGATGATGGTCAGGGTGGTCATCGAGTTGACCAGGATGGTGTCGATGAACACGCCGGTCATGGCGATCAGCCCGTTCTTGGTCGGCTCCTCGGAAGTTGAAGCGCCTTGAGCGATGGCCGCCGTGCCCAGGCCGGCCTCGTTGGAAAGAAGCCCGCGGCTGACCCCGTTCTGGATGGCCAGGCCGACCGTGGCCCCGACCATGGGCTGAAGCCCGAAGGCCGAGCGGAAGATCAGGGCGAAGGCCTCGGGGATACGGGTGATGTTGGCGATGATGACCACCAGCGCCGCCGCGACGTAGAAGACGATCATCGTCGGCACCAGCCGCTCGGAGACGCGCCCGATCTTCTTGATGCCGCCGATGATGACCAGGCCGACCAGCAGAGCGATGACGACGCCCAGGACGAAGTAATAGGAAGCCGGGGCCTGGTCGCCGGCGACGCCGCCGTGGAAGAGCTGGTTGAAGGTGTTGGCCAGGGAGATGGTCATCGAGTTGGACTGGGCCATGTTGCCGGTGCCGATGAGGCAGGCGATGGCCCCGCAGACGGCGAAGGCCGCCCCCAGGGCCTTGCCGAGCTTTTTGTTCTTGAGGCCGTTCTTGACGTAGTACATGGGGCCCCCGGCCATGGTCCCGTTGGGGGCCACCTCGCGGAGATGGACGCCGAGGAAGCCCTCGGCGTACTTTGTGGCCATGCCGAACAGCCCGGCGATCCACATGTAGACGGGCGCTCCCGGGCCGCCGATGGCGATGGCCGTGGCCACCCCGGCGATGTTGCCGTTGCCCACGGTCGCCGCCAGGGCCGTCATCAGGGCGGCGTACGGCGAGATGTCCCCGTGGCCTTTCTCCGACCGGGCTTCCTTGGAGAAGATCAGCTTCACGGAGGACTTGAAGCGCCGGAACTGCAGCCCGCGCGTCCGGACGGTCAGGAAGATGCCGACCCCCAGCAGGAGGGCGATCATCGCCGGCCCCCAGATGACGAGGTCCAGCTCGGTCGTGAAGTGGAGGAGCTTATCGAAGAAACCCATGCGTCACCTCGCGTTTCAACGGTCTTCCCGGCGGGTCGCGGTCACCCGAATATCCCGAACAGATTCAGGAGGATGACGAAGATCACCGCGGGGATGAAGAAGCGGATCATGAAGATCCAGATCTTGCGGAACCGGGCGAAGCCCGGCGAGCCGCTCTGGATCTCGTCGGCCGCCAGGCGCGCCCCCCAGACCCAGCCGACGAACACGGATATCAGGAACGCCCCCAGGGCCAGGCTGAGGTCGCCGAAGAGGAAGCTCACGTGGCTGAGGAAATCGGCCGACGCCAGCCGCTCGGGAAGCAGGCCGAAGTCGGTGAAGAAGCCCGAGGCCCCCTGCGACAGGGCCGACGGCAAACCGACGAGGAAAGTGACGAACGCGACGGCCCAGACGGTGGTCTTGCGGCTGATCTTCCGCTCGTCGGCCAGGTAGGCCACGGGCACCTCGAGCAGAGAGATGGTCGAGGTCAGAGCGGCGATCGACAGGAGCAGGAAAAAGAAGGCCCCGACGACCAAGCCGCCGGGCATCATGGAGAAAAGCTCCGGCAGGACCACGAACACCAGCGTCGGGCCGGCCGAGGGGCTCTTGCCCATGGCGAACAGGGCCGGGAAGATGACCAGGCCGGCCATGATGGCGATCACCGTGTCGAACAGCGCGATGGAGAACCCGGAGGTCACCATGTTCATTTTTTTCGAGACGTAGCTGCCGTAGGTGATCATCAAACCCATGCCCAGGCTCAGAGAGAAGAAGGCCTGGCCAAGGGCGGCCAGCATCGTGCTCCCCGTGATCTTGGTCAGGTCGGGCTTGAGATAGAAGGTCAGGCCGGCGGCGGCGCCCTTGAGAGTGACGGCGTAGATGACCAGGCCCAGAAGGATGACGAACAGCATGGGCATCAGGATCTTCGACCAGCGCTCGATCCCCCGGGCCACCCCGCCGTGGACGATGAGCGCGGTGATGGCCAGGAAGAGGGCGAACAGGAAGGTCACCAGGAGCGGGTCGGAGATGAAGCCGGCGAAGCCGCCCGTCTTCCCGGAAAGCATCTTGAAGATGTATCCGAAGGTCCAGCCGGCGATGACCCCGTAGAAGGACAGGATGCCGAACGCGGTCAGCAGGCCCAGGTAGCCCGCCAATTTCCAGGGAGAGCGGGGCTTGAGGGCCTCGATGGCCCCGACCGGGTTCCGCTGGGTCGAGCGCCCCAGGGCCATCTCGGCGAACATGTAGGGCAACCCGATGATGATCACGAAGAAGAGGTACAGCAGGACGAAGGCCGCCCCGCCGTTCTGGCCGACGACATAGGGAAAGCGCCAGATGTTGCCCAGGCCGATGGCCGACCCGGCCGCGGCCAGGATGAACCCGAACTTGGAGCTCCATTCGCCTCGGTTCGTTTCCATGGGACCTCTCCGTCAGGAACGCGTTCGCCCTCCGGGCGCAATTCCCGCCCAGTATACCACCGAACCGCATGATAAAGGAAACGTTCGGAACGGGGGGAACGCGGTGGCGTCCATTCGCCGGATGCTCGGTGACGGCCGGGGTTCAGGCCGCGGCGCCCCTCTTCTTCCCGAAGCGCAGCTTCATGGTCAGGATCTTGTCGGACGAGAAGACCTTGGCCGCGAAACCGACCAGGACGATGAACACGACCAGCATGTAGGCCAGGCCGCCGAAGATCATGCCGTAGTTGCCGAGGTAGAGGTTCTGCGAGACCAGGAACGGATGCGAGAAGGGGATGAGCAGGATGAAGATCTTGACCGGCAGGGAGACCGTGGCGATGTCGGCGAACATCGAGATGAAATAGGGGACCATGACCATGAACATCAGGGGCATGATCATGTTCTGGGCGCTGCGGAAGTCCTCGGCCAGCACTCCCAGGATCATGGCCATGGCCAGGGCCACCAGGATGGCCAGGAACAGGGCCGCGCCGAGCACGATGTAGCCCGTCGTGTCGAAGTACAACCCCAGCTGGCGCATGATGCCGGCCCCGCCCGCGCCCGAGGCCGCTTGGACCTCGTCGGCGCCCAGTCCGCCCATGAAGCTCCGGAAGCCGACCATGTAGACGAAGGCCGAGATCAATCCGACGAGCCCGGCCGAGAGCATCTTGGCGGTGATGATCGAGGTCCGGCGGATGGGCACGGTCAACAGTGTCTCCAGGGTCTTGTTCTGCTTCTCCATGGCCACGGCCGAGATGACCATCTGTGAGGAGTAGATGACGATCATCATCAGGACGACGGGGATGAGCAGGGACTGGGACGAGACCAGGCCGGCGACCATGTTGGCCGAGCCCTCGGCCATGCGGTCCTTGACGATGACGAAGTCCTTGGTCTTGATGGGATTCTTCAGGCTGTCCGGGTCGTGGTCCGGGAGCTTGGCCCTGAGGAAACGATCGGAGGCCACGTCGTTGAGGGCCGAGATGACGGACCGGATGATGACCTGGCTGCGGGCCCCGATGAGCGAGAAGCTGCGCATGAACGAGTAGGTCTCGACCTCCCGGGGCGCCAGGCCCTGGAGCGAATCCCCGAAACCGGAGGGGATGACCAGGAGGAGCTTGGCCTCGCCCCGGCCCGCGGCCTGGATGGCCTCTTCTTTGGGCCTGCCCTCCATGGACTCGATCTTGAAGTTGGCCGACTCGAGCCCCGTGACGATGCCGAGCGAGGAGGCCGAGCGGTCGAGGTCGAGGACGGCGATCGTCTGGGTGCCCATGGCCTTCTCGACCTCCTTGCGGCTGGTCCGGCCGATGAAGTTGAACAGGGCCAGGGTGAAGACGAGGGAGACGACGAGTTGGGCCGTCACCAGCTCGCGGATCTCTTTGCGGAGAAGGTTCATGAATCTTTTCATCGGACGGCGCTCCTGAAGACCTCTTCGAGGTTGTTGGCTTTGTGCATGTCCTTCAAGGCTCCGGGGGTCCCGGTGTCGAGAATGCGGCCGTGGTCGATGAGCGACACCCGGTCGGAGAGGAACTCGATCTCCAGCATGTTGTGAGAGGAAAGGAGGACCGATGTTCCCTCTTTCACGTAGCGGCGGATCATGGACCGGACCTCGAGGGCGTTGAGGACGTCGAGGCCCGAGGTCGGCTCGTCGAGGATGGCCAGGACGGGCTTGGTCATCAGGGCCCGGGCCAGCAGGATCTTGCGGGTCATGCCCTTGCTGAACGTGCCGACCTTGTCCTCGAGGCGGGCCCCGAGGTCGGTGATCCCGACGGCCCGGTCGACGTACTCCTTTTCCTCGGCGGCCGTCCGGCCATAGAAGGCGGCCATGAACTTGAGGTAGTCCAGGCCCTTCATGTTCTTGTAGGCCCCGGCCTCCTCGGGCAGGTAAGAGATCTTCTCCCGGACGAAGTCGGGCTCCTTGGCCAGGTCGCGGCCGAGGAAGGTGACCTGGCCGCCGGTCACCGTGAGAAGGGTGGCGCAGATCCTCAGGGCCGTCGTCTTGCCGGCCCCGTTGGGGCCGATGAGGGCGAAGACCTCTCCCGGCCGGACCTCGAAATCGATGCCCGTCAGGGCCTCCAGCTTGCCGTAGGTCTTGCGCAGACCTTCGACGCGTAGGACCATATCCATGGGCCGCACCTCCTTTGGCGCAGAACGCGAAAATCAGGCGTTATTGTATTTCATACGGGACGGGAAGGCAAAGGTTCAGGCCCGGATTTCCCGGGCGGCGCGCTCAGCAATCCAGGTTGATATTCTCCCGATAATCGATGCTCAGGCGGGCCCGGGCGCCCGGCCGGGCCCTCAGGAGCTTGACGACCCTGAGGAACAGCTTGTTGCGGCGCTTCCACACCCGGTCGAGGTTGCGGGCGTAGTGGGCGATGGCGACACCGAGCCACTCTCCGGCCAGGATCTTGCGGACCGTCCCCTTCAGGGAATAGAACTTCCGGTGGGCGAAGCTCTGGGCCTTCTGCAGGTCGAACAGCGACAGGCGGGCCGGCTGAAAGACGGCGTGATGGGCGTCGTAGAGCGTCCAATCGTGGAACGCGATGCGTTTCTCGGCGGCGATCCGGTCGTAGAACTCCGAGCCCGGCAGCGGCGTCAGGATGAGGAACTGGGTGGAGGTCAGGCGGGCCTTCTTGGCGAAGCGGACCGTCTTGCGGATCGTCTTCCAGTCGTCCTGGTCGAAGCCCAGGACGAACATGCCGTGGATATGGATGCGGTGCCGGCGCAGGACCTTGACGGCCTCGGCGATCTCGTCCGCGGTCTGGTTCTTCTTCATGCCTTCGAGGCTCTCGGGATTGACGGACTCGAAGCCGATGTAGAGAGTGTGGCAGCCGGACCTCTTCATGAGCCGGACGAGCTCCGGGTCGCGGGCCACGTCGGCCCGGACCTGGGTCGTCCATTTGAACTTGAACTTCTCGCGGACCATGGCCTCGCACAGCTCGCGGGTCCGTCTCGGGTCGGCGGCGAAGTTGTCGTCGTAGAAGAAGACGCTGTTCCGGCGGTCGTCGTAAAGGCGCAGCTCCTCGATGATGTTCCCGGTCGAGCGGAAGCGGTACTTGCGGCCGAACATGCCGGTCACGGAGCAGAACGAGCAGTCGAAGGGGCAGCCCCGGGAGGTCAGGACGGGGATGGACGACAGGCGCCGTCGGCCGGGCACGTCGGGCCGGAGGAGCGTGAAATCGGGGAACGGGAGGCGGTCGAGGTCGGTGCGCCCGGGGGCCATCGGATTGTGGACGACGCGGCCGTCCGGGTCGCGGTAGGAGAGGTTGGGGACGCCGGAGTAATCGCCGCGCCCGGATTCCCAGGCGTCGACGAAGGCCGCCAGGGCCTCCTCGCCTTCGCCGCGGACGACGAAATCGGCGTGTTCCAGGGCCTCGTCGGTCAGGTAGGTCACGTGAGGCCCGCCCATGATGACCGGCACGCCGAGCGCCCGGGCCCGGTCGGCGATGGCGTAGGCCCGCGGGGCGGTCGAGGTGATGGTCGAGACGCCGACCAGATCGGCCGAGGCCAGGACGTCGAAGTCGAGCTTTCGGAAATCCTCGACGAAGACCTCGACCTCGAAGCCGCGCCTCTTCATCATCGTCCCCAGGATCAGGGTGCCCAGCCGGGGCAGGGGGAATTGGGAAAAGATGTGGAGGCCCGGGGCCTGGGGCTCGATGAAGACGATCTTACGCATGGGCCTTCTTCTTTTTCCTCTCGGGCTCTTTCCCGCGCTTGCGGTTCCGGGCCTGCAGGGCCAGGATGTCCTTGCGTTTCTTCTTGAGGAGGTCCTCCCAGCGCTCGACGCCCTCGCGGATGAGGCGCATCTTGTCGAACAAGGCCCGGATGGCCCCGAGCATGGCCTCGAGCCTTCGGTCGACCTCGGCCGGAGGGAAGGCCTCGGGGCCGGCCTCGATCTCGAGGAATGTCCGGACGTCGTCCGACACGGCCTTGACGTCCTCGAGCGAGTAGCCGAAAAGCTGCAGGTCGCGGATGAGCTTGCAGATGAGGACGTAGGACTCCGGGTAGAGCCGGAACCCGCCCTCGGTCCGCATGTCGGGCCCGATGATGCCCTTGTCCTCCCAGTGCTTGATCGTCCGCGGGCTGACGCCGGACCGCTCGGCCAGGGCGCCGACCGTCAGGAAGCGGTTCTTGTCCGGGCCCCGGGAGCGGCCGCGGCCGTCCGTGGGCAGGCCGACCTTCTTGACGATCTTGAGGATGTCCTCGGTCCCGTAGCCGAGTTCGGCGAGCCGGAGGAGGTGGGCGACGCGGTCGACGCTCCCGGCCTCGAACAGGGGGAGCTTTCCGTCCGTGAAGCCGGCCGGCTTGAGGAGCTTGGCCTTGGCCCATTCGGAGAGCGCCGCCTGCGGCGCCCCGGTCCGGCGGGCCAGGTCTTCGAGAGTGAAGACATCGTTGCTCATATCGCACCTATGCGTACAATTAAGATAGTAAATATGTATAACATGTACGCACACGAATATATAATGACGGACGGCCCTTGTCAAGAGATTGACTTGCCCGCCGGGCTCCTCTAAAGTAGGGCCTTCCCGAGAACGAAACCAGGAGGAGGCCCGATGAAAAAAGCGCTCTTCGCCGTCATCCTGATCGCCGCCGTGCTCGCCGGCGCCGTCCCGGCCGCGGCCGGTCCCGAAAGCCGGAGCTGGGCAATGGCCGGGGCCCGCGACCTCGACAACATCCTGCCCGAAAGGGAGCGGGCCGCGGTCGTCAACCGCTGGCTCGAATGGCGCCTGGACAACATCGTCCCCATGGTCATGAAGCGCGAGGGCATCGACCTGTGGATGGTCGTCAACCGCGAATACAACGAGGACCCGGTCTACATGTCGATGGTCCCCGCGCCGGCCATGAGCGCCCGCCGGCTGTCCATCCTCATCTTCCACGACCGCGGCCCCGCGGGCTTCAAGAAGCTGACCGCCAACTGGCACGGGGCGGGCTCGGCCGGGCCGTTCTACGAGGCCATCTTCAAGGACCGGTCCAAGGGCTGGAAGGGCCAGTTCGAGACCGTGGCCGCCTACATCCGTGAGCACAAGCCGAAAAAGATCGGCCTCAACTTCTCCGAGCACTGGGCCTTCGGCGACGGCTTGAGCGCCGGCCTGATGAGGGAGCTCGAAAAGGCCCTCGATCCGGCCGACCGCAAGAAGATCGTCTCGGCCGAGAATTTGTGCGTCGGCTGGCTCGAGACACGCGGCCCCGCCGAGCTCAGCGTCTACCGGCATCTCAACGGCATCGCCCACGACATCATCGGCGAGTTCTTCTCCAACCGGGTCATCGTCCCCGACGTGACGACGACCGCGGACGTCGTCTGGTGGATCCGCCAGAAGATCACCGACCTCGGTATCCGGACATGGTTCCAGCCCTCCGTGAGCATCCAGCGGTCGCCGAAGGACGAGGCCTTGTACGGCAAGGGCGACCGGACCATCCGGCGGGGCGACGTCCTGCACTGCGACGTCGGCATCTCCTACCTGGGGCTGAGCACGGACACCCAGCACAACGCGTATGTATTGAGGATCGGGGAGGAGGACGCCCCGGCCGGCCTCAAGGAGGTCTTGCGGCGCGGCAACCGGCTCCAGGAGATCTTCATGGACGAGTTCCAGGCGGGCAAGACCGGCAACGAGATCTACCTCGCGGCCCTGAAGAAGGCCAAGGCCGAGGGCATCGAGGGCCGCATCTACACCCACGCCCTCGGCATCCACGGCCACGCCGCCGGCCCGACCATGGGCCTGGTCGAGGCCCAGGAGGGCGTCCCGGTCCAGGGCGACTATCCTCTTTATGAGAATACCTGTTACGCCATCGAGCTGAACTGCTCGCACACGGTCCCCGAGTGGGACAACGCCAAGGTCACCCTGGGCCTGGAGGACGGCGGCGTCTTCACCAAGGACGGCTGCCGCTGGATCGACGGCTACCCCCGGACCTTCTATCTGATCAAGTAAGCGCCTTAAGCGCGGTTTCGGCCCCATTTTTATAGACCTTCGGGGCAAGGGGCCAAATGCCGGCGTTATGTGTCCCCGTCGCCTGAAAGCGGAGGAGAGGTGGGGGACATGTACCTCCGGTACGTGTCCCCCCTCCCTAGGCCTAAAAGCGGAACGAAAATCCTGCCTGGACCGTAAGCCCTGAGAACTCGAGGCGCACGGGCGGGTCGCCGGGCATGAAGAACGAGACGCCGAAGCCGTCCAGCGTGGCCCCGCGGTAACCGCCGAGGAGGCTCAGCGAGAGGCCGGCGCCCAGATCGACCTCGGGCCCGGCGGCGGCGCTCCAGCCGACGGCGCCGTCACGCCCCGTGGTCACGAAGCCGTTCTCGGTCTCCGTATAGCGTGCGACGCAGTAGGACACTCCGGCCTTGGCCGCGAGGCGCACGGCGGGCAGCAGCTCCGGGGTGCGGGCGGCGAGATACACTCCGAACGCGTTGAGCGAGTGAGAGGACACGTAGCTCCCCCCCGATAGAGACAGCGTCCCCGAGACGCGCGCCGAGGTCCGCTCGAAGGCCAGCCCGGCCTCGAGGACCGGCGAGATGCGGTACCCGACGGCGGCCCCGAAGCCGTGCTCCCAGTCGAAGACCGGCACGTCGCCGTCCCACGTCGCGTTGAGATAGTCGAGGTAGCCGTCGAGCGCGCCCATCGAAGGCGAGGCCCCCACGTAGTACGTCGTCAGCGAGAAGTTCCGTCCACCGCGGCCCGGCCGGGTCCCGGACGGTCCGCCGGGCGCCCCTCCGGAGGGGATCGAGAACTTGGCGACTTCCTTTTCGCCCCGCTTGCGCAGCTCATCGGCCTGCTGGAGCGGCGGGGCCGGCCACTTGGCGCCCTTGGCTTTCTTGATGATCTCTTCAACGGTCTTCCGCTCCGGAGGGGTTTTCAGCTCACAGGAGGCCCACCGGTTCCAGAGGTCGAGGTACTGCTCGAGCCCCTTGAGCAGAAGCTCCTGACGCTGGATCTCCTGACCGGCCGCCGTGACGAAGTTCGTGATGGCTACGGCGATGGCGTCGATCTTGCTGCGGTCCTGGGCGGGGGCCGCGGGCTTGACGTGCTCCTTGCGGAAGTTGAGCATCAGGCCTTGCATGCGCCGGCCCGACTCCTCGATCTCGCGCATCCGCAGCCGGATCAGGGCGATGAAGGCCTTGATCTTGGCCTTGATGGCCTCGAGCGCGTCCTTGTCGGCCTGGCTCAGTGGCTTCTTCTTGCTGCGGAGCCTCTCGAGGTCGCGGAGGAGGTTCTCGATCTGTTTCCAGCTGGCGAAGATGTCATTGACGGCCCAGTTGTAGAATCGGGCGTGGTAGCTGATCTCGGCCATGTAGGCCCGCAGCTCGTCCCACTGGACCGAGAGCTTGCACGCTTTATACTGCTCCTGGATGGCCGCCACCTTGGCCGGGTCGCCCATCAAGGCGTGCATGCCCTCGTGGATGAGGGCCCCGGCGAACATGTGGTAGCCCTCGCGGCGCAACTGGTCGAGGAGATAGTCGAAGAGCTCGCCGCCCATCATCTCCCGGAGCTTTTCCTTGGACGTCTCGTCGTGAAAATAAGGCTCGAGGGCGCCGAGCTTCCTGGAGAACGCGGCGGCCTCGTCGGGGGCGTTGGCCCGCATCCGGCTGTAGCCGCCGACGACGCCCTCCCGGGTGAACGTCCCGCGGTTCTGGACGCACTTCCTCAGGTAGTCGGAGTCGAAGATCTCGATCTCCTGGTATCCGAGGGGATTGAAGAAGTGGGTCAGGAAGTGCTCCCGGGAGGTCGTGAAATAGACGCGTCCGGGGAAATACTGGCCGGTCCGTTCCCAGGCATTGTGGTAG
>Ga0194126_10011276_pt1 | contig 11536 bp, 10 predicted proteins | sample TA2KigC150mmetaG_FD_148641 | JGI IMG/M metagenome (GOLD analysis project Ga0194126, IMG submission 148641) | Freshwater microbial communities from Lake Tanganyika, Tanzania - TA2015035 Kigoma Deep Cast 150m | ecosystem: Environmental > Aquatic > Freshwater > Lake | place: Tanzania: Lake...
GCATCATGATCAATGAAGACCTTCCCGGTGTTGCAGACCCCGCCTCCTGGACTGGTCGTTACCTGGTGGGCGTACCCATCCAGGTTACTGCCATCCCCAAACCTGGTTATACGTTTGCGTATTGGGAGGGCGTATCATCATTCGATAGAACCTCTGCGCAGCTAATCTTAAACTCGCAGGAGGATCTGGAGCTGACGGCCGTCTTCACTCCCGCGCCTTGATGCCAGCCGTGGGTTAGATACGCGTATAAGCCGCCCGTATTTTCCTGGATGATTGGTAGGAAAATATTTCGAATGACCACATAATAGATACGCTTTATTGCTCATTTGTTGTGTATTTATAATAGAATGTAGTATTATTATATTGTGATTTCCTTATGTAGCTTATCAATTAACTTATGTCACTTCAAGATCGTATTAGAAAACTAAAAGATAGCTCATTCCCCGACCAACTTCAAGGGGTAACAAAATCAAGAATACGCGCAGTTTTAGAAGCAATAGATCGTGAATCTAATGACATCGTTGATACTGTATTTGCTCTCCTCGACGATCTAACTCCCAGCTTGTTTTCTTCAGCGCGAACTGGGACGAAATTTTGTGACGGTGCATCCACGCAACATATTGCTTCTCATGTGGGCACCTTCCAGCGTAAGGGAACAAGACTTGATAGGGAGGGGAGAGATTATTGGATAAAGCCACTACGTGACCTCGGAGCCATTGAGCCTGTTTATCTACAACCAGAAACTGGAGCATTTATTCTGGGACACCCGGTAGCAAAATCACCAAACTCTGCCTATAGGCTTGCCAATGATTTTCTGGATATTTTAATCGCACCTGATGATGAGTGGAGAAAAAAACTTAAAGAGTGGGTTTCGGAAGATCAAATACGAAAGCGTCTTGAACTTCAAGCACAAATGGCTGAACTTGCAAAAAACGCGGTAGATACCAAACATAGCGATCTTATTCATGCTTGTCAGATGGTGTATGCTCCCAATTATTTACCAGGTTACGATGTTATTTATGTGGATGATGGCGACGGAGATCGGATAACAGATGCACAGCGTTTTGCTTTAGGCCAAGCTGGAATTGAACTAACTTTAAGTGATGCCATGCCTGATGTGCTACTATGGAATCGGGATACTGACACACTATGGGTAATTGAGGCTGTGACGAGTGATGGGGAAGTTGATATACATAAACTACGTCAATTAACATTCTTATCAGATAGGGCTGGGAAAAATGCGATCTATTTTACAACAGCATACCAAACATGGAAGGCAGCACAGCACGCCAATCAAAGTATAAGAATCTTCCACCCGGCACATATCTTTGGATCATGGAAGACCCAACAAAGCATTTCTTAGCTATCGAGCCAACGAATTCTGATTTTTTTGAGGATACTTAGATGGCTCCAATTATTAAAGAAACAGCCAATTATCACTCGCATTTTGATGTAAAAGCCACATTAAATAATGTGGTGGATAAGCGAAGGTTGGATGTTTTAAGTATTCTTTCCCCAACTTCAAAATCCGATCTTGGTCAATATATGACGGCTCATCGAGTTGCTGAGTTTATGGCCTCACTTTATGTGAATACTTCGCAATTGGAAATCAAATTACTTGATCCTGGTGCTGGCGTTGGATCACTCACGGCTTCATTCGTTCAACGTGTATGTTCAGAACCTAATCGCCCACAGCATATTTCCATCACAGCTTATGAGATTGACCCTAAACTCACCATTTCCTTGCACCATACTCTAGCTGATTGTTACAGAGTAGCCAAAGCAGCTGGTGTCCAAGTAAATTACCGAATAATGCAAGAAGATTTCATAAAATATACATCAGAAGCTTTGAGGGGTGGTTTCTTTGTAGAACGTTCTAACTATACACATGTCATTATGAATCCACCATATAAAAAAATTCAGAGCATGTCTTTACATCGAAAATTATTAAGGTGTGTAGGTGTGGAAGCCACGAATTTATACTCAGCGTTTGTCGCGTTGGCAATAAAGCTTCTTTCACCAAATGGCGAGCTTGTAGCAATCACACCTCGTAGCTTCGCGAATGGTCCCTATTTCTTACCTTTCCGTAAACTTTTACTTGCAGAGACAAGTATTCGTCAAATACATACTCTCGAAGCACGCGACGATGCATTCCGGGATGACAAAGTGCTGCAAGAAAACATTATTTATCATCTCATCAAAAAACCACAATCACCTCAAGTAGTAATTACATCTAGTCGAGGTTCAAATTTTTGTGATATTTCTAGAAAAAATCTGAGTTTCACCAATATCATTCATTCTGGTGATGGCGATTTAATTATCCATATTCCTACCAAACAAGAAGATATTGATATTATTCGGAGAGTCAGGGTGTTAACTCACTCGCTCGATGATTTGGGGATTACAGTATCAACTGGCCCCGTTGTTGATTTTCGTCTTCGAGAGTTTTTACATAAAGATATTACACCTTTGTCGGTGCCTTTGGTTTATCCTGCCCATTTTCAAAAGGGAATGGTCGTTTGGCCTAAACCACAAGGCAAAAAACCCAATTCAATAGATAACTTGACAGCCACTCGCAAATGGTTATTTCCTACTGGTTATTATACTCTCACCAGGAGATTTTCATCAAAGGAAGAAAAACGCCGTATTATGGCTGCAATATTTGACCCCCAAAAAGTGGTGTCAGATTGGGTGGGTTTCGAGAATCATCTCAATGTTTTTCATGTCAAAGGTGGCGGTTTAACAGCCGTTATAGCACAAGGCCTTGCTGTCTATTTAAACTCAACGATTGTAGATAAATTTTTTAGACTGTTCAATGGTAATACACAAGTAAACGCTACAGATCTTAGATTATTACCTTATCCGAGCCAGGATGAATTGATTATGCTGGGAGAAAATATTGGATCAAAAGAACTTCCATCTCAGGGAGTTATAGATGAACTAATTGAAAAAATTATATTTTCGCAAAAAGACACCAATTATTCATAACTAACAGATTGAATTTTACGTGGGAGATTATCACGATTGAAATAGCAGCTTCCAGCCTTTCGGGTTGGGGATGGTGTACTAAACCCTGATCCAGGATGCTGTGCTATTGGCTAGGTCAAACTGTTCCTTTTGGCTGTAGCGGGTATACTATGTCCGTGTCAATCTCTCCCTTGCGCATTGGTGTAGATATTGGTGGAACATTCACCGATTTTGTGATCTATGACCCCGGCAGGGGGACGCTGGAGACATTCAAGCTCTTATCCACTCCATCGCAACCTGCGCAGGCTGTTCTGCTAGGGTTAAATCAAATAGTTGACCAGTATCACGGCGAGGTGCAGGAGGGGCGGCAGCTACCGGCAATTACACTGGTGCACGGTTCCACAGTTGCCACCAATGCCCTACTGGAGCGCAAAGGCGCTCGCACCGCGCTGGTGACAACACGCGGCTTCCGCGATGTGCTGCAAATAGGCCGCCAGAACCGCCCTTCGTTGTATGATTGGTTCAGTGATCCACTTCCACCGTTGGTTCCGGAAGAACTGCGCTTCGAGGTGGATGAGCGCGTCGCGCACAGCGGCGCCGTCATCCAGGCGCTGCAGGTAGATGAACTGGAGGTGCTGGTCGCCAGGCTGCAAGCAGAAAAAACAAACTCGGTGGCGGTTTGCCTGTTGTTTTCCTTTCTGAATCCGCAACATGAACAGCTCATCGCCAAACGGCTGGCAGCCGCCGGGTTGCCGGTTTCCCTCTCCAGCGAGATCATCCCTGAATACCGCGAGTACGAACGCACCTCCACTACAGTGATCAATGCCTATGTCTCACCGGTATTGGGCGATTATCTCAGCCAACTGGAACACGACCTGGTAGAACATGCCACTGCAATACGCCTGCAGGTGATGCAATCTAATGGCGGCATCATCCATCCAGGCGAAGCGCGACGCAAGGGCGTGCATTGCATCCTCTCCGGTCCGGCTGGTGGGGTGATTGGTTGCCAATATGCGGCGTGCGCCGCACTATCCGCCGCACAAGAGAGTAATGGCGATACCGCCGGCAGCACGCTGCGCCTGCTCACGTTTGATATGGGCGGCACCTCGACCGATGTCTCATTGATCGACGGCCAGCCCCAGGTCACCAGTGAAGCGCTGGTTGGTGGTTACCCGATTCGCATTCCCCTGTTGGATATCCACACCATCGGGGCGGGAGGTGGCTCGATCGCCAGGTTGGATGCGGGCGGCGCGTTGCGGGTGGGACCGCACAGCGCAGGTGCAGACCCGGGTCCAGCATGTTATGGACGCGGCAACCTGCCCACCGTAACCGATGCCAACCTGGCACTGGGGCGGCTGGATTCCCAGGCTTTTTTGGGCGGTAAGATGCCGTTGGATGTGGAGCGCGCCCTGGAAGCCCTGGCGACCCTGGGGATGGATGCCATCCAGGCAGCGTTGGGAATTGTGCAGGTCGCCAACGCGCACATGGAGCGCGCCTTGCGGGTGATCTCGGTGGAGCGCGGTCACGACCCACGGCGCTTCACCCTGTTGTCATTCGGCGGCGCCGGTGGGTTGCATGCGGCAGACTTGGCGCGCAGCCTGGGCATGAAACAGGTTCTGGCGCCACCCCTGGCTTCCACCCTCTCCGCCTTTGGAATGCTGGCTGCCAACGTGGTGAAGGATACCATCCAGACGGTGATGTTGAGCGCCAAAACGCCGTTGGCAGAGATCGAAGCGCGCCTGTTACCACTGGAAGAGCAACTGCGGCAGGAGGTGCTGGCGGAAGGAATTCCCGCTGCCAGCGTGCTGGTGGAGCGTTTCTTAGATTTGCGTTACCAGGGTCAATCCTACGAACTCACGGCGCCTTTCAGTGTGCAGGTGCTGGATGATTTCCACCAATTGCACTCACAGATCTACGGCTACAGCCGCCCGGAAGAAGCGGTGGAGATTGTCAACCTGCGCTTGCGGGTGACTGGTCTTGTAACACCGCCGCCATTGCCAAGCCAACCCTGGCAGGGATCTGATCCCTCCGCTGCCTGCCTGGGACAAAGGCTGGTGCACTTTGCCGCCGGGGCTTTGCCAGCCTTGTTTTACCAGGGCGAGCTATTACTACCCGGCAACCAGATTGCGGGTCCCGCTGTGATCTTGCGCAGCGACACCACCCTGCTGCTGGCTCCGCAGGACCAGGCGCAGGTGGATAGATTCGGCAACCTGTGGATTCAGGTGGGAAAGTGACCCCATGACAGACTACGACCCCATTCAACTGGAAATCTACAAGCATCTGTTTGCCGCAGTAGCTGAAGAAATGGGCACCGTGCTGCGCAAAGCCAGTTATTCGCCAAACATCAAAGAACGCCGCGACTATTCATGCGCCCTGTTCGACACCCAGGGTAGGATGATTGCCCAGGCAGCTCATATCCCGGTGCACCTGGGCTCGATGCCGCTTTCGGTGCACGCTGCGGTGGAACACTTCAGCCGCCAGGAGTTGTTACCCGGTGATGCGATTCTCCTAAACGACCCCTACCAGGGAGGCACTCACCTGCCGGATATCACCCTGGTAACCCCGGTCTTTCTTACCGAAGGGGATGCTACGCCGCGCTTGTTTGGTTTCAGCGCCAGCCGCGCCCACCACGCCGATGTGGGGGCATGGGCGCCGGGGTCGATGCCGGTGGCGCGTGAAATTTACCAGGAGGGGCTGATCATACCGCCGGTGAAGCTGTTTCGGGAAGGCGATCTCAACCAGGATCTGTTCGACCTGATCCTGGCAAATGTCCGCACACCCCAAGAGCGTGCTGGAGACCTGTGGGCGCAGGTGGCTGCCAACCAGCGCGGCAGCGCCAGGCTGATCGAGTTGGCGCAACGCTATGGTGCGCAGGCGATTAACAGTGCCATGCAACAATTGCTGTCATATACCGAAAGGCTGACGCGTCATTTGCTGCTCAGCCTGCCGGATGGCAAATACAGCTTCGCCGATTGCCTGGATGATGATGGTGTCGGGCAGCAGGCGGTACCCCTGTGCGTATCCATTATTATCGTTGGGGATATGGCAAGTGTGGATTTTAGCGGGTCGGCTCCCCAGCAGCGCGGCAGCGTGAACGCGGTGTATGCCATCACGCTTTCGGCAGTGTACTATGTATTTCGCAGCTTGCTGGGGTTGGATGTACCCAACAACGCTGGCTGCCTGGCGCCAATTGAGGTGATTGCGCCCGCGGGGTCGGTGGTCAATGCGCTGCCTCCCGCGCCGGTGGCAGGCGGCAATGTGGAGACTTCGCAACGCATTGTGGACGTGCTGCTGGGCGCTTTAGCGCAGGCTTATCCGGAGAAAATACCGGCTGCCAGCCAGGGCACGATGAATAATGTCATCATTGGCGGCTATGATGCGCAGCGCCAGCGCCCATTTACTTATTACGAGACCATTGGCGGGGGCACAGGTGCTCACCATAATGGGCATGGAGCGCCGGCGGTGCATTCTCACATGACCAATACGCTCAATACACCGGTGGAGGCGCTGGAGTTTGCCTATCCATTAAGGGTTGAGCGTCAAGAGGTCCGCCGCGGCTCAGGCGGCGCGGGGAAATGGCGTGGTGGTGATGGTATGCGGCGCGATATTCGCCTCCTGGTGGATTGCCAGGTATCGCTGTTGAGCGACCGGCGCAAGTTCGCCCCCTATGGCTTGGATGGTGGTTCGGCGGCAACCGTGGGCGAAAATGTATTAATCCGTCAGGGTGAAGAAACCATCCTGCCCGGGAAAACCACCCTGGAGTTACTGGCTGGTGATGTGCTGAGCATCCGCACCCCGGGCGGCGGGGGCTATGGCAAGATGGAGTAACCGCTAACCATGCTGGGGTTGCTTGGCTTCACCGGCTGCACCTGCCAGCATGGCTTCGTGACCGTCATAGGTAAAAAGCTGAGGACCAGCGGCGCATCACCCAAAAGACCGCCAGTATGCAGCCCACTCCGCCGCCGAGGATGGCAAAGGGCGATGTACTCGAGCTTTGAAAACGCTTCCGGTCTTAGCTTTCTTGACGGCTTAATTTGTCACTGGCAAGACGGTTCAAACTAATGCCCGCCTCTGCAGCTTCCAACACCAAACGACGATGTAATTCCGGTGGTATGCGCACCATAAACCGTCCGCTATAAGGCTTAACGGCTATCGGTTCCGGGATAGCTTCTCCATTAGCCTGTAAATCCTCGATGACCTCAGCGACTACCTGCCGGATTCCTAAAAGCGCTTCTTCCGGTAATGGCGCCAACCAGCTCAGGCTGGGGAATTCAACACATAAGCCGACATACTCCTTGTCTTCCTCAGACCAGGTTACGCGGTAAGAATACCGATCATCCTTAATCATCCTGCCGCTCCTCCAGGCGTTCAATTGCCTTCAGCACCTGTCTCACCTGATAAACCTTTGCCATTCCTTTGTCATTTTGGATGTTCACTCGCGGATCTCCCTGCCAGGGTGTTTTGTAGAGCCGGTGACTGCTACCCTTTTGGCGAGATTCACCAAAATAGAAAGCACATACTCTGCAAAGGTCTTGAAAACTAATCCCTTTGGGGTTGCGCCGCATGGCTGCAATGATTTCATCCACCTTTGCCATAAAAATATGATACCATTATTGGTATCACTGTCAAGGGGAGACCAGCTACTATTCACCGGAATAACCGACCAGCAATGTGCTGAGCATCCGCACCCCGGGCGGCGGCGGATTTGCCAAGATGGAGTAACCGCTAACCAGGTTGTGGTTGTTTTGCTTCACCGGCTGCGCCTGCCAGCATGGCTTCGTGACCGTCATAGGTAATAAGCTGCGGCCAGCGGCGCATCACCCAAAAGACTGCCAGAATGCAGCCCACTCCGCCGCTGATGATGGCAAAGGGCGCGCCGAAGAATTGGGCTACCAGGCCGGCTTCCACTTCGCCCAGTTGCGGTCCGCCCATGAAGAAAATCTGGTTCACGCTGATCATGCGCCCGCGAATGTAGTCGGGAGTCTGGAGCTGGCGAATGGTATTGCGCACGATAGTGCTGACCGAATCGGCTGCGCCGATCAGAATCAAAGCCAGCATCGCCAGTGTAAAACTGCGCGCCAACCCGAAGACCAGGGTGAAAAAGCCAAACAGCAGCACCGCGCCTACCATCAGCCATCCCTGTCGCCGGACTTCTTTAAGTTGTGAAACGACCAGCGCGATGAAAACCGCCCCAAATGCCTGGGCGGCAGACAGCCAGCCATATTCCACTGCCCCCACCCGCAGGATATCCCGCGCCACAATGGGCATTAAGGTGTTGGCGGAAGAAAAGAAAGTGGCAAAGAAATCCAGCAGCATGGTAGATAGGATAATCGGGTGCTGGAGAACAAAGCGAAAACCCTCTTGAATAGCCGGTAGGCTGATCACTGTCGGGCGGCTATGGCTGGCATCCTGGGGTATCTCACCCATCCAAGCCAGTGCCAAGATCACTGCCAGGTAAGAAAAGGCATTAAACAGGTAGGTGTACGGTTGCCCCAGGTAGGCAATTACCAGCCCACCCAGCGCTGGACCCACAATCGCCCCGGTTTGAAAACCAGCCATGGTCAGGCTGAAGGCGTTGGGCAGGTCGCGGCTTGGTACCAGGTTGGGTACCAGGGATTGGCGCGAGGGGGTATCAAAAGCTAATGCCATCGCCTGGATGGCGGTTAAGAGATAGATGTGCCACAGGGCAATCGTTCCCTGGATGGTGAGGGCGGTGAGAGCAAAAGCAGTCAACGCCATGGTTGCCTGGGTGAGGAAGAGCAGCTTGCGGCGGTCGAACATATCCGCTACCACGCCTCCTATGAGTGAAAAAACAATCACCGGTAAAATGCGCGCCAGGCCAATTCCCCCCAGGGCTATCGGCTGGTCGGTGATCGTACGGATGTGCCAGAAGAGCGCCCAGGTTTGCATCTGGGAGCCAGCAATGGAAATGGTGATACCGATCCAGTACAGGCGAAAACGGCGATGGTAGAGGGCAGGGGGGATGTGTAAGCGCATAGGGGTATGGTGTTACAGCAGTGGTTGGGATGAGATGTGGAATCAGCCTGTGCGACTGTTTTTAAATATTCGAATCTGAGTAAGATGCTGTACATGGTGCGCCAGGCATTGCTCCACCCACCACTGCAGCGTGCACACTCCCCACTTGGGGTGGCGTTCTGCCAGGCTCCAGGCTGATTGGGGGAGGTGTTCGAGTCGCCCAATCAGCGCCTGGTGGTTTTGTTGCAGTTGCTGCAGGATATCCGCCAGGGGTTCTTCTGGCTGGTAATGACCGGCCATCCAGGCAATTTCATCCAGGTGCTCTGGCGGGTGGGATGAAGTATCCAGAATGAATTGAATAGGGGGGTAGTAGACTTTATCATTCAGGTCGCGCAGGTGTGCAGCGGCCTGGTGTGGGCTGTAGCTGTTGGAGGGTAGCGGATTGATCAATACTTCCGGCGGCAGGGCAGCCAGTGCGACGCTGACCTCAGCGGCGAGACTGGCAAACTTTTGCAGCAGGTTCTGGCGATAGGTAAGGATTTCTTCCATGACTCTCCCGCGACTATTGGCAGGGTTGCAAGCCAGGCAGGATGAACAGGCGGTACCGTTCGGTGGGCTGGGGGAAATCTGTGCCAGTTTTAATGGCGTAATCCAGCAATCCGTGCAGCTCTGCAAAACGATTCACCAGGCTGGCTTCGGAGGGCGAGTGTCGCTCATACCCCATTTCCATGTAAATCAATGCCGGGAAAGGTTTGGCATCGCCTTCCAACCCCATGTAAGGCTTGAGTGATTCAATATACTCATCCAGATATATCTCTGGCGGGTTTTTGGAGAAACAAGCCGGGTATTTGAACTCTTCTGGTTGGCTCTTGGTGTAGATCAAGCCGCCAATTACTGCCGGGTAGATGTGCAGCACTCCATCCTTATCATTGAAACCTAGCTTGACGAGCAAGGCGGTTTCCGGAAAGCTGCGCTTTTCAACCCCTACAATTTCCACCAGGCAGGCAAAGACCGGTAGCACCTTATCCCCTTTGGGACCGCCAACTTTTACCTCATCCACTTTTGCGCTGCGAGTATCCATACCCTTGCACCAATCGTAAGAGGGGGTAGCCGTGGCGCTGGGCAGCGGGGTTTCGGTGGGCGGAGGTGTTTCCGTCGGGGTGCTGGTAGGCGGCTGGGTAGGAGTGGAGATAGCCGTGGGCGTCCAGACCATTAACGTCATGGTGGCCAGCGCGTCCTCCACGCTAAAGGTTGGGCTGGTGGAGAAAATAGAGCAAGAAATGACAGCCAGCAAAATCACCGAGCATAAAACAACCAATGAGATTCTCGTCCGGTCAGGTGTGTACATCTTGTTCAACTCCTGGTAATAACTCAACCAATCAAGGGTATGGGACTGATTATAAAACACTTCCCAATATTTGAATAAACCAGGTAACCGTTACAGATTGCCCGGGAAAATGATAGCCAATTTTTATCTCAACCCTGGTCATGGCGCATCCTGCACGGGCGGGCAAACCGGGATCTGGTTGGTGTTTATGCGAGCATTCAAGGGCAATCCCAGGTAGGGGGAAGGATCCAGGGTGTTGTGAAAATCCAGCTCATTGGCAAAACGCCCGTGATCATCCTTAACAATCGAGAAATGCAGGTGAATTCCGGTGGGGTTGAAGGGATCGCCGGAGTAATTCCCCTGGTACCCCAGCAAAGTACCGGCTTCTACGTACACGTCGTGTGTGCCGGTGGGAAACTCGGGCGAGATGAACGAATTGCCTTCCGAATCGGCCATGTGGGTGTAGTAGGTCCATATCTGCCGCCCTGGCTCCAGGGGGTCCGCCGGGATACGGATGATCAGCGAAGATTTCCAATCTGGCAAGCGGGTGAGATAGCCGGGATAAGCCACCACCACCGGGGTAACGCCTGGCTGTTCGCCGCCAAAGATATCGATTCCCTGGTGGCGGTGACCGGGACGGAAGGAATCATCCCACAGGTAGCCCACAAAACCGTCTGTCGGGAAAACGAAAGGCGCCGACCCACAGCGCTGCCCGGCTTTCATTTGCCAATCCGGATGAGCGTTGGCATTCCGCAGCCAGGCCAGCACGCGCCCGCTGCGCTGCATTCCAGCGGCGTAGCGTTGGTAAAGAAAATATCCAGCCACCAGTAAGGTGGTCAACAACACAAAAAGGATCGCTTTGAACATGGATCGTGACATTTTAATTCGTTTTCAGGATAGGGAAATTGTACCCGGGGTGGATGCTGTCGTGTTGGGTGGTGTGATCAGGTCGATCAACCGGGCGCCGGTAATCCTTTGAATATCCGCCGGAGCCAGGCGCAGCAAGGCATTCGACCCACCGCCGCCAGCATAGACCACCGGCTGCGCAAGTACACGCTGATCCAGCAGGGTGGGCAGCGGCTGCCGGTGACCAAAAGGCGGCATGGCGCCTGCTTCGTAACCGGCAATCTCCAGAACTTGCTGGTTATCCGCCAGTCGCACTTTTTTGCGCCCCACCTGGTAGAGAGCTGCAATAACCCGCCGCTCGATGGGGTCATTGCCACAGGCAATTGCCAGCACAGGTTGCTCAGCCACCAGGAAAAGGAT